>RCUS01000662.1_pt1 | contig 21335 bp, 20 predicted proteins | sample 2166221 | NCBI WGS metagenome assembly RCUS01 (sample SAMN09932758, study PRJNA488358) | compost metagenome | isolation source: compost soil in cyclohexanecarboxylic | place: Germany: Experimental Botanical Garden | reverse complement strand
CCATCAGCAGCAGCTTCTCGGTGATGGTGGTCTTACCGGCGTCGGGGTGGGAAATAATGGCAAACGTGCGTCGGCTGTTGACTTCATTGACAATTTTGCTGTCGGACATCGTTCAAAATCTCGATTGTGTACGCTGTTATGTACACAGCTGAAAAGGTGCCCTTGGCCGATTGCACAGGCCAGCGCAGGAAATCGCGCATTGTAACAAAAAGGAGCCCCAAACGCCCATGGGATGAGCCTTTGGGCGACGTATGCACGAGAGATATTTCAAGTTTGGAACCACTGCTTCCCCGAGCGTTTCGGTCCCTTCTCCGAAAGCAGCCTGTGGCAATGGCCTGAAGGTGCTGAACGCACGCTTGCAGGGCTGTAAGGAAGGCTGTAGGAAGGATTAACGGAGTGTGGTCCACATCAGAGGGATGCATGGAAATTAAGATTGGAAGTCTGATCGATATCGAGTCGATCAAGGATTACAAAATTCATTTTGCAGTCTGGAATGGACATGAAGAACCGCTCGATGTCTTCGTCCGGGATCGAGAGGAGTGGAAAGGCTGGAATGGCTGGAAAGGCGCTCGGGATGATTTCAGCAGGCGCTACATCTTCAGCCTGATCAGATATCGGCACCGGCCTGGCACATGGCTGTTCGGCGGAATATTTGAAGTAATTGAACGTCTGCCCAACAAAAATATTGTCGCGCTTACGGATAAATACAGCAGCTATATCGGCAGGCTGCTGATTGAGTATCACGGCCCCGGCTCTCGCGGCAGGGCTTTCTATCTCGAAAAGCACTTCGACAATCTGGTGCTTTCGCAGATATTTGAAAAGCCATACACAGGAGAAGCATTCTGCGGGTATGAAAATATCGAGCACAGCTTCCCTGTCCTAGAGTCTATTTTTGTACAAAAGAAGCCGGACTGGAAATCTGCTCTGGAGAATGTGAAGGGTGTTTATCTGATTGCCGATAAAAGCAACGGCAAAAAATATGTAGGTTCGGCGTATGGCGACTCCGGTATCTGGTCCCGATGGTCCTGCTACATCGGGACAGGTCATGGCTGGAATGATGAGCTTACCAAGATCATAAAGACGGAAGGCAAGGATTACGCGCGAAGAAACTTCCAGTTCTCCCTGCTTGAATATCGCTCCATGAAAACGGATGATAAAGTCATTATTGAGCGAGAGCAGTACTGGAAGCGCGCCCTGCTTTCAGGATCTTTTGGCTACAATCTCAATTAGCAGAGTATATTGGATTTTTGAGGAATTACAGAATGGATGCGTTCAAATTCTATGTAAGTCTGAGGGCGGATATCCTGAAGGTGATTTCTGGTGTTGAAAATGCTAATGGATATTTTGGCTGGGATGACACCACGCCAAACTGGGTCACGAAAAATCGCCTTGAAACATTGCTGGATAAATACGTTCTCTTGGCGAAAGAATTTGGACTCTATGTGGTTACCAGATATGCGACATGTGCAAACCCAAGGCACGAATGGTATCCGACGACAAATCGCTACAGCATCACCATCCCCTATCAAGATGAACGTTTCGTGTGGGGTGGGGAGCAGCTTTATCAGGGTGAAAGAACCTCTACATGCCCTTGCTCACCTAAAAACAAACCTCACAACAATCATGTGATTGACGATATTATTTACGAGCAAGCCGCAAACGCAGAGGACTGTAAAAAAATCGCGCTCATTCTTGAGGACTTGTCGGATGCTATTGGTAAGTCTAGAGATAACAAGTCACGCTCAGGTATACGAGAGTACTTATTGAGGGCTGTGCTTAGGCTTAATGATGCAATATTGCCCCAGCCCGTTGATGAGTACATTGCAGGTCGCCAGGATAAAGCGTGATTGCTGCACGATCACGCTGGTGTATTTTTATTGAAATCTTGGGATGGAGATGGCTATGGCGATAAAGGATGCACTGAAAGAATACGAAGCGGCCCTCCAGAGCGCGCTACGTATTGCACCGCTATCTTCCAGTAACTGGGCCAGCCAAGTGCCAAGGGAGGCAGGCGTTTATGTTATTTGGCAGGAGCAAACGCCTGTGTATGTTGGCGAGTCCTCAAGCCTGCGCCTTCGCATGGCTGATCTTGCCAGGCCTATAAATCACACATTCACCAGAAAAATTGCCCAAAAATACGAAATCCCTGAAACGGATTACGCTGAGTTGGCGAGAACAATATCGGCGAACTACCATCTCTCGCACATCCAGGTTGAATTGGGTCGGGCAGAGATTGAGGAATATCTCATTCTGCGCTGGCGCGATACCCTGATGAACAAGCCAACCAGACGACTGCTTCATAGTACCCAGTACCACTGGGTAGAAGCGGACCCGCAATAGTTGATCCGGATATCACCTTTCCCGATCAGGCTCATGGCCTTTGCGGTTATGCGGTGGCGTTGATGGTCGAGATTTCTCCAGACCGTCGTCTTCCCGCTGCTCCTTTCTCTCCTTGCGGAACGCGGCGGTGGCGCGTTCAAACGCCGCCATCAGATCAGGGAACGGGCTGTGCGGTGCATTCCGCGCCTTCTCGAAGGCCGCCAGGACATCGGGAGCCGTTCCCCTGCCCGGCGCACGCCTGCGCCCCGGAATCTGATCCAATGAAGGCATTGCACCGTCCTTCCCGCGTGCCCGGATGTGCTGCGTGCATTGCTGGTCGCGCATGAAAGCCGCAAGCTCGCGCCTGTCGACCTTCTCCAGCGATGCGCACTGACGGTCGATGTTCGCTCCCTGAAGCTTGAGCCGGAATGCCAGGGTTGTGGCCTCCTGGGACTGATGCGTTTTGAGTTGGGGGTGGACACGACCGCCAGCGGCAGCGTCAGCACAGCCATGGGGAATAACACATCGCCACGCTGTAATCGCCGATATTGGCGTTGTCCCATTTCGTGCCGGTGACATTGCCCGCCCTGAACGCTGACTTCTGGGTATCAAAGAATATCCGTGTACCTGCACCGGATGCCGGAACGGATGCCGTGCCGGTATGCATGCCGGTCAGCAGTAGATCGCCATCGGCCGTCAGCTTGAACGTGGACGACGCCCCGAACGCGCCGCCGCTGTTGAACTGGATTTCACGGGTGGCCCCGGCGGGCGTGCCCCCGCCCCCTATGTTCGTCCAGGTTGAGCCGTTGCAAAAATTAATCGAACCGCCGCTGCCGGAGTTGTAACGGATAGCGCCTGTCGCCGCTGCGTTGCAGGTGGTGGTTGACCAACCCACGCGCACAGCGCCGCCGATGGAAAAGTCGCTGTCCATTTGTGAGTGGGCTGGCGCAGGAGAGAGCGCGAGAAGTGCGACCAGGGGCAGGAGCTTTTTCATGGCCCAGTTCCCTGGCTCGCCTTATGGTCAGAATGGACATAGGGAGCAAATGTCACTGAGTCGGTGATCGTGCCGGAATAATAAATATCGCCTTTGACATGGAGTCCGCCCGCATCAATACGGGCTTGTTCTTCGCCGTCGATCATGAAACGAATAACTCCATCTCGGGTATTGATAGCGGCGGGGTTATCTGCTGAAGCAGCCTTTCCGGGGTGAATGCTGAGCGCCCCGGTCAGTCCGACGAGAATACCAGTAATGAATACGCAAAAGATGCCAGCCTTGGCCATCTAAACCTCCCGGTCTTATATATCGACCAGCTCCCAAGATAGCAGAGGCATATTAACAATCAATCAAGAAGTTTTGCTGCTGATTTGCTTTGTTGTTAATTTCTTTTGGCTTGTGATCAGGTTTTTTGTTTTTTCGGTATTTCTAAGTTATTTAGGGTTTTATGGTTATTGATATGCAGGATATTTTAACCAAATTTGTTATACGTTTTCCGCCTCATTGGGCGGAGGTCCTACCAGCGTGTGGGAACGACGCGTGGAGTGGTAAATACGGATGTATGCCATGCTCTATGGAAATCGGTGGGGAGGCCCGTCCCATGTCGTTTTATGGGTGCGGAAGGTCGGGGAGACCCTTTAACGGGGCGAAGCTTTACCCTTGCGTTGCGCCAGGGGAGGATGCCCCTTAGCTCTCTTTCGCGAAAGGGATCGTCACCGGATGGCCGGGACAATTGTTGTTCATTGGCCCGGTTGCGCGGGCACGCGCGATAGAGCCCGGCCTGCAGCGGGAAGCGCAGCAGGTTCACCTTAAAATCTCGTCACCATTTCGATGTGGTCATTAGCTCTCCTCATCTCCCTCGTCTTCTTTCATCACACCTCACATGCGTCCTGACCGATGGGCTTTCGCATAGGCGTCGTCACGTCGGTGCTGCAAGTCATGAATGACTCCTTCTCTTCGTTTCGGCCCGAAACGGATGCAGCCGTGGCCATCGCCTAGTGCGTGGGCAAGCGCCATGAGGCCGCGATGGGTGGCCTTAAAAAATGAGAGGAGAGAAGAAGATGAAACTGCTGACGATCTTTGAACTGGCTGCCAAACCTGAGAGCGAACTGCGCGCACTGTACCGCGAGGCGTTCAATGCGGCGGCGCGTAGCGACCGGACCAGCGAAGAACAGCGCAATGCTTCTGCTTCGTTGGCGAATATCCGGCGCGTGATGAGCGCAAGGGGAATGCGCCCTTAAAGCCAATACCGGAAGCGGTGCTTATCCCGCTTCCGGATTACTGTTTTTACTGTTATTCGCTGTACCAATGTTTGGGAATGAGCGCGATATCTCCGCGCCATTTCTCATCGGCGATAGCGGACTGATACCAGTCTTCCTCGATATCGGCATGGTCCGTGACAATGACCTGAAGATCGCCGCCTAATTCTTCTTCGACTACCTTGAAGAGCCATACGAACATCTTCTTGACAGCCTTGCGGTCTTCGTCGTTCTCAATCTCGTCAATGTTTCCGGTAACGGCCTTGTCGGACGGGAAGTACACCTGAGTGGGCTGGTCAAAAAAGATGAATCTGCCGACGGGACGATTTTCTTTGATAAACCATTTGGCCAGAGCCAGATAGGTCACTAGGTGATAACCAACCCAGTTTTCACCGCTGCCCATACGATAGAGCGGCGTTCTGCCGTGTGGCGTCTCAGCCACGACAGTGAGCTTGGGTATATCAAGACGGATGGGATGTTCTGAGTGTTCGAGACCGAGCTCTCGTGCCCACCGCGTCATGTCCTCGCTGATGATGCTGATCTGAGCGTCCAGACGTTCCTTGAGGGCGTCTGGGTTAAGCTTTTCTTCGAGCTCTTCGATCTGCGGCTCAAGCGCAGCGATTTGCTTCTTGATCGGACCGGTATCGTCTGACCAACTGATGCCGTCCAGATAGAGCGATACCCGCCCGGCGACTCTGGATTTGAGCAAATTTGTGTCTTGAAAGCCTTCGGAAGCCGCATCCTTCGACCTGATCTGGTCGATGCTGCCGCGGGTCTTTTTAATCTTATCAGCAAGATCATCCTGCTCCTTGACCAAGCCCTGAATGTAACCCGTGATCCGTGGGCGGTTTCGCTCGACGCCATCGAGCTTGTGTGCAAGGTCGGTGATGGCTTGCTGAATAATGCCCTCTGCACCATCACGGGCCTCATGCTGGGATTCGCATATGGGGCAGATATGTTCGGCTGCCGCTGCCTTCTTGAAGAGGCCAATGGATTGCAGCCTGAAGCTCTGCTCTCCAGCCTCCTTTTCAAAACCGGTTTCCGATCTCGCGAACTCGTTCGCAGCGTTCAGCTTGAACCGGACCTCACGCTTTTGCTGCTGGAAGCGCTGATACTCCCGCTCCAGTGCTGGTATGGGATCGTCGGTGTTGTCTTCAACAGGAACGAGCGGCGGCACCCAGTTGCTGATGCGGGAGAGACTGGCCAACAACTCCTTCTCGTTGGGTATGAGATTTTCATTTGTATAAAGACCTGCATTAGCCGCCTCTGCCAGCAGGACATAGCCCTTCTGAAGGCCATCCCCTTTTAGGGATTCAAGCTCATACAGCTTCTTGGTGAGACGTGTCTTTTCCTGCTTCAGGCCCCGCAAGGAAGCGAGGTCCTTTAGGCGGTCATCTTCAGCGGCACCCAAAAAGTATGGAATAGTGTCTTTGATCGCCTGGGGAATATGCGGTTCCGATTGACGATGGAACAGTATTTTTTTAGCAGCGATCTCATCCTGACTCTGAAAGAGATAGTACCTTGAGTGTTTGAAATTGATGGAGATAGAGGATCGCGTCTGACCTTCAGGCACTTCTGTTTCCTGCTCCGGGACGCCAAGCTTCTCCGTCAAAAAATTAACGACGCTATCAATGTTCGTGGACGATTTAAGCTCCGATCTATCCGGAACCTTAATATCCGCCTCAACAATCATGTGTGATGTGCTATTGGAGTTTAGCCCCGGTAGTGGCGCCGCGCGGGCAATAAAGACCTGCGTATCACGGAATTGGAGAAGGATAGCGTACCAATCGACTGTTTTTCTGATGAAACCTTCCGCAACACCACATTCACTGGAACCCAGGCAGTACTCTACGATATCCAGCAGGGATGATTTACCCTTCTTGGATGCCCCTGTAATAATATTGACGCGGGAGGGGTTGAATTTCACATCTCGGCGTTCTCCGTTTTTGCCGTAGACGGATATTTGTAGAATCTGCATGGTCATGGCCTGATCCCTAGCTGTGCATAAATGGTTTCAACGGTCGAGGAATGGGCAAACCATTTTCCTATAAAGTTGGCTGCGTGAAGAGCTTGCTTCATGCTATCGCTTTTATTGAACAGGCTGGACGTTTTGGCCAATTCATCTTGCGCAATAAGGTAGTGCGCATCCTCTGTCAGCTGGATGACTTTCCTATCCAGCAGGAAAAGAGTGGCTGCGTTAACAACGGGAATACAAGCCGACGCCATTGCTGAAAAATCGGATAGCTCTCCCCCCTGTTCAGCAACCCATGAAGCAATGGGAGTCCTGTAGGTGGTCGGCAGACTAGCCGCGATACGCGGCGATAGAGCCATTGGGACCACGACATAGGGCAGCGCGCAGTGCATCCCCTGTGCATTGACTTCGCAGTAGGCTCGTAAGGACGCAAGGAAGAGAAAGCCGGTATAGGCCGGATTGTATAGATTGATCTCTTCCTGGGTCAGGATATTTCTCAACGACATCAGGCCGCCCCCTTCTTATCTTCTTTTTGAAAGAGGGATTGATAATTTGGATGCCAGCCTATTTTTAGCTCATCGGCAAGTGTGTGATAACTTCCCCTGGCCACATAAGGGTGGTTAAAATCCTTTCTTATACGGTTAGAAATTTTATCTTCCTGGCACTTGTCGTATACGCCTCTGCCGAGCTTCTTGCATTGCTCATCATTTGAAAGATCAAAATCAGGCTGCATTATAGAGAGGTGGAACTCCCACTCCTCTTCGAGTTTCTTAAGGTAAGCTTTTAGTTCGCCCGGTTTGACAAGTCCGTCTCGTGACCATCTGGAACGCTGTTCGTAGGCTCGATAGTAGTTAATGATGGCAACTCGAATTGCCATATTTGTATAACCTACAATACGTAACTGCTCTACGAAATTCCTGTCGTCACCATCGACATCAATATCCTCTGGCTCCGCATCGGCATAATCTGCTGTCAGGTTGGTCAAAGAAAACTGAGAACGAAGATCGTCGATGATGGCAACGACCTCTCCTAGGCAGACTTCTTTTTCATCTGCCGACGACATGGCACTGATAAAACGTTTAAACCACTCGCCCTCCAGACGTGTGCAGAAAGCATCTATATGCTTCTTTTCCGCAGTGGTCCTGAGTTCCTTTTTTATCAGTTCCCCTACATCCAGAATGCTCGCGGAGCGGCACAGGATGTTGATGGAACCGATAAGCTGGTCCTTCTGCCAATCCAGCAAAGCGTTATATGCCGCATAGGCCGAAAGATTTGTCGCGTTGGAAGTCTCGGCGGCAATCTCATCGAGCAGCTTCCTAACAGCCTTGATGTCGCGGGAGGACGTAGGCAGCAAAGTCGCCACGAGCCCGGTGTCAGGTGCGCTCTGCGTCGTAATAAGAGTGAAGTTCGTCGTAGCGGGGTCGAGACCGCCCTTCGTGATACCCTCCGCCCAAACTCTGATGGTTTTCCACAGATCGGCACTTCTGTCGGTCAGGTTGCCTTCCGTACCATGGTATTTGGTTTGAAGAATATCGGCGGGGTTTCCCCCTGTTTCGAAAGCGATATCGTCTAATTTTTCGATAGAAACGAAGCACTCATCCGGGTCTTGGACCTCACGGATTTTCTGAAGGCTTAAGAACAAGGCGTATCGCGCCTGGTACAGATAACCAAGCATTGACGCTGTTGCATCGAATTCATTTGCTTTGCTTGCCATGCATATTCCCTTCCCGGCAAAAAGCAACGTAGCGGCTGGCGCTACAGCTGATTTTTCAAAATATTAATACTCATCCGTATATCGGCGACGGCACGGTCGGGTAAGCTCGGTACACGTGCCGAAAAACATTCTCGGCAAGGACTTTGATTTCAGCCTCACTATAGTCGTCAACCGGAAGCCCCGTGCTGTCATCCCAGAGGAAGTCATAGATCTTCTGCTTTACGGCGTCACGCGTGCTTTCCTTTTCGCGCCAGTTCTCGACCCTGAGCCGCTCGGCTTTCAGGGACTCCAGCAGCTCAGTGGAAACTTTCTTGATTTTTGCCGTATCGCCTTTGGAAAGCTGCGGTTTTGAGAGGAGGTCGAACAAAGCTAGAGTTTCCTCATCAAGCCCCTCGCGCAAAGCGCGATGTTCTTCCTTAGAGAGGTCATCGACCAGCTTCAGGAGTGCCTCGAATGTTTTTTCGATGATGAGGCGATCTTTTTCAAGATTGTACTTATCTACCAGTTGGTCGTAGTGCGCTTGGAAATCCGTGCGCAGCGGATTTTTCATCAGCAGAATATTCAGACGCTTTTCGATAACGTCTTTGAGCCCCTGCACGGCGGTGTGCTTGGCCGGAGATTTTGCAAACTCCAGGCGCAGTCGTTCGAAATCGATCTTGCTGATGTCATAGACGCCAGCCCCTTCGCCTGACGCGGTACGGGTATGGATCGTTTCATCAACGATCCCGTGCAGCTGGCGCATGATGTCACTGATATCAGCGGCTTCCCGGTCAGCCTGCAAACTCTTGTAGATGATATTGATGGCATCACGGGCATCTCGCTGCCCATTCACGCCAGGCACGTTGATACAGGCTTTGAATTTCTTGAAGACCTCACGGGCCATGATTTCGAAGCGCTTGCGGGTCTGGTCGTTCTCGTTGACCGCTTCTTTGGCTTCGACAATGGCAGCGTTTCGTGCAAACCCGGTCTTTTCGTTGATGTCCTCAAGGCGGAAGCCCTGGACATGCAGGAAGTCGCGCACGAAGCCGATGGCCTCAATCAGGTCCGCCAGCAACTCTTCATTGGGCTTGGTCGGATCGAGTTCGCCTTCATCGTCACCGTGACCTTCGTCCCCTCTCCCTGCGAAGGTGGAGAGTGCTTGACGGAGGTTTTTGAGGATGCCGCAGTAATCGACAATGAGACCATTGTTCTTGCCTTCCGCAACACGGTTCGCGCGAGCGATGGCCTGCATGAGCGTATGGGCCTGCAAAGGCTTGTCGAGATAGAGCGTGGACAGAGTAGGTACGTCAAAGCCGGTCAGCCACATGGCGCAAACGATAGCCACACGGAAGGGATGCTCTGACTTCTTAAACGCGCTCTCAAGGTCGATACGCTTTCCATCACCAAGCAGAAAGCCCTCTTTCATGAGGCGACGATGCGGGGTGATATCCAGTTCCCATTTACGGAACTTGTCCACCTCGCCTTGTTCTTCGCTCACCACGACGGCGATCTGCGTTTCCCGCATCCAGTCGACCTGGCGGCGACGCCAGATATCATCCTGCTCGTCCAGCGCGTTCGACAGATCTTTTTCCAGCCGGGCGATGTGCTCTTGCCAGTAGGCGTCGATCAGCTTGTGCATGCGCACGCAGGTGATCTTGTCGATACAAACGAGCATGGCCTTGCCGGTTTCCCAGCCATTGGCGTAATGCCGAACAAAATCCTGTGCAACCTGTTCGAGGCGGCTGGTGCTGGTGATGATGTGGTAGTCACGCTTCAGCGCGCGCTCCAGGCGCTGCTGAACGTCGATATCCTCAATCTCCAGCTCTTCAAGCTTGGCGGCGATCTTCTCGTTCAGACCCTTCGGATCGGCCACGCTATGTTCGTCGCCATCCTCATCGACGAAGCGCAGCTGTTCGCCGCGCGCATCGTAATAAAGCGGGACGGTGGCGTTGTCTTCTACGGCGCGCTGGAAGTCGTAGGTGGAGATGTATTCACCGAAAACTTTTTTGGTGATTTCGTCATCCTTGAACAGTGGCGTCCCGGTGAAGCCGATGAAACTGGCACCGGGCATGGCGTTGCGCATGTTCAGAGAGAGCGTGCCGTACTGGGTACGGTGCGCTTCGTCAGTGATGACGATAATGTCATCCCGTTCCGAGTAAGGGCTTTCAGGATCTACTTTCTTGTTGAATTTCTGGATCAGCGAGAACACGAAAGCCTTGTGTTGGCCTAACAGTTCCTGCAAATGCTCACCGCTGGTGGCACGGCAAGGATCGCGGTCGTTATCCACAACCCCGCACCCACCGAAGGTTTTGTAGATCTGGGTGTCCAAGTCCTCACGGTCGGTCAGCACGACAAAGGTGTAGTTGCCACCCAGCTTGCGGTGGACCTTCCGGGCAAAGAACACAATCGAATAGGACTTGCCGGAGCCTTGGGTGTGCCAAAAGACCCCCAGCTTTCCTGCACGGGCTTTCCGATCCTTCACCGCTTCAATAGCCCGGTTGACGCCCAGGAACTGGTGGTTTCGGGCAACGATTTTGACGAGTTTCCCCGAACTCTCATCGAACAGGATGTAGTTTTCGAAGATATCCATCAGGTTGGACTTGGAGCATGTGCCTTTCAGCAGAGTTTCCATGTCCACGATGCCGGGGCTGTCCTCATGCAGGCGCTTCCAGTCGTTGAAGTGCTCAAACTTGCTGGAGACCGAACCGATCTTGGCATCAACGCCATTGCCCAGGACGATGAAGGCATTGTGGTAGAAGAGATGCGGGATGGTGTCCTTGTAGTCCGCAAAGTTCTTCTCGTAGGCCGCCTTGATGTCCTTGTGGACATTCTTGAGCTCCATAAATACGAGCGGGATGCCGTTAACGAAGCAGACAATGTCTGCGCGGCGGCGATAGAGGTCGCCTTTGACCCAGAGCTCCCGCACGACCAGGAAGTGGTTTTCTGAAGGAGTGTCGAAGTCAAAAAGGCGAAGGCGCTTTTTGACGCGCTCACCTTTTTCGTTGCGAAAGCTAACCTCAACGCCGTTCTTATGAAGGTTGTCCTTCTCGCGATTGGTCGCTAGCAGCACGGAACTGCTGCTGTACTCATTCACAATCCGCAAGGCGTCTTCATAGGCCTCCATCGGGAGGTCAGGATTGAGGTCGATGAGCTTCTGCCCAAGGTAGCGGTTCAGCACTACTTCGGTTTCATTGGTGCGACCGAGGGTGCCTTCCTTGCCTAAAACCTCATGCATAGCGTAGATCGACTCATCCCACTGCAAGTCATGCAGCAGGTAGTTGGCAGTCGTTTCTTGCGCCAGGTGATCCTCGGTCATCGCATTCATACGGTGATGTCTCCATTCATCAGTCGAGGCAATAAAAGATCCCTAGATCTTTTGAGCGCTGCTATCTGTTTGATTAGATTTCCTCTAAGTTTAAAGGAATCTTCGCAATAGCTTCTAAATAACTGCTGTATCTCTTTTGTCGGCACGAGTAGCTTGGCTGCACCTAGGATCTGAGCATTTGCATTTGGCTGCGCCGCGCCGCCTGCATTTGAGCGAACAAAATCTTTATATTCTTTGGACTCCATGAAGGTTCCAAGAATAAGGCTATCAATAATGTTCGGATCAGGCTTAAACCTGACCAAGTACGAAGCATAAACTGCATCTTCTTCAGTGCCAGTGATTAGTTTGGCGTAGCCAACAGTGGCACCAGTCCTGGCAACAACAATATCGCCCTCGCTCAGCTTGTATTTTTCTTTGCCCTTTTCGTCGATTTCACATTGAGGAACGGACTCCCAAACAATAAAATCTGGCACTATATCGGTGATACGGAGAAATTTCGGCCCTATTTTTTCGACAGAGGCGGTAGCGGTATAGCCATAACTAACCTTGACACAACAATCTTTTATATCAAGACGTCTCCACCCCCTTGGCACTCCATCATGTATTTCTACATGCTCATGCCCAGGAAAGCGGAGGAATACAAACCACTCCCTGTACAGAAGCCTAATAGATTCTTCCAAAAGGAAGATTCGCCTTTGGCAGCTTTCAATAAGGGAGTCATAGGGGCTAAGGAAATCCTCCACGCTTTTCTGAAGCGAGTCCGTACTGGCAAAAGTCACCAACCTTGCATGAAGGTCGTTTCTATTCACACCGGGAACTGCAGCCTTATCACTTTGCATTCCCTTTAAAAGGTTTTGCAGGAAGTAATATATATACTTCGGCCTGTTGCCCTTGAAGTCCATTACGTATAGTGCAGTATTCAAAGGCCAGCAGTCTTGCTCTACATAGAACACTTCACCCAACGTACCATATCGCCCGGTCACTACAGCTGGGGCTTTGACCTTTGACTCCTTGTGATACCCGGTTATCCCAGAAGACGAAACGACTGGGATATCTCCGTCTGCACGCATGTCATGTGGTAAGTCATACCCCCTCTTTAAAGTGAGGACATCACCGAGAGCTGCAGTTTTCCAGCTCATATGCAGATCCCTTCAAAATTCAAAGCTATTTTATTAGCCAGAATTACTGACTCTTCATTCAGTCCTTTTAGTTCAATGTGAATGTCTTTAAGGGCCTCTTCAAAATCAAAATCCTCATCAACTTCTTCAGGCGCAAACCCTACGTATCGCCCAGGCGTCAAACTCCAATCAGCATCTTCAATGTCCTCTATGGACACGAGTTTTACCAAGCCTTCCACATCGCTTAGCTCTCCATCAGGAAAGCGTGAGAGCAGCCAGTGCGCCTGCTTGTAGAAATAGCGAACCAGTTTCAATTGTTCTGCAAGGGTTTTTCTTGCAGTCTCTACGGCTTTCTTCAGGCTGGATCGGCGAGCACCATGTATACTCGCGTAATCCCAAAGCGCACTGCCTCGTGCAGCGTGCTCGCTTTCACAAAGCTCAATAAGCATAGTACTGAGCTTGTACGCGTGATCGATCAATTTAACCAAGTCACGACTATTATCTGCAAGATCTTTGAGGCAAATATCGCTCTCAGTGAAATCGATTAAATCTTCTGCCGTGTCATACGAATGACGTCCCCACCACTCGTGAAGGTCATTCTTCAGGACCTGGAAGTCAGACCAATCAGCATCAACTTGTTCAATAGCTGTCAGTAGCTCACCGTGCAGTGTGACGTGCAACTGCTCAAGATCAGCGTCTTTCTCTAACTGCTCCAGGAACGGGCGCATGGCTGCATATAGCCCTTTAAGTGCAGCAATAAAATCAGGCACGGGCTCTGCCAACAGAGCCTCTGATTTTTCACAAGCGTGTGCTTCCAGCAGCGCGCTATCAATGTAGCTCTGCACAAGCTCGATGAAGCGATCAGTTTGTCCCCGATACAACCAGACGATGGAGGTCAGGTTTTTTAGCTGTTCTGGACTAAAGTCATAGATTTTTCGCGTGACTTTGCGATACACATTACGCGCATCAATCATCAGTACCTTGTCCTGATGCTCTTTGGGCTTATCCTTGTTAAGGAACCAGAGCTGACAGGGCACGGTACGCGTATAGAAGAAGTTGCCACGAATGTCGATCATGGCATCGACATGACCAGATTTCACAAGTTGCTCACGCACCTTCGCGTCTTCTCGACCCGCACTCGAAGCTTGCGAGGACATCACAAAGCCAGCGCGGCCTTTGTTATTCAGGTAGCTGTAGAAGTACTGAATCCAAAGGTAGTTTGCGTTGGGAACCTTCTTGGTTTTGTTGATACCAGGAATGCCAAACGGCAGGCGTGAATCATTCTTGATCTTCTCAGCGTCCACCTCATCTACGTTGAAGGGAGGGTTCGCCATGACGTAGTCAACCTTACCCCAAAGATTTTCATGGGGATCGTTGTAGTAGGTGATGGCCTGTTCGCCGCCCACCACATTGCCTTCAAGGCCATGAACCGCGAGGTTCATTTTGCAAAGGCGGGTGGTTACACGATTTTTTTCGTGACCGTAGAAGGTCAGCTTGTTCGGGTCTTCCTTATGGACTTCCAGGAAGTGCGCACTTTGCACGAACATACCGCCGGAGCCACACGCAGGGTCGAAGACGATGCCGTGATCCGGCTCCAGCACGTTGGTGATGAGCTGCACCAAAGATACGGGGGTGAAGAATTCACCGCCGTCATGGGCCCCTTGATCGGCAAACTCGGTCAGGAAGTACTCGTAAATACGACCAAAGATATCCCCGGTGGCCTTCTTCAGCTCATCTGGGTTCAGGGTACGCAGGAGCTGACCCAAGACGTCATTGGGGATGCTGCGATATTCGTTCTTAGGCAGCTGGCCCGCCAGATTGGCGTAGTCCTTCTCGATGGACTCCATCGCCTTGATGATGGCCTCAGCACGGTCATCGGCGTCGGTCAGCGCTACCAGGGCGTCAAATTCAGCCTTGGGGTTGAGGTAGATCGCTCCCTTTTGTGAAAAGTCTTCCTTGGTCAGATCGCGAGTCTTGCCACCCCGACTCGGCAGGGTGGAGATGATCTGATCCTTCACGGCCAAGAAGCGGCTATAGGAGTGACGCAGGAAAATCAGGCCCATCACGGGCAGGAAGTATTCGTTGCTGGCCAGTTCAGAGTTGCTACGGAGGGTGTCTGCCGCCTTCCAAAGCCGTCTTTCAATCGCCTCGATGTTCTCTAGCTGAGCCAAGTCTCTATCCTTTTGATTTTTCAGGGTTCTGAGGACTGCTCATGGAGCTCAGGACGGGTCGGCTACCTCGCCCGGCTCCAAGCCTCTACCAACGGCTGATTTTAGGTTTTTATCGTATGCATTGGTAGTCGGCAACGCTAATCACAACCAGAAGATTATGTAAAGATACGCCCTATGAATCGCCCCCACCCGTACCCAGATCACCGAGACGACCAAGACTAGCTGGCAAGACCCCATCAATGGACGATCCATCGTCTTCTCAGTCCCACATAAGGATTCGCCACAAACTTGCCACAAGCCCAAAACGCCCATGGCGGACAATGGCGGATTTCTGCGGGTTTCAGCGTGTAGCATTTTGTGGCAAAAAACACCCAAATCGCTCTCATATAAGCTCAATAACGACCGTTAAGTTATTGAATTAATTATGGAGCGGGCGACGGGCCTCGAACCCGCGACCTACAGCTTGGGAAGCTATTAAATATTATTTAATTACAGTGAGTTAAATTATTTTGCCACAGATTTGCCACACGCTTTTTGGGTTAGTTAGTTTCTGTATTCAGCGCGTGTTTGTTTTGCTCTTTGTCGGCTTATTTTTCATGCGGGCAATCATGCCGCTGGGACGCCCCTCCTCATCCGCGCTGCGCTCAATCAGGTGCCCATACACATCGTAGGTCGTGCTGATATCGGTATGTCCCATGAACGTCTTAATTTTCGCAATGTCTGTTTTCTCCGCTATCAGCATGGAGGCAAAGAAATGCCGCAATGAATACGGCGTGTACTTGGGCGTCACGACTTCTTCGCCATCAACCACCTTGGTTATGACAAGGCCGGCTTTCTCCAGCGCGGCAAAGAAGCCACGCTTTCTCCAGTTGTCCAGGGATTGCCACTCTCCGGTAGAGGTCGGAAACACGAGGTCATTGGGATTGCTTACGGCTTTATGGTCGCGGTAGTGAGTAACCATCTTGAGCGTTTCTGGACTGATCTCGATAAAGCGGCGCGACGCTGGCGTCTTGGGGACGGAGAGTTGGCCGCTGCCGTTGATGGCCCTTTCCACTTGTACGCCATGTTTCATGATATTGCGTCCGGCAATCGCCACGTATTCCTGGGGTCGCATACCGGAATCGACGGCCAGATACAGCATGGGACGGTATCGTTCCCAGGCTTTGGCAATCTGAAGATTTTTGGAGTTCGCCAGGTCGTCTGCTGCCCTTAGCAGCGCTTCGACTTCTCTTGGCGTCGGGATGACGATGGGCTCTGTGTATCGCGTTTCCTTGCGGACGCTGACGCCGGAAACAGGGTTGCTGTCGATCAGGCCGCGCGTGGACATTTCAGCGAGGACCGCATGAAAGTATGTGAGGTTCTTGGCGGCGAGATAACGCCCGTGCTCGGCAATCAGCCATGACCTGAAACTTACGATATCTGGTTTGCTTAATTCCCTTATGCTCTTTTCCCAGGGGTAGGATTTCATGATGTCAGCGATATATCTGTAGTACTTGTATGTGGCGGGGGATACCGGATCTCGGCCTTCGCGCCCTTCGGTTTGACAAACTTCTAGCCAAATATCAACGGCCTCAGATACGGCCATGTCTTTTGCTGCCGATTTTTGCACCCAGCTTTGGCTGTCGTGCAAATAAGCTTTGGCTTCTTTTAGCGTTCTAAAGCTGGCGTAGGAATAGCCAGTGCTGGAGGAGCTGTCCGCATATCGGACCTGATAGGTAACTCCTTTTTTACCGGTTCTCTTTCTAATGTCGGGCATGATTCTGCATAGCGTATTTAATTCTTGCGGTCAAACGCTCCTTTAAGGCTGTGCGCATTTATGTGTGAATTATTTTGGGCGTTAACCTGGCAGGTATTATAGATTTCGACAAGCAGGTGCTTGTCAATTTTCAGGCGTCCATCGATAGGATCGACAAAGAACGGCAATTTACGTTTACCGTGGGCGTCCGGGTCGGCTGCCCGCTTAAGCTGTCGGTGGCTAAGCTCGATGCCATTCTCGGCGAGTACGTTTCTGGCTTGTTCCAGATTTACATAACGAGGAAATTCCATGATTGTATTAATCTCCCTTTGTGCTGATTGCGGTAAGTAAATTGTGGTCATATTTTGAAGTCGTCAGCGGCGCTTTTGTAGGGGCCATTGCTGTGCAGTTTGTTCACCGGCTGGCCGCACCTGTTGCGTGGCACAACTTCTTCACCAAATTCATTGACGGGGGTTACGTACAGCGTGGCACCTTTTAAGTGTTTTACGCCGTAATCCTGCTCAAGCTCCGAGAGCTTTTCATAGAATGCCTGGCGCAGTTGCGCAATCGTCATCTCCCCTTTGATTATGATCTGCATTCTATAAATCTCTTCTGAGTTATTAATAAAGTTTTCCTCAATATCTCTATGGTAAGCCTTGAGAGGTTTATAATTTCTTAATTTTTACATTCTAAGGTTGTGTGTTTTTCAATGCTGGCTGCGCCGTGCCCCCGTTCCTGGCATTTCAAGCCTTAAGAGGAAAGCGAGAGGAGGTCTGCCATTGGGCTTCAGGTACCTTCTCTCCATGCTCCTTAGAGGGGATGTGCCATGGTTGCGTACTATTCCACGCAGGATCTCTGCGATCGCTTTCGATGTTCTAGCCGAACGCTTTTTCGGCGCATGAAGCGCGCCATTAACCCGTTTCCCTCGCCGTGCATGAAACACGTTGGAAGTTTCAATCTCTGGGATGTGGATGAGGTGTCCTGCTGGGAGCAGCGCGAAAGGGAAAGATGTGATTCTTCCATGGGGTTGCACGACTGATTGAATCTCTGTCTGCCAGGTATGATCGGCATCGCATTCCGCCCGGCAGCCCACTCCAGCGAATCATGGCGGTCAGGGCCTAGGCTTTGGAGAGATCGAACAGCAGGACAGAAACTCAGGAGCGATAGCGATGCCCAAACCAGATCCAATCGTCGAGCAGTTCAGGTTACTCTAGAAGCAGCTGGCGGAGATGAGTGAGACTGTCGGTACGCTTGCTGGGCTGTTTGAACAGCGCAGCAGGGAGAGTCTTCCCGACATGTTGACCGAGGTACAGATGGCCGAGCACTTGGGCATAACCAAGCGCGCCATCCAGGGGCGCAGGAGCCGTGGGCAGATCCCGCCAGAGGTTTGCCAAAAGATTGGCTCGACCTGGTTCTACAGCCTAAAGCGGTTTGAGGCATGGCTAGAGAGCCAATGGCCGACTGAATACAGGAGTATGCCACCAATAGCAGACCCTAGAAGAAAGCCTCGGAACTCGCCCCGTCAACATGTCTACCGAATTACTTAAGCTGATGGCTTTATCGCTTTACTTCACGCGTTAGAGGTCCTGGTTCCACGGTTCAGTCGTGGCGGTCGCAGTGTTGGGTTTGACGCCAGCGAGCCGAAGGCAGGCATAGATTCGCGCTACAACCGGCTTCGCTTCGCTCACTGGGATGGGCTAAAGCCCGCCCCTTAACCTAAACTTGAGGCGCCTCCTAACAGATGCCACAAGGAGGCTCACGGTGAACAGGTGGAACATCCCAGATTGGCTCGAACAAGAGGTGTTGGCGAGAGATACAGCCTGTGTTTACTGCGGCGTAGATTTTTTGCTTCCAGCACAAACTCGTGGCACCAAGCCTTCTTGGGAACACATAATCAACGACGCCAGAATCGTTACCCGCGAAAACATCGCCAGGTGCTGCATGTCCTGCAATGCGAGCAAAGGAGCCAAGGAGCTAAAGGTGTGGCTTCAGTCAAAGTACTGCTTGCGTAAAGGCATACACGAAAAATCTGTTTCTCAGTTTGTGCGAAACGCACTATCAAGTCCCAAAACCGATGCGGGCAGCTTGACGCTGAGAGTGCCGACGTAGGTGGTGGCCTGGCCGCAATTGCTGCCGGCGGCGGCTATTGCGCCGACCTTGGCGTAGGCTCTTGTGCTGGCACTGCCTGTTCAAACACCTCGCGCAGATTGCGGTCGCGCTTAAGCTCGACCAGCACCAGCAAGGCATCTCCATGTGAGTAGCTGAAAGCAGCATGCCTTACAGTATGGTCACGGATAGCAGCCCTTATCCGCATTGGGACGACGTGCCAGAGACATCGGCGATGGATGAAAAGTAGTTGATAAGGGCTGCAAAGGGTCGACTTCTTCCGGTGATGACAGGCAGAGATTAGCCAGAAGCGACCCTTCGAGGGTGTCTACGGTATTGGGGGTAGTCCAACCAAAGCACCTATCTTCCTTAGCTTTTCTTCGTTGCTGGTGCCTGCGTCTTTTACCAAGCCTTTTACCTCAAGTAGTGCCTTCTGCTGTTCCTCAAGATTAACAAGTAACCCACGAATTATTGGGATGATGTCCGCTTTATCAAAGCACACCGTACAAACGGCTTTGCGCTCCGTGCCATCCTTGTTGATATCAAACCCAATACCGGTGCCATTGGCTATGGAAGCTTCTAGCTCCTCAGAGTCGATGGTGGAGACCAACTCGTGGGTGCTGTGCCAGAACGGCTTGCTGCTAGGCCCGCGATAAATCCTCATGAATGTGTTCCCCGCAATATAGCAACGACCTGGCTAGATCAGCATGCAGCCAATGTGGAAAGCAATGGGCGGATCGAGGTGCAACCTTCGACATGGCCGGGAGCTTCATGTGCGCCCAACAATATTAGGCGACATGCCATTTCGCATTTCTTGTCGCGATGGCGGGTCGTATAACATTACTAGTCGCCCTATAAGTCTTCGTCTAGCTTAGACGTAGTCGAGGCAAATGCGACATTGCTCAGGGAGAAGCACAACATGGATGACGGCAAGCCCAGCGGTCCTCTTGAGACAAAAGCAGCATCAGTGACGCTACCCATTTGCCATCTCCATGTTCACCGTCCCCTGTTGGCCGGTTTCTGCCTGCTGGAACCGGCTGACTGCCACTTCTCAAGGTCTGTGCGAACAGTGCTGTCGCAGATCGCGGGTGTGAGAGAACTGTCCCATCATGCTGCCTGCTCCGATACCCGCTGACAGCGCGATTCTGTTGGTGCCAAGGAATGGCAGTTACTTTTTCAACAGAATCCCGTCAGGCTTTCCAGGCGCTTGCACCAGGCGCTGTAAGCCTCTTTTTGCTCGGCCAGATAGTCGTAATGGTCGTAGACCTGCCAACTGCCTGGCAGCTTATGGCCGAGCATGATTTCGGCAATGTGGGGCTCGGTCAGCGTCGAGAAATTCGTCCGGGCGGTCTTTCGCAAGTCGTGAACCGACCAGTGCGCCATCTCGTATTTTTCGTGCCGCCGCAGCCACTGCATGATGTTGTAGGGCAACTGCAGGGGCGCGCCTGTCCCCATCGGTGTGCTCGTGCCGCTGTTGGTGAACAGATAAGCGCTGCCCTTGCTCAAGTCGATGGCCTGCCGGATCAGTGCCTCCGTCTCCGGGGTGATGGGACGCAAGAGCGGCTTGCCTGAGTTCTTGCCGAGCTTGTGGTTGGTGGCAGGCACCGTCCAGACCATCGCCTTGAAGTCGAAATGCCCCTTCTCGCTGACGCGCAGCTCGCCGTTGCGGCATCCATAGATCAAGCAGAGTTTCAGGAAAATCTTGTTCTTGGTCGCCATGCGCGACTGCTCGATGGCCTTCCATACGAACCTGATTTCCTCATAGGACAGGGAGCGTGAGCCCGCGACCTTTTTGATTTGCAGGTCTTCCTTGGCGTTGATGTCGGAGAGCGGATGGCTGGGGATGAGCTGGCGTTTCATACCCCATTTGAGCATCTGCTTGGCATTGACCAGGATGCGGTCGGCGATGCCGGGCCTGACCTTCGCCTGCTGCTCCAGGAGAGCCAGCCATTCGTGCAGGGTGACTTTGCCCGCCGGGAGATGGCCAATCGTCGGAAACACATGAATCTCGAAGGAGCGCAGGATTTCGTGGTGCCCCTTTTTGTTCCCCTTGCAGTACGCCGCATACCACTGACGGAAGAGGGATTCCACGGAATCGGCCTGCAGGATTGCCTGCTTCTCCAGCTGCCTGACGACCCTGGGGTCATGCCCTTGCTCCAGTTGGGCGCGAAGACGCTGCGATTCCGCGCGTGCGTCTTTCAGGGACATCAAGGGATAGGTGCCGAGGTCAAGGCGGCAGGGCCGACCGTCGTAGCGGAAGCGCAGCTGGAAGGTGATCTTGCCTTTGGGGGTGATGCGCACACTCAAGCCGTCGCGGTCAGCCCTCTCTTCACGTGTGTCACGGGGCTTGCCGCTGTTGGCCTTCAGCCAGGTATCCGAGATCGCCATGGGCCCTCCGGATGTGCGTACATAATTTTTTGAGGCCTCCGAAGGGCTAATTCATGTACGCCGCTGTGTACATAAATTGTGTGGCTCAGCCTGACATCGGATGTCTTGGATTGTCGCGGGTGGCGGGAGTTTTCTCAATAAAATCAGTAGATTATTTGAGAATATGGCGGGGCCTGTCGCAACCTGACTTAGAGGGTAAGGTCGGGGTGGGAAATGATTGCGAAAGTGCGGCGCTTCGCGACTTCGGCGGCCTGG
>RCUS01000658.1_pt1 | contig 21482 bp, 19 predicted proteins | sample 2166221 | NCBI WGS metagenome assembly RCUS01 (sample SAMN09932758, study PRJNA488358) | compost metagenome | isolation source: compost soil in cyclohexanecarboxylic | place: Germany: Experimental Botanical Garden | reverse complement strand
ATCGGGTACGCAATTCAGTCGTCTAGTGGCGCAGGGTGCGGATTGTCGCAGATTTGCCATGGATTGGCTGTTTCTCCTGTAGGAGCTGTCGAGTGAAACGAGGCTGCGATCTTTTGATTTCAAGATCAAAAGATCGCAGCCTTCGGCAGCTCCTACAGGGTCAGTTTTCGGCGCTTTTGCGCCGATACGGAAACACATCAATCACCTTCCCCGCCCGAATCGCTTCCTGCAGGCTCTTCCAGTAATCGGCGTTGTACAACTCGCCATGCAACTGATCGAACAGCTTGCGCTGGCCGGAATCGGCAAACAGGAACGGCGGAAATTCTTCCGGGAACACATCCAGCGGTCCGATCGAGTACCAAGGCTCGGAAGCCATTTCGTCTTCCGGGGTGCGCGGTTGCGGGATGTGGCGGAAGTTGGCTTCGGTGAGGAAGCAGATCTCGTCGTAGTCGTAGAACACCACGCGACCGTGACGGGTGACGCCGAAGTTCTTCAGCAGCATGTCGCCGGGAAAAATGTTGGCCGCCGCCAGTTGCTTGATCGCCAGGCCGTAATCTTCAAGGGCTTCGCGCACCTGCGCTTCGTTGGCGTTTTCCAGGTACAGGTTCAGCGGCGTCATTCGGCGCTCGGTCCAGCAGTGGCGGATCAGTACCGTGTCGCCTTCAACCGACACCGTGGACGGCGCGACTTCCAGCAGCTCTTCCAGACACGCCGGATCGAACTTGCTCAGCGGAAAACGGAAGTCGGCGAACTCCTGGGTATCGGCCATGCGCCCGACGCGGTCGACGCTTTTCACCAAACGGTATTTCTCGATCACCGTCGCGCGGTCGACGTTTTTCGACGGCGAGAAACGGTCCTTGATGATTTTGAATACGGTGTTGAAACCCGGCAGGGTAAACACGCTCATGACCATGCCTCGCACGCCGGGGGCCATGATGAACTGGTCGTCGGTATTGGCCAGGTGATTGATCAGTGCCCGGTAGAACTCCGACTTGCCGTGCTTGTAGAAGCCGATCGAGGTGTACAGCTCGGCGATGTGCTTGCCCGGCAGGATGCGCCGCAGGAAGCCGATGAACTCCGCCGGCACCGGCACATCCACCATGAAATACGAACGGGTGAACGAGAAGATGATCGACACGTCCGCCTCGTCGGTGATCAGTGCATCGATCTGGATGCCGCGACCTTCGAGGTGCAGCAGTGGAATCGCCAGCGGCCATTGTTCATCGGCGGTGTAGATGCGGCCCACCAGGTACGCGCCCTTGTTGCGGTACAGCACCGAAGAAAACAGCTCGACGCTCAGCTCCGGGTCCTTGCACACCCAATCCGGAAGGTTCTCGCGCAGTTGCGCTTCGAGACGCTTCAAGTCGCCGGGCAGGTCGGCGTATTCCTCGCTGAAGCGGTAGTCGGCAAAGATGCTCGCGAGCATGCCGGACAACTGGCCTTGGGGTTTGTAGGTGCGGGTTTGTGCAGCGCGGGCCCGGCGCAGGCTCGGCCGGGTGGTGTGGATGAACATGCAGCCGTCGCTGATCAGGTCATGGCTGAACAGCCCGCAGAAGATCGAGTTGTACCAGGTCTCGGACAGTTCATCGTCGAAGCGCAGGTCGATCAGGCTGATGTAGGCGCTTTTGACCAGCGGCCAGCAGCTGACGTCCAGGGTGCCTGGGTCAAACGCGGTGCGCAGTCGCTCCACCGTTTCACCGACCTTGTCTTCATACAGATTGATCCGTGCCGCCGACGCCGTCTGCGTTTCCTGCCACTTGGCCTGTTCGAAGCGGGCCCGGGCGCCGTCGGTGATCTGGCGAAAATGCTCGCGGTAATCGTCAAAGCCATCGAGGATCAAGCGGGCGATGTCGGCGGCTGGCCATTGCTGCGGCATGGTGAGACCTCTGCGGGAATTCGTGAGCCCTGAGCTTAGCCAGTGAAGCGGGTGCAGGAGAAGTGTAATTTTGCGGGCGCCGCGCCATCGACACCCTGGAGAGTTCAATGCTCGTTTTTCGGTTGCCATCATTCAGGCGCTCGGCAACACTCTCGCTCCCATCAAGGAAGGAAACGCGCTGTGAACCCCGTCGATATTTTCCGTTTACTGTCCCTGGCGGCCATTTGGGGTGCGAGTTTTCTGTTCATGCGCATCATCGCCCCGGTGATCGGCAGCATTCCTACCGCTTTTTTCCGTGTATCGATAGCCGCTGCCGGACTGCTGGTGATTCTCGGCCTGATGCGCATCAGTTGGGATTTCAAGGGCAAACTCAAGACCGTGATGCTGCTCGGGGTGATCAACTCCGGGATTCCGGCGACGCTCTATTCGGTCGCCGCGCAGGTGCTGCCCGCTGGTTATTCATCGATTTTCAATGCCACGACACCTTTGATGGGCGTGCTAATTGGCGGTCTGTTTTTCCATGAAAGGCTCACCGGCGCCAAGCTCGGTGGTGTGTTCCTCGGGCTGTTCGGCGTGGGCGTGCTGACCCGTGCCGGGCCGGTGGCGTTCGACATGGAACTGCTGATGGGTGCCGTCGCCTGCCTGCTCGCGACCACCTGCTACGGGTTTGCGGGTTTTCTGGCCCGCCGCTGGCTCGATCAGGCCGGTGGTCTGGACAGCCGTTTGTCGGCACTGGGCAGCATGCTCGGCGCGACGTTGTTCCTGATGCCGCTGTTCGGCTACAGCGTGATCAGCCAGCCACCGGCGAGCTGGGGCGGCTGGAGCGTGTGGCTGTCGTTGCTGGGGTTGGGACTGGGCTGCACGGCGTTTGCGTACATCATTTACTTCCGGCTGCTGAGCTCGATTGGCCCGGTGAAATCGATGACCACGACCTTCTTGATCCCGCTGTTCGGGGTGTTATGGGGAGGGCTGTTTCTCGATGAACCGCTGTCGATGGCGCACGTCTATGGCGGGGTGTTGATTGCGGTGGCGCTGTGGTTGGTGTTGAAGCCTGCGGTGTTGAAGGTGACAGAGGTAACTGCCAAGTAGTTCGGTGGTGTTGCTAATGACGCTATCGCTGGCAAGCCAGCTCCCACAGGGTTCGGTATTGTACGCAAAACATATGTACGACACCCATCACTGTGGGAGCTGGCTTGCCAGCGATGGCGTCAGTTCAGGCACTACAAGGCTGAAGCACTGACCTCCCCATCCACCAACCGCCGAATCCCCAGCGGATTGGCGTTCTGCAACGCCTCCGGCAGCAACCCATCCGGGTAATTCTGGAAACACACCGGCCGCAAGAAACGATCGATCGCCAAAGTGCCAACGGATGTGCCGCGAGAATCCGACGTCGCCGGATACGGTCCGCCATGCACCATCGCCTCACACACCTCGACCCCGGTCGGATAGCCGTTGAGCAGAATCCGCCCGACTTTCTCTTGCAGCATTTCCGCCAGCCAGCGGTATTCCAGCAACTCTTCGGCCTCGCCAATCAGCGTCGCCGTCAACTGCCCGCGCAGGCCATGCAGCGCCGCCGCCAACTGCGCGCGATCTTCAACCTCGATGACGATGGTGGTCGGCCCGAACACTTCCTCCTGCAACAACTCATCGCCCTTGAGCAACAGGCTGACATCGGCCTTGAACACTTGCGGCTGCGCCTGATTGCCCTGCTGCGGCTTGCCCGCCAAATGAGTCAGCCCCGGATGTTCGTGCAACTCACCCAGGCCTCGGCTGTAGCTGGCCAATGCGCCGACGTTGAGCATGGTTTGCGGCGGTTGCTGGTTCATGCTCGCGCAGAAGGTTTCCAGGAACGTGCTGAACTGCGGCGAACGCAAACCGATGACCAGCCCGGGATTGGTACAGAACTGACCGCAACCCAACGTCACCGAACCGGCCAGTTGCGCCGCGATCTGCTCGCCGCGCACCGCCAGGGCTTCAGGCAACAGGAACACCGGGTTGATGCTCGACATCTCGGCAAACACCGGGATGGGTTGTGGCCGGGTCGCGGCCATGTGGCTCAAGGCATTGCCGCCCTTGAGGGAACCGGTGAATCCGACCGCTTGAATCGCCGGATGCTTGACCAGCCATTCGCCGACGCCGCCGCCATAAATCATGTTGAACACACCCGCCGGCATTTCCGTGCGTTCGGCGGCGCGGATGATCGCGTCCGCCACCCACTCGGCGGTCGCCATGTGCCCGCTGTGCGCCTTGAATACCACCGGGCAACCGGCGGCCAGTGCCGAGGCGGTATCGCCACCAGCGGTGGAAAATGCCAACGGAAAGTTGCTGGCACCGAACACCGCGACCGGCCCGAGGGCGATACGGTACTGACGCAGATCAGGGCGTGGCAACGGCTGACGATCCGGCAATGCCCGGTCGATGCGCGCGCCATAGAAATCACCGCGACGCAGCACCTTGGCGAACAGGCGTAACTGGCCGCTGGTGCGACCGCGCTCACCTTGAATACGCCCGGCAGGCAACGCGGTTTCGCGGCATACGGTGGCGACGAAATCATCGCCTAGCGCATCGATTTCATCGGCGATGGCATCGAGGAAGGTTGCGCGCTTTTCAGCGCTCAAGTTTCGGTAGATCGGGTAAGCGGCGGCAGCGGCTTTCGCGGCGGTATCCACTTCGGCTTCCGATGCCTGGACGAAAGTCCCCGGCAATGGCTCACCTGTGGTCGCGTCGATGCTTTGCAGGCGCAGCGTGCCATTGGCGCTGCGGCGACCGCCGATGTAGTTGTGTCCAAGTAACATGGTCATGAGTGATTCCTTGACCGGCCAGCAGCGCCGGTGATTGAAGACCTAAAGCGTGCGCACCTGACCGATAGCCAACGGCTGGGCACTTTCGCCGATGCCGTTGACCAACGGCGCGCCGAACTCATCGAGACTGATCTGGAAGCGATCCCCCGGCTGGGTCTTCACGCCATCGGCAAAAGACAGCGTCGCGGTGCCGAAGTAATGCACGTGAACATCACCGGGACGCAAAAACTGCGCGTATTTGAAGTGGTGAAATTCGAGGTTGGCCAGGCTATGGCACATGTTGTCTTCACCGCTGAGAAATTCCTTTTCCCAAATCGTTTCGCCATTGCGTTTGATGCGGCTGGTGCCGACCAGATGCTTGGGTAGCTCTCCGACGCGCAGCTCCGGACCGTAGGAGCAACTGCGCAGTTTCGAATGGGCGAGGTACAGGTAGTTGCGCCGTTCCATCACATGGTCGGAGAACTCATTGCCCAATGCATAACCGACGCGGTACGGCTGGCCGTCGTCGCCAATCACGTAGAGGCCGGTCAGCTCAGGTTCTTCACCGGCGTCTTCGGCAAATGGCGGCACCGGGAAGTCCGCACCGGGGCGCACGACGATGCTGCCATCGCCCTTGTAGAACCATTCCGGTTGCGCGCCGACCTGCCCGGCCGCTGGTTTTCCGCCCTCAAGGCCCCATTTGAATATGCGCATGGTGTCGGTCATGCCGGCTTCGACTTCACCGTCATGCTGGTGCATTTTGTCTCGTGCCGAGGCGCTGCCCAGATGAGTCAGGCCGGTGCCGCTGATCAGGCAATGGGCCGGGTCTTCATGGTCCAGCGGCGGCAGGACCTTGCCCTGCTGCAGCAGCGTCGCGTAATCCGGTCCCGGTTCGGTGCCGCGCAAGGCGACTTCCTCTTGCAGATTGCGTTGCGCACGAATCGCCGCGAGTGCCAGTTCGCGGGTGCTGCGGGTATCGCGCACCAGCAGAATCTGCGCCCCGGCGACCAGGCCGACCTGACGCTCGCCCTCAGTGTTTTCAAATTGAATCAGGTGCATGGTGTGCCTCCAATCAGTCAACCGAACGCCGCCCGAAAGCGGCGCTTGAAGGTCATTCGATGATGTTGAAATCGCTCAGGTACTCATCGGAGATTTCCAGGCCCAGGCCCGGTTTGTTGTCGTCGAGCTGGATGTAGCCGTTGACCGGTTGTGGCTCGCCCTTGAACACGTAGTAGAAGAGTTCGTTGCCGACTTCGACATCGAACACCGGGAAGAACTCGGCCATCGGCGAAGCGGTGGTGGACATGGTCAGATGATAGTTGTGCATCTGCCCGGCATGAGGAATCACCGGCACCGACCAGGCTTCGGCCATGGCGTTGATCTTGCGCGCGGCGGTGATGCCGCCGACGCGGTTGGTGTCGTACTGGATGACGTCGACAGCGCGGCGTTCCAGCAGGTCCTTGAAGCCGTATGAGGTGAACTCATGCTCGCCGCCAGAGATCGGCATGATCCCCATTTTTTTCAGTTCGATGTAGCCCTCGATGTCGTCGGCGATCACCGGTTCTTCGAGCCAGCGCGGCTCGAACTCGGCCAGTTTCGGCAACATGCGGCGCGCATATTCCAGGGTCCAGCCCATGTAGCATTCGAGCATGATGTCGACGTCAGGGCCGGCCAGTTCACGCAAGGCACGTACTTGTTCGATGTTGCGGCGCATGCCTGCCGGGCCGTCTTTCGGGCCGTAGCCGAAGCGCATTTTCAGCGCGGTAAAACCCTGGTTCAGATAGCCCTGGGCTTCTTCGAGGAACAGGTCGAGATTGTCGTTGGCGTAGAGCTTGGACGCGTAGGTCCAGATCTTTTCCTTGGTGCGCCCGCCGAGCAGTTTGAACACCGGCTTGTTCACCGCTTTGCCCATGATGTCCCAGATGGCGATGTCGATCGCCGAGATCGCCGCCATGCCGATGCCCTTGCGGCCCCAGGCGTGGCTCTGGCGGTACATTTTCTGCCAGATGTATTCGTTGTCGAAGGGGTCTTCGCCGATGGCGATCGGTGCCAGGTAGGTGTCGATGATTTCCTTGGCCACACGCGGCGCCAGGGCGCAGTTACCGATGCCGACAAGACCGGTGTCGGTCTCGACTTCCACCACCAGCCAGCCGTGGAAACGGAACGAGCCCATGGCGTCGCCACGTTCGAACAGGATGTCGCTGGCGTTGGTGCAGAAGTGCGCCTGGGGTGGCACGACTTTGCCTTTCCACTCGAAAACGCGGGTACGGATCGCTTTGATTTTCATGAATACAGTTCCTTGGGCTGCCGGATTCTTGTAGTTGTCGGTCGTGTGCGCAGAGCTTTTTTCAGATGGGCTCCTGCATTCGATGGACCGACTTTAGCCAGCGCCCGGGGGCTGCGGATAATCACTTATGCACATCCGTCGATAACCTGGGGTGATAGCAAAAACAGGTTATTGAGTGGATAACGTTATCGGCCAAACACAAATAACTGTGGGAGCGGGCTTGCCCGCGATGGCGGTCTGACAGTCACTATCAAGGTGTCTGTGCTGACGCTATCGCGGGCAAGCCCGCTCCCACAGGGGATTTATGCTGCTTTGGAAATCCGGGTTCAGTGCCGGTTGCTTCCCATACGGCAAGCAATCTCGAACGCCTGACGCGTCGCGCCGACGTTCGCCTTGCCCTGCCCTGCGATGTCGAATGCGGTGCCGTGGGCCGGGGTGGTGATCGGGATCGGCAAGCCGCCCTGTACCGTCACGCCACGAGAGAAGCCCATCAGTTTGATCGCGATCTGGCCCTGGTCGTGATACATGGTGACGACCGCGTCAAAGGCACTGGCATCGCCCTGGACCTTGAGGAAAATCGTGTCTCCCGGATACGGGCCTTCCGCAGCAATTCCCAACGCCTGCGCAGAGCGTACAGCCGGGCCGATGATGTCCAGCTCTTCGCGGCCGAACGAGCCGTTGTCACCGTTGTGCGGGTTCAAGCCGCAGACGCCAATGCGCGGTTTCTCCAGGCCGTTGCGCTTGAGCGCTGTATCGATCAGTTGTATCGCTTCCACCACCCGCTGCTGACTGAGCAGGCCCGAGACTTCGGCCAGCGCTACGTGGGACGTCACTCGGGAAGTCCACAAATTGTCGAGCACATTGAATTCGCAGAACGGTCCGTGGAAACCCAGCAGCTCGGCGAACCAGTGCAACTCGTCGTTATGCGCCATGCCGGCCATGTGCAACGAGGTCTTGTTCAGCGGTCCGAACAGGATCGCGTCGGTGGTCCCCGCTTCGGTCAGGCGCAAGGCCTTTTCCAAAGTATCGAGGCTGTATCGACCACCAATCACACTGGCTTCGCTGCGCGGGAATTCACCAACGGTTTCACCACGAAAGTCATAGAACAGCGGCGTGTCATCGACAAACTCCAACTGCTCCAGCGACTCCACGCGCCGATAAGGAAATTCGGTGCCGGCGATGCGCATGCCGCGACGCATTTCCGCCTCGTCGGCAATCAGGATCACGTTGGCCTTGTTGCGCACTTCAGGCTCGGCGAGCAGACGTGCGATCAACTCAGGACCGATGCCCGCCGGGTCACCAAGAACCATGGCGATGGTGGATTTTTTCATGCTTCACTCCTCAAGGGTTCAGGCCACGCCCGGTCAATGGCGCAAGGCTCGCAGCGATAAACGCGCTGCGCATTGCTGTAGAACAGTCGCTCCTGATCGGCCAACGGCAGATCGGCGACGATGGATTTGAAACCGCTGTAGATGTCATCGAACGAGCCGCACAGGCTGTCCACCGGAAAGTTACTGGCAAACATCGCCCGGTCGGCTCCGAACATGGCGATCACTTCACGCACGATCCAGGCATTGTCTTTGGCGCGCCAGCGTTGGCCGCCCTGCCCCAGGCCGGAAATCTTCACCTGCACGTTCGGCCACTGGGCCAGCCGCGCCATCGCCAGGCGCCAACCGGCAAGTCCTTCGCCGCTGCGGTCGTTGGGCAACCCGGCGTGGTTGAGAATCAGAGTGATGCCGGGAAAATCCCGGGCCAACCGTTCGGCTTCGTGCAGGTTCCACCAGGGTGTCTGCAAATCGAAATGCAGACCCAAACCTTCAAGTGCGGCGTAATTGCGGCGCCAATGCTCGTCGCTCATCAGGCTGCGCAGGCGCCCGACCTGCTCCGGCGCGGTCGGGCCGCCGGGCTTGTGGCGAACACTGCGTACGCACTTGAAACTGGCCTGTTCGGTCAGCACATCGATAGCGTCCGGATGATCGAGCCAGGCTTGCGCGACGATTGCATTCGGCACGCCATAACGGGCGGCCAGTTGCTCGATGAAACGGGTTTCGCCAATCGGGTCCTGCGGGTTCCATTCGGTCTCGACGTACACCGTTTGCACGACGTTGTGCGAACCTGCATCGGCGAAGTAATCCTCGGGAAAATAGCGGCGCTTGATCGCGCTGTAGTCACCGTAGCGAAACGGGATATTGGCTTCGGGAGCGAGCCACGGGTGATCGTTGAGGATCGGGTCCCAGAAATGATGATGGGCGTCGATGATCGGGCCGTTCCATAACGGATTAGTCATGGCGCACCTCATCCAGACTGATAAACAACGTCGCCAGCACGAACACCGCCGAGCACGCTGCGAAGAACCCCAGCACCGGGGCAAAACCACCGGACATTTGCAGGATCACGCCCACCAGGATCGGCACCGCGATGCCGCCGATGCTGCCGGCCATGTTCATTACACCGCCGATCAAACCGACCCGCGCCGGTGCTGCCAGCAGCGCCGGGAAACTCCAGTAGAGGCTGCCCCACATCAGGAAAAACGCGGTCATGGCCAACAACGCCACTGCCGCAAAAGGATTGCTCAGGGTCGGCAGTAACAGGAACGCGCCGAGCGCTACCAGACCGGAAAACGCCAGCAGGCTCTTGACCGCCACTGCGCGACTCACGCCTTTGCGGATCAAGCCGTCGCAAAGGAAACCACCGGTCAACGAACCCAGCGCACCGCAGACGAAAATCACAAATGTCGCCGCGCCAATGCCCTTGATATCAAACCCGCGAGCCTGGGACAGATAGCTCGGCCCCCAGGTCAGCAGACCGAAATACACCATCGCCCAACTGGCCCGGCCGATCAGCAAACCGCTCAGGGAACGGGCAGCGATGCCCAAGCCTTTGACCGGTGCACGTGCGGCTTCGGCGGCGGGTGTGGCGCGTCCGGCGTTGATTTTCGCAAGCTCCAGTTCATTGACTTGCGGATGGCTGGCCGGGTCATCACGCAGATAACGCCGCGCCAGCCACGCCAACACCAGAGTCGCGATACCGGCAATGACAAAAGCCAACCGCCAGGAGTCCAGAGACGCAATCAAGTAGGCAATGATCAACCCGCCCAGCGCCACACCGAGCGGGCTGCCGCTGTCCATCAGCACCGCGCCGCGACTGCGTTCGCCGGGCGCGAGCCACAGGGAGATCAGCTTGCCGCCCGACGGGAACAACGGTGCTTCGGCGGCGCCCAACGCAACCCGCGCAAACAGCAATGACAAGCCGCCGGTGGCAAACGCCGCCAACACCTGGAAAGTGCCCCACAACCCGGTGGACCAACTGATGACGCGGTGCGGACCGAAACGGTCGATCATCCAGCCGCCAGGAATCTGCAACAACGCGTAGGCCCAGAAAAAGCTGCTGAGGATCAGGCCCTGCATGCTCGGTGACAGCGAGAATTCATTGGCGATGGTCGGCATCGCGATGGACAGCGACACCCGGTCGATCAGGTTGACCATGGTCAGCGCGAAAATGATCGCGAAGATCCGCCAGCGAACATTGCTGGCCTTGGCGGTTGCAGCCAGCGGTTTCGCCGCCGCTGCGGACGGAGCGTCTGCGCCGGGCAGATGCAGGGAAGCACTGGGACGAGCCATGGTGCGTACCTCGTTTTATTATTTTTGTGGAGACTGCAGCGCCACTTCATTGCGGCGGTTTGTGAGCACTATCGAAGGCTCAGCGATAACCGTCTAATCAAAACTTGAAATCGGGTGATAGCCACGGGTTATGTCATGCCCTGCTTTCAACGAGCTTTCAACGTCGGCACGCACCACTCTGTAGGAGCGAGCCTGCTCGCGATGGTCTTCAACGAAAACGCGTGCTTCCTGAATCAGCGCAGTGTCCTTTAGTCCATCGCGAGCAGGCTCGCTCCTACAGAAGTACTGCTTCGTTCGCCTAGCTATAACCCCAGGCTATCGGTGTATGTATTGTTTTGACTAGACGCGGCGACGGCACGTTCCCACACTCAGGCCAGGCTTGCGGCTTCACAGCGCAGACAAGTCCACTCATAACAAATACAAAAACGAGGCTCTTCCATCATGCGAAATGCATTCGTCCGTCGCACTTCCCGTCTGTTTCTTGGCTGCACCCTGGTCGCCGCTGGCGCGCTCCCTCTGCTCGCTCAAGCAGCCTGGCAACCGGACAAAAACGTCGAAATCGTCGTAGCCGGCGGCCCCGGTGGCGGCACCGACCAACTCGGTCGGCTGATCCAGTCGATCATCACCACCCACAAGCTGCTCGACGTCAACACCATCGTGCTCAACAAGGGCGGCGGCAACGGCGCCGAAGCGTTCCTCGACATGAAGATGAACAAGGGCGATGCCGAAAAACTGGTGATCGGCACCAACAACATTTACCTGCTGCCACTGGTGTCCAAGCTTGGCTACCAATGGCAGGAGCTGACACCGATTGCCGCCGTGGCCGAAGACGACTTCATCCTCTGGAGCTACAAGGGCGCGCCGTGGAAGGACGCAAAAAGCTTCTACGAAGCGGTCAAGGCCGACCCGTCGAACCTGCGCATGGGCGGCAGCCAGTCCAAGGACGTCGACCAGACCCTGACCCTGCTGCTCAACCAGACCAACAACAGCAAACTGGTGTACATCCCGTTCAAGAGCGGCAGCGAGGCCGCGACCCAACTGGCCGGCAAACACATCGCCGCCAACGTCAACAACCCCAGCGAAAGCATCAGCCAATGGCGCGGCGACCAGGTCGAACCGCTCTGCGTCTTCAGTAAAGAGCGCATGGCCTACACTGAAAAAGTCGCCGGCGACAAATCCTGGGCCGATGTTCCGACCTGTCATGAACAAGGCCTGGGCATCGATCAATACCGCTTCCCGCGCACTGTGTTCATGCCCGGCGATATCAGCGCTGAACAACGGGCGTTTTACGTCGAGCTGATGCGCAAAGTCACCCAGACCGATGAGTTCAAGGCCTACGTGAAGCAGAACGCATTGGTGCCAACCTTCCTCGAAGGCGAACCGCTGACCGCCTACATCGAAAAAGACACCGCCCGCGTCACCCCGGTGTTCAAAGAAGCCGGCTGGCTGAAAAACTGAAGTTGCCAGGGCCGCTCGCCCAAGGGCGGCCGTCACCTGCTGGAGGTGTTTCATGTCCCATTCTTCGGATTCACCGGCGCTGGTCGGCACCCGTTGGGTCGAACTCGGCCTGGCGTTGTTCACCACCCTGATTGGCGTCGTGGTGATGTTCGGCAGCGTCGAACAAGGCATCGGTTGGGGTGATGCCGGCCCCGAGCCGGGTTACTTCCCCTTTTACATCGGCCTGATGCTGAGCGCCGCGAGCGTAGCCAATGGCGTGCTGACCCTGGTGCGCTGGAAAGTAATGAGCGTCGCGTTCGTCAGTCGCAGTGCTTTCAAACAAGTGATGTCGGTGTTCGTGCCGATTGCGCTGTTCGTCGGGGCGATGCCGTTCACCGGCATTTACATCGCTTCGGCGGCGTTCATTGCCTGGTTCATGTGGCGTGACAAAGTTCGCGCCAAGCCTTATGGCAAGTTGATGATCGGCAGCGTGTCCCTCGGCGCGGTGCTGGCCAGCTACCTGATTTTCGCGTTGTGGTTCAAGGTGCCGCTGGATGCCGGCCCAATGGGCGACTGGATTGCCCTGGCCGGGAGAAATTTCAAATGAGCGAATTCGATTCCCTGCTGCAAGGCATGAACCTGATCCTGACCCCGGGCCATATCGGCCTGATGGTGATCGGCGTGCTGCTGGGCATCCTGGTCGGCGTGTTGCCCGGCCTCGGTGCCCCCAATGGCGTGGCGCTGTTGCTGCCGCTGACCTTCACCATGTCGCCGGTGTCGGCGATCATCCTGCTGTCGTGCATGTATTGGGGCGCGCTGTTCGGCGGCTCGATCACCTCGATCCTGTTCAACATACCCGGTGAACCCTCATCGGTGGCGACCACGTTCGACGGCTATCCGATGGCCCGCGAAGGCCGCGCCGCCGAAGCCCTGACCGCCGCGTTCAGCTCGGCGCTGATCGGTGCCCTGTGCGGCGTATTGTTGCTGACATTCCTGTCGACGAAGATTGCCGCGTTCGCCATGTCGTTCAGTTCGCCGGAGTTCTTCGCGGTGTACCTGTTGGCGTTCTGCACCTTCATCGGCATGAGCAAGAACCCGCCGCTGAAAACCGTGGTGGCGATGATGATCGGTTTCGCCATGGCGGCGGTCGGTATGGACACTGTTTCGGGCAACCTGCGCCTGACCTTCGACCAACCGATCCTGATGACCGGCATCAGTTTTGAAGTGGCGGTGATCGGCCTGTTCGGCATCGGTGAAATCCTCTGCACCGTGGAGGAAGGCCTGGTGTTCCGTGGCGAACACGCGCGCATTACACCAATGGTGATTTTGCGCACCTGGGCCAAGTTGCCGCGCTACTGGTGGACGATTGTGCGCAGCACGCTGGTCGGTTGCTGGATGGGCATCACGCCTGGCGGGCCGACTGCGGCATCGTTCATGAGCTACAGCCTGGCGCGGCGTTTCTCGAAGAACCGCGAGAACTTCGGCAAAGGCGAAATCGAAGGCGTGATCGCCCCCGAAACTGCCGACCACGCGGCCGGCACCAGCGCTCTGCTGCCGATGCTGACCCTGGGCATTCCAGGTTCGGCCACCGCTGCGGTGATGCTTGGCGGCTTGATGATCTGGGGCCTGCACCCTGGGCCGACGCTGTTCGTCGAGCAGCACGATTTTGTCTGGGGCCTGATCGCCAGCATGTACTTGGGCAACGTGGTGAGCCTGATCGTGGTGTTGGCCACCGTGCCGCTGTTCGCCTCGATCCTGCGCATTCCGTTTTCTATCATTGCGCCGATCATCATCATGGTGTGCGCCATCGGTGCGTACTCGGTGCACAACTCGTTTTTCGACGTGGTGCTGATGCTGGGCTTCGGTGCGCTGGGTTATCTGTTCAAGAAACTCGGCTACCCGATTGCGCCGCTGGTGTTGGCGGCGGTGCTGGGCGACAAAGCAGAAGATGCGTTCCGTCAGTCGATGCTGTTCTCGGACGGGCAACTGGGGATTTTCTGGTCCAACCCATTGGTCGGCAGCCTGACCACGGCGGCGCTGCTGATGCTGTTCTGGCCGTTGATTTCCAAGGCGCTGCAAACGCTGATGGGCCTGCGCAAACCCCAGGTCGTCAAACCAAAATCGGTGCTGTGACACAGCAATGCTGGCAACGCCTGACATTTGTTGTCAGGCTTGCCGCAGACTTTCTTGCGAGCGCGGCCCATGACCCGAATTCCTGTTGCCAATGTGATCCACAGTCGACTGCGTCTGCGCCAACTGCGGTTGATGCTGGCGTTGCAGGAATTCGGCTCGCTGCGCCGCGCTGCCGATCACATCGGCATGACCCAACCCGCCGCCACCAAAATGCTGCACGAAGCCGAGGACTTGCTCGGTGTCGAACTCTTCGAACGCCTGCCCCGTGGCATGCGCTCTACCCCGTTCGGGGAAACCGTCATCTACTACGCGCGCATGGTCTTCGCCGAACTCAGCGGCATGCGCGAAGAACTGGTGGCGCTTGAATCCGGCAACCTTGGCCGGGTCGCGGTCGGCGCTATTCCGGCACTCGCATCGGGCCTGCTGACCCGCACCATCGCGACCTTGAAACAAAGCCATCCACGGTTGTCCATGAGCATTCAGGTCGATACCAGCGACGTGCTGGTGCAGGCGCTTTTACAGGATCAACTGGACATCGTATTGGGGCGGATTCCTCCAGGTGCCCGTGCCGAAGAGCTGCTGTTCGACAGTCTCGGTGAAGAGGCTTTGTGCGTGATTGCAGGGGCACAGCATCCGTTGGCTAAAGCCACGCAATTGAGCTGGGCCGAATTGCAGAATATGACCTGGGTGCTGCAACAGCATCCGAGCCCTATGCGCGCGATCATCAATCAGGTGTTCCACAACGCGCGGGTCGACATCCCCAGCAGCATCGTCGAAACCACATCGATCATGACCTTGCTCTCGCTGATACAGCAGACCGACATGCTCGGCGTCACGCCGGTATCGGTGGTTGAGGATTATCCGGGGCGTGACCTGCTGGCGGTGTTGCCGATCAAGTTCGAGGCTCGATTGCCACCGTATGGCTTGATCACCCGCCGACATCGCATTCAATCTTCGGCGATGCAGGCGTTCATGAACTCGGTGCGGGCCGAGCATGCGCTGAGCAAATAAAAAAGGCCCGGAGTCATGCTCCGGGCCTTTGTCGCTTTACGCCGTTTTACGGAATACAAACACCAGACCGACGATGATCAACAGCATGCCGAGCATGCTAAGCGTCGCCAATCGGTTGCCGAAAAACAGGTAGTCCATCACCGCTGTCACCGCAGGCACGAGGTAAAACAGACTGGTGACATTCACCAGATTGCCACGGGCAATCAAGCGATACAGCAGCAAAGTCGCCAACACCGACACCACCAACCCCATCCACAGCACCGGTACGACAAAACCGACGCTGTGCTCGAAGTAAAACGGCTGGAACGGCACGAAGATCCCGCAGAGCAACAGCCCGGCGAGGTACTGCACAGGCAGCGTGCCGAGAGGATTGTCGGTGATGCGCTTTTGCATGATCGAGCCGAACGTCATGCTCGCCAGCGCCAGCAAACCAAAAAGCATCCCGGCCAACGACATACCGGCCAGGCCGATGCCCTGATAGACCACCATGATCAACCCGGCCAAACCCAGTGACAGGCCGAACATCCGGCTCCAGGAACGCTGTCTCTCCATCAGCACCACGGTGAGAATCGGTTGCACCCCCATGATCGTCGCCATCACCCCAGGCGTCACTTTGAGGTCGAGCGCCAGCAGATAGAAAATCTGATAAGCCCCCAGCAACACCACGCCCGTGGCCATCGCATACAGCATCGGCCTGCCGCCCTTGGGCAATTTCAGTTTGAACAACGGCACCAGCAGCACCAGACCGCACAAGGCGATGACGAAGCGAAACAACAGAAACGCAAAGGGTGATGCGTGGGCCAGGCCCCATTTGGAGAAGATCGCCCCGCTGCTCCACAGCAAGACGAAAAGGCTCGTGGATGCGGCCGCGAGCGCAGATTTTTTCGAAAGGACAAACATGAATACCACCTGTAGTCAGGCAAAAAGCCAACTCAGCCGAAGCTGAAATTCAGTCGTTTTTTTCAGGTAGGCAGGGGAACAGCAGAAAGCAGCTGATCAGCCCGAAATGCCAACGCCTGGCGGTGAGACCACCGCGCACACTGGCGTGCGACTGACAGGAGGGGGGTAATGACTGATCTGCCCCGGCTGCTGATTCCCGCACGGCACGACGCTAGCGTTGACCGCTGAATCGACTACCGCGTTGATGTGGGATGCAGGCATTGGGCTGATCTTTATTTGGGGGATAAAAAAGTGAGTCCTGAAACTCACTGTGCGCCGACTATAACCAGTGGGCGACATGGTTTGCAATGAGTTGGTCAAAGGGCCAGTAACGACAGGCGGGAGGGTGCTGTCTAGGATTGAGATTAACTGCGACGCACGGCGAGGGAGACATGGAATGCAAGAGATCACATGCCGAGGGAACGGACTCATCTTCGATATCAGTTGTACAGGTCACAGGCAAGAAAGCTCGTTGACGCCAGCATTGCTCAACTACCACTCGAACTGGGACGGGCCGACCCTACCGCTCGCGATTTATCAAAGGTGCGTTTTGAACCCATTGACGCCCAAGCGCTGAAAGCTTTTGAGCAATGGGAAGATCCACATTTTTCATGGAATGAAGTCATTGGATGGAAAGCACGAGAACCGTTGGCTTTGGATATTGCCATTTGGTTTGACGGCGAACTCTGCGGTATGTGCTTTGCAAATCCAAACAATAGTCGACAACGAATCCGCATCGTACGACTGGAAGGACGTCCGATGGAGGCACATCCTTTGAAGAACCGTATTGCGACACTGGCGATTTTAGTCATTGAGCAGTACGCGCAATTCATTGGAAGTCGATTTATTAATGTACAGGAACCGCAGGAAGGCGCGGTTGCAATTTATCAACAGCTTGGCTTTGACTTTGATATACAAGGTCGGCTTGTCAAAACCCTGGAGAGCCTTGTATCTTGACGACTGCTCAATTAATGATCAGACACGGAGGGAAAATGCGCAAAACCTCTAAAAAGCTCCCGCTATGTAAAGGATCGCGCCCTACGGAAAACAAGGGCAAATTTACTGGACTCACAGCTAGTCAGCGGAACCTTCTACAAGTTCTCATAACGGGAACCGATGCCGAAGAACCTAGCCTTCTCGCGGGTCGCCCTTAAAATTCGCACAAAAAAGCCGCTCCCAAGGAGCGGTTTTTTATTGCTGACATTACCCAAACAACCAGTACCCCAACAACGCCAGCACCACCACCGCCAACACCGGCCGCAGCACGCGATAAGCCTTGGGATTACGGCGCTTCCACTGTTTGACGGCACCACTGATTTTGTCGCTGGAGTTCTTGCTCCACGCATACGCCTGATTGATTCCGCCAACACGCTCGTCATCGAGGTTTTGCGGTGCGGTGGCGCGGCCCAAAAAAGCACTGATCGAACGGTTGATGCGCGTCATCAGGCGATTGCTCAGCGGTCGCTCGATGTCACAAAACAGGATGACCCGGGTCTGGTCGGTTTCGTTCTTGACCCAGTGCACATAGGTCTCGTCGAACATCACATCTTCGCCATCGCGCCAGGCGTAAACCTGACCGTCGACAAAAATGCGGCAATCATCGGAATTGGGGGTCGACAGGCCCAGGTGATAGCGCAGGGAACCGGCGAACGGGTCGCGGTGCGGGTTGAGGTGGCTGCCGCCCGGAAGCAGCGCAAACATGGCGCCTTTGACGTTGGGAATGCTGCTGACCAGTGCCACGGTCTTCGGGCATAGCAGCTCGGCCGATGGCAATGGTTTGTCGTACCACTTGAGGTAGAAACGCTTCCAGCCTTTCTTGAAGAACGAACCGAAACCGGCGTCGTTGTTCTTTTCGGCGGCGCGGATGTAGCCCTCGTCGAACAAGTGCATCGCTTCGTCGCGGATGGCTTCCCAGTTGTTCTTGAGCACATCCAGCTCAGGGAATCTGTTTCGGTCCAGATAGGGCTTGGAGGGCACGCTGGAAAACATGTACATCAAGGCGTTGTAAGGTGCAAATAGCGCAGAGTGGTTTACGAACTGACGCAGAACCGGCAAACGGGCCTTGCCACGTAAATGCACATAGAGGGTGCTGCCGAGAAACAGCAACAACAACGACGCCTTAGCGGCAAAGGATAAAGTCATCTACGGCTCCTTGGTAACAGACACGTTGCACAACGCCATTTACCCGACGTCGCTGTTGGCATGATAAACATTGCCAACCAAGGGAAAAACCCGTCTAAACCAACATTCAGTGTTAACGATTGCGCAACAACGCATTAGTTAACACAACGCGCCTGAACGCGGGCTGACCTGAATCAGCCCTGATGGGGAAGGCATTTACGCCCTTCTCCACCATCGCCCGAAACCTGACCGTTACTGCTGGTTCTCCTGCTCCGTAAACAGGTCGCTGAACAACATGCTCGACAAGTAACGCTCACCGGAATCCGGCAAGATCACCACGATGGTCTTGCCCTGCATTTCCGGTGTCTCGGCCAGCCGCACCGCCACCGCCATCGCCGCACCGCAGGAGATGCCGCATAGAATCCCTTCTTCCTGCATCAAACGCAGTGCCATGGCCTTGGACTCTTCGTCGCTGACCAATTCCACCCGATCAACGATAGACAGGTCCAGGTTCTTCGGCACGAAACCGGCACCGATACCCTGGATTTTGTGCGGGCTCGGCTTGATCTCTTCGCCGGCCAGCGCTTGGGTAATCACCGGCGATACGATCGGCTCCACCGCCACCGAGATGATCGGTTTGCCTTGGGTATTCTTGATATACCGCGAGACGCCGGTAATGGTTCCGCCAGTTCCGACGCCTGCCACCAAAACATCCACTGCGCCGTCCGTATCGTTCCAGATTTCCGGACCGGTGGTTTTTTCGTGGATGGCCGGGTTGGCCGGGTTATCGAATTGCGCCGGCATGAAATATTTGGACGGATCGCTGGCAACGATTTCGCCTGCTTTCTCGATCGCGCCCTTCATGCCCTTGGCCGGTTCCGTCAGTACCAGTTCCGCGCCCAGCGCCTTGAGCACCTTGCGTCGCTCGATGCTCATGGAAGAAGGCATGGTCAGCATCAGTTTGTAGCCCCGCGCGGCCGCGACGAAGGCCAGGCCGATACCGGTATTGCCGGAGGTGGGCTCGACAATGGTCATGCCTGGCTTGAGTTTGCCGGTGCTTTCGGCATCCCAGATCATGTTCGCGCCGATACGGCACTTGACCGAGTAACCGGGGTTGCGCCCTTCGATCTTCGCCAGGATGGTCACACCACGCGGGGCGATGCGGTTGATCTGCACCAGCGGTGTATTGCCGATGGAATGGGCGTTGTCAGCGAAAATACGGCTCATGGCTGGGTCCTTAACGACAGCATTGAAATAGGGCATCAAGGTAAGCCTCTTGCACTTGGGCGTCCAGTCAGGTCGAACGTCCGGTTACCAGCGCAGTCAATGGTTTTAGATCGCCAGAGATTTGCCACTATGAAACGTCGTTACAGCTGGCCGCTGTGGACCTTCGCCGGCCTCGTTGTGCTGCTGATTGCCCTGCACTTCGCCCTGCCCTACCTGGTGCGCGACTACCTCAATGACAGGCTGGCGGACATGGGCGACTACCGCGGCCAGATCACCGATGTGGACCTGGCACTGTGGCGCGGCGCCTATAAAATCAATGGCCTGAAAATCGTCAAGGTCGATGGCAAGGTACCGGTGCCGTTCGTCAATGCGCCGTTGATCGACCTTTCCGTCAGTTGGCATTCGCTCTGGTACGACCACGCGGTTGTGGCCGAAGTCCAGTTCATCAATCCCGAGGTGAATTTCGTCGACGGCGGCGCGAACAAACAGAACTCACAAACCGGTCAGGGCACCGACTGGCGTGCACAATTGGGAAAACTGCTGCCCATCACCCTGAACGAAGTGCGGATAAATGACGGCAAGATCAGCTTTCGCAATTTCAATTCGAAACCACCGGTGAACATGAACGCCACCCAGGTCGACGCAAGCATTTACAACCTGACCAACGTCGTCGACACCGAAGGCAAACGCGACGCCCGTTTCGAAGGCAAGGCGATGTTGCTGGGGCATGCGCCACTGGAAAGCACTGCGACGTTCGATCCGCTGAGCAATTTCGAAGAGTTCGAATTTCGTCTGCGGGCCAAGGACATCGAGCTTAAACGCATGAACGACTTCGCCTCGGCCTACGGCAAATTCGACTTCAACGCCGGCCACGGCGACGTGGTGATCGAAGCCAAAGCCAACAAGGGTCGACTCACCGGCTACATCAAACCGCTGCTGCGCGATGTGGATGTCTTCAACTGGCAGCAGGATGTGCAAAACGAGAAAAAGGGCTTGTTCCGATCGGTGTGGGAAGCCCTCGTCGGCGGCACCGAAACCGTGTTGAAAAACCAGGGTAAAAACCAGTTCGCCACGCGGGTTGAACTCAGCGGTAGCGTCCACCAGCAAAATATCAGCGCGTTCGAAGCGTTTTTGCAGATTTTGCGCAATGGTTTCGTTCAGGCGTTCAACGCGCGGTATGAACGGCCGAAACCGGATGATGGTTAACGTTTGCGCGTGACGGTGTACCGCCCGGTCTCTTCCGCTGCCCTTGGCGAGTTCGCTTGCAGTTGCAGAAAGTCCCAGCCGAGACAGGCCAGAGCCAAGGATCGCGGCACAGCTTCCCGACCGCTGCTGTAGCGAGTGATGCTGCGGGTGCTGACCCCCAACGCCTCGGCGGCCTGATTCAGTGGCAGGCCGGTGCGAGCGCGCCAATCGATGAAGATCCGGGTATTTTCGTCGGACGCGTTTTGCGCGAGTGCATCCAGATACAAGGTGTCGGCGCCGATCTGGATATCCACCTCGGGCCATTCGACGCACCAGCCATCATCACCGAGCTCTGCGACCTCGAAAGCGCTTCCCTGCAATGGTTGTAACCCGGGAAAGGCTTGCAGGTCATGGCTCAAATCAAGGGTCAGTTGTTGGCCGTCAATGAAGGTCAGCGCCAGTCGGTAATCTGGCAATGCCTGCACCGCCGACAACCTGGGTCGCTTCATGGGTAACATTGTTTCCAATCCTCCAGCAATTGCGTCTGATGGGCCCTGACCCAATCCAGCGCTTCCTTGATGATCAGCGGCGGCGCCTTGCCCATCATCACCTCGACGGTTTCCAGGCTCAGCATGACATCCAGCCCGCCACCGGTCAGATGAACATGGGGCGGCGGATGATCCTTCTCCCGCAACTGAATGCGATACGTATCTCGAAATCGGTACTTAGTAGACATGCCTCGCAAGCTATCGCCAATATGGCGATAGCTCAATACTGGCCACGCGCCGAGACTGAGTCAAGATGTGACGCTCCATTCAGAGACTGAATAAGCCGTCTGCGTTCACAGTCGACCGGGCAGCGCGTTA
>RCUS01000655.1_pt1 | contig 21558 bp, 19 predicted proteins | sample 2166221 | NCBI WGS metagenome assembly RCUS01 (sample SAMN09932758, study PRJNA488358) | compost metagenome | isolation source: compost soil in cyclohexanecarboxylic | place: Germany: Experimental Botanical Garden | reverse complement strand
CCCGGGCGTGGTGATGTTCCTCCAGGGCCAGGTGTTCGACGCCGAAGGCAAGCCGCTGGCAGGCGCGACGGTGGACCTGTGGCACGCCAACACCCAGGGCACCTATTCGTACTTCGACTCGTCGCAGTCCGAGTACAACCTGCGCCGACGTATCGTCACCGATGCCGAAGGCCGCTACCGCGCGCGTTCCATCGTGCCGTCGGGTTACGGCTGCGATCCCCAGGGGCCGACCCAGGAATGCCTCGACCTGCTCGGTCGCCACGGCCAGCGCCCGGCGCACGTGCACTTCTTCATCTCGGCGCCGGGTCATCGGCACCTGACCACGCAGATCAACTTCGCTGGCGACCAGTACCTGTGGGATGACTTTGCCTACGCCACCCGTGACGGCTTGATCGGCGACCTGCGCTTTGTCGACAACGCCGCACTGGCGCGTGATCGCGGGGTGCAAGGGGAGCGCTTTGCCGAGCTGGCCTTCGACTTCCGCCTGCAGGCCGCCCCGGCGCCCGAAGCCGAAGTCCGCAGCCACCGGCCGCGTGCACTGCAAGACGGCTGAGCCTTGCCCGTCAGCCGGGCCGCAGCAGCACGCTGCTGCGGCCCGGGGCCAAGGTCATGACGACGGGAAGCCCAGTCCCGGAGACAGGTCAGTGGCCGCTGCCGTGGGTTTTTCGTCGGTCCTCGTCACGGTCTCTTTCACGGCCTCCTTGGCCTTCTGCGCATTGGCCTTGAGGCTGTCCGCCATACGGTCACTGGCTGGCCCGATCAGCTGATCCTCGTGCCGGGTCGACGGCAACACCGCCCCGAGTGCCGCGCCCAAGGCAATGCCGAGGGCCGCCAGTACCAAGGGTTGTTCCTTGAGCAAGTGATCGAACTGGCCCTTCATCGCGCTGGCTTGATCGCTGACCCGCTGCGCGCCATGACTGAGGGTATCGCCCGCATCGCTCATCGACGCCCGTGCGCCGTGGCCCAGCTCGCCAGCCTTGTCACGCAGATCGTGGGCCTTGGTGCGCATGCTGTGGCCGGCATCGTGCAGTTTGTCGCCGGCCTGGGCGAACGCGCCTTTGACGCTGTCCACCGCCTCGCCCAGCTTCTCGCCCAGCCCCGGTCCATGATGGGCGGGACCGGGGTTGAACGGTCGATTCTGGTTGATGGCCAGCCACGCCAGCCCCAGGGCGGTCAGCGTCGTGGGGACTGGGTTGTTCTTCAGGGTGGCGCCCAGGTTGTGGTAGAACTCGCCGCCATTGCCCTTGGTATAAGCCAGCACCTGGTCCACCAGCTGTCCTGGGCTCAGGCGCCGTTCCAGCGCGTCGACCAGGTCACTGATGTGTTCGCGCTTGGCGTTGATTTCCTGCTCGAGGGTGTCCGGGTTTTTCTGTGCTTCGTGTTCGAAGGAGGTGGTCATGGCAGCTTCCTCTTCAGCGTTTCCTTGTCCTGCTGCATGGCGTGCAGGGTGCGATCAGGGGCCAGGTGCGCGGGGTCGAACTGCTTCTTGCCCGATTGCAGCATGACGAAACCGATGATCACCGTGATGGCGCCGACCAACAGCGCGGCCAGCCAGGGCTCGACCACCATGGCCAGGGCATACACCGCCGCCAGCAGCAGAATGATGAACCCCGCCAGCAGCACGATCGCCCCGGCGGCCACCGCTGCGGTACCGGCCTTGAGCGTGTTGAGGTTGTGCTGCAGTTCGGCCTTGGCCAGGGCCAGCTCCTTGGTGAACAGCTCCGGCACTTCGCGCATCAATTGGCGCAGCAGACCGCCAACGCCGACTTGATCCTCGACGTGGACAGGGCTCGGCGCAGTGGTTTGCTTGAGCGGATCGGTGTTCATCATTCACCTCCTTTGAGTGGGTCGCGGTGCAACGGGGTATCCGCCGAGGGGGTATGAACGCCCACCTCCAGTGGATCGACCGGGGTGAAGGGCTTGTGCGTCGAGACATCGCTGGCGCGGTCCGGCGCGGGCGGGGTCGAATGATAGGGTTCATGAGCGCCATAGGCGGGAGGTGATGCGCTGGGCGGGGGCGCATGACGGGCGCTGGCACCGAGGAAGCGCGACAGGCCAAAGCCAATGGCGACGCTGCCGGCGAGGAACAGACCGGGGTTGTTCTGCGCCAGGCGCGAGCCTTTGTGCAACAGGTCTTCGGCGCTCTGGTGGCGCACCTGTTCGGCAAAATCACCCAGGCATTCTGCCGCCTGCGCCAGGTAGTGAGACAACCCCAGGCTATCCTTGCCCTCCAGTGCGGAGGCGGCGGAACGCGCGCTTTCCTTGAGCGAGTCGAGTTCCTCGGCGGCGGCATCGCGGTAATGGGTGTACTGGTCGGCACCTTGGGCCTTCGCGTCGTCCAGCAGGGCGCCGGCCTCGTCGACAATGCTGTGCAAGTGGTCCTGGGTGCTGCCGGGAGGTGGTGATGTCGGGGCGTTGCGGTCAGTGTTGTCCATGGTCGTCATCCCTCGATGGTGGAGATCCGGCACGGGCCGGTCATTCGGAGGACGGGGCAATGCAGCAGGGAGTTCAACTGGAAAGATCACTGACAATTACTGCAGGTTATCGACGATTAGCGCAGCTTTTTCCGGCGTTCAAAACAATGGTGCGTTCGCGGCATCAGCGGGCAGAGGGACGTTCTGACCACAGGCGTCCCGGTTGCCTCGCTGATGCCCCGGCCACGCCTAGGTAGGCGGAATCTGCCTGGGCACTGGGCTCCCCGCATACTCCGGCTTCAGATGCCCCTGCTCATCCAGCAGGTAGGCATCCATCACCTCGCGCACCACCGGCCCCGCGACCCGGCCGCCGGCCTCGCCGTTCTCGATCATCACCGCGACCACCACGCTGGGGTGCTCGGCGGGCGCGAAGCCGACGAACAAGGCGTTGTCACGGTGGCGTTCCAGGGTCTTGTTGCGGTTGTAGCGCTCACCTTGCTTGATCGCCACCACCTGCGCCGTGCCGCTCTTGCCGGCAATCCGGTACTGGGCGCCGGCGGCCGAGGCGCGGGCGATGCCGCGCGGGTCGTGCATGACCATCTGCATGCCCTGGCTGACCTGGTCCCAGGCATGCTTGTCGTGCAGCACGATGTCGGGCATCGGGTTGGGATCGACCGGCGTGTCGCCGCCCACGGTCATCGCCAGGTGCGGGCGATGCCACACACCCTTGCTCGCCAGCAGGCTGGTGGCCTGGGCCAACTGCAGCGGGGTCACCTGCATGTAGCCCTGGCCGATCCCGAGAATCAGCGTCTCGCCGGGGAACCAGGCCTGGCGCCGGGTGGCACGCTTCCACTCGGCGGACGGCATCAGCCCGGAGGCTTCCTCGAACATGTCCAGCGAGACCTTCTGGCCGAGGCCGAACTCGGCCATGTAGTCGTGCAGGCGCTCGATCCCCAGCTTGTGCGCGAGGTCGTAGAAGTAGGTGTCGTTGGAACGCATGATCGCGGTGTACATGTCCACCCAGCCGTCACCGCTGCGGTTCCAGTTGCGGTACTTGTGGTCATAGTTGGGCAGTTCGTAGTAGCCCGGGTCGAACACCCGGCTGCCCGGGGTGATCACGCCGCTGTCGAGGCCGGCGATGGCCACCTCCGGCTTCACCGTCGAACCGGGGGCATACAGGCCGCGCAGCACGCGGTTGAACAGCGGGCGGTCGATGGAGTCACGCAGCGCGGCGTACTGCTTGAAGCTGATGCCCTTGACGAACAGGTTGGGGTCGAAGCTCGGGTTGCTGACCATCGCCAGCACATCGCCGTTGCCGGGGTCGAGCACTACCACCGAGCCACGACGGTCGCCCAGGGCCTTTTCGGCGGCCAGTTGCAGGTGGGCATCGAGGCTCAGGATGATGTCTTTGCCGGGGGTCGGGTCCTGATGCCGGAGCACCCGCATGACCCGGCCCTGGGCGTTGGTCTCGACTTCCTCGTAGCCGACGTGGCCGTGCAGCTGGCTTTCGTAGAAATGCTCGATACCGGTCTTGCCGATCGACTGGGTGCCACGGTATTCGGTGCTGTCGAGGGCCTTGGCTTCTTTTTCGTTGATGCGCCCGACGTAGCCCACCGAATGGGCGAAGTGCTCGGCCAGGGGGTATTCGCGGATGAACTGCGGCTCCACGTCCAGGCCGGGCATGCGGAACTGGTTGACCGCCACCAGGGCGATCTGTTCTTCATTCAGGCCGACCATCAAGGTCACCGGTTCGAACGGCTTGCGGCCACGGCGCAGGTCCTTGTCGAACTGTTTGCGCTCATCCTCGGACAGGCTCAAAACCTGCGCCAGGGTGTCGAGCACCTTGGCCGAGTTACCCGCCCGCTCACGGGTCATGGTCAGGTCGAAGCTGGGTTTGTTGTCGGCCAGTACCACGCCGTTGCGGTCGTAGATCAACCCACGCTCCGGCGCGATGGGCAACACGTGCACGCGGTTGTTTTCCGACACGGCGGTCTGCTGGTCGTGTTGCACGACCTGCAGCACGTAGAGCCGGCCCACCAGGACGCTGACCAGGCTGAACACCAGGATGGCGCAGGCCACAAGCCGGCGATTGACCAGGTGCTTTTCCTTTTCGTGGTCCTTGAGGGGGATCGGTTGGGGCATGGGCGCTTTTTGCTGTCGGTTGTACGTGATGCTTGAGGAAGCCGGCCGCCACAGGCAGGCGGGGCGGCGATGCTACGCGTGTGCGGGTAGCCCCTCAAGGCAAGTGCCTGCGCGCGCGGAGTCGAAATCGCCGATGTGCCCCGTGCTCTGGGCGCTCACGCAATACGTGAAGATTTGTTCATGCAGGTTCAGGGTCGCCAGCGCGAACCTGCTATGCCTAATGAGGCAGCCCGCCCTGCAAGGAGACTCCATCGATGCTGGTCGTCGAGCAGTTGCACAAGTCATTCGCCACCCCACAAGGTCCGATCGCGGTCCTGCAGGGCGTTGACGTGCAGCTTGCCCGTGGCAGCAGCCTGGCGCTGATGGGGGAGTCTGGCAGCGGTAAAAGTACCTTGCTGCACCTGATCGCGGGCCTGGATCGCGCCGACAGTGGCCGCATCCTGATTGACGATGAACCCCTCGACACCCGCTCGGAAGCCTCACTGGCGCGCTGGCGCCGTGAAGGGATTGGCCTGGTGTTTCAGCAGTACAACCTGATCAGCAGCCTTGATGTGGCGGCGAACCTGGCATTCCAGGCCAGGCTCGCCGGTCGCCATGATCCCGCCTGGGTGGCTTACCTGGCCGAGCGCCTGGGGTTGAGCGCATTGTTGTCGCGTTATCCGGAGCAGCTCTCCGGCGGCCAGCAACAGCGGGTCGCCATCGGCCGCGCGCTGGCCGGGCGTCCGCCGTTGGTGCTGGCGGACGAACCCACCGGCAGCCTCGACGAGGCCAGCAGCGATGAGGTGTTGAGCCTGCTGTTGGGCTTGGTGGATGAGGCCGGCAGCAGCGTGTTGCTGGTGACCCACAGCCAGCGCCTGGCGGCGCGACTGGCGCGGCGCTGCGTTCTGCAGGCCGGCCGAGTGCAGACCGGACAACTACCGTGAGCCCGCTGGCGATCACCCTGCAGGCCTTGCTCAGCCATTGGCGGCGCCATCGTGTGCAACTGCTCGGTATTGTTACCGGGTTGTGGCTGGCGACAGCGCTGTGGACCGGCGTGCAGGCGCTGAACAGCCAGGCCCGCGCCGACTACGCCCGCGCCAGTGCGGTGCTGGCGGGGGCCGCGCAGGCGCAACTGGTCGCGCGTGACGCCGAGCGCTTCGATCAGTCGCTCTACCTGCAACTGCGCCGGTTGGGCTGGTCGGTGACACCGGTCGTGGAAGGGCGCTTGCGGTTCTCCGGCGAACAGCCGCTGAGTGTCCGCCTGATCGGCATCGAGCCGCTGAGCCTGCCGCCGGCTGCCGCCGTCGCGGGGGCGAACGTGGAAGACTTCGATCTGGCAGCGTTCATCGGCACACCGGGGCAAGCCTGGATTGGCCCGGATACCCTGCGCCAACTGGGCATGCGTGTTAGCGATCCGGCCGTGAGCAGCGAAGGGCAGGCGCTGCCGCCCTTCGTGCTCATGCCGCAACTGGCGCCCGGCGTGATCGTGGTGGATATCGGCCAGGCCCAGCGATTGCTGCAGGCACCTGGGCAACTGTCGCGGCTGTTGCTGACAATGCCGGCGCGGCCATTGCCGGCCGACATCGCGGCGCACCTGGAACTGCAACCACCCAGCGACGATGGCGGCCTGCAACGGCTGACCGAGAGTTTCCACCTCAACCTCACGGCGCTCGGGCTGCTGGCGTTCGTGGTCGGGTTGTTCATCGCCCACGCCGCGATCGGCCTGGCGCTGGAGCAGCGTCGTGGGCTGATTCGCAGCCTGCGCGCCTGTGGCGTTGGCCTGCACACCTTGCTGATTGGCCTGGCACTGGAGTTGGGTGGGTTCGCGCTGCTGGGCGGCCTGGCCGGCGTCGCCAGTGGTTATGGGCTGGCGGCCATGCTCCTGCCAGACGTCGCCGCCAGCCTGCGCGGCCTGTATGGCGCGCAGGTTTCCGGGGTTTTGGCGCTGCCGGCCTGGTGGTGGTTGGCGGGGGTGCTGATGAGTGTGTTCGGCGCGTTGCTGGCGGGTGTGGGGAGCCTCCTCAGCGCGGCACGCCTGCCGTTGCTGGCGCTGGCGCAGCCCCAGGCCTGGCGGCTGGCTCAAGGCCCCTGGCTGACGTGTCAGGCCGTGGCGGCCGGGCTGTTGCTGCTGGTGGCGCTGGGTTGCGCGCTGTTGGGCAACAGCCTGGCCAGCGCCTTGCTGTTGCTGGCGGCACTGTTGTTGGCGGCGGCACTGCTGTTGCCGGCGTTGCTCGACGCTGCCCTGGCCTGGATTGCACGCGGCTGCCGACGCCCGCTGGCGCAGTGGTTCGTCGCCGACAGTCGCCAGCAATTGCCGGCGCTGAGCCTGGCGTTGATGGCCTTGCTGCTCGCGCTGGCCGCCAGCGTCGGGGTCGGCAGCATGACCGAGGGCTTTCGCAAGACCTTCGTCGGCTGGCTGGACCTGCGTCTGTCTGCCGACCTTTTTGTCACCCCGCGGGATAGCGCACAGGGCCTGCAGATCAGCGACTGGCTCCAGCAGCAGCGGGGCGTGGCAGCGGTACTGCCCAGCTGGCGTGTCGAAACGCGCCTGCAAGGTTGGCCGGTGCAGCTGCAGGGTATTGTCGACAACCCCGTCTACCGCACCCGCTGGCCCTTGCTGGCGCAGCGCGCCCAGGCCTGGGAGCGATTGGCCAGCGGCCGTGGGGTAATGCTCAGTGAGCAATTGAGCCGGCGCCTGGGGCTGAAACTGGGTGACACTCTCGAACTGCCTGGCGACCCGCGGCAAACCCTGACCGTGGAAGCGCTGTACGCCGACTATGGCAACCCCAAGGGCCATGTCCTGGTCAATGCCGAGTGGTTGCGCAGGCACTGGCCGCACGCGCGGCTGACGGGGCTGAGCCTCGATCTGGCCCCGGAGCAGCTGATGGCACTCAAGGCGCAATTGCAACAGCGCTTTGCCCTGGATGACACACGGGTAGTCGAGCAGGCACGCCTCAAGCGCTGGTCGACCGATGTGTTCAACCGCACCTTTGCCGCCACCGCCGCGCTCAACAGCCTCACGCTCGGCGTGGCTGGCGTAGCGTTGTTCATCAACCTGCTGACCCTGGCCCAGCGCCGCCTGGGTCAACTCGCACCGCTGTGGGCGCTGGGCGTGAAGCGCTCGCAACTGGTCTGGCTGAGCCTTGGCCAGACACTGATGTTGAGCAGCCTCACCGTGCTGTCGGCGATACCGTTGGGTGTGTTGTTGGCCTGGTGCCTGGTGGCGGTGGTGAACGTGCAGGCGTTCGGCTGGCGCTTGCCGCTGCATGTGTTCCCCCTGCAGTTGCTGCACCTCGCCGTGCTTGGGCTGCTGACCAGCCTGCTGGCCAGTGCCTGGCCGCTGTGGCAACTGGCGCGACGTCAGCCCGCTGCACTGTTGAGGCGGTTTTCCGATGAGACGTGAGGCCTGTCTGTGGTTGTGCCTGCTGCTGGTCGGGTGCGATCAGCCGACGCCCTCGCCGCAAAGCTATGCAGGGTTGGGGCAGGAGGCGGGGGCGTTCAGCCCGGTGACGCGGGAGCATGCCTTGGCCTTTCCCCGCGATCACGCTGCCCATGACGGCTTTCGTATCGAGTGGTGGTACGTCACCGCCAACCTCAAGGATGCCCGGGGGCGTGACTGGGGCGTGCAGTGGACGCTGTTCCGCTCAGCCCTGCGCCCAGGCCCGGAAACCGGCGATTGGAGCAGCCCGAACCTGTGGATGGGCCATGCCGCGTTGACCGGTCCGGGTGGGCACCAATCGGGCGAAACCCTGGCCCGCGGTGGCGTGGGGCAGGCGGGTGTGCGCGCGCAGCCGTTTCGGGCGTGGATCAATGACTGGTCGCTGGACGGCAGCGACAGCATCGGTCGGTTGCGCATGAGCGCTGGCGGCCCCGGCTTTCGCTACGCGCTGAACCTGCAGAGTGATCGCCCGGTGGTGCTGCATGGCGCCCAGGGGTACAGCGAAAAATCCGGCAAAGGCCAGGCGTCCTACTATTACAGCCAGCCGTTCTACCGTGTCAGCGGCGAGGTCGAGCGCGATGGCCAGTGCATCGCGGTCAGCGGCCAGGCCTGGCTCGACCGCGAATGGAGCAGCCAGCCCCTGGCGGCCGGGCAGACCGGCTGGGACTGGTTTTCCCTGCACCTGGACAGCGGTGCGAAACTGATGCTGTTCCAGGTGCGCGAGACGCAGGGCCCGCCTTACCGCGCAGGCACCTGGGTCAGCCCGCAGGGCCAGGCAACGGCGCTGCAGGGCGAGCAGATCCAACTGCAGGCCCTGGCCTTGACGCGACAGGCCAATGGCAAGGCGCTCCCCACGCAGTGGCGCGTGCAGGTGCCGGATCATGGCGTCGATGTGCGCGTCGAGGCGGTGGAGCCGCAGGCCTGGATGAACACACGGTTTCCCTATTGGGAAGGACCGGTGCGCTTGCGCGGGCGCGAGGGTGGGGTGGGGTATCTGGAAATGACCGGTTATTGAAGGCGCAACAAGACGAACGTCACATCTCAGGCGAGCAAGATCCATCAGGCTGTGAGAGGATGACCGCCATCTCCACGGCGCGGCCACAGGACCCCAGAACACAAGCCTGATGAAGACTCCAAAAAGAATCGAACCGCTGATCGAAGACGGCCTGGTCGACGAAGTACTGCGACCCTTGATGAGCGGCAAGGAAGCGGCCGTCTACGTGGTACGCTGCGGCACTCAGGTGCGCTGTGCCAAGGTCTACAAAGAGGCCAACAAGCGCAGTTTCCGCCAGGCCGCCGAGTACCAGGAAGGCCGCAAGGTGCGCAACAGCCGTCAGGCACGCGCCATGGCCAAGGGCTCCAAGTACGGTCGCAAGGAGGCCGAGGATGCCTGGCAGAACGCCGAAGTGGCGGCGCTGTTCCGCTTGGCCAACGCTGGTGTGCGGGTTCCCAAGCCTTACGACTTCCAGGACGGCGTGCTGCTGATGGAGCTGGTGACGGACGCCGATGGCGATGCCGCGCCACGCCTGAATGACGTGCACCTGGAGCCCGAAGAAGCCCGCGAATACCACGCGTTCGTCATCCGCCAGATCGTGTTGATGCTGTGTACCGGTCTGGTGCACGGCGACTTGTCGGAATTCAACGTGCTGCTCGGCCCCGAAGGCCCGGTGATCATCGACTTGCCGCAGGCGGTGGATGCGGCGGGCAACAACCACGCCTACAGCATGCTGCAGCGCGACGTCGACAACATGGCCCACTATTTCGGCCGCTTTGCGCCGGAACTCAAGAGCAGCCGTTACGCGCAAGAAATGTGGTCGTTGTACGAGGCGGGTGAGCTGAAGCCGGAAAGCCCGCTGAGCGGCGAGTTTGCCGATGACGACGAGGCCGCCGATGTCGATGGCGTGCTGCGTGAAATCGATGCCGCACGGCTCGATGATGCCCGTCGTCGCGCGGCCCGCGACGATGCCGAGCGGGGGCCGGTCAAAGGCGAGGAGCCGCCTCCGCCCTGGCTTCAATAATCCATCGAATGGCATGAGGGCCTGGGCCGCTTTGCGGCCCTGTTGCGACGTACCGAGATGTGCTGGCGCTGAACAGCCTCACCTCGCCGGCGGCACGAAGCCATTGCGCTGATAGAAGCGCTGCAACTCATGGGCCGCCGGCTCTGCCCCGGTGAAGATGCGCAAGTATTCGGGAATGAAGCGCATGCGATGCTCCAGCGGCTCGTGAGTCTTCATGCTGATATAGCCGATCTGTGCCAGGTAGATCGAGCGGGCACGGGTGGCGGCGGCATCTTCGCTGAAGCCGAAGCGATCGAACATCTGCTTGAGCGCCTCCATGCGCAGGCTGTCGGCCTGCTGGATCTGCTCGGCCACCTGCTCCGATTGCAACGCCCAGCTGCGCATGGCGAATTCGAACTGTGAGTCGAACAGGTCGCTGTTCAGCCAGCAGTCGAACACGTTGAGGATGGCCTCGGTAATCGTCGCTGCATAAGCCTGGGCATGCTGCACCAGGTTCTGCGTGTTCTTGTTCTTCCAGCGCTCGATCAGCGCCGCGAGCAACGCTTCGCGGTCTTCGAAGTACCAGTAGAAACTGGTGCGGGCAAGGTTGAGTTTCTTCGCCAGCGGCAGCACGCGCACGGCGTCTACCCCCGATTCCTTGAGGGTCTCGAAGGCCGCATTGAGCCAGCTCTCGAGGGAGCCACGGGCGGCGTTTTCCGGGTTGCTCGATGTCATGTTCATGGGCGCATTGTTCCGTATCCGCAGGGGGCTGACAAGCTCAATGTACACCTGTGTCTAATTTATTGACACCTGTGTACATGAGGGCTAATGTCGATTTTGCCTGATGCCCTGAACACGAGAACAATCATGACAAATGACCCGTTGCTTCAGCCGTACCAACTCAAGCACCTCACCTTGCGCAACCGCATCATCACCACCTCGCACGAACCCGCTTACCCTGAGGACGGCATGCCCAAGCAGCTGTATCGGGCCTATCACGTCGAACGCGCCAAGGCCGGCGTGGCCATGACCATGACCGCCGGTTCCGCCGCGATCTCCCGCGACAGCCCGCCGGTGTTCAACAACGTGCTGGCCTACAAGGACGAAGTGGTCGGCTGGATGAAAGACCTCACCGACGAATGCCACGAGCACGGCGCGGCGGTCATGATCCAGCTGACCCACCTGGGCCGCCGTACCCGCTGGGACAAGGGCGACTGGCTGCCCGTGGTGTCGCCGTCGCACAACCAGGAACCCGCCCACCGGGCCTTCCCCAAGCGTCTGGAAATCTGGGACATCGAGCGCATCATCAAGGACTACGCCGACGCCGCCGAACGCATGCAGGCCGCCGGCCTCGATGGCATCGAACTGCAGGCCTACGGGCACTTGATGGATCAGTTCTGGTCACCGCTGACCAACGAGCTGGAGAACGTCTACGGCGGCTCGCTGGAAAACCGCCTGCGCTTCACCTTTGAGGTGCTGGCCGCGATACGCCAGCGGGTCGGCGAACAGTTCATCGTCGGTATCCGCTACACCGGCGACGAGGTCTTGCCCGGGGGCCTGGGCAAGCAGGAAGGCCTGCGGATTTCGCAGTTGCTGAAGAACAGCGGGATGATCGACTTCCTTAATGTCATCCGCGGCAACATCGCCACCGATGCGGGCCTCACCGACATCATCCCGATCCAGGGCATGCGCAACGCGCCGCACCTGGATTTCGCCGGCGAGATCCGCTCCTTGACCGGCTTCCCGACGTTCCATGCGGCGAAGATCCCGGACGTCGCTACCGCCCGCCACGCCATCGCTGCAGGCCTGGTGGACATGGTCGGCATGACCCGCGCGCACATGACCGATCCGCACATCGTGCGCAAGATCATCGAAGGCCGCGAAGACGATATCCGCCCCTGCGTGGGCGCCAACTATTGCCTGGATCGCATCTACCACGGCGGGTCCGCCTACTGCATCCACAACGCCGCGACCGGTCGCGAGACGACCATGCCGCATGAGATCGCCAAGGCCACCACGCCGCGCAAGGTGGTCATCGTCGGTGCCGGTCCAGCCGGCCTGGAGGCGGCGCGGGTGGCCGGGGAGCGCGGCCACCAGGTGGTGGTCTACGAGGTGGCCGACAAGGCCGGTGGGCAGATCCGCCTGACCGCGCAGTCGGAGCGGCGCAAGGAAATGATCAGCATCATCGACTGGCGCCTGGCCCAGTGCGCGCGCCTGGGCGTGACCTTCCACTACAACGTCTGGGCCGACCGCCAGATCATCCTCGACGAGGCACCGGATGTGGTCATCGTCGCCACCGGCGGCCTGCCGCACACCGAAGTGCTGGAGCAGGGCAACGATCTGGTGGTGTCGAGCTGGGACATCATCTCCGGCGACGTCAAGCCTGGGCGCAACGTGCTGGTGTACGACGACGCCGGCGACCATGCCGCCCTGCAGGCTGCCGAATTCATCGCCCAGAGCGGTGCGCGCACCGAGATCATGACCCCCGACCGCACCTTCTCGCCGGAAGTCATGGGCATGAACCTGGTGCCGTACATGCGCGCCCTGCAGCAACTGGACACGACCTTCACCGTCACCTGGCGGCTCAAGGCGGTGGAGCAGACGGCAGGCGGCCTGCTGGCGACCATTGGCACCGACTACAGCGAGCTGCGCCAGACCCGCCAGATCGACCAGGTGGTGGTCAACCATGGCACCCGGCCGCTGGACGAGCTGTATTTCCAGCTGTGCCCGCTGTCGAGCAACGAAGGCGCGGTGGAGTACCTGGACCTGATCGCCGGCCGCCCACAGGCCGCAGTGCGGCGTGACGACGGGCGCTTCCAGTTGTTCCGCATTGGCGACGCCGTGGCCTCGCGCAACACCCACGCGGCGATCTACGACGCCCTGCGCCTGGTCAAGGACCTCTGAGCGCAACCCTGCAACGCACAAGAACAACAACCAGCACGACCTGATTGCCGCTTCCTTGTTACTGCCCTGGCTCCAACAACGACAACGATATCCAGTGGAGAGTGTAACCATGCACACCGGTACCCGACCGAGTCTCTCGCCGTCCCTGCAGTTTCGTGACGACGCCAGCGTGACCGGCCATGCCCTCGCGCCCGTGGACAACCAATTGCTCGCCGCCCAGGCCGCGATCGACCGCAAGGCCTTGCGCCGCTATCGCCTCGAGCGCATCCGCGAGCAGCTGCGCAGCCATGACTACGGCGGCATTCTGCTCGCCGACCCGATCAACATCCGCTACGCCACCGACACCAACAACCTCGGCCTGTGGGTCATGCATTCACCCAGCCGCTACGTGTTCGTGCCCACCGAAGGCCCGGTGGTGCTGTTCGAGTTCACCAGCAGCCGGCACAACAGCGAGCACGTCGAGACCATCGATGAAATTCGCCCGGCGCTGCCGTGGCTGTACTTTCTCGCCGGCCCCCGCGTCGACGAGAAGGCTGCACTGTGGGCGGCCGAAGTGGCGGAACTGATGGTCCGTCACAGCGCTGGCAACCGCCGCCTGGCCGTGGACCGTTGCGACCCGTGGGGCGCCGAGAAACTCAAGGCCAAAGGCATCGAGCTGTTCGACGCGCAGCCATTGATGGAGCAGGCGCGGTTGATCAAGTCCGCCGAAGAAGTCGCCAGCCATCGCGTGTCCATGGCCGTGTGCGACCTGGCCATCGCCCGCATGCGCGCCAGCCTGGAGCCGGGCATTACCGAAAACCAATTGTGGAGCATTCTTCACGGCACCAACGTGGCGCAGGGGGGCGAGTGGGCCGAGAGCCGCTTGCTCAGTTCCGGACCGCGTACCAACCCCTGGTTCCAGGACGCCACCGACAAGGTCATCGAGGCCGGTGAGATGGTCTGCTTCGACACCGACATGGTCGGCCCCGGTGGCTACCTTTCGGACATCTCGCGCAGTTTCGTCTGCCCCGGCAAAGCGGTGACCAGTGCCCAGCGCGAACTGCTCGACATCGCCTCGCAGCAGATCAGCCACAACCTCGAACTACTGCGCCCGGGCCTGTCGTTCCGCGAGTTCGCCGAGCATTGCTGGCCGGTGCCGCGCAAGTTCGAGCACAACCGCTACATGATGATGCTGCACGGGGTCGGCCTGGTCGACGAGTACCCCAGCGTCGCCTACGCCGTGGACTTCGCCGAATGGGGCTACGACGGCCTGTTCCAGGAGAACATGGTGGTCTCGGTGGAGAGCTACATCGGCGAGCGCGGAGGGCGCGAGGGCGTCAAGCTCGAAGAGCAGGTGCTGATCACCGCCCAGGGCGCGGTCCAGCTGTCGAGCACGCCGCTGGTCGATGACGACCGTTTCTGAACGGAGGGCCTGCAGATGAACCCGATGAGTCTCCCCCTGCGCCAGGTGCCGCCGATGCCCGCCGTAAAGCCCGCATTTCTGCGCCTGGAGTCGATCCACAAACAGTTCGGCCCGTATGAGGTGCTGCACGACGTCAATTTCGAGATGAGCAAGGGCGAGGTGGTGGCCATCATCGGCCCCAGTGGCTCGGGCAAGAGCACCTTGCTGCGCTGTATCAACCAGCTTGAACCGCCGACCCGAGGACGCATCCGCCTCGCTGAGCTGGACATCGACGCCGCCACGCCGTTGCCGCGTGCCGACCTGCTGAAACTGCGCCGACGCATCGGCATGGTGTTCCAGTCGTTCAACCTGTTCCCGCACATGACCGTGCTGCGCAATGTCAGCCTGGCGCAGGTCCGTACCTTGGGGCGTAGCCAGCGCGAGGCCGATGCCCGGTCGATGCAGTTGCTGGAACGGGTGGGCCTGGCAGACAAGGCCGGGCATTACCCGGCGCGCTGTTCGGGTGGGCAGCAGCAGCGCATCGCCATCGCCCGCGCGCTGGCGCTGGAGCCCGAGCTGATGCTGTTCGACGAGCCGACCTCGGCGCTCGATCCGGAGCTGGGCCTGGAGGTGCTGGCGGTCATGAAGGAACTGGCCGGGGAGGGCATGTCGATGATTGTCGTCACCCACGAGATGCACTTCGCCGAGACGGTCTCCGACCGTGTGGTGGTCATGGCCGAGGGGCGCATCATCGAACAGGGACCGAGCACCCAGGTGATGCGCCAGCCGCGGCATGAGCGGGTGACGAAGTTCCTCCAGGCCGTGAGGAACCGCTGATGAACGACATTCTCATGATGCTGCTGGCCGGGGTGCCGTGGACCGTGGGCGTGACGTTGTGTGCCTTCGCCGCGGGCGTGGTGCTGGGCTTCCCGCTGTGCGCGCTGCGCATGTCCCGCGTGGCCTCGCTGCGGGTGCTGGGGGCGGCGATCGTGCTGACCCTGCGCTCGATTCCGCCGATTGTCTGGCTGTTCTTCATCTTCTTCGGCATCGGCGGTGGCTATGTCACGTTGTCGCCGTTCGCCGCGGCGGTGGTCGGCCTTGGGCTGATCACCGCGGCACAGATGGCCGAAGTCTACCGTGGCGCGTTCGCGGCGATCCCCGATGGCCAGTACGAGGCGGCTCACGTGCTCAACCTGTCGGCGCGGCAGCGGTTCTTCGATGTGGTGCTGCCGCAACTGACGCGCATTTCCATACCGACGGCGGCCACCTATGCCATCGGCCTGCTCAAGGACTCGGCGGTGGCCTCCACGCTGGGCGTGTCGGACATCAGCTTCCAGGCCTACCAGGTTTCGCAGCAGACCTTCCAGGGCCTGGGCGTGTACAGCGCGGCAGCGCTGGTGTACCTGGTGCTCAGCGTGCCGGTGGCGTTGGCCTCGCGCTGGCTGTCGAGCACCTTGCAACGGAGGATCAGCCAATGAATGCGCTGCTTGCCCTGTGGGCGGAGTGGTTCCCGGAGCTGTGGAAGGGCTTCGTGCTGTCGTTGCAGGTGACCGCCATCAGCCTCACCCTCGGCGTATTCCTGGGCCTGCTGCTGGCCTTGGGCGTGAGTGCCAAGGGCAGGGCGGTGCGCTATCCGTCACTGGTGATCGTCGAGTTGGGGCGCGGCGCGCCGGCGTTGATCCTGCTGCAGTACTTCTACTTCGGCCTGCCCTCGGTGAACCTGACCCTGACTTCGTTCTGGGCGGCAGTGCTGGCCTTGGCCTACTGCACGGCAGCCTATACCAGCGAGATCATCCGGGGCGGCATCGAGGCGGTTGCCCGTGGCCAGCACGAAGCGGCCGAGGTGATCGGCCTGGACCGGGTCGATGCCCTGCGCTACGTGATCCTGCCGCAGGCCTTGCGGGTGGCGCTGCCGTCGCTGCTGGGCTTCTCGATCATGATGTTCCAGGCCTCGTCGTTGTGTTTCACCATCGCCCTGCCCGAGATCGTCAGCCGCGCTTCGGCCATTGGCTCGTCGACCTTCCAGTACATGCCGGTGCTGGTGCTGGCGGGCTTGATGTACGCGGCGGTCTGCGCCCCGGCGAGCCTGGGCGTGGCCGCGCTGGAAAAAAGACTGGCGCCCGGCCAGCCATCCACCCCCTGACCTTGTCTTGCCACTCATATAGAAAGGTACCCGTGATGAAACCATTCAAGCGCGTCACCCGTTGGCTGACTGTCTGCGTGGCCCTTGCCGGCGGCGCCCAGGCCCTGGCCGAATGCAAGCCCACGCACAGTTTCGAGACCCTCACCCCTGGCGTGCTCACCGTCGCGGCGTGGGTGTTCCCGCCGTATTCGATCCCTGGTCCCGGCCAGGTGCTGGGCGGCGTCGACGGCGAAATCATCCAGCAGATCGCCGCCCGCGAATGCCTGGTCATCAAGGCCAGCGTGCTCGACCCGGCGGCAGCCATCCAGTCGGTGGTCGCCCGCCGGGCCGACGTGGTCATCGGCGACTGGTATCGCACCGCCGAGCGCGGCAAGGTGCTGGGCCTGTCGGCGCCGCTGTACCTGGACGTGATGGGCATCATCTCGCCGGAGGGCTATACCAAGGTCAGTGACCTGGAGGGCAAGCGCGTCGGTACCGTGCAGGGCTATCTGTGGGTCAATGACCTGAAGCAGGTGCTGGGTGAAAACCTGGTGCTCTACCCGAACCCGGTGGCCATGGCGCAGGACCTCGCTTCAGGGCGCATCGCGGCCGGGATCGACAGCCATGCCGTGGCGGTTGCGTCGCAGCAGAAGGGCGCTTACAAGGCGGCGCAGATCAAGGTTTCCGAGGCCGATCCACGGGTCAAGGCAACCGAGCAACCGGGGCAGACCAGCTTTCCCTACATGTTGAGCAACATCGAACTGGGCAAGGCGCTGGATGCGAACATCCAGGCGTTGCACGGCAGTGGCGAGATCGCGCGGATTCTAGAGGCGCATGGCCTCGACCGGCAGGCGGCAGAAGTGGGGGCGCCGCGACTGGTGGAGTGAAAGTAAAGGCGGGGCCACTTCGCGGGTCGGCTCGCGTGGTGGCCCCGCCCTCCAGATGCGGTTGTTGCCCCCTGTGCAAGGCACAATCTCGCTTCTGCACCTTTTCAGTGGCGCCGGACAGGCATATGGTGTACGCCGTCAAATGCCCCGGAGCTTCCATGTCCAACCGATTCCCCTCCGTCCGCCCCCGCCGTCTGCGCCAGAACGAGTCCTTGCGCACGATCTTCCAGGAAACCGAATTCCGCCTCGAAGACCTGATCCTGCCGATCTTCGTCGAGGAAGGCATCGATGATTTCGTGCCGATCACCAGCATGCCGGGCGTCAACCGCATTCCCGAGAAGCTGTTGGCGCAAGAGATCGAGCGCTATGCCCGCGCCGGTATCAAGTCGGTGATGACCTTCGGCGTTTCCCATCACCTGGATGCGGTCGGCAGCGACACCTGGAACGAAAACGGCCTGGTGGCGCGCATGGCGCGGATCTGCAAGGACAGCGTGCCGGAAATGGTGGTCATGTCCGACACCTGCTTCTGCGAGTACACCAGCCACGGCCATTGCGGCGTGGTTCACGACCATGGCGTGGACAACGACGCGACCCTGGCCAACCTCGGCAGGCAGGCGGTGGTGGCTGCCGCAGCCGGTGCCGACTTCATCGCGCCGTCGGCGGCGATGGACGGCCAGGTCCAGGCGATCCGTGGCGCACTGGATGGCGCAGGCTTCCACGACACCGCGATCATGGCCTATTCGACCAAGTTCGCCTCGTCGCTGTATGGGCCGTTCCGTGAGGCCGGCGGCACCGCGCTCAAGGGCGACCGCAAGAGCTACCAGATGAACCCGATGAACCGCCGGGAGGCGGTGCGCGAGTCGTTGCTCGACGAGCAGGAAGGGGCCGATGTGCTGATGGTCAAGCCAGCAGGCGCCTACCTCGACGTGATCGCCGACATCCGCGCGGCCTCGCGCCTGCCGTTGGCGGCCTATCAGGTGAGCGGCGAGTACGCCATGATCAAGTTCGGCGGGCTGGCCGGTGCCATCGATGAAGGCCGCGTGGTCCGCGAGAGCATTGGCGCCATCAAGCGCGCCGGTGCCGACCTGATCCTGACCTACTTCGCCATGGACCTGGCGCGCGAAGGGATCTGACCCGGCGCCTACGCAGAAAAAATCAGTTAGCGCTGAATTATTGAGTGTCCCTTTGTATCTGAACCCTTAGAGCCTAAGGATCAGTCACAGGGACACCGATATGAAATCACGCAAGAAAAGCGTCAAGCCGATCGGCTTGAGCGACATCACCATCGTCGACGACGCCAAGATGCGCAAGGCGATCACTGCCGCGGCACTGGGCAACGCCATGGAGTGGTTCGACTTCGGCGTCTACGGTTTTGTTGCCTATGCGCTCGGCAAAGTGTTCTTCCCCAACGCCGACCCCAGCGTGCAGATGATCGCCGCCTTGGCCACGTTCTCGGTGCCGTTCCTGATCCGTCCGCTGGGCGGGCTGTTCTTCGGTGCGCTGGGCGACAAGTTCGGGCGACAGAAAGTGCTTGCCGCGACCATCGTGATCATGTCGCTCAGTACCTTTGCCATTGGCCTGATACCGTCCTATGCCTCGATCGGCATCTGGGCGCCGATCCTGTTGCTGCTGGCCAAGATGGCCCAGGGCTTCTCGGTGGGCGGTGAGTACACCGGCGCCTCGATCTTCGTCGCCGAGTATGCGCCGGACCGCAAGCGCGGCTTTCTCGGCAGCTGGCTGGACTTCGGCTCGATTGCAGGCTTCGTCCTGGGCGCTGGGGTGGTGGTGCTGATTTCCACGGTGCTGGGCGAGGCGCAGTTCCTTGAGTGGGGCTGGCGCCTGCCGTTTTTCCTGGCGCTGCCGTTGGGCATCATCGGCCTTTACCTGCGCCATGCGCTGGAGGAGACGCCGGCGTTCCAGCAGCATGTCGAGAAGCTCGAACAAGGTGACCGCGAAGGCCTGGCTGCGGGCCCGAAAGTGTCCTTCAAGGAGGTCGCGACCCAGCATTGGCGCAGCCTGGTGACCTGCATTGGGGTGGTGATCGCCACCAACGTCACGTACTACATGCTACTCACCTACATGCCCAGCTACCTGTCGCACAACTTGCACTACAGCGAAGACCACGGTGTGCTGATCATCATCGCGATCATGGTCGGCATGCTGTTCGTCCAGCCCATCATCGGCCTGCTGAGCGACAAGTACGGCCGCCGGCCGTTCATCGTGATCGGCAGCGTCGGGCTGTTCGCGCTGGCCATTCCGGCGTTCATGCTGATCAACAGCGGGGTGTTGGGGTTTATCTTTGCCGGGTTGCTGATGATCGCCGTGCTGCTGAACTTCTTCATCGGTGTCATGGCATCGACGCTGCCCGCGATGTTCCCCACGCATATCCGCTATAGCGCCCTGGCCAGTGCGTTCAACATCTCGGTGCTGATCGCCGGCCTGACCCCGACCCTGGCTGCGTGGCTGGTGGAGAGCACCGGCAACCTGTATATGCCTGCGTATTACCTGATGGTGATCGCGGCGATCGGTCTGCTGACCGGCCTGACCATGAAGGAAACCGCGAACAAGCCGCTACGCGGTGCGGCTCCGGCGGCGTCGGATATCCAGGAGGCGCGTGAACTGCTGCAAGAGCATCACGACACCATCGAACAGAAGATCGAGGACATCGACACGCAGATTGCGGAGCTGGAGGCCAAGCGCGAGTTGTTGGCGCAGCAGCATCCGCGGATCGACTAGCGCTCGCTCAGCGGGGCATGTAGCCCCGTTGCCATGAACGGGGAATGAACCGCGACACCAGGGCCAGCACGCACGCCAGGGCAGCACTGCCCGCCAGTGCCTGCAGGCCCAGCTGGTGCTCCAGCCAGGCGCCGAGTGCGGCGCCCAGCAGCATGCCCGCCCAGGGCACCAGCTGCACGCGCCAGCCGCTGCGCCGTTCGCCCAGCAACCAACGGCCCAGGCCCCGGCCGAAGCGGGACAGGGCGCCGGTCACGTAGGTCAGCCCGATCGGCAAGCCGTTTACCTGTTCGACCACCGCGTTGATCATGCCCATGGCCAGGATTGCCAGGATCAGCGGCGGCACGCTCGAAGCCAATGGCCAGGCCGCAGCACAGGCGAGCAGGGCTGCGACGATCAGCAGCACGGGCCAGGCACGGCGGCGCAAGCTACGGGCCAGCAACACGCCAAGGGCGTTGCCGACGACAAAGCTGAGGATTGCCCCCGACAGGCGCAGGATCATACCCAGGTCGGTCTGGCTGATCGCCACGGCAAGGCGCGTGGTGTTGCCGCTCATGAACGAGACGAAGTCTCCCAACGCCAACAGGCCAATGGCATCGGTCATCCCGGCCAGCACCGACAGCCCGGCGACCAGGCCCAGGCCGACGCGGCCACGCAGCACTTGCAGCCGCAGTCGTCTGGCACTGCGCGAGGGTAGGGCATTGGGCAGCATGCTCAGGTACTCAGGACAGTAATTTCTCGCGGGCGAGGGTGCCTTTCAAGGTGCGCTCGACCACATCGACCAGGACCATGGTCTGGTGGTCCACCTCGATGTTGATCAGGTCGCCGGGTTTGTAGTGGGCGAACGTGGTCTGGCGCAGGGTTTCGGGAATCAGGTTGATGGTGATCTCCGTGTCGTCGACGTCGGCGACGGTCAGGCTGCAGCCGTTGACGCCGAGGAAGCCGCGCGGGAACACGTACTTGGCCCATTCCGGGGGCATGCGGAACTGGATGAAGGCGCCGGTTTCCTTGATCGACAGTTCGACGATCTCGGCGGTGGTGGCGATGTGGCCGGCCATCAGGTGGCCGCCGATCTCAGCGTTCATCTTCGCCGAGCGCTCGATGTTCACGCCCTGGCCGGCCTTGAAGAAACGCAGGTTGGTGCGCTCGAGGGTGGCGGTCATGGCGTCGAACTTGACCTGGGTGCCGTCGATTTCGGTGACCGACAGGCAGGTGCCTTCAACGCTGACGCTGGCGCCGATCTTGAGTTCGCTGAGCAGTTCGGGGGTGAGGTCGACGGTGAACTGGTTGTGGCCCGGGAAAGTGGTCACATCAAGCAGAGGACGAACGGCCTGGACGATGCCGGTGTACATGGGGTTGCTCCTGGGCACGGAAATGAAATCACCCGAACGCTATGCCTGTGGGGCGGTAAAAGCAAGGGTGGGGGGCTGTGAATAGCGCTCGATGAAATTACCCAGATAGGTCTCGAGAATGTCCTTTTTTTGAAAGGTCTTTCACCGCCGCATGTAGGACCTTTCTCTTTTGCCGCCTGACCGGCAAAAAGCGTCCGCACAACTGTTA
>RCUS01000654.1_pt1 | contig 21582 bp, 15 predicted proteins | sample 2166221 | NCBI WGS metagenome assembly RCUS01 (sample SAMN09932758, study PRJNA488358) | compost metagenome | isolation source: compost soil in cyclohexanecarboxylic | place: Germany: Experimental Botanical Garden | reverse complement strand
GCTAACACTTCCCCTTGCCGGGTGTGTAGAGGACTTTCACCTCCAAGTCACCAGCATGGCCACCACAGCCAAGCCAGTTGCGCTTGCGCGCAACGCGCCATGCCTGGCGCACAAACAAAACGCCCGATGCAATGCATCGGGCGTCAGGGTGAAACGGATGTGAAACGGGTTCAGGACCCGACAGCTATCAACTGGACAAGGCAGCCACTTTGGCTCGCGCCGCGTGCAGTTTCTTGTAGCTGTCGATCAAACGCAGATGACGATCGAGCCCTTCCAATTTCATGCTCGTCGGCGTCAGGCCATGGAAACGCACGCTGCCGTTCACCGAGCCGATCGCTGCGTCGATCCGCTCGCTGCCGAACATCCGGCGGAAATTGGCCTCGTAGTCTTCCAGCTCCAGGTCTTCGTCCAGTTCCATCTCCAGCACCGCATTCACAGCCTGGTAGAACAAGCCGCGCTCAACCGTGTTGTCGTTGTACTGCAGGAACATTTCCACCGCTTCTTTCGCCTCTTCGAATTGCTGCAAGGCGAGATAGATCAGCAGTTTCAATTCCAGGATCGTCAACTGACCCCAAGCGGTGTTGTCGTCAAATTCGATGCCGATCAACGTGGTGATGTCGGTGTAATCGTCCAGCTCACTTTCGACCAGACGCTCTACCAGACTCTTCAGTTCGGCTTCGTCCAGGCTATGCAGATTCAGGATGTCGGCGCGGAAGAACAACGCCTTGTTGGTGTTATCCCAGATCAGATCGTCGACCGGATAGATCTCCGAATAATCCGGCACCAGGATGCGGCAGGCCGTTGCGCCGATGTGTTCATACACCGCCATGTAGGCTTCTTTGCCCATGCCTTCGAGAATGCCGAACAGCGTCGCGGCTTCCTCGGTGTTGGAGTTTTCACCCTGGCCGGAGAAGTCCCACTCGACGAATTCGTAATCCGACTTGGCACTGAAGAAGCGCCACGACACCACGCCGCTGGAGTCGATGAAGTGCTCGACGAAGTTGTTCGGCTCGGTCAGCGCGTGGCTTTCGAAAGTCGGTTGCGGCAGGTCGTTCAAGCCCTCGAAACTACGGCCCTGGAGCAATTCGGTGAGGCTGCGCTCCAGCGCCACTTCCAGGCTCGGGTGCGCACCGAAGGAGGCGAACACGCCACCGGTGCGCGGGTTCATCAAGGTCACGCACATCACCGGGAATTCACCGCCCAGCGAAGCATCCTTGACCAGCACCGGGAAGCCCTGCTCTTCCAGCCCCTGGATGCCCGCGACGATAGCGGGGTACTTGGCCAGCACCTCTTGGGGTACATCCGGCAGGCACAGCTCGCCCTCGAGGATCTCGCGCTTGACGGCCCGCTCGAAGATTTCCGACAGGCACTGCACTTGCGCTTCGGCCAGGGTGTTGCCGGCGCTCATGCCATTGCTCAGGAACAGGTTTTCGATCAGGTTGGACGGGAAGTACACCACCTCATTGTCCGACTGGCGCACAAACGGCAGTGAACAAATGCCGCGCTGGGTATTGCCGGAGTTGGTGTCGTACAGATGCGAGCCACGCAACTCGCCATCCCGGTCGTAGACCTTCAGGCAGTACTCGTCGAGGATTTCAGTCGGCAGTTCGTCCTTCGGGCCAGGCTTGAACCAGCGCTCGTCCGGGTAATGCACAAACGCCGCGTTGGCGATGTCCTCGCCCCAGAACTGATCGTTGTAGAAGAAGTTGCAGTTGAGCCGCTCGATAAACTCGCCCAGTGCCGATGCCAGCGCGCCTTCTTTGGTCGCGCCTTTGCCGTTGGTAAAACACATTGGCGAGTGCGCATCGCGGATGTGCAGCGACCACACATTGGGAACGATATTGCGCCACGAAGCGATTTCAATCTTCATGCCCAGGTCGGCCAGGATGCCCGACATGTTGGCGATGGTTTGCTCCAGCGGCAGGTCCTTGCCCGCAATGTAGGTGCCCGCCTCGGAGGTCGAGTGCGGCATCAGCAGCGCCTGGGCATCGGCGTCGAGGTTTTCGACCTCTTCAATCACGAACTCAGGCCCGGTTTGCACCACCTTCTTTACCGTGCAACGGTCGATGGAGCGCAAGATCCCCTGACGATCCTTGGCGGAGATGTCCGCCGGCAATTCAACCTGAATCTTGAAAATCTGGTTGTAGCGGTTTTCCGGGTCAACGATGTTGTTCTGCGACAGGCGGATATTCTCGGTGGGAATATTGCGCGTCTGGCAGTACAACTTCACAAAGTAAGCCGCGCACAACGCCGACGAAGCCAGGAAGTAATCGAACGGACCCGGTGCCGAACCATCGCCCTTGTAGCGAATCGGTTGGTCGGCCACCACCGTGAAGTCGTCGAACTTGGCTTCAAGTCGAAGGTTGTCGAGAAAATTGACCTTGATTTCCATGCGGGATTACCAGAATAACGAGCTAAACGAATGGCGGCCATTATCCGGCTTTTCAGCCGCAAGTCTTGTGCTTTTCGGCAATGACCTACGACCGGTCCTATGCTTTCCTTCAACCATCAGCGCTGGACATCGACATGCCGACCCTCGAATCCACCCTCCTGCAAAGCTGGCATGACAACGCCCACAACTGGATCGAAGCCGTGCGCAGCGGCAGCATCGAAAGTCGCCGCCAGGTCACCGACCAGGCCGTCCTGCTGGCGGTGCTGAGTCGTCAGCCCGAGCGCGTGCTCGACCTGGGTTGCGGCGAAGGTTGGCTATTGCGTGCACTCGCCGACCGGGGTATCCATGTGGTGGGTGTGGATGGCGATGCGACGCTGGTCGAGGCGGCGGAGACGACAGGCACTTCGCCGGTGCATCTGGCGAGTTATGAAGAGTTGGTGGAGGCGAAAGTGGACATCGGCCGCGATTACGACGTGATCTGCGCCAACTTCGCCCTGTTGCACCAGGACATCATCCCCCTGCTCGCCGCCATGCACGCCCTGCTCGCCCCCGGCGGCGCGCTGGTGATCCAGACGCTGCATCCGTGGGCCGCAGCAGCCGGCGATTATCAGGATGGCTGGCGAGAAGAGACCTTCGCCGGGTTCAAGGGCCGGTGGCAACCGATGCCGTGGTACTTGCGCACCTTGTCCAGTTGGTTCACTGCGCTGGACATGGCGGGTTTTCAACTGACCGGCCTGCGCGAGCCGCAGCACCCGCAAAGCCCGCTGCCGCAGTCGTTGCTGCTGGTGGCCGAGCGACGCAGCTAAGTATCAGTTGCCGCGCTCCGGCAACATGCCCTTGAGTACGTCGTCCTTTTCAACGAAGTGATGCTTGAGCGCAACCAGCACATGACCGCCGATCAGGGCGCCACACAACCAGGCCGTGTAGGTGTGAATCGCCTTGGCCAGGTCGTACAGGCTCTGATCAGGATCGACCAGCGGTGGCAGTGCGAACAACGCCGCCACCATGATCGGTTTATCCGCGACCGAACTCCAATACCAGCCCGACAGCGGCAATCCGATCAACGCCACGGCGTAAAGCAGCAGGTGCCCGACATACGCGCCGCGCTTCATCATGGGGCTCATCGAATCCGGTAGCGCCGGCGCCGGATGACTCAACCGCCAGGCGATACGCGCGACGATGAGAAACAGCAACGTGCTGGCCATCGCCTTGTGCAGGAAAGTGAGTTCATGGTGAGCGTTGAATTCATCGCGCCAATGCGTCGCCACAATCCCGATGACCCAGGCCGCCACCCAGATCAGCGCCATGCCCCAATGCAGCCATTTTGCGGTGCCGGTGTAGCTTCCTTCCTTCGCCATCGCGAACTGCCTCTGAGCATTGATAGTGGCGAAATTATCGTGGCGTTGCGTCATCAAAAAAACCGTGAATTGTTGGTTAATCAGATCGAGTTATTCGATGAGACTTAATTGATTAACCCGGAAACATTCGGAAATTAATGATAAGTCGACTTGTAGGCGAGACGTGTGCCGGTGTTCCGCCAAGCGTCACCAACCTGTCATTCACACCTGATAACGTCTTGGCGCATCCCTTCAAGGTGACACTTCAGGTGTACTCAAGCACGACCCGCAAGCAGATAATCCTCCGGTCCGACGACATGAGCAGCGACGACTTTGGCGCGCTGTTTTGCAAAATGTTCGGCAACCTTTACGCCGACACACCGCCGCTGCCGAGCAGCATCATCATCGGCGGCGTCTACGGCAGGCACGAAGGCGTCAGCTTTCGCCGCATGTACTACCGTGGCGACTTCAGCGTTGACTTTCCGGCCCCGCTGGACGAAATCACCTTCGTCATTCCTACCGCCGGCAAGATCATTTTCAATCACGCCACTGAGACGGTCGGTTTTACCCAGGTTGGCCTGGCGATCGACAAGGCCGACGTTCGCTCGATGCGTTTCAGCGATGATCATGCGCACTACGGCGTGTCGATCAGGCGAGCGCTGTTCACCGAGCGACTCTCGACGCTGCTGGGCAAACCGATCCTCGACAAGTTGCGTTTCGAGCCGGTGGTGGACCTGAATGCAGCGGCCTTCCAGGGCATCAAGGCCTTGGTGGAACTGGCCACGGGAAGCGAATTCGACTTGCTGATGAACACGGGCTCGCTGATGCCTTCGCGCCTTCAGGAAATGCTGGTTGATGCGGTGCTGGAAGCCTGGCCGCACAACTTCACGCAAGCGCTCAAACACCCTGCCCCGCAAGTCGCGCCACGGCATGTGAAGCTGGCTGTCGAATACATTCAGGAACATCCCGACAATTTGGTCAGCGGCACTGATCTGGCACGGCTAAGCAATGTCAGCCTGCGCGCGCTCCAGGATGGTTTTCAACGGTTCATGGGGACGTCGATCGTTGCCTATCAGCGGCAGGTTCGCCTGGAACGTGCCTACGCCGAACTGGCCCAAGGCGCCGCACCTTCGGTCACCGACGTTGCCCTGCAATACGGCTTCAGCAACGTCGGCAGGTTTTGCCAGTATTTCCAGAACGCCTACGGCGTCAGCCCGGCTGAGGTGAGAAAGAGTTTGCGAATGCGATATCCAGGCTGATTGTTATCAGCTGCTGGGAGCGAGGCCCTCCGCAAATCTCGTGTTCACCGCAAAACCCTGTGGGAGCGAGTTTGCCCGCGAATGCGTCAGCACATCCAACCCCCATGGCGACTGACACACCGCCATCGCGAGCAAGCTCGCTCCCACAATTAGCTCCAGTGAATATGTTCCGTCAGAACAGATAACTGGCCTTGAGGCTGCCATAGCTACCGTGGCTGTCGCCTCCACCGCTGGCGCCGACTTCGGCTCCCACGCTCAGTGCGCCGAGGTTGGCCATGAGATTGACACCGCCGATGAACTGATCCCGATTATCGAAGGCTGCGCGCTGTTCGATATCCAGGCCCAGCAGATGCCCTTCGCTATCAACCTCGTGATCACCCAGCACATGCTCGTAGCCCACCTGCACACCCGGCACCAGTTGCCAGGCGCCCATGTTGATCGACGCAAACGACGCGTTGAGATTGGCCACGGCACTGCGGCGGGTTTCCTGGATGCCGTCGACGTCGAGGGCCAGTTCGCTGCCTTTCTCCTGGAAACCCGACAGGTCCAGATGGCTGACGCGCACGCCGAGGCTCGGTTCGAGGGTCACGCCGCTGACCGGCACACGGTAGCCCAGCGCCACAGTCAAACCGCTGAGGTTGCCATGGCTGTCGCCCTTGGCCGTGCCGAGGCCGCCACCGAGGTCGCGTTTACTGTCGTAGTCGAGCCAGCCGGCGCTGGCGTCTGCATCGACAAACACCCCGCGCTCCAGGCCATCCGGCGCGAAACGTGCGCCAGCGGTGAAGAACGTCAGGTCGGTGTCCACTTCACCTCCCGCCCCGCCAACGCTGCCCTTGCTATAGCCGAAGCCGCCATAGGCGCTGAGCTGTTCGGAAAAGCGCTGGGTCAGGCCCACCATCGCCCCTTGGCTGTGTTCGTTGCTGCTCTGCGCATGGGACGAACCGTCGGTGCCGAGGTAGCCCGCCAGGGCCGTACTCCACAACCGATACTGGCCGACCTTGAGGTCCGTGCCGCTGCTGAACGGCGCTGCGGCTTGATCGATCAGCGCACTCTGGCGCAGCAGGTAGCTGGCAGCATCGGCGTGCACCTGACCGCCGACGGTGGACTCGACGCCGCCGAGCGTCCCGGCATCAATCGCCGATTGCAGGTAGTAGTTGTAATCGCTGTAGGTGCCCGACAGGCTGGAGTTCTGCAACTGTTGCAACAGTTGCGCACCGGCGGCAGCGTTGCCGACAAAGCCTGGCTGACCGGGCAGGCTGTTGTATTCGACCATCTTGCCGCGCAGCACATAGATGGTTTCCTGGGACAGACCCAAACCTTGCTTGAGGTAGTTGTCCATGCTGCCGTATTGCGCGGTCACCTGGTCCAGGCCGGCTTGCAGATAACTGGCGTCCACGCCGAGCAGCGGCGCATAGATCGCCGCCATGCTCGGCGGCATTGCCGCGAGGGTCGCCGCCATCCGCGCGGCGGTGTAGTCGTTGGTTGCCAGGTAGTTGCTCATGATCGTAGCGCTGTCGACCCCGGCGATGCTCAGCAGCACGGCGGCGGTCCAGCCGGTGCGATCCTTGCCGGCGGTGCAATGGAACAACGCGGCGCCGTCGACCCCGGCCAGTTCGTTGAACAGTCTGTTGAACTGGCTGCGCATCCCCGCATCCTTGACGAACGCGCGGTTGGTCTCTTGCATCATGGCGAAGGCTTGAGCGGCACTGGTGAAGGAGATACTGGTGATGTTCGAGCCGGACGTGGTGGCGCCGATGATGTCGATGTTGCTGTAGGTCGCGCCGGTCAGCAGCGTGTCTGGCGTAGCGGCGATCTCGCTCGGGGTGCGCAGGTCGTAGACCGCCTTGATGCCGAGGCTGTTGAGAATGGTCAGATCCGCTGCGGTCGGGGTCACCGCATTGGAGCGGTAGAACACACCGGCGCGCATCGTGCCGTCATTGGCCGTCGAGTACGCGGTGGTGGTGCCGGCGAGATCGCGGAAGTTGTCCATGCCTTTCAGGCGCGGGGTGTTGAGTGGAACAGACTCGGCGGCATGCGCGGCCGCGATGGACAAGCTCAAAACAGACAGCGAACACAGAAGACGTTGAAACACGATGCAGCCTCATTGATAAAGCGTTGGGCTGCCTAATATCTGTGGCGAACTGAGATTGAATGTTACAAATTTCCGCGAGCAGGAAATCTGTGCGCGATCTGTCCGGATGGTTCGTTTTCTGTCCGTGGCGGAGCTCATCTTCGACATTCAATGGGCTATCCTGCCGACTCACTTTCCATTCCAAGGGCCATCCATGCTGATTTCACTCATCTCGAACGGCCAGTCGCTGACGCCCGATGAACCGCCGATCATGGTCCCTTGGTGGAGCTTCACCAAAACAGTCCTGGCCGCGACCGCCCTGACGCTGGTGCGCGATGGTCGGGTCGGGCTGGACGACCCGCTCCCCGATCAACCTTTTACCTTGCGCCAACTGCTGCGGCATGAGGCGGGGCTCGCCGATTATGGCGAACTGGCGCCCTATCACGCCGCCGTCGCCAACCATGAATCCGCCTGGTCGGCGGAGGAAATGATGCAACGTCTGGAAGGCACCCGGCTTCGATACAGCCCCGGAACAGCTTGGCGCTACTCGAACGTTGGCTACATGCTTATCGCCAGGCTGATTGAACAGGTCACGGAGCTGACGATTGAAGAGGCCGTCAGTCAACGCGCGCTGATGCCCTTTGGCCTGTCGAATGTTCGATTTGCCACATCCCGCGTGGATTTAGCCGAAACCTGCCCGAACTACGACCCGGCGTGGGTCTATCACGGTTTGCTGATCGGCCCCGTTTCACAGGCGGCGCTGTTCCTCGATCGATTGCTCGCCGGGCATCTTCTGCCCACACCATTGCTCGAGCAAATGCAGACGGTGCGGATCTTGGGCGGTCCGATTGCCGGTCGCCCTTGGGTTGTCCCGGGTTATGGACTGGGTGTGATGCAGGGCGAAATCGAGGGCGGTTTGACTTCTTGCGGGCACACCGGCGACGGGCCCGGTAGCGTCATCGCGGTTTACCGTTGCTCCGATGGCGAAACCTCGGCGTGTTGCGCGGTGTTTGAGCAAGGCGCAGAGCAAGGCGTTGTCGAAGCGCAGTGCGTGCGGCAGTTGATGCAAGCGCTACGACAAGCTGTTTGAGCGGCTGCGTGCCCTACTCCTCAACGCGCCCGGTTCCCTCACGATCATGCTCGTAGTGTCTGGCGAGGGGAAACGCCGGCAACCACGATTCGCGCCGCACGGTCCAGCTTTCGTAGGTGGGTTTGAGTTGATCCGGGGCATCCAGCGAGCCCAGGTTCACTTCGATTTCGTCGTCACTGCGGGCAAACACCGACGAGCCGCAGCGGGGGCAGAAAAAGCGCCCGCCGTAGTCGCGTGTTTCACCCTCGATCTTCACGGCGTCCTGAGGGAATATCGCCGAGGCGTAAAACAGCGCGCCATGATGTTTGCGGCAGTCGAGGCAGTGGCAGAGCCCGACTCGATAGGGACGTCCCGAGGCCACAATGCGAACGTTGCCACACAGGCAACCGCCGGTGAATCGGTCCATGCTGCGTCTCCTCTACAAGCAAGCGGTGGGTGCTTGTAAAAATAGCAGCTCAATCAGGACCGATCCGACCATTGGTCCTCGATAAACAGGCTTTGCCTCACGCCACCCGCATCAACTTCGCATAGGCCTGCAAATGATGATCGTCGTCGCCAAACTGACGCGCGACCATCAGCAAATGCTTGGCATGGTGCGACAGCATGTACTCCCAGGTCAGGCCGATGCCGCCATGCAACTGGATACCCTGGTCTGCGACAAAACGACTGGCGCGACTGACGATGAACTTGGCCGCCGCCAGAATACGGCTGCGTTCTTCACTGTCGGCCTGATCGGCGACACACGCGGCGAGCAAGGTCATCGAGGTCGCCTGATCCAGCTCGATGCGCATATCGACCATGCGGTGCTGCAACACCTGGAACTTGCCGATCGGCTGGCCGAACTGTTGGCGCGTCTTCAGGTAATCGAGGGTCAATGCGCACGCCGCTTCCATGCTGCCAACGGCTTCGGCGCATTGTGCGGCGATACAGCGGCCTTGCTGATAACGCAGCGCCGGCAAGGCATTGCCCAGTTCGCCGAGCACCGCATCGCTTTTGACGAACACGTCTTCAAGGTACAGCTCGCAGGCCTTGCGCCCGTCCATGGTCTCGAAAATGCGCCGACGGACACCGCTGGCCTGCGGATCGACCAGGAACAGGCTGATGCCCTTCTCGTCCCGAACCCCGTGGCTGGTGCGCGCCGACACCAGGACCAGCCCGGCGCTTTGCCCGCCGATGATCACCGACTTGCGACCATTGAGCGTCCAGCCGCCAGTGACCGGCTCGGCGACGCTCTGAACGTCGTGCAACTGGTAGTGACTCTGCGGCTCATCAAGGGCGACCGCCAGTTGCAGGCTGGCGCTGCCGACTTGCGGCAACAACCGGTCTTTCTGGGCGTTGCTGCCCAACTGGGCGATCAGGCCACCGGCGAAAATCACCGAGTGCAAATAAGGTTCAAGGCACAGGCCCCGGCCCAGTTCGGTCATGATCAGCATGTTCTCCACGCCGCTGCCGCCGTATCCGCCATAGACTTCGGCAAAGGGCACGGCGCACAGGCCCAGTTCGCCCAATTGCTGCATGAACGGCGCACTGAAACCGTGTGGGCTCTGGCGGTATTGCTCGCGATGCTCGAAACCGTAGACGTCACGCACCAGGCGCGCGGCGGTTTCCTGCAACATCAATTGCTCTTCTGTCAGTTTGAAATCCATGATCGTGGCGCCTTACAGTTCGAGGATCATTTTCGCGATGATGTTCTTCTGGATTTCATTGGCCCCGCCGTAAATCGAGGCTTTGCGCGCATCCAGATACTGGTAGGTGGCCGCGCTGCTGTAGTCGGTGTAGAGCAACGGCTCGTCGCCATAACCGAGTTCATCCTCAATGAACGGCAAGGCATACGGCCCCACCGCTTTGCTGATCAGGTAGGTGATGGCCTGCCGGATCTCGGTGCCCTTGATCTTCAGGAACGAACTTTCGGCACCGGGTACATCGCCGTTTTGAGTGGCGGCCAGGGTTCGCAGGTTGCTCATCTCGGCGGCCATCAACTGCATCTCGACTTCAGCGATCTGCGTGCGAAACAGCGGGTCTTCGATCAAGGGTTTGCCGTCACGCACTTCCTGACTGGCAATGCGCTTGAGACGGCTGAGCAACGCCTTGTTCTGGGCAATGCCGCCGATGCTGGTGCGTTCGTGGGTCAGCAGGTATTTGGCGCAGGTCCAGCCTTCGTTTTCCTGCCCGACCAGATTGGCCACCGGCACCCTCACGTTGTCGAAGAACACTTCGTTGACTTCGTGTTCGCCGTCGAGGGTGATGATTGGGCGCACGGTGATGCCCGGGGTTTTCATGTCGATCAGCAAAAAGGAAATGCCGCGCTGCTGACGGGCCTCGAGGTCCGTGCGCACCAGGCAGAACATCCAGTCGGCAAAGTGCGCCAGGGTGGTCCAGGTTTTCTGGCCGTTGACCACGTAGTGATCGCCTTCGCGCACGGCGCGGGTTTTCAACGACGACAAATCGGAGCCCGCACCCGGTTCGGAGTAGCCCTGACACCACCAGTCTTCGCAGGAAAGAATTCGCGGCAGAAAATGCGCTTTCTGCTCCGCTGTGCCGAACTTGATGATCACCGGTGCGACCATTTTCAAACCGAACGACACCACTTTCGGTGCACCCGCCGCAAAGCATTCTTCATCGAAAATATGTTTCTGCACGGCACTCCATCCGGTGCCGCCGAACTCCTGCGGCCAGCCCGGCGCCAGCCAGCCTTGGCGGTCGAGGATCTGCATCCATTGCACCTGATGCTCTTTGCTCAGGCGTTTGCCTAGGGAAATGCGCTCGGACAATTCACTTGGCAGATTGTCACGCAGAAAGGCCCGGACATCCTCGCGAAAGGCTTGTTCGTGCACTGAGAATTCAATGTCCATCCATCAACTCCAAAAGCCATTCGGCATAACCACAATCCCCTGTGGGAGCGAGCTTGCTCGCGATGGCGTCTGCACATTCAACATTTGCACTGACTGTCCTACCGCTATCGCGAGCAAGCTCGCTCCTACAGGGTAAATATGGGGTTCAGTCGAAAACGATCACCGAACGCGCCAGCTCACCGCGACGCAGTTCATCGAACGCTTCGTTGATCTGGTCGAGGCGGATGCGTTGGGAAATCATCTCGTCGAGCTTGAGCTTGCCGGCCATGTAGAAATCCACCAGGCGCGGCATGTCGACCGGGAAGCGGTTGGAGCCCATCAACGAACCCTGGATGCGTCGTTCGTGCAGCAACTGCAGCGGGTCCAGTTCGATTTTCAGGCCCAGCTTGAGCATGCCGATCACAGTGGCGGTGCCGCCGCGCGCCAGCATGGCGAACGCCTGCTCGGCGGTCTGCTTGAGGCCGATGCATTCGAAGGAGTGATGCACGCCGCCGCGCGTCAACTCCAAAACCTGTTTGGCCGCGTCGCCATCGCGGCCGTTGATCACGTCGGTGGCACCGAACTGTTTGGCCAGTTCCAGTTTCGAATCGAGCATGTCGATGGCGATGATCCGCCCTGCCCCGGCCAGCGCCGCGCCGTTGATCGCGGCCAGGCCGATACCGCCGCAGCCGATCACTGCCACGGTTTCGCCCGGACGTACCTTGGCGGTATTGAACACCGCGCCAGTGCCAGTGGTGACGGCGCAACCGAGCAAAGCGGCGCGGTCCAGCGGCATGTCGCGACGGATCGCCACGCAGGCGTTTTCATGCACCAGCATCTGCTCGGCAAACCCGGACAGGTTGACGAATTGCGGGATCGGCTTTTGCACGTAAGTCAGGCGCGACTCTTCATCCTTGCTGCGCTTGGTTTCCGGCGACACGCAGCGCGCCAGATGACCGGTCACGCAGTGGTCGCAATGGCCACAGAACACGGTCAGGCACGTGACTACATGATCGCCGGGCTTGACCGAGCGCACTTCGGAACCGACCTGTTCGACCACACCGGCCGCCTCGTGGCCCAGCACCAGCGGCCCCGGATACGGAAACGAACCATCGATCACGTGCAAATCAGAATGGCAGACACCCACCGCTTTGGTACGGATCAACACTTCACGCGGGCCCGGTTTGCTGATGCCCACTTCTTCAATGACCAGTGGGGCTCCAACCTGATGGAATACGGCAGCTTTCATGGCAGTTCTCTCAAGAATAGTGTGGGGTTCAGGCCGGGTTGGCCGCTGTGCGCAACACCGCTTTGGCGTGGCTGAACGTGCGGAAACCGTCGATGCCGTGGTAGGCGCCCATGCCGCTCTGGCCGACGCCGCCGAACGGCAGGCCTTCGGTGCTGGCATGGCTCAACACGCCATTGAGGGTCACGCCGCCCGAGCAGGTACGCGTGAGGACCAGTGCCTCTTCTGCGGCGTCGTTGCCGAAGTAATACAGCGCCAGCGGCCGTGGCCGGGCGTTGATCCGGGCGATCACTTCGCTGATGTCGTCGTAAGGAATGATCGGCAGCAGCGGGCCGAAGATCTCGTCCTGCATCACCTGCAAGTCATCACCGGGATTGCGCAGCAGGGTCGGCACGATCTTGTTGCGCGCGCCCTCGCTGAAATCTTCAGCGGCGGCGTTCAGCTCGATCAGCTCGACACCGGCCTCGCGTGCTTCGTTCAGGTAACCCTGCAAACGTTCGTGGTGGCGAGCATTGATGATCGAGGTGTATTCGGGGTTGTCCTTGAGCGTCGGGAAGAACTTCGCGACCACCGCTTTGGCCACGCCGATGAACGCATCCACCGACTCTCGCGGAACGAAAACATAGTCGGGGGCCACGCACAGCTGGCCGGCGTTGAGCAATTTACCGATGACCACCTTGGCCACCGCGTCCTTGAAATCAGCGGTGCGGGAAATGATCGTCGGCGACTTGCCGCCCAGTTCCAGGGTCACCGGCACCAGGTTTTCCGCCGCCGCGCGCAGCACGTGTTTGCCGATGCTGGTGGCGCCAGTGAACAGCAGGTGATCGAACGGCTGGCCGCAGAAGGTCTGGCCGACCTCTGCCCCGCCAAGCACCACCGCCACTTCCTCTTCGGCGTAGACCGAGCGGATCAGCCGCGCGATCAGTGCCGAGGTCTGCGGGGTGAATTCCGACGGTTTGATCATCACCCGGTTGCCGGCCGCCAAGGCACCGGCCAAACCGCTGAACACCATGTAGCCCGGCACGTTCCAGGCAGTGACGATGCCCACCACGCCCAACGGCTGATATTGCACCCAGGCGTCACCGGTGCGAGCCTGGCGTTTTTCCGGGCGCATCCATTCGGCCAGTTCGGCCTTGGTCTGCTTGAGTGCCGCCAACGGCGACAGCACCTCGCTGCCCTTGGAGAAACCGGGGCTGCGATGGCCGAAATCGGCGGTCAGGGCATCGATGATTTCCTGCTCATGCTTGACCAGCAAGCCGATCGCCCGATCGAGCAACTCGCAACGTTCTTCGAGGCTGTAGGGTTCGCGAGCCAGAAAGGCCGCCCGCTGTTTTTCCAGGATCGTGCGGATGTCGGTACTCGGTGAACTCTCGATGGCGCTCATCACTACCTCTCTCTTGTTTTTGTCAGGACGCGGCCGCGCTCAGGCAGCCATGCGTGGGGTCTGGCTGCATGGTTGATCATCACTGGCGCGGCGCCGCCACCCGGATCAGGTGGGTGGCGGCAGACAGCGGACATTCAAGCGAGGATGCCCATCGCCTTGGCGCTGTTGATGGCCTGGGTACGGCGGCAGGCGCCGAGCTTGACGTTGATGTTCTTGGCGTGGGTCTTGACGGTGTTTTCTGAAATGAACAGGCGGCTGCCGACTTCACGCACCGACATGCCTTCGGCCAGCAACTTGAGCACCGAGACCTCGCGGGGCGTCAGGTCATCCTGATAATCCGGCACGACGCTCAAGCGGGTGGGTGCCGGTTGCTCGCGTTGTGCAATCCGGGCTTTTTGCGCAGCAATCGGCCCTTCATAACAAGCGCTGTCGATCTTGCCCCAATGCATGCGCCGCTCGGCTTCGTACAGCATCAGGTGCGCCTTCTCCGGTTGCTGATTGCGCGAGGCAATCTCGGACAACAACAGGTAGCCATTGAGTACAAACGGCGCGCAGCAGTCGCGCACCTGTATCAACCCGGCCTGCGCGACCTGCTCGGCTTCGCCGATATGGCCCTGTTGCAACAGCAACTCGCCGTGCTGGAACAGTAACCGACCGAGCAATGGATACGGCTGCGCCCGGTTGCTGTTCAAACGTTTGAGCTCAGTGCGCAACAGCGTTTGCGCCTGGTTCAAGTCGCCCTGAAGCATCATCAACCGCGCCCTGTCCGTGTTGACCAAGACTTCCGATTCATGACTGCCCTGACGCCGGGCGAGCTCCAGCGAAGATTGCAGCAGCGTTTGCGCCTCGGACAGCTCAGAGGTTTGCATGGCGATGCGCGCCAGGATGCACTGGCACAACAACACCGACAGCCAGTCCTCTGTGGTCAGGTCTTCAAGGGCGGCGCGACAGTGCAGGCGAGCCGTCTCGGTGTTGCCGCGCAGGGCGTGCAAGGTGCCGAACAGGCCCTGCCAGTTGGCCATCAGGCGCTGGTTTCGCTGCGGATCGGGCAGCGGCAAAAAGTGCCCGAGACGTTGCAGGCACGCTTCGGCTTCATCCAGTCGACCACTGAACAACAAGGCCTTGGCGCACAGGTAAATCAAACGCGGACTGCTTTGCAGTAATTGCGGTTCGATGCGTTCACGCCAGTCCATGAGCTTGTTCAGGTGTCGTTCGCCGAGAATCCAGCTGAGCCACAAACGCTCCATGTAGTTGGCGGCGACTTCCGGCTGATCGGCGCACAGGGCTTGCTCGACGGCATCGTCGACGTGCCCCAGCACACTGAGCAACTGACAGGCACGCAGGCGCAAGCGGTTCAGCGGCGCACCGTTCAATTGGCCTTGCAGTGTTTGCGCCACGGCAGGCAACAGGCGGAACCAGCCGGGCTGATGATCGACCGGGACCAGAAAGGCCTGGCACTCCAGCAGACTGTTGAACACCCCACCGGCCTGCTGCCCCTCCCAGAGTTGCTCGCAAAGCTCAGCGCTGGCCTTGGACAAATGCGCAAGGCCGAACAAGATCTCCAGCTGTGCTTCGCTCAAGCGCGACAACAGTTCCCGGTCGAGGTATTGGCCGAGCAATGACGGCCGTGCATTGCCCAATGCCGACGGCAATAGCAGGCGAACACCCGCGCACCAACCACCGGTTTCATGCCAGAGCCGTACGCGCAAAGCCGCGTCGGTATGTGGTGCCAGCCCATTGATCAGCGATTCGAACTCATCGGGCCGCAGGGCCAGTTGCCTGGCATCCAGTTCCAACAACTGACCGTTGAGCATCAGGCGCGGCAGGTTCCAGTCGGGGCGTTGGCGGCAAGTGACCAGTATGTGCAGGTGGGGGTTGTGCAGGGACAGGAGTTGGTCGAACCAGTGGTTCAGATCAGTGGGCAACTCGGCTGGCAGGTCGTCGAAAACCAGACGGATCTTAAGATTTCCATCGTCTGGAAGGGCCTCATCGCGAGCAGGCTCGCTCCCACAGTTGACCGCGTTCCCCTGTAGGAGCGAGCCTGCTCGCGATGGCGGTGCTTCAGTCACCACATTTCCTGAATCGAGAAACGCCAGCACGCCATCCGCCGCCACCCCAAGCGCATTTGCCAACGCGGCATTCAGGCTTTCCAGCGTCTGCCCCCGCCCACCCAACCTCAGCCACACCACCTGCCCGAATTGCTCCAACCCTTGCAGATATTCATCCACCAACGCGGTTTTCCCATAACCGGCCGGTGCACAAAGCAGTTGCAAGCGGCGCTGCTCGCGCTTGAGTAGATCGCTCAGATGCGGCCGTGGCACAAACATGACGGACCTCGCTGGTGAAGAGAGGATTCCATCATTGAGCCAGGCGACTGAACAGGCGCCACCCGCATCAGGTGGGCACAACGCACAACGCCCTGCGAGCAGGGCGTTGTTTCAAGCGGGGATGCGTCAGCGGATGCCGGCGTTACGCAGTGCCGACGGGGTGAAGTCGGTCATCTTCGCCGTCATGCCGTAGGTCGTTGCGTGCTTGGACTGGTTGGTCATCGCCAGCACGTTGTAGCGACCGGCGATCAGGTCATAGATGCCGAGCATGGCGAAGTTCGGCGAACCGCGCTCGTAATCGTTGATCGCATAACCTTCCGCTACCCGCCACAGCTGACCACGACCGTCGTAGTGATCGACTTCCGCCAGTTGCCAGGTGTCTTCGTCGAAGTACATGTCGCGCTTGGCGTAGACATGACGTTGGCCGGGCTTGAGCGTGGCCTCGACGTGCCACACGCGGTGCAGCTCGTAGCGTGTCAGGTCCTGGTTGATGTGCCCTGGCTTGATGATGTCGTCGTACTTCACTTTCGGCGACTGCAATTTGTAGTTGTTGTACGGGATGTACAGTTCCTTTTTGCCGACCAGTTTCCAGTCATAGCGATCCGGTGCGCCGTTCATCATGTCGGTGTTGTCAGCGGTGCGCATGCCGTCGGAGCCGTTGCCCGGGCCGTCATAGGCCACCTGCGGTGCACGACGCACGCGGCGCTGACCGGCGTTGTAGACCCACGCCAGACGCGGTTCCTTGACCTGATCGATGGTCTCGTGGATCAGGATCACACTGCCGGCCATGCGTGACGGCGCGGTGATTTCCTGTTTGTAGTAATACAGGACGTTATCGCCCTCGCCACCCGATACGCCTTCCATCAACTGCGGGAATGCCAGCTTGTCGTCGTACTCGACGATGGAATACGAGCCGTTGGTTTGCGGCGCGGCCTGAGCAGCCTGACGCTCCATGTTGCCGCCGCGATAACGGTTGGTGTGGTTCCAGTAAACCTCGACCCCGTTTTTCGGAATCGGGAACGGGTAGTAACGGGTCTGGGTGAAATTGACCAGACCGTTGCCGTCCGGGGTCAACTCGGTGGTCACCGCACTTTTCTTGGCAATGTCGTAGATGTTCTGTGGCGACGACGCGGTGCGCTGGGTCTTGTACACCGGGATCTTGTAGCTGTCCGGGTAGCGCTTGAACATCGCCACCTGCCCGGGGGTCAGCTTGTCCTTGTATTGGTCGACGTTGGCCGCAGTTATTACGAATTGCGGTTTTTCACTGGCGAACGGGTCACCGAGAAAACCGTTGTCGAGCGCGGCGGCACCGGGTTTCAAGCCACCGGTCCAGGCCGGAATGCTGCCGTTGGCATTGCCCTCTTTCTGAGCGCCCAATGGGGTCAATGTGGTGCCCAGCTGAGCGGCTTCCTGTGGCGACACAGCGGCCATCACACCACTGGCCAGCAACGACAGACTCAGTGCGCCAGCGCGCAGAATTATACGTGCGTTCATGTTCAGTTTCCTCTGGCAGGGTTGCATCAGAAATTCACGCCGAAGCTGAGCGCAACGTAGTCGCGGTCGACGTTGGTGTTGAAATCGCCACCGAAGTAATTGGTGTAACTCAGGCTGGCGTTGTAGGTGTTCAGGTAGTCCGCATCGACACCGACGCTGACCGCTTTGGAGCCTTCATCGAAGTTCGGGCCGTAACCCTCGACGTCATGGGACCAGGCGATGTTCGGCGACAGGTTGATGCCGGCGATCACGTTCTGGTAATCGAGCTTGCCGCGCAGGCGATAGCCCCAGCTGTTGCTGGTGTAGAAGCCATCGTCGTTGCATTCCTGCGCCGGGTTGCTGGCGGTCGGCGTACCTGCGGCGGTGCCTCGGCAGGTGGCTGCCCCGGCAGCGCCCGGCAATTCACCGGAACCGAAGGCCGGGCTGCGACCGAAGCGCAGGTCAGTGCCATCGGCCTTGCCCAAGCCATTGATGTGGTTGTAACCCACCTCACCCACCACGGTCAGACGACTGGCACCCAACACTTGATCGAAGAACTGCGTCGCGGTCACTTGGGCCTGGGTCACCGGCATGCGCTTGTAGCCGTTGACCTCACCGCCCAGGGTGCGACCGGCGAAACCGGTGCTGATCAACGGCGAGGTGGCGCCGAAGGTCGCGGACGACAACAGGTCGGCAGTGTTCAGTTGTAGCGGCATGTTCGGCCGGTAGCTGACTTCACCACCCAGTGAAACGCCCGAGACGTTGGTCTGGAAACTCAAGCCATAGAGACGGATATCTTCCGGATAATCGATGAAGTAGCGGGCACTGCGCGCCGATGCCACGCCGCCAGCCGGGTTGCTCATCTGGTTGATGCTCAGGTACGGGCTGCGGCTGTGGTAGTTCATCGCGTATGCACCGAACTCGGTGTCGTTTGCCTCGGGGACGTACCAGCGCAACGCCAGGCCATACTGGCCGCTGTCACGGGCATCGTTGTCTTTCAGGCGTGGAATAAAGGCGTCGTCCGTTCCGGCGGCGATGGCCGCCAGACCACCGGTATTGCGCGCTGCACCCGGTGGCAGGTCGAGGCCTGCGATCACCAACCGGTCGTTGCAACCTTGCGGTACGCCGTCGTTACCGAAGAACGTGCCGCAGTTGTCGACCACCGATTTTTCCCACTCCAGCTGATAAAACGCTTCGGCGGTGATGTTGTCGGCCAGGCCCTGGGACACGTAGAGCAGGTTGACCGGGATCAGGCCTTCCTTCACTTCCGCGCCCGGACGGCGCAAGGCTGCGACGTCGACCGGGTTGATGCTGTTGATCGAGTTGCCGATGAACGTACTCTCGCCCCAGCTCACCACTTGCTTGCCAAGCCGCACGTTGCCAACCTGATCGCCGATGGTGTAGTTGTGGTAGACGAAGCTGTCGAGGAACATCGCCCCGGAGGACTTCGCCGCGCGATCACGTCCGGCGTCATTGATATCGTAGAACGGCCGGCTCTCGTCCATCAGTTCGAAGTCGTACCAATACTTGCCGCGCACGAAGGCGCCGCTGTCGCCGTATTTCAGTTCCAGGTCATGCACACCCTTGAAGATCTTCGAGAAGGTTTCACCCCTCTTGAAGTTCAGGCGATTGTCGTCGGTGGTCCGCGAGGAGGACTCGCCACCGGTCACACCCTGTGAGTTGAAATTCGATATGAACTGCTTGTCCGGGTCGGTCGTCGACCAACTGGCGCCAATCGACAGCGACGAATCGAACGTGCCCTGAATCTCCCCGATGTTGAAATCAACAGCGTGAGCCTGATTGCCCGCGCAGGTTGCAACCATCACAGCTACGGCCAGCAAACTTGGCTGGAAGACTCCGCGCATTGTTGTTTTTGTCATGCGGTTTCTCCGGTTAAGGATAAGTGTTGGAGAGCCCATGCTAGCGGGGCTCCGGTGAGGTCCTGACACCCGAACGGGTGATTTGAACCAGGGTTTTTCATGGGTAAATCCGCTGCGTAACAACCCGGTTTGAGCAGTGCTCGCCGGGCGTTACGCTCAGTGACATTCACTGGAAAAACGTGCTGATCACTGCGCCGCGCCGCTGACTTTTCCGTAGAGCGTCACCACGCAGGCGCCGCCCAGACCAAGGTTGTGGGCCATGGCCAGACGTGCACCTTCAACCTGACGTTGTTCGGCGTTGCCGCGCAGTTGCTGGGTCAGCTCGTAGCACTGCGCCAGCCCCGTGGCACCCAGCGGATGGCCCTTGGAAAGCAAGCCGCCGGACGGGTTGATGACGATCTGTCCGCCGTAGGTGTTGTCGCCATCCATCACGAACTTTTCGGCGCCGCCCTCGGGGCAGAAACCCAGCGACTCGTAGCAAATCACCTCGTTCTGGGCGAAGCAGTCGTGCAGTTCGCAGACATCGATGTCTTGCGGGCCGACGCCGGCCTTCTCGTAGACCTGTCCGACGGCAGCGTGGGTCATGTGAGTGCCGACCCAATCGAGCATCGACGGCTTTTCGAAATTGAAGGATTCGGGGGTGTCGGTGGTCATCGACTGCGCGACGATTTGCACATCGCGGCGCAGGCCATGCTTTTTCGCAAAACGTTCGGAAACGAGGATTGCGGCAGCACCGCCGCAAGTCGGCGGGCACGCCATCAGACGGGTCATCACGCCTGGCAGAATCACCGGATCGTTCATCACGTCTTCGACGCTGAGCACCTTGCGAAACAGTGCCAGCGGATTGTTCGCCGCATGGCGACTGGCCTTGGCGCGCACGGCGGCGAAGGTTTCCATTTTGGTGCCGTATTTGTGCATGTACTCGCGCCCGGCGCCGCCGAAGGTGCGAATGGCCTGGGGCATGGCATCCATGTCGGCGGTCAAGCCGCGAAGTATCGGCAGGAAACGTTCGCGGGTTGGCGGGCGGTCATCCCAGTGAGACTTCAACGCCCCGGCTTGCATCTGCTCGAAACCGACCGCCAGCACGCAATCGGCGGAACCGGATTCGATGGCCTTGCGCGCCAGAAACAGCGCGGTGGAACCGGTGGCGCAGTTGTTGTTGACGTTGACCACCGGAATCCCGGTCATGCCGACTTCGTAGAGCACGGTCTGGCCACAGGTTGAATCGCCGTACACATAACCGGCGTACGCCTCTTGCACCAGGTGGTAATCGATACCCGCATCGGCCAGGGCGCGACGCACCGCTTCGGCGCCCATTTGCACGTAACTCGGGCTGGCGCTGGGCTTGTTGAACGGGATCATGCCGACACCGGCAACCAGTACTTTTTCGCTCATGGAATCACCTGAAAAAACGAGAGGGAAAGGCTCACAACTGGCGCGCGATCAGTTCGCGCAGCACTTCACTGGTGCCACCGAAAATCCGCGTCACGCGCATGTCGACGAAGGCACGGGCAATCGGGTACTCAAGCATGTAGCCGTAACCGCCATGCAGCTGGACCATGTCGTCGATGCATTTCCACAGGGTTTCGGTGGCGTACAGCTTGGCGATGGCCGACTCCTGCACGGTCAGGCGGCGGCGCATGTGTTCGCCGATGTAGTGGTCGATGGTCAGGCGCACGGCGGTGGCCTGGGCCTTGATGTCAGCGAGTTTGAATTTGGTGTTCTGGAAGTCCCACACGGTCTGGTTAAAAGCCTTGCGGTCCTTCACGTACTCGACGGTTTGCTCCAGCAGACGCTCAAGTTTGGCGGCGCTGTACAGGGCGATCACCAGGCGCTCTTGCGGCAGTTCTTCCATCAAGTGCATGAAGCCTTTGTTCTCTTCGCCCAGCAGGTTGCCCACCGGCACGCGCACGTTGTCGAAGAACAGCTCGGCGGTATCGGCAGCGTGCTGGCCGACTTTTTCCAGCTTGCGGCCACGACGGAAACCTTCGCGGTCGCACTCGACCATGATCAGGCTGCAGCCCTTGGCGCCAGCGCTCGGATCGGTCTTGCACACGACCACGACCATGTCGCAGGTCAGGCCGTTGCTGATGAAGGTCTTGCTGCCGTTGATCACCCACTCGTCACCGTCGCGCACGGCGGTGGTGCGGATCGCCTTGAGGTCGGAACCGGTGCCCGGCTCGGTCATCGCAACGGCGAGGACGGTTTCGCCGGAGCAGATTTTCGGCAGCCACTGTTGCTTCTGCTCTTCGGTGCCCAGACGCACGATGTACGGCGCAACGATGTCCGAAT
>RCUS01000653.1_pt1 | contig 21594 bp, 15 predicted proteins | sample 2166221 | NCBI WGS metagenome assembly RCUS01 (sample SAMN09932758, study PRJNA488358) | compost metagenome | isolation source: compost soil in cyclohexanecarboxylic | place: Germany: Experimental Botanical Garden | reverse complement strand
GCGACACCACCACCAGCTTCATCGCCGCCCTCGCCGCCTTCTACCGGCAGATCCCAATCGGCCATGTCGAGGCCGGTCTGCGCACCGGCAACCTCAAGGCGCCTTGGCCAGAGGAGGCCAATCGGCGCCTGACCGGTGTGATTGCCGACCTGCACTTTGCCCCGACCACCAAGTCCCGCGACAACCTGCTGCGCGAAGGAGTAGTGCTGGAGCATATTGAGGTCACCGGCAACACCGTCATCGATGCCTTGTTATGGATGCGTGAGCACCTGAACAAAAGCCAATGGAAACCAGCGCCCGATTCGCCCTTGGCGCAACTGCGCGAAGACCAGCGCATGGTGCTCATCACCGGTCACCGAAGGGAAAACTTCGGCCAGGGCTTTGAACGGATCTGCCTGGCTCTGGCTGAATTGGCCCTACGTTACCCCGACGTACAGTTCGTTTACCCGGTACACCTCAACCCGCAAGTGCAAAAAGCGGTGTACGGGGTACTCTCGCACCAGTCAAACATTCTCCTGGTGGCGCCGCAGGACTATCAACATTTTGTCTGGCTGATGGACCGTGCGTACCTGATCCTCACCGACTCCGGCGGGGTACAGGAAGAAGCCCCAGCACTGGGTAAACCCTTGCTGGTGCTGCGTAAGGTCACCGAGCGCCCTTCGGTGCTCGAAGGCGGCACGGTGAAGCTGGTCGGCACCCTGACTGAACGGATCGTCAAGGAAACCAGCGTGCTGCTGGACGACCCCGCCGCATACAAACAGATGAGCCGGGTGTTCACCCCCTATGGTGATGGTCATGCCAGCGAGCGCATCGCTGAACGTTTGAGCCGCTGGCTCGAGGAAACTGCCAGCGAGCGCGATGCCTCATGAGCCTGGCCGTTGTCGACGTCCTCACCTATGTATTGTTCGGCCTCAAGCTCCTGGCGATCACCCTGGCGCTGCTCATGTTCCTGCTGGGGCTGGACGACCTGTTCATCGACCTGGTGTATTGGGGGCGCAGGCTGATCCGTCGTTTGCGCATTTACGACAAGTTCGAAAAGGCCGATGAAAAGCGCTTGTTCGAAGCGCCGGAAAAACCACTGGCAATCATGGTCCCGGCCTGGAACGAAGTCGGCGTGGTAGGCGAGATGGCACGCCTGGCCGCCTCGACCATCGATTATGAAAATTACCAGATCTTCGTCGGCACCTACCCCAACGACCCGCAAACCCAGGCCGATGTCGATGCGGTGTGCCTGCACTACCCCAATGTGCATAAGGTGGTCTGCGCCCGCCCCGGCCCAACCAGCAAAGCCGACTGCCTGAACAATATCATCGACGCCCTTCTGCGTTTTCAGAGCGAGGCGAAGATCGAGTTCGCCGGTTTCATCCTGCATGACGCCGAGGATGTCATCTCGCCGATGGAGCTGCGCCTGTACAACTACCTGCTGCCCAACAAGGACATGATCCAGATCCCGGTATACCCCTTCGCGCCGGAGTGGAAAGGGTTCACTGCCGGTCACTACGTCGACGAGTTCGCTGAAAACCATGGCAAGGATGTCATCGTGCGTGAAGCGCTGACCGGCCAGGTACCCAGCGCCGGGGTTGGCACCTGCTTCAGCCGTCGGGCGATCAGCGCCTTGCTCGAGGACGGTGACGGCATCGCCTTTGACGTGCAGAGCCTGACCGAAGACTACGACATCGGCTTTCGCCTCAAGCAAAAGGGTATGAAGTGCATCTTCGCCCGCTATTCCATCACCGACCCGCATCTGGCACTCAAGCGCGACTGGCGCCTGGGCATGAGTCGCGAATTCGCCCAGGTCATCTGCGTGCGTGAGCACTTCCCGCGGGACTGGCAGCATGCGATTCGGCAGAAATCGCGCTGGATTGTCGGCATCGTCTTCCAGGGTACGAAAAACCTCGGTTGGAGCCGCAAAGGTGCACTCAACTATTTCCTCTGGCGCGACCGCCGTGGCTTGTTCGCTTACCTGCTGAGCTTTCTGGTCAATTTTTTGCTGCTGGTGTTGCTGGCCATGTGGCTGGTAGGCCTGCTGGCGCCCAATACCTGGAAATTCCAATCGATCCTGGCCGACAGCCAGATGCTTACCACACTGCTTTGGCTCAATGGCCTGATGCTGATCAACCGTCTGTTCCAGCGCGGCTTTTTCGTCACCCGCTACTACGGCATTGTCGAGGGGCTGCTGTCGGCACCGCGGATGATGTGGAGCAACTTCGTCAATTTCTTCGCCAACGTGCGAGCCCTGCGCCAGGTCATGGAAATGGGCGACTCGCGTCGCGTGGCCTGGGACAAGACTACCCACGAGTTCCCTGCCCTGACCGCGCCCATGCGTACCCCGTTGGGCCAACGCCTAGTCGACAAAGGCCTGATCAGCGAAGCGCAGTTACACCAGGCGATCACTAACCCGTTGCGCCGACGCCTTGGCCGCGAACTGCTGCTACAAGGCTGGCTCACCAGCGAGCAACTGGTCCAGGCCCTGAGCGAACAGCTGGATCTACCATGGGCCCCGCTTAACCCGTTCAAGCTCGACCCACAATTGATCGCGAAAGTACCGCGCCGACTGGCCGTGCATTACGGTGTGTTGCCCGTCGCCGAAGAAGGCGAGACGCTGGTGCTGGCCAGTGAAACACCCGTCAGCCAGGTGTCTCTGGGCGTCATCAGCCGCCAACTCAAGCGCCCGGTGAGCTACCGCCTGGCACCTCAGGGACGGGTAACCCTCGGGCTGCGCTACCACTACCCCAGCCCTTGGCAAAAAGAGGAAACCCGGCAGATGCTTGCGGTGTTAGAACGACATCAGGATGATGCCACCCTGCTTGAACGAGTCAGCTGCCACCAGATCATGCTCGGCACCTTGCTGCAAGTACGCGGCATGGTCCCTGCCACCCTGTTCAACCAAGCGCTGATTGATTTCAACCCCGAACACATGTCCCTGGGTGAGCACTTGATTGCCCGCGGCATCATCACCGAAGAGGTGCTACAGGCCGCCCTGGCCGAGCAGGTTCAAGAACAGCAAGCAGCCTATGACCTGACCCGGGAGGTGGCATGAGTCTGCGTCCACCGTTGAAGTTCGCCAGCCTGCTGTTTTCGTTCTATGCCCTCAGCAGCCTGGCTGCACCGCTCAGTGATTTCGAACGTTTCCGCAGTTACCCCTATATGGAGCGCAGCTACCGCGAGGCCAAGCAGAACAATTGGGCAGAAGTGGAACGCCTGACTCGCCATTTGTTGCAACGCGTCCCCAACAACGACGAAGCCCGCGCGTTGCTGATTCAGGCGCTGCTCCACCAACGCCGCTACCGCGATGCCGAGACAATGGCCGAACAGGCCAGCGCGACCGATGCCGACGCCCTGTTGGAGCTGCGCCTGGCCTGGATCGAACAGGACCCACCCGGCACGAGCCAGGTCGAAAGCTGGATTGCCAACAGCCCCCTGAACCAACGCATCCGCCTGTGGCAGGCCTACAGCCTGAGCCTAGCCAAGTTCGGCGGTGCAGCCCGGGCCCTGGACTGGCTCAACCACCTGCAGCCCAAAGGCGATGACAACATTCTGCGTCTGGCACGGGCAAACTGGGCCGAGCAGTTGCACGACTGGAGCCAGACCATCGATGCCTTGGCCCCCCTGGCGACCCGCGGTCAACTACCGGCCAAGGACTGGCAACGCCTGGCCAATGCTTATGTACAGCGACTGGACGAAGCGCCACTGCAGCAACTGCTGAAAACCGCGCCGTCGGCCGATATCGCCCGCCAGACCCGCCTGGCCATGGCCAATCGAGCCATCGCCATGGACCACGATCAGCTCGCCCAACGCTGGCTACAGTCGTTGCCCGACGCCGATCTGCAACATCCAGAGCAACGCCAACAGTTGTGGGAACTGGCCCGCCAAGGCAATGACAGCGGCCTGGTGCAGCGTTTGAGCAATGAACTCAAGCGGCCCTGCCTGGAGACCGCCGAATGGCTATCCCGGCATGACCCTGACCTTGCCCGCCAACAGGTGGGCCAGTGCCGAGCCGAGGAGGATCCGAAGACCTGGCTGGTGCTTAACCAACGCTTGCACGGAGCAGGTGGTGGTACCCACTCGGCGCAGTTGTGGGAGCAGCTGTATCGCCAGAACGGTGACCTGGCCGCACTGGAGCAAGCCACCTTCCTGCAACTCAAAGAAGGCCGCCACACCCACGTTCGGCAACTACTCGAACACGCTTACGACCGCCACCAGGGCCGCTTGCCAGCGTCTTTGCTGCAGCGCCTGGCGAGTCTTTACAGCCACGCTGACGCGCCACTGGACGTTCGCCGCATGAGCGGCCTGGTCCCTCGGGTCGACCCGGCGACGCGTGCAGTGCTGCTCGCGCGCCTGGCTGAGAGCGGCGAGTGCGCGGCCGTGCGCCAGATCATTCCCGCCAGCCCCAACGAAGTTGGTCAGCTACGTGCATTGGGCCGTTGCGCCATGCCAGAGCGCCCGGGCGAAGCCGTGGTCTATTACCAGGCGGCTGAACGCTTGGGCGACAGTGGCAGCCGCCTGCCTCTGGCCTACGCCCTGGAAGCGGCGGGCGACTCACATGCAGCGCAACCGATCTGGAACAGCCTCAACGACAGCCAGTGGACGGATAACGCTCGCCTCACCGCTGCCCGCAGTGCCCTTAATGCCAACGACCCAGATCGTGCCAGGCTGCATTGGAGCAAGATCGCCCACCGCAGCGCCGATGACTTTGCCTTGGGCGCCGCGATTGCCCAGCGCCAGGGCGACACCGCAGCGGCCATGGACTATCAGCGCCAAGCGCTGGCGCATCAGCCGAAGGCTGAGCATTACTACGCGGCCTCGGTCACTGCACAACAGGCCGGCGAACTTGAGCAGAGCAATGCCTGGCTGGCCGACGCCGTGCGCCTCGATCCGCACAACCCGCGCTACCGTGCCGATTACGGCATGCGCCTGGCCGGCGACAAGGATCCGGCAGTGCGTCGCCAGTCGATCCCGCCTCTGCAGCAATCGACCCGCGACTTCCCCGAGGACTACCGCCTGGGCGAAACCCTGGCACTGCGTTATATCGAGGTTGAGGACAGCGCTTCAGCCCGTAAGGAGCTGAGCCGGGTCATCGATGTCGAACAGGACCGGGTTGACGAAGACGACGAGTTCGGCAGCCTCGAGGCGCGCAAGTACCGCCAGCGCCGCGCTCACGAAAGCTTGTCACGACGTGACAGCATCACCTTGGCCAGCACGTGGTCGCCCGCCGGTATCTCAACCAACGACACCTTTCGCGATAGCCGAGAAGAGCGACGGGCTGCTTCGCAAAACGTGCAATTGGCGATGTGGGACCACGCCCTGGGTGAAGAACCCAGCCGTAATGGCAGCACCTTGTCGGTGTATGGCCGGGTCCTGTTCGGCGGCCAAAGCCGCACCGACTATGCCCAGAGCATGGGCACCGGGGTTGGCCTGCGTTACAAACCCTTGGGCCAGGCCAACCTCAACCTGTATGCCGAGCTCTATCATCAACGCCAGATCGACGATGACCACTACAGTGGCCTGAGCCTGGGCGAGCTGCTGAGCCCGAGCAAGGTCAGCGACAACTGGGGCGACCTGCGTGGCAATGCCGAGTCGAGCAACGACCTGCTGTTGCGCGCCACCTCCTCGTTCCTCGACCAGGACAAGTGGCGCAATGACTGGCGTATTGACGAAGACCAATGGGACGAGCGTTTTCTGTACCTCGACGCCGCCTGGTGGACCCGTGCCGGTGACCACCAATGGCTGTCACGCTACCAGCAAGGCCATACCTGGAAGCTGGCTAGCGACGCGCCACAGACCTTGATGCCCTACGGCTTTCTCGAGTTCTCCAGCCAAGACCCGAACAACGACTGGCGCCAGGACCTGCGCACCGGTGTCGGCCTGCGTTGGCAGTGGTGGTTCGACGACGACCGCTACAACGCCTATCGCGGCTCGCTCCAGGTACGCGCCGAATATCAGCAATCGCTGGGCGGCAATCTGTATGAGCGGGCCGACGGCATGCTGCTCGGCGTGGAGATGAACTTTTGATGCGCAAATTCGTAACCGGGCTAATGCTTGCGCTATGCCTGTCAGCCAATGCCGACGAACAGCTCTTCTATCAACCGCTCAACCGTGACGCGCAGCTCAGTCAGGCACAGTGGCAAGCGCTGTGGAAAGCGACGGCGGCGCAGGGTGGCAAGACGCTGATCGTACAGTGGACGGCGTATGGCGACAGCACCTTTGGCGGCGCCGAAGGCTGGCTTGCCAACAGCCTGCGCGCAGCCCATGACCAAGGCCTGCAACTGGTCCTGGGGTTGTACATGGACCCCGCTTACTACCAACGCATCGACGAGCTCGACAGCGCCGGCCTGAGCGCTTACTGGCAATTGCAACTGGGTCGTTCGCTGGCTCAGCAACGCCTGCTGCGTCAACACTGGAAACTGCCCGTGGCCGGCTGGTACCTGCCGATGGAGCTGGACGACCTGCACTTCAAGGATGCACAACGGCGCCAGGCGCTGTTCAACCAACTGCAGGCCTTCAATCACCGCCTTGATGCGCCGCTGCACATCAGTACCTTCAGCGCCGGTCATCTCAGTCCAGCAGTCAATGCCACCTGGCTGCAGCAACTGGCCGGTTTGAACCTGCAGGTTTGGTGGCAGGATGGCGCCGGTACCGGGCGTCTGGCGCCGCTGGTACGCCAGCAGTACCTGGCTGCCCTGCCCTGTTCCATTGGCGTCGTGCGCGAAGCCTTTCACCAGACCAGTCAGAGCGGCCAGCCCTTCAAGGCCGTCGCTGCCAACCCGCAAAGCGGTGCGGGTTGTCACCCAAGCGCGGTGTTCTCGTTGCGCTACCGGCCCTGGGCCAAGGGTCTGCTGACCTTGAATGGCAACTGAGGCACATTACTGTCTTCATCGCATTCGTAAGGCCACCATGTACAAAACCATCGAACAACAGGTGCGCAAGCACGATGCACCGCCGACCTTGCGTCGGGAGTTTCGCCAACATGATTTCGAAAGCCTGCACTCGTTTTGCCTGCTGATCTTCTGCATCAGCATGGGTACCTAGCGATGATCGATATCGATAATTTCAAGAAGGTCAACGATCAATTCGGCCATGATATTGGCGATGAGGTGCTCAAACGTACGGCGGACAACATCAAAGCATCGGTGAGTGAGTTCGAGTTTGCGCGGCTGGGTGGCGAAGAGTTTGTCATCTACCTCTGGGGCGTGAGCTGGGCCGTGAGCCAGGCCGATGCTGAGCAGAGCGTTGAGGCGTTGTGCAGGCGGGTGCGTGAAGATGCCACCGAGCACCCGGTGACCATCAGCATCAAAGCAAGCCAGTTAACCCTGCACAGCCTGCTCACCCACGCGGCAAGCGAATCCTGAACTGCGCCCCGCCCAACGCCGACTGACTCACAGTCAACGTCCCGCCCTGCCCCTCAATCGCCCGCCGGCTGATCGCCAGGCCCAAACCAAACCCGCCGGTGGCGCGGTCGCGGCTACGGTCGAGGCGATAGAACGGCTGGAAGATCAGTTCGCGCTGATCGTGGGGAATCCCGATGCCGTCATCTTCAACAGTCAGCAGGCAGTGACCTTCGGCATCCAGGCTCAGGCGCAGCAACAGGTGCCGGTCACAGTAGCGCATGGCGTTGCGCACCAGGTTCTGCAGGGCACGAGCGGTCAGACGTGGATCAAGGATAAAGCGTGGCAGATTGGCGTCGGCACGCACCTGCCACTCGATGCCGCGGCCATCAAGCTCTTCGGCAAAGCTGCCAAGGATACTGTCGACCAGCTCCAGCAACGACACTTCGACCCGTTCACGGGCCTGATCGGCGTTTTGCAAGCGGCTATAGGACAGCAGTTCGAGCACCAGTTCGTCCAGCTCGCGCACGTGCCCGACCAGTTCCAGCAGGCGTTTGCGGCAATGGGGCGGAACTTCGTCGAACAACAGCACCAAACCAAAATCAAGCCGGGTCAGTGGCGTGCGTAGCTCATGTGAGACGGCATTGAGCAATTCCCGTTGCTGAGTCAGCAAACGCTCGACGTCCTGGGCCATGGTGTCGAACACCTGGGCCAGTTCACCGATGTTCGAGCGCGCCGGGATCTGCGTGCGCTCCGACAACTGTCCACGGCCCAGGCTGCGGGCGGTTTCCTTGAGTCGCTCAAGATCACGCCAGTGCGGCCAGACCCACAGCAGCAAGCAGCCCAGCAAGGCCGCAACGATCAAGACCGTCACCCCCCAGGACAGCAGGTTGATGTCCAGCGGGTCTGGTGGATTGCGCAGCTCCACGGCCCAGGTCGCGTCCAACGGCGCCAGGGCCGAGTTGTAATAGCCCCAATCCCCCAGGCGTACGACGTTCTCGCCAGCAGCCAGGCGCGCCCGGTCAGCGTATGACAAACCGATCTGATCCTGGCGTCGCAACTCAATTTGCAGTGGGGCGAAATCCGCCGCCAGTTCGCGTGCTACGTCTGGCCAGCGCTCAGCCGGCACCTGATGAAAGCGCTCGACCAGCAGCGTCTGCACACCTTTGGCCTGGTTGAGGTTGTAGGCGATGAAGCGCTCATGGAACGCACCGACAATGGCGTCGGGAATCAGCAGCAAAGCACCGGCATAGGCGGCGATGATCACCAGGTACAGACGGATCAGGATCTTCAGCATGCCCGATCAGAACTCCCACTCGACACGGCTGAACAAGTAACCCTTGCCCCATACCGTCTTGATCTTGCGTGCTTCGCCGGCGCTGTCATCGAACTTGCGGCGCAGCTTGGATATGGCCACGTCCACCGAGCGGTCGGTGCCGTTGAACTCGATACCGCGCAACTGTTGCAGAATACGGTCGCGACTGAGCACTACGCCGGCATTACGCGCCAGCACCACCAATAGGTTGTATTCACCGCTGGACAGCTCCACCCACTGCTCGCGCCAGAACACATTGCGTTCGGCAAGGTCAATGCGCAGGCCACCCACGACAATCAGATCGGACTCAAGCCGCGGCTCATTGATACTGCTGCGACGCAACAAGGTCCGCACCCGGGCCAACAGCACCCGGGGTTCGCACGGCTTGGTGACATAGTCATCGGCGCCCATCTCCAGCCCCAATACCTGGTCGTGACTGTCGTCGCGCGCGGTCAACATGAGGATCGGCAAGGACTGCGACTCGGCGCGCAACAAACGGCAGACTTGCAGGCCATCAAGGCCTGGCAGCATCAGGTCGAGAATCACCAGGTCCGGTTTGTTGCGCCGGGCCTCGGCCAACACGTGGTCACCACGGGCAATCACACTGACGCAGAAATCATTGCGTTGCAGGTAGCTGGCAATCAGTTCGGACAGGGCGCAGTCGTCTTCGACCAGAAGGATGTTGGGCATGGGTAATTTGACAGGCTGGAAAAGTCAGGCAAGGATATAGGACCTTAAGCGCGGCCAGCGCAACCCTTCACACTTTTTCACACTCGGCCTACACAGCTTAACAGTTGGACGTTGGCCTCCTGCCTTAGCATTGCCGGGTCATTTATGGAAGATCCGCATGTTCAGTTCAAGTCCCGTCCGTCTGCGCGCGCTAGTGCCACTGTTTGTCGCTATGTTGGCGTTGAGCGCCTGCGATGACAGCGCCGTCGATGAAGAAAAAGCGCCGCCCAGCAGCGTCCGTATCGAAACCGTAACCGTCCAGCCGCTGGCCATCAGCACTGAGCTCAATGGCCGCATTCTCGCCCCGCGAACTGCCGAAGTCCGTGCCCGCGTGGCCGGGGTCGTGCTCAAGCGGGTGTACCGTGAAGGCAGCGATGTCAAACAGGGCGATGTCCTGTTCAAAATCGACCCGGCTCCGTTCCAGGCCGACTATGACAGCGCCCGCGCCACCCTGGCCAAGGCCGAGGCCAATCGCTATCAGGCACGCCTGCAGGATGAGCGCTATCGCGAACTGATCACCATCAACGCGGTTAGCCGCCAGGACCACGACAACGCCCGCGCCGCACTGATGCAGGCCGATGCGGCCGTAGCCGAAGCCAAGGCTGCGCTGGAGCGTACACGCTTGAACCTGGGCTATGCGACGGTCACCGCGCCAATTTCCGGGCGCATCGGGCGCGCGCTGGTAACCGAAGGTGCACTGGTGGGGCAGAACGAAAGCACGCCACTGGCAACCATCCAACAACTGGACCCGATCCACGCCGACGTCACCCAGTCGACCCGTGAGCTCAACACCCTGCGCCGCGCCCTGCGTGCCGGCGAGTTGCAGCAAGTGGGTCAGGACCAGGCCAGCGCCACCCTGATCCAGGATGACGGCACGCCGTATCCGCTGCCGGGCAAACTGCTGTTCTCCGACATCAGTGTCGACCCCAGCACCGGGCAGATCACCTTGCGCAGCGAATTCCCCAACCCGGACCTGGACCTGCTGCCCGGCAGCTTCATTCGTGTGCGCCTGGAGCAAGCGATCAAGCAGCAAGGCATCAGCGTGCCGCAGCGCGCCATCCTGCGCGACAGCGCCGGTCAACCCCGCGTCTTGCTGGTGGACGCCGAACAGCGCGTTCACGAACGCCCTGTCGTACTGGGCAGCGTGCAGAACAATCGCTGGATTGTCAGCCAAGGCTTGGCGCCTGGCGACCAGGTCGTGGTTGAAGGCCTGCAGCACGTGCGCCCCGGTGATCAGGTCAAGATTGACCGCCCCGGCAAAGATGCGCCTGCCATCGTTCAGACCACCGGCCAGTGAGGGCCTGATTCATGCCGCAGTTTTTTATTGATCGCCCGGTTTTCGCCTGGGTGGTCGCGCTGTTCATCCTGCTGGCCGGTGCCTTGGCGATCCCGCAGTTGCCAGTCGCCCAGTACCCGGACGTCGCGCCCCCCCAGGTCGAGATCTATGCCGTTTATCCCGGGGCCTCAGCACAGACCGTCGACGAAAGCGTGGTCAGCCTGATTGAAGAAGAGCTCAACGGTGCTGACAACCTGCTCTACTTCAGCTCGCAGAGCAGCCTGGGCAGCGCCACCATTACCGCCACCTTCGAGCCAGGTACCAACCCGGACCTGGCCCAAGTCGACGTACAGAACCGCCTGAAAGTGGTCGAGTCACGGTTGCCGCGGCCCGTCACCCAGCAAGGCCTGCAGGTTGAGAAACTCTCCACCGGCTTTCTCTTGATGGTTACCCTCACCGCGGAGGATGGCACGCTGGATGAGGTGACCCTGAGCGACTTCCTGGCGCGCAACGTCATGAACGAGATCCGCCGCCTCAAGGGTGTCGGCAAAGCGCAGCTGTATGGCTCTGAACGGGCTATGCGCATCTGGCTTGATCCGCAGAAGCTGATCGGCTTCAACCTCACCCCCGACGACGTCAATGAGGCAATCTCCGCTCAGAACGCCCAAGTCGCCCCGGGCAGCATCGGCGACCTGCCTGGGCCCGGCAGCCAGGAAATCACCGCCAACGTGGTGATCAAGGGTCAGCTGAGCAGCGTGCAAGAGTTTTCCGACATCGTCTTGCGCGCCAATCCGGACGGTTCGCGGGTGACCATCGGTGATGTTGCCCGGGTCGAGATCGGCAGCGAGGAGTACCAGTACGGCACCCGCCTCAACGGCAAACCGACCAGCGCCTTCAGCGTGCAGCTGTCACCCGGCGCCAATGCCATGGAAACCGCCACCCTGGTCCGCGCCAAACTGCAGGAACTGTCGCGCTACCTGCCGCCAGGGGCGAAGTTCGACATTCCCTACGACACCTCGCCGTTCGTCAAAGTCTCGATCCAGCAGGTAATCACCACCCTGCTTGAAGCCATGGCCCTGGTGTTCGCGGTGATGTTCCTGTTCCTGCAGAACATCCGCTATACCCTGATACCGACCCTGGTAGTGCCGGTAGCGCTGGCCGGCACTTTTGCGGTGATGTTTGCGTTGGGCTTTTCGGTCAACGTCCTGACCCTGTTTGGCATGGTGCTGGCTATCGGCATCCTGGTCGACGACGCCATTGTCGTGGTCGAGAACGTCGAGCGGATCATGAGCGAGGAAGGCCTGTCGCCGCGCGACGCAACGAAAAAGGCCATGGGTCAGATCACCGGCGCGATCATTGGCATTACCCTGGTTCTGGTGGCGGTGTTCCTGCCCATGGCCTTCATGAAAGGCTCGGTGGGGGTGATCTACCAACAGTTTTCGGTGGCCATGGCAGTGTCAATTCTGTTCTCGGCGTTCCTCGCCTTGAGCCTGACGCCAGCCCTGTGCGCGACGTTGCTCAAGCCGATTGCCAAGGGCGAGCACCACGAAAAACGCGGGTTTTTCGGCTGGTTCAACCGTTGTTTTGAGCGCATGACCAATGGCTACCAGCGTTGGGTGATTCAGGCACTCAAACGCAGCACACGCTACCTGATGGTCTATCTGCTGCTGGTTGGCGGTTTGGTGTACGGCTTCAGCCAACTGCCCTCCTCGTTCCTGCCGACTGAGGATCAGGGCTACACCATCACCGATATCCAGTTGCCGCCAGGCGCCAGCCGCGCCCGCACCGAACAGGTGGCAGCGCAAATCGAAGCGCACAACAGCACCGAGCCTGGCGTGGGCAATACCACCCTGATTCTGGGTTTCAGCTTCTCCGGTAACGGCCAGAACGCGGCGCTGGCTTTCACCACGCTCAAGGACTGGTCCGAGCGCGGCGCCGAGGACAGCGCACAATCGATCGCCGACCGCGCCACCATCGCCTTTACCCAGCTCAAGGACGCCATTGCCTATTCCGTACTGCCACCGCCGGTGGACGGTTTGGGCACCTCCAGCGGTTTTGAGTTCCGTCTGCAGGATCGCGGCGGCATGGGCCATGTGGCACTGATGGCCGCGCGGGACCAGTTGCTGGCCGATGCCGAGAAAAGCCCGGTACTGGTCAACGTGCGCGAAAGCGCTCTGGCCGAGAGCCCGCAGGTGCAATTAGAGGTTGATCGCAAGCAGGCTAACGCTTTGGGCGTATCGTTTGCCGACATCGGCAATGTGCTGAACACGGCGGTCGGCTCCAACTATGTCAACGACTTCCCCAACCAGGGGCGCATGCAACGTGTGGTCGTGCAGGCTGAAGGCGACCAACGCGCTCAAGTTGACGACCTGTTGAAGATTCACGTGCGCAACAGCAGCGGCAAGATGGTCCCGCTGTCTGCCTTCGTGCAGGCCAAATGGGTCAGTGGCCCGGTGCAATTGACCCGTTACAACGGCTACCCGGCTGTTGCTGTGTCGGGCGAACCGGCGCCGGGCTACAGTTCGGGTCAGGCGATGGAGGAGATCCAGCGCCTGGTCGATCAGTTGCCCGTGGGGATGGGGCTGGAATGGACGGGCCTGTCGTTGCAGGAGCGGCTCTCAGGCTCACAGGCACCGATGCTGATGGCGCTGTCGTTGCTGGTGGTGTTCTTGTGCCTGGCGGCGCTGTATGAAAGCTGGTCGATACCCACTTCGGTGCTGCTGGTGGTGCCGCTGGGTGTACTGGGAGCGGTGATTGCCGTGAGCTTGCGCGGTATGCCCAACGATGTGTTCTTCAAGGTCGGCTTGATCACCCTGATCGGCCTGTCGGCGAAAAACGCAATTCTGATCATCGAGTTTGCCAAGAGCCTGGTCGATGAAGGCCATGACCTGGTCGAGGCGACGGTGCAGGCCGCGCGCTTGCGCTTGCGTCCAATTGTCATGACGTCGCTGGCGTTTATCCTCGGTGTGGTGCCGCTGGCCATTGCCAGTGGTGCCAGTTCGGCCAGCCAACAGGCGATCGGTACTGGGGTGATCGGCGGCATGCTCAGTGCCACCTTGGCGGTGGTCTTCGTGCCGGTATTCTTTGTTGTGGTCATGCGCCTGACCGGCAAGCGTCGGGCTCAAACCGACAAGCCCCAGGCGGCGACTGAACAGCACTGATCTGGACAGACGGCGGCGTGCGTGGGAAGGTGAACAGCTGCCATAGCCTGGAACCTGACTAATGCCCGCCGCCCGCCCCTCCTGTTCCATACTTCTGCTCGCGGGTGGCCGCGGCCAGCGTATGGGCGGCCAGGACAAAGGCCTGCTGGCCTGGAATGGCAAACCACTGATTGCCCATGTGCAGGCAGTGGTACGCCCCTTGACCGATGACCTGATTATCTCCTGCAACCGCAACCAGGCGCAGTACCGGCCTTACGCCGATCAATTGGTGGGTGATGCTGAAGGTGACTTTCCCGGGCCGCTGGCCGGGGTACTGGCGGGGCTTGCAGTGGCTCGACACCCCTGGATGCTGGTGCTGGCCTGCGATGCGCCATTGATCGACACCGCGCTGATTACCGATCTATTGAGTCAAGCCAACGATCAGGGCCACGCGGCGATGATCCGCCAGGGCGGCTTCTGGCAGCCGATGTTCAGCCTGATTCCCTGCGCCTTGCGTGACGATCTAGAGCAGGCCTGGCAACAGGGTGATCGAGGCATTCAACGGGCGTTGCTCAAGCACCCGGTGCGGGCGCTGGAGTACCCTGAGGATGACCGGCGGTTGAGCAACTTCAACACCCCGGAATTTCTTCAATAGTCACACACGCCTTACCTGTAGCCGCTGCCGCCAGGCTGCGATCGGGCGCGTAGCGGCCGTAATTCAGAGCCATCAAGGTGACAGGATCACGACTGCTTTGCAGCCGCTCGCAGCCTGGCGACAGCGGCTACAGGGCAATCGAGAGCATCAACGCAGCCGCGAGCGTATCCGCTGACAGACATTGAGCACCTGCTGCACCTCGCTCTCGCCAAGGTCGATCTTGCAAGCCATGCTGTTGAACACCTTGGCGGCTTCGGCCTTGAGTTCACGGCCTTTGTCGGTCAGCAGCAGGTTGCGCCGACGGCGGTCCGTCGGGTCGAGGTACACGGTGATAAAACCATTATCGGCCAGGCGTTTGACAATCGGCGTCAACGTCCCCAGGTCGAACAGGGTCAATTCACTCAGGGCGCTGATCGAGACGTCGTCCTTACCCCACAAACCGGCCATCACCAGCAATTGCGGGTAGGTAATGCCACGCTGTTTCAGGGGTTCGGCATAATCGCGAACCATGGCATTGGCAGTCGAGTACAACGAAAAGCACAGCATTTTTTCGAAGTCGAAGGTCGGGTCAAGCATGCCCACCTCCCTTGACCCGACTAAACGGCTGCAAGGTGGTTTCTGTTTTATTGTGCAAGGACAGGTAACTCATGCTGGATTCGCGAGAATCGTGGGTATAACCGCTTATCAGTTGTGGTTGGCCACAGCATCGGCAATCTTGCCGCGCAAAGCCGAAATCGTATCGCGGTAATCGTGCTGGGCGAAGATTGCCGTACCGGCAACAAACATGTCAGCGCCTGCGGCCGCCACCTGACCAATGGTGTCCAGATTGACCCCACCGTCGACCTCCAGGCGGATAGGGCGGCCACATTCATCAATCAGCTTGCGCGCTGCGGCAATCTTGGGCAACACCTGCGGGATGAAACGCTGACCACCAAAGCCTGGGTTGACCGACATCAGCAGAATCAGATCAAGCCGGTCAAGCAGGTAATGAGCCGCGTCCAGGGTGCTGGCAGGGTTGAACACCAGACCGGCCTTGCAGCCAAGATCCTTGATCAGTTGCACAGAACGGTCCAGGTGCTGGGTCGCCTCCGGATGAATCGAAATGTAATCAGCGCCCGCCTCGGCAAATGCCTGGATCATGCTGTCTACGGGTGTGACCATCAGGTGCACATCAATCGGCGCGGTAATTCCGTGGCTGCGCAAGGCCTTGCAGAACTGTGGGCCCATGGTCAGGTTGGGCACATAGTGGTTATCCATGACATCGATATGGATGACATCGGCTCCCGCAGCCAGCACCTGCTCGGCTTCTTCACCCAAGCGGGCAAAATCGGCGGCCAGTATCGACGGTGCAATCCAGAACTCTTTCACGTACGTACTCCATTACTCGTTGACTAAGCGTTGTCGCGATCCCGACTCACCTCGCCCGAAGGCCAGATTGAGCTGTTCGATCAACGCCGGTGTAGGGGCATCGAGATGAAAATGATGACCGCCATCGTGCCACTGCACCCGAGTGTGCGGGGGCAAGGCATTTTTGCGTTTGTCGAAGGCACTCCCGGCAAACAATCCCTGATGGCCGAGCAGCAGGTGCAATGGACAGGTTATTTGCTGCAAGAACTCACAGGCCTGACGTTCGGTCAATTGCAGCGGCTCAGGTAACACCAGCCGTGGGTCATGACGCCAGCGATAGCCATGCCCCAGATTGACCAGGTCACGCATGGCCAACAAGCGTGCGCCTTCCGCGCTGAGGCTGGCGCCAGTGCCGCTACGGCGCTCGTTGATGGCCATTTCCAGACTACTGAATTGTGCCTCTTGCGGCCCGCTGAATCCGTTCAGACGCGTTCGCAGGGCCAAGCGCAACAGGCGCTGAGCCTTGCGCATATGCTCGACGGTGTTACCGTCGTCGACCGTAAACGGCGCACCCATGCCATCGATAAACACCAAGGTGTCGATGCAACGGTTCATCGCTGCCAGAATCGAGGCCACACCGGTGCCCATGGAATGGCCGAGCACGGAAAAACGCTTCCAACCCAGGCACTCGACCAGCGCATTCATGTCGTCGGCATGCTCCCACAAGTAGTAACCGCTGTCGGCCCGACGGTGTTGGGAGCGACCGTGACCGGCCAGATCCGGGGCCACGACAAAACGATCGCGCAGCAAGGGGGCGATACGCTCGAAAGAGGCCGCGTTGTCCAGCCAACCATGCAGGGCGAGCACCGGCGGGTCACTTTCATTGCCCCAGGTTCGCAAGGCGAAGTGATTACCGTTGACGTCCAGCGATTGCTCACGCCCGATATGGCCCAGACTCATGGATAGCTCTCCTCGTGCAGGCGACGCGCCGTGGCCTTCATCCCACCACCAGCCGCTGTCCGATACGTGCCGAGTGCTGTAACTGCTGCAGATCAACCTTGCCATTGGCGGTGCGTGGCAAGCTGCTTTCGATCACGATCGACAACGGCACCTTATGCGTCTCCAGACCATGGCGGCAGCGTTCGAGCACTTGTTCGGCACTAAGGCTTACACCTTGCCCCAAGGTGATAAATGCGCACAGCCCCTCTCCGACCGAGGCATGTTCGATTCCAACCACAGCAGCGGCTTCGACACCATCAATCGCGTAGAGGAAACCCTCCACTTCACTGGGGCTGACCTTCATGCCACGCGACTTGATCACGTGGTCCATGCGTCCGCGAAAATACAGGTAACCGTCCTCATCGAGGCTGCAGTAGTCGCCGGTGTACAGCACGCTTTCCCCCGGATAGCGCCCAGGCTTGAGCTTGAGCGCGGTGGCCGCCGGGTTGCGCCAATAGCCGGCCATGACCGTCGCACCACGAATCACCAACTGGCCCACCTGGTGGGGTTGATCAATTCGCTGACCGTCCTCATCCACCAGCCAAAGCTCGGTATTAGGGATAGCGATGCCGACGCTGCCCGGTTTACTGTCGATGTCTTCAGGGGGCAAATAGGTACAGCGTTTGCACTCGGTCAAGCCATACATGGAAAAGATCTGCGCCAAGGGAAACAGCGCCTTCATCTGAGCGATGTGCGGCGCTTTGAGCGCAGCCCCAGTGTTGGTCACCATACGCACCCCGGCAAACGTTGCCTCACGCTTGTGGGCGTATTCGTGCAGCAGGGTGAGCATGGTCGGTACGAACGGGATCACCGTGACCTGATACTGACGAATTTTGCGAATCAGGAAAATCGGCCAGGTAAACTCCTTCTCCAACACCAAAGTAGCTCCAGCGCTGATCGCCATAATCATCTGGTACAGGCCGTAGTCAAATGACAACGGCAGTGAACAAAGCACGTTGTCACTGTCGTTGTAACCAAGGTAGGTGTGCAACGACGCCAGTGCCGCGAGCATGTTGCGGTGGGTCAGCATCACCCCTTTGGGCGCGCCCGTAGAACCTGAGGTGTAGATGATCGCGGCCAGGTCCAGGTCCAGATTACCGCACGGTAACGGCACGCCAGCACCTTGCCCGAGCAGGCTTTCGAACGTCTGGGCCACACTCGACCCGGCTTCGCCATCCAGCAGCACGATCAACTTCAGATAGGCAAGTTCTGCGGTGCTGACCGCCAGGCTGGCAAACTTTTCAGTGGTGGTGATCAGGACCGAAGCCTCGGCATCGCGAACGATGTAGTCAAGGCTGTCGGGTGGGGTTTCCAGGCCGACATTGACCACCACACCACCCGCTTTGAGGATGCCCCAGAAGGCACAGACCGTTTCGACGCGGTTGCCCAGGCACACCACGACCCGCTCCTGACGCTGCAGGCCATTGACCTGCAAGCCCGCCGCCAAGCGTGCACTGGCTTCGTCCAGCTGTGCGTAGGTGTAGGTTTCATCGGCGTAGATGATCGCCGCCTTGTCCGGATGCAAGCCGTTGCGGGTTTCCAGCACATCCTGCAGGAGGACTTCACGCGCGTTCATGCTGCACCTCAACCACCCCCATGGAACAGTGCACGGCACCGCCCTGCCGGTGTGCATCGATGTAGCCTGCAAGCGTCGCCACGGTATTGAAGTGCCCCGGGACAATGGTGTCCGGATTGACGAAGAAGCCGTCGATCTGGTCTTCCAGGCTGATCAACAACTCCATCGACGTCAACGAGTCCAGGCCCAAGTGGTCACGCAAGTGGGAGTCGGCGTTGATCACTGTGCCTTCCGGCAACTTCAAGACCACCCGCAGGATGTCACCCAGTTGCTGCTGAGTCGCCTGTTGCACATCTGCCGCCGGTTGAACGGCAGCGGCGCTGCTGAGCATCGCTTCAAGCGGCACATCGGTGTGGCTGTCGCGTATCTCCAGTGCCGTCTGACGCGCTCTGACGAGAAACAGCTGGTTGTTGCTGACCACTACTTCGGCCGGGTGTCCATGGCTGTGGAACAGCGTGGGCGAGGCCGACGGGCCGTAGGCACCTGAGGCGGTCACCGCCAGCAGATCGCCTTCGCGCAGGGTTTCCAGTTGCACGTCGCGCCCTAGCAGGTCATCGGGGCTGCACAGGGGGCCGGACACATGGTATTCGCGCAGTGGTGCCCCCGTGTTACCGGTGGCCTTAACGATACGGAAGTTGCGCTTGAGCACCTGACCACTGCCGGCCGCCGCACCATGACAGTTGGTGCCGCCATCGGTTACCGCAAAGCACTTGCCGTGGTTGTCCTTGATATTGTCGACGGTCACCAGCAACGCGCCGCACTTGCCGGCAATGAAACGCCCGGACTCGAGGATAATGCGGGTGCGCGGGAATTCCTGGTGGAAGTCATTGAACAATGGCACCAGTAATTGTTTGAGCTGAGCCGTATCAAGCTCTGTTTCGTTTTCGTAGTACTTGATCCCAAGACCGCCACCCACATCGACCATGCGCATGTCCAACTGATGGCGCCGCGACAAGGTACGAAACAGGCTGAGGATATAGGCCGCGTTGTCATACACCGATTGGGCGTCAAGAATTTTGGTGCCGTTATAAACGTGGATACCCTTGATCTTGATGTTCGGCAACGCCAGGTAATCGGCGAAGTTGGCCACTGCCGTGTCTTCCTGGATACCGAAGTGGGTGGGTCGCCCACCCATCTTCCACGGTGAACCTGCAGCAGAAAAGTTCGGATTGATACGAATCGCCACCGGCGCGTCACATCCCAACTCCCCTGCCAGGGCCGACAACTTGCGCAACTCGCTTTCAGACTCGACGACGATGGCGAACACCCCCACTTCCAACGCCCGGCGGTGCTCTTCAGGCTTTTTATACGGGCCCAAAAGAATAATGTCCTGCGCCGCCACCCCGGCCTTGAGGGCGATTTCCAGCTCCCCCAACGAACAGACCTCTGTGTTGCCCCCGTATGAACGGATCAGTTTCACCAGGGACAGGTTCGGGTTGACCTTCAGTGCATAGAAGATATCCACGCACTCGGGCAGTGCCTCGCGCAACTCGTTGAAACTGCTGCGCAGTACGGTTTCATCGTAGAGGTAGGTCGGGGTCCCGAACTGCGCTTTTGCCTGGAGGACGAGTTCCTTGGAAAGCTTCATCTGTTGCTCCCATCGTTCTTATAGTGTTCCGCTCTGGCGGCGGTGCTGGCCGTCGGCGTGTAAGCACCCTCGCACACGCTCGATGGCGGATTGGCTTCATTTTTGATTGCGCATTGCTGACACGATCTATGTGATCGCACCTAAAACTTTGCGCGCAAAGTTTGTAGAAATTCTGCGGTCGGGTCAAAGGTGATGTCAAGGTAATTCCAGCGCAACGCGACTGCGGCACAAAGCCACGGCGCTCGTGGAAATCTCACCCAGAACAGAGATATTTCGTCGCACCTTGGCCGGATCAGTGAGGTAAATCCCCAGCAAATACGGTGCTTTTATCTGATCCGGTGTTATGCCCAGTTTCTGAGTCTGTTTTGAATAACGGCAGGTTCCTACAGTCTGCGCCGGTGTCCCGCCCTCTTTCGGTAGGACGAGCCTTACAGGAACTGTGGAAACTAGCCATGAGCACACATCAACAGGCCCAGGCCTACAACTACAAGGTGGTCCGCCAGTTCGTCATCATGACGGTGTTCTGGGGCGTCCTCGGGATGGCGATGGGGGTCTGGATCGCTTCGCAACTGGTCTGGCCCGAACTTAACCTCGAACTGCCGTGGACCAGCTTTGGCCGCTTGCGCCCCTTGCACACCAGCCTGGTGATTTTCGGTTTTGCCGGCAGCGCACAATTTGCTGCCAGTTACTACGCCGTCCAGCGCACCTGCCAGGTACGCCTGTACAGCGACAAGCTGGCCGCTTTCACGTTCTGGGGCTGGCAGGCGACCATCGCCATCATGCTGGTCAGCTTGCCGCTGGGCCTGACCACTACCAAGGAATATGCCGAGATCGAGTTCACCGGTGCGGTGTGGATGGCTATCGTCTGGGTCGCGTATGGCGTCGTGTTCTTTGCCACCCTGATGCGCCGCAAGGTCAAGCACATCTATGTCGGAAACTGGTTCTTTGGGGCCTTCATCGTGGTGATCGCGATGTTGCACGTGGTCAACCACCTGTCGATCCCGGTCAGCTGGTTCAAATCCTACCCGGTGTATTCCGGCGCCACCGATGCCATGGTCCAGTGGTGGTACGGCCATAACGCCGTGGGCTTTTTCCTCACCACAGGCTTTCTCGGCATGATGTATTACTTCGTGCCCAAGCAGGTTGGCAGGCCGGTGTACTCCTATCGCCTGTCGATTGTGCACTTCTGGGCGCTGATTACCCTGTACATCTGGGCCGGCCCACACCACCTGCACTACACCGCCCTGCCCGACTGGGCACAGTCGCTGGGCATGATCATGTCGCTGATCCTCCTGGCCCCGAGCTGGGGTGGCATGATCAACGGCATGATGACCCTCTCGGGCGCCTGGCATAAGCTGCGCAGCGACCCGATCCTGCGCTTCCTGGTGGTCTCGCTGGCGTTCTACGGCATGTCGACCTTCGAAGGTCCGATGATGGCGATCAAGACCGTCAACGCCTTGTCCCACTACACCGACTGGACCATCGGCCACGTACACGCCGGCGCTCTGGGCTGGGTTGCGATGATCTCGATCGGCGCCCTGTACCACATGATCCCGAAAGTCTTCGGCCGCGAGCAGATGTACAGCCTGGGCCTGATCAACGCGCACTTCTGGCTCGCCACCATCGGCACCGTGCTCTACATCG
>RCUS01000651.1_pt1 | contig 21612 bp, 14 predicted proteins | sample 2166221 | NCBI WGS metagenome assembly RCUS01 (sample SAMN09932758, study PRJNA488358) | compost metagenome | isolation source: compost soil in cyclohexanecarboxylic | place: Germany: Experimental Botanical Garden | reverse complement strand
GCCAACCTGCAGCTGGGCTGCGTGCTGGCGCTGGTGGCCGGCGCCGTGAATGCGGGCGGCTTCCTGGCCATCGGCGGCTATACCTCGCACATGACGGGCATCGTCTCGGGCATGGCAGATGACTTGGCGCTGGGCAATATCACGGTAGCCTTGGCGGCGCTGGGCGCCTGGCTGGCCTTCGTCAGCGGCGCAGCCGTGACGGCCATCATGGTGAACTGGGGCAAGCGGCGCCGCCTGCACAGCCAGTTCGCCGCCAGCCTGCTGCTGGAAGCGGCGCTGCTATTGCTGTTCGGCCTGACGGGCAACTACCTGGCTGCCATGCCCGACGTGCTCGGTCCCGTCACCATCTTGCTGCTGTGCTTTGTGATGGGCTTGCAGAACGCCATCATCACCAAGATCTCGGGCGCCGTCATCCGCACCACGCACGTGACGGGCCTGTCCACCGATATCGGCATCGAACTGGGCAAGATGGCCTATTACAACCGGCGTGCCTTGCCCGACCGCGTGGTCAGGGTCAACCGGGACAAGCTCATCACGCACAGCCTGCTGATTGCCTGCTTCTTCGTCGGCGGCGTCAGCGGCGCCCTCGCCTTCAAGCACATCGGCTTTCCAGCCGCCACCATCCTGCTGGCCGGCGTGCTGACCCTGCTGTCCGGCGTGCCCGTGCTGCGCGACCTGCGCCTGCTGTGGCGCTTTTACCGGCGCCGCCTGTACCTCAGCACCTTGCGTTAGCAGAAATATTTTTCTTTATAGCAATAATTTATTGGTTTTAATGCTAATATTTTTCTGCGCCCGGCAAGCTCATCACGCCTGCCGTGGCGGCCTTTTGATTCGACACCCTACCGTTGTCCAATTCTGAAAGCGAGAAAAATGATTTCCATTAAAAAAGCCCTGTTTGTCTTTGCCGCCAGTGTCGGCATCGCCGCTTCGTTCTCCAGCACCGCCGCCGTGCGCTCCTGGGTGCCTTCGGAAAACTGCGATTACATCCTCAACATGTGCTATCAGGGCGTCGAGGCATCATGTGAACAGTGGCGCAATCAGTGCGAACCCAAGGAATAAGCGCAACAGACGAAAAAAAACGCCCTTGCGGGCGTTTTTTACCTGGCGGCCAGAGTTACTTGGCGGACATCAGTGCAACGGTGGTATCGAGCATGCGGTTCGAGAAACCCCACTCGTTGTCATACCACGACGATACTTTGACCAGGCGGCCCGACACTTTGGTCAGGGTCGAATCGAAGTTCGACGAGGCCGGGTTGTGGTTGAAGTCGATCGATACCAGCGGTTCGGTCTGGTACGTCAGGATGCCTTCCAGCGCGCCTTCCGAAGCGGACTTCATCAGGGCGTTGACTTCTTCCACCGTGGTGTCGCGCTTGGCGATGAACGACAGGTCGACCAGCGAGACGTTGATGGTCGGCACGCGGATGGCGAAGCCGTCCAGCTTGCCATTCAGCTCAGGCAACACCAGGCCCACGGCGGCAGCGGCGCCCGTCTTGGTCGGGATCATGCTCATGGTGGCCGAACGGGCGCGGCGCAGGTCTTCATGCATCACGTCGGACAGCACCTGGTCGTTGGTGTAGGCGTGCACGGTGGTCATCAGGCCCGTTTCGATGCCGATGGCGTCGTTCAGCGGCTTGACCAGCGGTGCCAGGCAGTTGGTGGTGCACGAAGCGTTCGAGATGACGGTGTCGGTCGATTTCAGCACGGAATGGTTCACGCCGAACACAACGGTAGCGTCCACGTCCTTGCCGCCTGGTGCCGAAATGATGACTTTCTTGGCGCCGCCCTTCAGGTGAGCCGAAGCCTTTTCTTTGGTGGTGAAGAAGCCCGTGCACTCGAGCACGACGTCCACGCCCAGCTCGCCCCATGGGATTTCAGCCGGGTTGCGCTGCGCGAATACGCGGATCGGATCGCCATTGACGATCATGTTGTCGCCCTCGACGGTAACCGTGCCGGGGAATTTGCCGTGCGCGGTGTCGTAGCGGGTCAGGTGGGCGTTCGATTTGGCATCGCCCAGGTCGTTGATGGCAACGATCTGGATATCCTGTTTCTTGCCGCCTTCATAGAAAGCGCGCAATACATTACGGCCGATGCGGCCGTAGCCATTGATTGCAACTTTGATCGTCATACTCTGCTCCTGATTGAATAGAAAGTACTTAGCACATTAAAAAAATCTGCTCGCCGCCGCGCCCATCTGCGGGGCGCTGGCGGCGGAAACGATTAGCCGGCGATAACAGCCTTGACCTTGGCCACGACGTTCTCGACCGTGAAGCCGAAGTGCTTGAACAGCACGCCAGCAGGGGCCGATTCGCCGAAGGTGTCGATACCCACCACGGCGCCTTCCAGGCCCACGTATTTGTACCAGAAGCTGGTCACGCCCGCTTCGATGGCCACGCGCGGCACGCCTTTCGTCAGCACGCTGGCCTTGTAGGCGGCGTCCTGGCGGTCATACACGTCGGTCGACGGCATCGACACGACGCGCACGGCGATGCCTTCCGATGCCAGCGCGCTGGCGGCGGCGACGGCCAGTTCCACTTCGGAACCGGTGGCGATCAGGATCGCCTTGGCATCGGCCACGTCGTTCAGCACATAGCCGCCGCGGTAGATGTTCTCGATCTGTTCGGCGCTACGCTCCTGGTAAGGCAGGTTCTGGCGCGAGAAGATCAGGGTCGACGGACCATCCTTGCGGCGCACGGCGGCGCCCCAGGCAGCGGCCGACTCGACGGTGTCGCACGGGCGCCAGTTGTCCAGGTTCGGGATCAAACGCATCGACGAGACGTGCTCGACCGATTGGTGCGTCGGGCCGTCTTCGCCCAGGCCGATCGAATCGTGGGTAAACACGAAGATCGAACGCAGTTTCATCAGGGCAGCCATGCGCAGCGCATTGCGGCTGTAGTCGGAGAACGTCAGGAACGTGGCGCCGAACGGGATGTAGCCGCCGTGCAGGGTGATGCCGTTCATGATGGCGCTCATGCCGAATTCGCGCACGCCGTAGTTGATGTGATTGCCAGGCTGGCCCGAACGCACGGCCACGCACTCTTTCCAGTTGGTCAGGTTCGAACCGGTCAGGTCGGCCGAGCCGCCGAGGAATTCCGGCAAGGACGACGCCAGTGCCTGGATGGCGTTCTGGCTGGCCTTGCGGGTGGCGATGTTTTCTTTCTTCTCGACGCAGGACGCGATGGCGGCGCTCAGGGCCGCTTCGAATGCCTGTGGCAAGTCGCCCTGCATGCGGCGCGACAGTTCAGCGGCTTGCTGCGGGAATTCCTTGCCGTAGGCGGCGAAACGCTCGTTCCAGTCTTTTTCCAGCAGGGCACCCTGCTCTTTCGCATCCCAGGCCGCATACACGTCGGCCGGCATCTCGAATGGCGCGGCATCCCAGCCGATGTATTCGCGCACGGCGGCGATTTCCTTGTCGCCCAGCGCGGCGCCGTGGACCTTGTCGCCGCCTTGCAGGTTCGGCGAACCCTTGCCGATGATGGTCTTGCAGCAGATCAGGGTTGGCTTCGATGCAGTCTTGGCGGCGGCGATGGCGGCGGCCACGGCGGCAACATCATGGCCGTCGACGGCGCGGATGACGTTCCAGCCGTACGCTTCGAAGCGTGCCGGGGTGTCGTCCGTGAACCAGCCTTCGACCTTGCCGTCGATGGAAATGCCGTTGTCGTCGTACAGGGCGATCAGCTTGTTCAAGCCCAGGGTGCCGGCCAGTGCGCACACTTCGTGCGAAATGCCCTCCATCAGGCAACCGTCGCCGACGAAAGCATAGGTGTGGTGATTGACGATGTCGTGGCCAGGCTTGTTGAATTCAGCGGCCAGCAATTGCTCCGACAGGGCCATGCCGACGGCGTTGGCGATACCCTGGCCCAGGGGGCCGGTAGTCGTTTCAATGCCTGGCGTGATATCGACTTCCGGGTGACCCGGGGTTTTCGAATGCATCTGGCGGAAAGCCTTGATGTCATCCATCGACAGGTCGTAGCCCGTCAGGTGCAGCAGCGCGTAGTGCAGCATCGAGCCATGGCCGTTCGACAACAGGAAACGGTCGCGGTTCTGCCATTTCGGATTCGCGGGATTGTGGCGATAGTGACCACTCCACAGGGCAACTGCGATCTCGGCCATGCCCATCGGCATGCCAGGATGGCCGGAATTGGCCTTTTGTACAGCGTCCATTGCCAGTGCGCGGATCGCATTGGCCATTTTGGTAGTCGGGAGCGTAGTTGTCATGATGGTGTGGGTCAGTCGCGAGTTTGGGATTCGTTTGCAACAGCACGGACAAGAAAGAACCCAGGCCGGCTGCTTTATGTAGTCAACTATTTTACCAGACTAGGGGGCTGCAAATTAGAATTGCGGCGTACTGGCGGGCCAACTCGCTATACTTTACTGTCATTTCACCCTATTTTCATCCCCGTTGAGGATTTGCATGCCGCGTTTTTACTGCCCCCAGCCGCTCGTCGCCGGCACCACCATCGACCTGCCTGAAGCCGTCGCCCACCATATCGCCGTGGTGCGCCTGGCGCCGGGCGAGCTGATCACCCTGTTCAATGGCGAAGGCGGCGAAGTGCAGGCGTGCCTGGCGACGGTCGCCAAGCGCAGCGTGACGGCCGAGGTGCAGGCGCACGTGGCGCGCGAAGCGGAACTGCCCTACGCCGTGACCCTGGCGCAGGCATTGCCGGAAGCGTCGAAGATGGACTGGATCATCGAAAAAGCCATCGAACTGGGCGCGGCAGGCATCGTGCCGCTGGCGGCGCAGCGCTGCGTCGTGCGCCTGTCCGCCGAGCGGGCTGAAAAGAAACTGGCGCACTGGCAAGGCATCATCGTTTCGGCCTCGGAACAAAGCGGACGCAACCGTCTGGCGCAACTGGCGCCACTGCAAGAATTCAACAGCTGGAGCAAACAGCAGGATTTACACAGGCGCATCATCCTGACGCCGCGCGCGCAGCAATCGCTGGCCGACTGGGCGCGCCACCAGCCGCCGCAAGCTGTGACCCTGATGGTGGGGCCGGAAGGCGGCTTTTCCGACGCGGAAGAAAAGGCGGCCCTGGCCGCCGGCGCCATCGGCCTGTCCATGGGGCCGCGCATCCTGCGCACGGAAACGGCGGGCCTGACGGCGCTGGCCACCTTGGGCGCGTTATGGGGCGGCATGTAGGCACAAGCCAGCTTGCCGCAAGGCCGCCCGCATCCCCTCACCCATCCGCCGCGCCGGATGGATGCCACCCGGCACCTCCGCGCTCTTCCGGCAGTTGCGCCAGTCGATACTCCCTGCACATAAAAAAACCCGCCAGGCGAACCTGGCGGGTTGTTTCAGACATTCATCCCAGGCTCCTTGCGGAGCGTGGCATTAGAACGACTGGTTGTAACGCACGTAGACGAAACGGTCGATTGGCAGGTTAGGATCTACCGACGACGACGACGATGCACCGCCGTAGTTGCTGTTGGCGCTGTACACGACCGCTGGCTTCTTGTCGAATACGTTATTCGCGCCGACCATGATGCGGCCTTTCCAAGGCGTAGCGTAAGAAACGTTCAGATCGTTATACACAGTGGCGCCGACCTTGTTGTACGCGGTACGGACTTCAGTAGCCGGGTTCGAGCACTCGATGTCGTCGCCAAAGGCGCAATCAGCCTTGGTGCCGGAGATGAAGCGCGACGTGAACGAAGCACTCCAGTTGCCCAGAGCCCAATCCAGCGTCAGATTCGACTTCAGACGTGGCGTACCGAAATCGCCGGTGTACTCGTTCCAATCGGACGTTGCCGAGCTCTTGGTACGGAAAGTCTTGACCCAGGTCGATTGCGAATTGAGCGTGAACTGACCGTATGCCGTACGTGGCAGACGGTAAGCCAGACCAATGTCGACGCCTTCGGTTTCCATCGTACCCAGATTGGTATTGCCACGATTAAGGCTGATGATGGCGCCTGTCGAATCACGTTTCAGGTTGTTGCAGAACTCTTGAACGCCGTACTGGTAGCACTGGCTCAAGGTGTAAGGCGTACTCACTGCCGTGATGCGATTTTCGATCTGGATGTTAAACCAGTCCAGGGTAGTGGTAAAGCCTGGCACGAACGACGGGCTGTACACCAGACCCAGGGTACGGGTCGTCGCCGTTTCAGGCTTCAGGCTGCTGTTACCCGCACCCGTGTTGAACGGGATTGCGGTCTGTGCAGCAGCAGTCACCATCGCGCCAGTCGCATTGCGCTGACGGTAGTCGCTTGGAACGCCGCCTTTCGCGCAGTTTGCCGCAACCGTCGGGTTGGAGGTCTGGCCGTATTTGCTATCGCAAATATCCAGATAGCTGTCGAAGGATTGCGAACCGCCGCCGAAAGTATCATTCAGCGATGGAGCGCGGAAACCTTGAGCCCAGGTACCACGTGTCAGCAAGTCATTGACCGGTTTCCACATGAAGCTGGCCTTGCTGTTGGTCGTCGTGCCGAAGTTGCTGTAGTCCGAGTAGCGGCTAGCCAGATCGAGCGTCAGCAGCTTTGCGAACGGTTGGTCTTTCAGCAAAGGAATAATCGTTTCCAGGTACACTTCCTTGACCGTGTAGCGGCCAAAGGTGGCGTTACCTGCCAGGTCCGTGGTCAGATTCGACTGTGCGAACTGATCGGGAACGTCGTAACCGCGGACTTCGCGATGCTCCACGCCGCCGGCAAAGCCAACCGAACCCGCTGGCAGCGAGAACAGTTCACCCGTGATATCGGCAGTGACGCTGTTGACCGTGCTGCCGTAGGTGGCCTGGCCGTTTGCGGCGATATATTTCAACGCTTCCGGCGTCGAAGCCGATGGGCCGCCCAGGATGTTGAACGGTGTGCACTCTGCCAGACCGATCGGGTTGGCTGCCGTACCGCATTGCACCACGCCACTGGCGTTCAGGAACGATGGGCCCAGAGCCTTTTTCAGGTTGATCAGGTTCAAGTTACCGGTGCTCGACGACAAGCCGGTTACGGCATTGTGGTTGTAGCCTACGCTCCAGCCCCATGGCAGGCCGCGCAGCGTGAAGTCGCCTTCCAGCGAAGCATCGATGTGGACTGTCTGGTTCTTGCTCTCGGTAACACGCGGCATTTCAATCATGCGACGGTAGAAGAACGCGTCCGAACCAGCACCGCCGGTGACGGAGGCGCCGATCGGGTTGTAATAGCTGTTCTTGTCGAGGTAGACAGGATACTTTGCCTGGCTCAGGCTGTTGAGCGGGTAGCCGCCGTTTTGACGGGTGGCGTTACGCTCCGAGAACATCGCCGTGCTGGCAAAACGGATGCCCATAGGCAGTTCATACGTGCCCTTGGTAAACATCGTCGTCAGCGTATTCGGCGACTGGAACATCATTTGCTCGGTCGTGTTGAACAGATCGTCCGGTGCTGCCGCATACGGGTGGTAGCTGGCCGGATTGCGCGAATCGGAACCCACGCCGTTCGGGCTTTGCCATGTGCCGGTGTGATTCAGATATTGGTTGACGCCGGTCGCAGCGCCGCTAGCGCTGACTTGACGGTAACGTCCCCACTGACCAACGCCAAGGCCGTCGAGTGGATGGTCAGGACCGTAGGTGGTGGCGGTGGACTTGCGATCCTTGGACCATACGACACCGGAAGTGGTGTGCGACAGGCCAAACATCAGGTTGGCTTTTTCGTCGCCAGCGCCATACGAGAAGCTGTAGTCCGAGTTCTTGCCATCACCCTTGTCGTTTTCACCCTTGTAGACGCTCATGTTGGCGCCTTGCATGGATTTTTTCAGAATGATGTTGACCACGCCGGAAATCGCGTCGGAACCGTAGATGGCCGATGCGCCATCTTTCAGCACTTCAATGCGTTCGATCATGGACGTAGGTACCGTCGACATGTCGGTGTAGCCGGCAACGGTGGTGGTCCAGCGCTTGCCGTTAACCAGCACCAGCAGACGTTGCGAACCCAGGCCGCGCATGTCGATGTACTGGCCGCCTTGCTCGCGGTTCGACGTCAGGGTCGATCCTTTGCTGAACGCTGGAGGACCGGCCGAAGTCAGTTGATTCAAGACATCGCCAACAGTCACCAGACCAGTCGCCTGGATCTGTTGCGCCGTCATTTTCAGAACGGGTTGAGCGGTCTCGAGATCGACCTGGCGAATGCGCGAGCCGGTAATTTCGACACGCTGTGGTGCTTCAGCTTCAGCTTGCGCCTGAGCAAAAGCGGTCATCGTATTCAATGCCAATGCCACTGCTACGGCAATCTTGGTGCGTTGATGCATAAGTTCTCCGATTTGAAATACTACCTACTGATCTAGTCAGGCTCTTGTAAACATAAAATTATGTTTAATGTCTTTCTTCCCGCGCCATCGGCCGTGTGTCCAACCGTTTATCGCTTTATGAGCGAGCCAGCGTCGTTACTATGACATTACGCCATCAAACCATTTTCAAAGCAGCACTGTCAATAATACTAAAAAACGGATTCATCCAAGAAACAACACTTTTTCTGATACCAACGTTTTAGTTTGCGCCAAAAAAAATTATTGCTACACTGCCTAGCAAATTCATATGCACCAACACGGTGCGTGCCAGATACTGCCTGTGTTTTGTACGCCTTTTCCTAGTGCGTCCCATTTACACGACGGAAATGCACCACAGCGCCCGCCGATGTTGGAAAAAAAATGCCGGCGTTGCTGAAAAAAGGTCCGCCAAACCGCTACCTTGTCCCTGGTGCACCAATGTGGCGCACCGGGACAGCAGCCATTCCAGCGCCTCTCCCGCATGGCACGGGCGTGGCGGCAGGCGCCGGCGCCAAGTAGCCTGTTGGTCACAGAGGCAACAATTAGCATGTTGGAAAAATACAACAAAATAAACTAAAGCTATCAAAACTTCATTTTTTGCTCTACATTACGATCCAGCTTTCAAAGAAATAGTGACGTTGCAATGCAGCATCCGCGCTGATCGGATGCGTAAATATCCGCATTCCAAAGTTATTTTTTAATAAGAGATTTTATTAGCCCAATTTTCACGAGAATATACCCGCATATATTTCCGCAAGATTTATTCCGCACCACAGTACCATTCTCCGTCCCATCTAAAAAGATCAGCGTCGCCATTACGCCGATCAGCCCAGCACCATTCAAAACGCGTATTCGATTCAATGCTGCGCAATAAATAAACCCGCACCATTTCATATTGCATTTCCGTCTCTGCGCGCTATCGCAGTATTGAGAAGCCATTCCCACCGCGCCACGCCGGCATGTATTTTTCCTGCCGTGCCGCCGGCATCGCGCCCGGTATCCGGCGGCCGCATCGGCAACAATACGGCGCACAGCAGGTAAAATAGCGTCCTGACGGCGCCGTGCACGCGGCCCACACCCACTCTCCGCTAGATACGGAGCCCGGCAATTTTTGAAAATACACACCATGTTGCGACTCAACGAAGTAAAACTCCCCCTCGAACACGACGATGCGGCCCTGCCCGCCGCCATCCTGGCACGGCTCGGCATCGACGCCGCCGACCTGCTTGGCTTTACCGTCTTCAAGCGCAGCTATGACGCGCGCAAGCGCAGCGCCGTGGTGTTGATTTACTCGCTGCATGTCGAAGTCAGCAACGAGGCCGCCGTGCTGGCGCGCCTGCAACATGATGTGCACCTGATGCCGGCGCCCGACACCGACTATAAATTCGTCGCCGGTGGTGAACAGCTGGCTGGCCACAGCAATGAACCGCGCCCCATCGTCATCGGTACCGGTCCGTGCGGCCTGTTCGTAGCGCTGATCCTGGCGCAGATGGGTTTGCGTCCCATCATCCTCGAGCGGGGCAAGCAGGTACGCGAACGCACGGTTGATACTTTCGGTTTCTGGCGCAAGCGCGAACTGAACCCGGAATCGAACGTGCAGTTCGGCGAGGGCGGCGCCGGCACCTTTTCCGACGGCAAGTTATACAGCCAGATCAAGGATCCCAAGCATTACGGCCGCAAGGTTCTGACGGAATTCGTCAAGGCCGGCGCGCCGGAAGAGATCATGTATGTGAGCAAGCCGCACATCGGCACCTTCCGCCTGGTCAAGATGGTGGAAGAAATGCGCGCCAATATCGAGCAGCTGGGCGGCGAATACCGCTTCAGCAGCAAAGTCGTCGATATCGACATCGTGCCCGGCGCCGATGGCGGCCAGGTGCGCGGCGTGGTGCTGGCCAGCGGCGAAACCATCGCCAGCAACCACGTGGTGCTGGCCATCGGCCACAGCGCGCGCGACACGTTTGAAATGCTGCACCGCCGCGGCGTGTACATCGAGGCCAAGCCGTTCTCGATCGGCTTCCGCGTGGAACACCCGCAATCCTTGATCGACAGCTGCCGCTTCGGCCCCAGCGCCGGCCACCCCATCCTCGGCGCGGCCGACTACAAGCTCGTGCACCACGCCAGCAATGGCCGTTCCGTCTACAGCTTCTGCATGTGCCCGGGCGGCACGGTGGTGGCGGCAGCATCCGAGCCAGGCCGCCTGGTGACGAACGGCATGAGCCAGTATTCGCGCAATGAGCGCAATGCCAACAGCGCCATCGTCGTCGGCATCACGCCGGCTGACTATCCTGGCGACCCGTTGGCCGGCATCGCCCTGCAGCGCGAACTGGAAGAGCGCGCGTTTGCCCTCGGTGGCGGCAACTACGATGCGCCAGGGCAATTGGTAGGTGACTTCGTGGCCGGGCGCGCCTCGACGGAGTTTGGCAGCGTCGTGCCGTCGTACAAGCCCGCCGTGCACCTGACGGACCTGGCCCCTTCGCTGCCCGAGTATGCGATCACGGCCCTGCGTGAAGCCTTCCCCGCGTTCAACAAGCAGATCAAGGGTTACTACAAGGCCGACGCCGTGCTGACGGGAGTGGAAACGCGTACCTCGTCGCCGATCCGCATCAAGCGCCGCGACGACGACCTGCAAAGCCTCAACACGCGCGGATTGTTCCCCGCCGGCGAAGGTGCCGGCTATGCGGGCGGCATCCTGTCGGCGGCAGTCGACGGCATCAAGGTGGCCGAAGCCGTCGCCCTGTCCATGGCCGCGCGCGGCAAGTAAGCGCCGCGCCGCCACTGGCGGCAAGCAAAAAAAAGCCCGGGCATGCCCGGGCTTTTCAATTTACAGCCTGCAACTGATTAGAACTTGTAGCTGCCGCGCACGTAGACCGTGCGGCCGATGGCATCGGCGAAGCGTGGGTCATAGCCAGCCTGGAACGTCGTTGTTTGATAGCTCAGTGGCGGTTCGCGGTCGAACAGGTTGCGCACGCCAGCCGTCAAGGTCAGGGCCTTGGTGGCGGCCACGGCAGCAAATGCATCGAAGGTGGTGTAGGACGCCACTTTGAATTCAGGATCCTGATCGACATAGCCGGACTTGTAATGGCCCGTCATGCCGCCGCTGAAGATGCCGCTGTTCCAGTTCAAGGTCACGTTATGCTGCCAGCGGAAGACCGGCGCAGGACCCGAATACACGCCAACGTTCTGCTTCCAGGCGCCGCCTTCAGCACTTTGGTACTCATACTTGTTGACATAGGTGCTGTTGGATACCACGGCAAAGGTACCGTAGTCGCTGGTGCGCAAACGGTAGTTCACGCTCAAGTCGATACCGCGGGTCTTCACGCCACCCAGGTTCTGCGTGCGCAGGTCGACGTAGCCGCAGGTGGCCGGATTCGGGCATTGCGAGCCGTCCGTTGCCAGGTTGCCACCCGGATTGCGGTGAAACACGCTGGCGTAGGTGGCTGGGTCGGCAAACACGTCATCTTCGCTGAGGATGCCAATCGAATGGTCGAGCTTGATATCCCAGTAGTCGATGCCGATGCTCAGGTCGGCGACCGGCTCGAATACCACACCGAAGGTAATGTTGCGCGACTCTTCCGGCTGCAGTTTCTTGTTGCCGCCGTACAGGGCCTGGAACTGCTGCTTGCAGTTTGCAGCCGTTGGCTTGCCAGGTATGGCCGTGCCGTTAGGGCAGTTGACGGGATCGTTCTGCAGGCTGGTATTGGTGTAGGTCTGCGACGAATTGATCTCGTACAGCGATGGCGCGCGGAAACCGGTCGAATACGAACCGCGGAACAGCACTTCCTTGGTTGGCTGGTAGCGGAACGCCACTTTCGGATTGGTCGTATTGCCGAAGTCGCTGTAGCGGTCATAGCGCACGGCGGCGGTGACGTCGAGGGTCTTGAAGATAGGCACGTTCAGCTCGGCATACACGGCTTGCGTGGTGCGCGAACCTTCATCATGCGTTTCCGGGTCGATACCGGTACTGGCGACGACCTTGGCCGCATACTCCGCATTCGCGGTGCTGAGGAACTTCTCGTGGCCCACTTGTGCACCGACGGCCAGCGCGGCGGAGCGGCCAGCGCCAAACCAGTCGCTCAGCTCCCGGCTGGCATTGAAGTCGGCCACCTTGGTCGTGCCCTTGGCGTTGCGCACATTACCGTTCAGCAAAGCGCTGTTCAGCAAGGCCGTGCCGGCCGCGTCCTGTTCGCCGTAAGGATTGATCACGCCATCGAGGATGCCTTTCGTGATGATGCCGCCATCGCTGTAGCCCATCAGGTTCACGGCAACCTTGTTTTCATTGAACGTCAGCGCGGCGTTGTAATCCCAGCCGGCGAGATTGCCATTCAAGCCAGCCACGAAACGCTGTTGCTTGTTGATGTTTTCGTCCGCACGCGAGCCGTTCGGCAAATCGCGCCACTTGACATGCACGAAGCCGGGGTTGACGCCTGCAGGCAAATTCGCTTCCGTATAGGTCGGGCTCAGCGAGATGTTCGGCGTAAAGTTGCCGTTGCCCGGGAAGTAGGGATTGAGCGAACCGTCAGGACGGGTGCGGTTCTGGAACAGGCCGCCGTATGGTACCGGGGCGATGGCGCTGTACACTTTGCTTTCGCTGTTCAGGTATTCCAGGCTCAGTTCGTGGTTCGCATTGAGCTTCAGGGTACCCTTGATCAGACCGGTGGTACGCTCGCTTTTCGGCACGTAATCGACGAAGCTCGAGGTGGTCATGCTGCAGCTGGTGCCGTCACCGCCAGGGACGAGGAAAGTACCGGTGGCGCAGCTCGGCGCCGTCGGGTTGCCGCTCTTGTCATCCTGGTAGTAATTGGCCGGGCTGGTGGTCGGCGAGATGCCACCCGGATAGCGCGTGTTGTAGTTGCGCTGGGTGCCCGTGATGGCGCGCTGGCCCTGGTGGTCCAGCATGCCGAAGATGTTGAAGCCGTCCTTTTCCAGGTCTCCATAGCCGAAGCCGATGTTGGCGCTGTTGGAGAAGCCACCCGATTGCTCGGGCATGTCGGCACCGACGCTGACGATGCCGCCCTGGAAGTCCTTGCGGGTAATAAAGTTGATCACGCCACCGACCGCATCGCTGCCGTACAGCGACGATGCGCCATCGCGCAGCACTTCGACGCGCTCGAGCGCGGCAAACGGGATCATGTTCAAGTCTGGCGCCGAACTGTCGAGTGCATTGTTGGCCAGGCGGCGGCCATTCAACAGCACCAGCGTCTTGTTGGCGCCGATACCGCGCAAGTCGGCGAACGAGGCGCCGCCGGTGCCCAGGCCGACCACCTGGCTGGTGCCTTGCGATGCCTGGGACGCGCTCAGGTTCGACATGACTTGTTCAATGGTGGTGATGCCCTGTTTCTTCAGGTCATCCATTTTCAGGATCGTGACGGGTACCGATGTTTCACCATCGATACGCTTGATGGCCGAGCCGGTAATTTCCACGCGCTGGATCGGCGCGTCGGATTGTTGCGCCATCGCTGGCTGGGCCAGCAAGGTCAGGCTGGCCATGACTGCGCCGCCTGTAAACATCAAACGTAAAGAACGAGACAAGACTGTTTCCATCATCATTGCAAACTCCCCTAATTTTTATCGCATGATCATCACGTAAGCTAGCGTCACCGAAGATCCAGGTGGCTATCCGTGGATAACGGCTATCAACTCATTGAAATTCTTATCATTATAAAAAGCGCATTCTTGCCACGAGTGAAGGGCTGTATGAACTTCATGGATGATGAATCGCCGCCATCCAACTACTCTGTTAAAGGCACAGCCGCCATCAGCGAACTGAACCTTAGTAAGCCATCAAAACATGCGCGATTGGAGGGTGTCAACGACGTACTGAGCGCCGCCGCAAAAAACAACATTTTACAAATCAGTAATATTGTTTTGCACAATGATGGTGTAGCTTATGCACCAAAAGTCACCATTTTTGCACTGGCTTGGGGAGGATTATTCGCGGCGGGCGGAAGCCGCCAACGGTAGCCGGATATGGATATGGCAGCCGGGGCTGCTATCGATGGCGCACACCTGCCCGCCCAGTTGCTGCACAATGGTATAAACAATATGCATGCCCAGGCCGGAGCCGCCCTGCCCCCGCTTGGTGGTAAAGAAGGGCTCGAACATGTGTTCGCGCACGGCCGGCGCCAGGCCGACGCCGTCATCGGAAAACTCCAGCAGCAGCCATGGCGCATCGTCCGTCTGCGTTTCGATGCGCGCGCGTATCAGGATGCGTCCCGGCCCCCCATGCGGATAGCCGTGGCGGGCACTGTTCATCAGCAGGTTCGAGAGGATTTGCGACAACTTGCCGGCCGCCAGGCGCACCTGGCAATCGGGGGCGATATCGAGTTCCACGCCCAGGGCCGCCTTGCGCAATTCGGGACTGTGCGCCGACACCAGCCCGTGCACATAATCATGCAGCAGCAGGTCGGCCACGTATTCGCTGACCTGGTCCACGGCCAGTTGCTTGAAATTGCCGATCAGGTCGGCGGCACGCGCCAGATTGCGCTCGATCAGGGCCGCCGCGCCCTTGAGCGACTCGGCAATGTCGATCAGTTCTGCACGGCTGACCTTGGCGCCGCCCAGCAGTTGCACCAGCTGGTCGGCATAGCTGCCCATGCTCGACGCCGCCGTCAGCGCCACGCCGATCGGCGTGTTGACTTCATGCGAGACGCCGGCCACGAGCGAGCCGAGCGCCGCCATCTGTTCCTGCTCGATCAAATTGGTCTGCGCCATCAGCAGCGACTCGGTGCGCTGGCGCACGACTTCCTCCAGCTGCTGCGTGCGCTCCTGGTGCTGCAGCTCGGCCGCGCCGCGCGCCGAGAAAATCGACAGCAGCAGCAAGGCCAGCAAGCGCTTATTTTCATCGATGGGGCGCGTGTCGATGGCCGACAGGATGCCCAGGGTTTTGCCGTCCGTGTCGATCAGCGGCATGCCGACATAGCTTTCCGCGCGCATGTCCACCAGCAGGGTATCGAATGGAAAGCGACGCTGGATGTCGCTGCCATGAAAACACATGCTCTGGCAGGTGACATCCTGGCAAGGCGTGTGCTGCAGGCTGTATTCGATATTCGGCTGGTAGCCGTCGCCGCCCCACAGGGCCAGGGTGCGGATGCCTTCGCTGCCATCGGCCAGGCGCACCAGGCGCCCGGCGATCACGTAGTGCACGTCGAGCGCTTCGGCCAGGTCCTTGACGAGGATGCGCAGGAAGTCGTCGCCACGGGCACGCGCCGTCGAGGCGGTAATCGAGCGCAGGGCCGCTTCCGCCAGGGTGCGCCGCTGCTCGGGATCGAACAGGGGTTCTTGCGAATTCACATCAAACAACGGAATACTCATGAAGGCTCCTGCGCGGCACGGGAGGCGCAGGCAACGCTGCCCGCGCGGCTATCGATCGGCGATGGCCCGCGCATGCGGGCCTGCCGCGATTGTACCCCTGGCTATTGTTTAATAATACAGATACGCAGGAAATTTTTACAGCCAGCCGGAACGCTTGAACAGGTAGTACATATAACCGCAGACGCAGCTCATCAGGCCCACGGCGACGGGATAGCCGTATTGCCAGTCCAGTTCCGGCATGAACTTGAAGTTCATGCCCCACACACCGGCAAACGCCGTGAAGACGGCAAAGATTGCCGCCCAGGCCGCCAGCTGCTTGTTCACTTCGCTCTCGTCGATGGCCACCATCGACAGGTTCACCTGGATGGCCGTGCTGATCGTGTCGCGGATGGTGTCGAGCGTGCCATTGATGCGCGCCAGATGGTCGTGCACGTCGCGGAAATACTCCTGGGTATCGTGGCACAGCGGCGGCACGCGGCCGCCATGCAGCTTGCCCACCGCTTCCATCAAGGGCGCCACCACATGGCGCAAGACCATGACCTTGCGTTTCAACTGGTACAGCCGTTCGATATTGTCGCGTTCAGTGCCGCGGTCGAAGATGCGGTCCTCGATCAGTTCCAGCTCCGTTTCCAGCGCGTCGAGCACGGGAAAGTAACGGTCGACGACGGCATCCATCAGCGCATACAGCACGAAGGCCGAACCCTGGCGCAGCAAATGCGGCTCGCGCTCGGCGCGCGCGCGGACACCGAGGAAACCCTGCGAGCTGTTGCTGCGCGAGGAAAGCACGTAATTGGCGCCGACAAAAATGTCGACTTCACCCAGCACCAGCTCGTTATCGACCATTTCCACGGTTTTCACCACGGCGAACAGCGAATCGCCATATTCCTCGATCTTCGGGCGCTGGTGGCCCCGCTGCGCATCCTCGACAGCCAGTTCATGCAGGCAAAACTCGTGCTGCATCTGTTTCAGCTCGGCCGGCGTGGCATCGAGCAAGGCGACCCAGACGAAGCAGTCGGGGCGCTCGACGTAATCGCTGATATCGTCGATCGGCAAGTCGGCCAGTTTTTTGCCATCCTGGTAGGCCACGCAGTTAATCAGCATACAGTTCCACAATGAAAGTTAAGACCGGACGAAACAGTCCGGCAGGCGCCAGCTTACCTTATCGCCTGCATTTCTTGTGGCTGTTGTGGCGTGCATGGCACGCCGACGGGAAAGCGGACGGGGCGGAGTCCCCGTCCCGCCATGCATCAATCGTCCTTGGCGCCGTCGATGCCCAGTTCGGAGATCTTGCGGGTGATGGTGTTGCGGCCGATGCCCAGGCGCACGGCCGCATCATTCTTGCGTCCATGCGTATGCTTGAGCGCCGTCTTGATCAGCGCGGACTCGAACTGGCGTCCCAGCACGGCCATGACTTCCTGCTGCCCTGCGCCCAGCATGCCGGCCGCCTGCAATTCCAGCAAGCCGATCCAGCCCGGCGGCGCGCCATTCACCGGTGCCGCCGCATCGAAGACCTGGCCGCCCGGCGCATGGCCGGCAAGCACCGGCGCCGCTTCGGCGGTGACGGCTGCGGCGCCGTCGCCCTGCCCTTGCGTCAGTTCCAGCGGCAAGTCCTTGATTTCCACCGTCTGGCCCGGCGCCATGACGGTGATCCAGTTGCACAGGTTTTCCAGCTGGCGCACATTGCCCGGCAAATCCAGGCCGCTCAAGAACTGCATCGTCGGTTCGCTCATGCGTTTGGCTTCCACGCCCAGCTGGCGCGCGCTCTGCACCAGGAAGTGGCGCACCAGAATGGGGATATCCTCGCGCCGCTCCCGCAAACTGGGCAGGCGCAAGCGGATCACGTTCAGGCGGTGATACAAGTCTTCGCGGAACAGGCCGTCGCGCACGCGCTGTTCCAGGTTCTGGTGCGTGGCCGTAATCACGCGCACGTTCGCTTTCATCGGCTGATGGCCGCCGACCCGGTAGAAATGCCCGTCGGACAGCACGCGCAGCAAGCGCGTTTGCAGGTCGAACGGCATGTCGCCGATCTCGTCGAGGAACAAGGTGCCGTTCTCGGCTTGTTCGAAGCGGCCCCGGCGCGTCGTCTGCGCGCCCGTAAACGCCCCCCGTTCATGGCCGAACAGTTCGGATTCCAGCAAATCCTTGGGTATCGCCGCCGTATTGAGGGCAATGAACGGCTGCGCCGCGCGCGGGCTGTGCTTGTGCAGCGCGCGCGCCACCAGTTCCTTGCCGGAACCGGATTCACCGGTGATCAGCACAGTCACGTTCGATTGCGACAGCCGGCCGATGGCGCGGAAGACTTCCTGCATGGCCGGCGCCTGGCCGAGGATTTCCGGCGTTTCGGACGGGCCTGACTCCACACTGGTCTCGCGCAGGCTTTCTTCCAGCGCGCGGCGGATCAGCTCGACAGCCTTGTCGATATCGAAAGGTTTGGCCAAGTACTCGAAGGCGCCGCCCTGGAAGGCCGCGACGGCCGAATCGAGATCGGAAAAGGCCGTGATGATGATGACTGGCAAGCCGGGAAAGCGCGACTTGACCGTCTGCAGCAATTCCAGCCCGGACGCGCCCGGCATGCGGATATCGGACACGAGCACTTGCGGCGTGTCCAGTTCCAGTGCGGCGATGGCGTCGCGCGCATTGGCAAAACTCTTGGTGGCGAGATTTTCCCGCGCCAGGGCTTTTTCCAGCACCCAGCGGATTGATTCGTCGTCGTCAACTATCCAGATTGGCTTCATTAGTGTGTGCGTCCCGCAATGGATTTCATGGGTGGGATACCCCTCGCTTATGGCAAGGGTAGAACGATCCTGAAATCGGTGTATCCAGGCCGGCTTTCGCACTCGATCACGCCCAGGTGCTGTTGCACGAAGGTTTGCGCCAAGGTCAGTCCCAGTCCACTGCCGCCTTCCCTGCCCGACACCAGCGGGTAGAAAATCCGGTCGCGGATCTGGGGTGCGATGCCCGGTCCATTGTCAATGATATGCAAGTCTAATGCCAGGTTGTAGCGGACCTTGGCCAGGGTCACCTGGCGCGCCACGCGCGTCTTGAAAATGAGCTCAGCGTCGCCCGCCTCGATGCGCTCGGCCAGGGCTTGCGCCGCGTTGTGCGCAATGTTCAGCACGGTCTGTATCAGCTGCTCCTTGTCGCCGCGAAACTCGGGAATCGAAGCGTCGTAGTCGCGCGAAATGGTCAGGCCGCTGGGGAACTCGGCCAGGATCAGGCTGCGTACGCGCTCGCACACTTCGTGGATATTCACGTCGCCCACGATGTGCGGGCGGCGGTGCGGCGCCAGCAGGCGGTCGACCAGGGTTTGCAGGCGGTCCGCTTCCTTGATGATGACTTGCGTGTATTCGCGCAGCTCGCTCAGGTGCAGGGCTGGCAATTCCAGCTCCAGCAGCTGCGCCGCGCCACGGATGCCGCCCAGCGGATTCTTGATTTCATGCGCCAGGTTGCGGATCAGCTCCTTGTTGACCTGGCTCTGGTCGAGGATGCGCTCCTCGCGGTCGAGTTTTAACTGCTGCACGTTTTCGCGCAGTTCGATCAGCACGCTGTCGGGCGGCGCGTCGAGCGCGCTGATGATGCTGTGCACGCGCAGCGGTTCGCGCCCCAGGCGTTCCAGGCTCAGGTCCTGGCGCAAGTCGGAAAACTTGTGTTCCAGCGCCTGTGCGCAGATGCCGGCCAGCTCGTCGGGATTGAGGAACAGGGCCGTCAGCTTTTGCCGCGACAAGGCTTTCAATGAGCTTTCCAGCAGGTTTTCCGCCGCCGCGTTGGCATAGCTGATGCGGCCGTCGCCATCGAGCAAAATCACGGCCGAGGCCAGCAAATCAAGGCCGGCCAGATGGGCCGGGCGGCTGGCATGGGTATCTAGTGTCATGTGCTTTACCGAATATTCGCGATCTCGCGTTTCAGGGCCTCGACGTTCTGCTGTGTCCGGCTAATGTTGTCCCTCAATTGCGCCACCCGTTCCTGGTACTTGGCATAGTTGCGCTCGTTGCCCTGGCGCTCCGGCTGGCCGGCGTTAAATTCCAGGCGCTGCGCCGCCAGTTTCTGTTCTTCGCTGCGTAATTCATCCTGCAGTATCTGGCGCCGGTCCAGGTCGCGCGCGCGCTGCTCGGCGCCATCGACGCGGGGAAACGCGCCGGCGGCCGGCGCCGGCGTGCCCGCCGCCTGCATGGCGGGCCGCGCTGGCGCTCCCGACAGGGGCGGCGTCTTGCGCGCGGGCGGCGCCGTGATGGCGCCCGGCAGATCGAGCAGCTGGCAACTGGCGTTGCGCCGCACATCCGTCAGTTCCTTGTGGCCCTGGGCGTCCGTGCACATATAGATTTGCCCGTGGGCCTGCGCCGCCGTGCCCAGCAGGCCGGCCACCAGTACCATCGTCTCAAACTTTATCAATTTCCACTCCTGTCAGCGCATGCCGCATCCATCCTGGGCCGACTATACAACACCGCACTGGCGCCGCCTTGGCGCACTGCATAAAAAAAACGCGGGCAAGACCATCGCCTCACCCGCGTTTTTTATTTACTACCGGCAGCGTGCCGGCATGCCGCCATTACAGCGAGTAGTACATGTCGAACTCGGCAGGATGCGTGGTCATGCGCATGCGCTGCACGTCCTGCATTTTCAGTTCCAGGTAAGCATCGATCATCGAATCGCTGAACACGCCGCCACGGGTCAGGAACTCGCGGTCCTTGTCCAGTGCATCCAGGGCTTCTTCCAGCGAAGCGCACACGGTCGGGATCAGCGCGTCTTCTTCCGGCGGCAGATGGTACAGATCTTTCGAGGCGGCTTCGCCCGGATGGATCTTGTTGGCAACGCCGTCCAGGCCGGCCATCAGCAGTGCGGCGAAGCACAGGTACGGGTTCGCCAGTGGATCCGGGAAGCGCGCTTCCACGCGGCGGCCTTTTGGATTGGCCACGTGCGGGATACGGATCGAGGCGGAACGGTTTTTCGCCGAGTACGCCAGTTTCACCGGTGCTTCGTAGCCTGGTACCAGACGCTTGTACGAGTTGGTGCCCGGATTGGTGATCGCGTTCAGTGCCTTGGCGTGCTTGATGATGCCGCCGATGTAGTACAGGGCGAAATCGGACAGGCCGGCATAGCCGTCGCCGGCGAACAGGTTCTTGCCATCTTTCCATACGGATTGATGCACGTGCATGCCCGAACCGTTGTCGCCAACGATCGGTTTCGGCATGAAGGTGGCGGTCTTGCCATAGCTGTGCGCCACGTTCCAGACCACGTATTTCAGGTTTTGCGTCCAGTCGGCGCGCTCGACCAGGGTCGAGAACTTGGTGCCGATTTCATTCTGGCCGGCGCCGGCCACTTCATGATGATGTACCTCAACCGGGATGCCCAGCGATTCCAGGATCAGGCACATTTCCGAACGCATGTCCTGGAAGCTGTCCACTGGTGGCACCGGGAAGTAGCCGCCCTTGACGGTCGGACGGTGGCCGCTGTTGCCGCCTTCGATGTCCTTGCCGGTCGACCACGAACCTTCGTCCGAACCGATCTTGACGAAGCAGCCCGACATGTCGATCTTCCAGCGCACGCTGTCGAAGATGAAGAATTCCGGCTCAGGGCCGAAGTAGGCGGTGTCGCCCATGCCCGACGATTTCAGGTAGGCTTCGGCGCGTTTCGCGATCGAGCGCGGGTCGCGGTCGTAGCCCTTGCCGTCCGACGGTTCGATCACGTCGCACTGCATGAACAAGGTCGTTTCTTCCATGAACGGGTCGATATTGGCTGTATTCGGATCCGGCAGCAAGATCATGTCGGATGCTTCGATACCCTTCCAGCCAGCGATCGAGGAGCCGTCGAAGGCGTGGCCCGATTCAAATTTATCCATATCGAAGTGCGACACGGGAACCGTCACGTGCTGCTCTTTACCACGGGTATCGGCAAAGCGGAAATCAACGAATTTGACTTCGTTCTCTTCTACCATCTTCAAGACTTCTGCGGCTGTCATTGCCATGCGTATCTCCTAAATGAATGTGGGGTGAGCCGACCTTAATGCGTCCGGGCTGATGAAGCGAAGCAAACATTGCGTGCCACCAAAACTCATAAGGATCATAGCAGATTCCATGCCAGCT
>RCUS01000648.1_pt1 | contig 21697 bp, 18 predicted proteins | sample 2166221 | NCBI WGS metagenome assembly RCUS01 (sample SAMN09932758, study PRJNA488358) | compost metagenome | isolation source: compost soil in cyclohexanecarboxylic | place: Germany: Experimental Botanical Garden | reverse complement strand
GTGCAGCTCGTCGGCAGACAGCCAGTGACGCTCCAGGCCATTGGCCTCGGTGCGTTCCCACAGCGCTTTCATGCGCTGCATTTCCAGGCCGTTGGTGGCTACCAGCAACTTGCCGCACTCGTCGAAACGAATGCCGTGTTGGGTGCAGAAGGCCTTGGTGGCTTTGTTGCCTTCCAGGCAGAAACGCGCCTTGAGGCTGCCGGGGGTGTAATAGACACCGGCGTGGATCACGCCGCTGTTGTGGCCGGTCTGGTGGCGCGCCGGGCCGGATTCCTTTTCCAGCAGGACGATCTTGGCGTCCGGGTAGACCTGGATCAGGTGCATGGCCGTGGACATGCCCACGATGCCGCCGCCGATGATGATGAAATCGTACACAGCCTTACCTCGCACACAGGACGGGGTGAAGACCCCGCCCTGTCCTGTCATTTATTGGCCGCGCTGGTACAGCGGCTTGGGGAAGGCTACGTAGCCGCGCTGGCGCATCAGCTCGCGGCGCAGGCCGTCGTGCGGGATGAAGCGGTCGCGACCGTGCAGCCAGAACAGGTTGTTGATCAGCAGGAAGCTGCCCACGGCGACCGGTACGGAAACCTTCTGCTCGCTGCCTTCCAGCGATTCGGACAGGGCGTTCAGCCAGATGCCTTCCTCGAAGTTTTCCGGCTGCACGAACTGGTCGATGTAGCGCATGGTCGGGCGGCCTTCGGCATCGGTGTCGAATACCGAGTGGAACACATCCTCGGACACCTTCTTGCTCGGCGGTGCGGTCCAGCGCATTTCGCGACGGGCCAGCGGGTGGCGGAAGAATTCGTCGCACTGCTCCCAGTCGTCCAGGTGCAGCAGCAGCGAGTTGCCGCCTTCCATGTTCTTTTCGTCGATCTTCAGCATCAGCACGTAGTCGGTGATCTGGTTGACGAAGGTGCCGTCGTTGTGCAGCTCCATGACCCGGTGCGGCTGGCGCAGGTAGCTGTCGGAGTTGTCGCTGTTGACCACCACGAAGCGGGCGTAGAACTGGCCGCTCATGGCGTCGTAGTTGGAGCGACCGATCAGGTGGGCACAGGCGGTGGTGAACTTGACCATGTCTTCGGCCTGGCTCACGTCATCCAGACCGACCGGGGTGATCAGCATGCCGCCGGTGGCGCGGTCGAGGATGGTGTTCAGCAACACCGGACGCAGGGTGCCTTCGCACAGCTGGTCGAGGATTTCGCCCAAGCGGAAACGCAGGAACGACTTGTATTCCAGCGCCTGCACCGGCCACTGGGCCACGGCCTGGACAAAGGCCTCCACCGTTTCGCGGGCGAATGTCAGTTCCAGGAGGCGCGGCGACTGCTTGGAAGGCGCGAGGGTGAAACCACGCGGTTCGAGCGGCAGCGGCATTACAAGTTCGTCGATCTGCGTAAATGCATTCATGGCGGTGTCCTGCACAGAGAGTAAGCGGGGCTGTCCGGTAATGACCTGGATCAGGCGGGCGAGATAAAAATATCGCCACTCGCTAAAAATGTCTACATTTTTATAAATCAGCGACGATTAACCTGTTTGTCCATTGTTTTTAGTCGGCGAGCGGATTCGGTATGATTCGCAAAACGTTTTGAGGAACAGGATCTTGGAAGCGCTCGCTCCCCGACAAAACTCAGCATTCAGCGGGTATGAGAGGCTCAAGAAGGACATCATCCGTGGCGTGTTCAAGCCGGGGGCGAAGCTATTGATGAGCGCGCTCAAGGAACGCTATGACCTGGGTGTGGGCCCGCTGCGCGAAGCCCTCTCGCAATTGGTCGCCGAGCACCTGGTGCTGGTCATCAGCCAGAAGGGCTATCGCGTCGCCCCGATGTCGCTGGACGAGATGAACGACATCTACGATGCCCGTGCCAACCTGGAGGCCATGATCATCAGCCTGGCTATCGAGCGAGGCGACGACGCCTGGGAAGCGTCGATCCTGGCCAGCTCGCATACCCTGGCCAAAGTGGTGGAAGTGAAGACCCGCGAGCAGCGCCTGGATGTCTGGGACCAACGCCACAAGGCGTTCCACGCGGCGATCGCCTCGGGGTGCGGCTCCAAGCACTTGTTGCAGGCACGCACTTCGCTGTTCGACCAGGCCGAGCGCTATCGGCATCTGTGGCTGACGCAGACGGTGTTTTCCGAAGAGGCCCTGGAGCTCAAGCGCCAGGAGCACGCGGCGCTGGTCGAAGCGATCCTCGCCCGCGATGCCAAGCGCGCCAGCGAGATGATGCGCACGCACCTGATGACCCCCGTGCCGATCATCGCCCAGATCATGCATGCCGAAGGCATCGCCTAGTTGCCGCGCCGAGAGGCGCTGCGGCAGCGGCCCTCTCAGTACACCCAGACGCAAAAACCAGTACCCCCAGCGACAAGTCAGCCACCCCCCTCCCCCCGTAGCCTGTCACCACGGGCCGCCCCCTGCGGCTCGCACCCAAAGCACAAGAACAAACGTTGGTGACTATGAAAACAGTAGATCCGATCACCCTTGCGGTTGTCCGGGGTGCGCTGGAAACGGCGCAGCGGGAGATGACCCTGACCCTGGAAAAGACCGGCCGCTCCAGTGTGTTCAACCTGGCCCATGACTATTCCAACTCGCTGTTCGATCACCTCCCGGAAATGATCCTGCAAGGCCAGGACATCCCGATCCACCTGGGCTCGCTGATTCCGGCGATGAAATGCGTGGCCGAGTTCTTCGCCGGCGACATCGCCGAAGGCGACGTGATCTATCACAACGACCCGGCCTACAAGGGCAGCCACATTCTCGACTGCTGCATGTACAAACCGGTGTTCTACCAGGGCGAACTGGTGTTCTGGACCGTGTGCAAAGGCCACCTGACCGACATCGGCGGCCCGGTGCCGGCCGGCTACAACCCCGACGCCAAGGAGATCTACGCCGAAGGCCTGCGCATCCCGCCGGTCAAGTTGTGGGAAAACGGCAAGCGCCGTGAAGACGTGATCAACTTCATGCTCACCAACATGCGCGCCCGCCCTTATCAGGAAGGCGACCTCAACGCCCAATACGGTGCCTGCAAGGTCGGCGAGCGGCACCTGCTCGAACTGCTCGACAAGTACGGTGTGGAACAGGTGCGGGCCTGCATCGCCGAGCTGAAGAACATGGCCGACCGGCACATGCGCGCCCTGCTGCGCGACGTGCCGGACGGTCACTACAGCGGCACCGCCGTGCTCGAAGATTCCGGCCACGGCCTGGGCGAACTGGCCATTACCGCGCACGTGGAAATCCGCGGCGACCAAGCCCATGTGCGCATCGAAAGCCCGCCGCAGGTGCCCTACTTCATCAACTCCTACGAGGGCAACTCGGTCTCGGGCGTGTACCTGGGCCTGATGATGTTCGCCCAGGTCGCTCCGCCCTATAACGAAGGCCTGTATCGCTGCGTCAGCGTCGATGTCGGTGCCAAGGGCACGCTGTGCAACGCGCAGGAACCGGCGCCCCACGTCAACTGCACCACCACGCCCATGGAAACCCTGGCCGACGCCGTGCGCACTGCACTTGAACAGGCCTCGCCGCAACGGGTCACCGCTTCCTGGGGCCATACCAGCGGGATCAACATCGCCGGCCACGACCCGCGCAACGGCAACAGCGAATACGTGACCATGGTGCTGGCCTCGATCATCGCTGGCGCGGGCGCCAACAAGGTCATGGATGGCTGGCATGCCTGCGGCCCGCTGTGCTGTTTCGGCGCGCTGATGAGCGGCGACATCGAGTTGCTCGAACACGCCTACCCGATCCTCATCCACCGCTACAGCCTGATGGCTGACAGTGGCGGTGCCGGGCAATTCCGTGGTGGCTCGGGTACGCGCCTGGAGATCGAACCCCTGGCCCACGCCATGACCGTGGTCGGCTTCGGCGAAGGCCGCCAACTGCCCACCGCAGGCGCCGCCGGAGCGCGCAACGGATTGCTCGAACCCAAGCTCGGCCGACTGATTCACCGTCACGCCGATGGCCAGGAAGACCACTACGTGCAGAACCCCATGCTGACCCTGCAGCCCGGCGAGCGAATCATCAACATCAACCCCGGTGGCGGCGGTTATGGCGACCCGCTGCGGCGCCCGGTTGCCGCTGTCCTGCAGGATGTGCGCAACGGCCTGGTCTCGCCCGAGGGCGCGGCCCTGGAATACCGCGTGATCCTCGACGCCGATGGCCACCTCGACGAAACCGCCACCCGCGCCGCCCGCGGCCAGCTCTGACCGGAGATCCGACATGCGTAACCACTATCGCCTGGGCATCGATGCCGGCGGCACCTTCACCGATTTCATCCTGGCCGACCGCGACGGCGGCGTGCAGCTGTTCAAGGCCCCGTCCACGCCCCAGGATGGCACCTTGGCCATTCGCGCCGGCCTGGCGCAGATCGCCGACGCCACCGGGCGCAGCCCGGCCGAGCTGATCGCCAACTGCGACCTGTGCATCAACGGCACCACCGTGGCCCTCAACGCGCTGATCGAGCGCACCGGGGTCAAGGTGGGCCTGCTGTGCACCGAGGGGCACGAGGACAGCCTGGAAATCCGCCTGGGCCACAAGGAAGAAGGCCACCGCTACGACGCCCACTACCCGCCGGCACACATGCTTGCCCCACGCCACCTGCGCCGCCCGATCGGTGGCCGAATCCTTGGCGATGGCCGTGAGCACAGCCCGCTGGACGAAGCCGCCATCCATGCCGCCATCGACTACTTCCGTACCGAAGGCGTGCAGGCCGTGGCCATTTCCTTCCTGTGGTCGGTGCGCAACCCCAGCCACGAACAGCGGGCCGCCGAACTGGTACGGGCTGCCCTGCCGGAGGTGTTCGTCTGCACCGGCTGCGAGGTGTTCCCGCAGATTCGCGAATACACCCGCACCTCCACCACCGTGGTCAACGCCTACCTCAGCCCGGTAATGGCCCGTTACGTGGCGCGCATCGACAGCCTGTTTCAGGAACTTGGCGCACAGCAGCCAGTACGCTACTTCCAGTCCAATGGCGGGTTGGCGCCCGGGCACCTGATGCGTGAGCGCGCCGTCAACGCGATCAACTCCGGTCCGGCCTCAGCACCACAAGCCGGGTTGGCGGTAGCGAGGCCGTTCGGGATCGACAACGTCATTACCGTGGACATGGGCGGCACCTCGTTCGACATCACCCTGACCAACGCCGGACGCACCAACTTCAGCAAGGACGTGGACTTCCTGCGCCAGCGCATCGGCGTGCCGATGATCCAGGTGGAGACCCTGGGTGCCGGCGGTGGCTCCATCGCCCACCTGGACGAGTTTGGCATGCTCCAGGTCGGACCGCGCAGCGCCGGCGCCATGCCTGGGCCGGTGTGCTACGGCAAGGGTGGCCGCGAACCCACGGTCACCGACGCCAACCTGGCACTTGGCTACCTGCCCGACGGCGCACTGCTGGGCGGCAGTATCCGCCTGAACCGCCAGGCCGCGCTGGACGCCATCCGGAGCAAGATCGCCGAACCGTTGGGCATCAGTGTGGAACGCGCGGCATTCGGCATCACCACCCTGGTCAACCTGAACATGGTCAACGGCATCCGCCGCGTATCGATCGAGCGCGGTCACGACCCGCGTGACTTCGCCCTGATCGGCGCAGGCGGTGCGGCGGGCATGCACGTGGTGCGCCTGGCCGAAGAAATCGGCATGCACACCGTGCTGATCCCCAAGGTGGCCTCGGGCTTGTGTGCGTTCGGCCAGATCCTATCCGACGTGCGCTACGACCAGCTCACCAGCCTGTCGATGCGCCTGGACGCCGGGCACGTCGACCTGGCGCAACTCAACCAGACCCTCACCGAACTGCGTGAGCAAGGCCTGGCCAACCTGCGCGAAGACGGTTTTGGCGACCAGGCCAGCAGCTGCCACTACACCCTGGAGATGCGCTACCTGGGGCAGATTCATGAGTGCAGTGTGGACCTGCAGCAGCACAGCCTGGACGAGGCAGGGCTGGCCGCGCTGATCAGCCGCTTCCACAGCCGGCACCAGACCCTGTACTCGTACAGCGAACCCGCCAGCCCGGTGGAGCTGGTGAACCTGGAGTGCTCGGTGATCGGCCACCTGCCACGCCCGCCGCAACCCGAGCTGCTGGGGCCGGCCGAGCCCCCGGCCCCCACCGCGCAATCCGTCCGCCCGATGCTGTTCAGTGCCGACGGTGAATGGCAGCCCACACCGGTGTTCAACGGTAACCACCTGTTGCCAGGGCAGACCGTGCATGGCCCCTGTGTGATCGAGGAAGACACCACCAACATTGTCCTGCCACCCGGCTGGCAAGCTCGCCTGGAGCCTTCGGCCACCTACCGAGTGACACGCGGGGGTTGATCTTGCGGTCGGCGCGCGCCGATCATGGGCCTGACAACCGCCCGGCAGTTTTGCGCTGCCGGGCGGTTTTTACAATAACAAGAGCTGCTTGAGTAGCTTGCCTGCAGTTCCTTTTTTCAATGCTGCCCTCTTTGAAAAAGGACCCACCATGCCCACAGAACTGTCGACCCACAGCTGGGCGCAGCCCGAGCGCCAGGCGCGCTGGGCCGAAGCCATCAGTGACACCTACTTCCCGTTGAGCCTGGAATTCGCCGCCAACTTGCCTTTCGATGGCCATCTGCAGCGCTGGAGCACGCCCAGCACGCCGCTGAGCTTGTCGCGCCTGCGCTCCAGCCAGCTGGGCTATTCACGCAGCAACGCACAGATCGGCCAGGACAGCGACGCGTTCTACCTGGTCACCGTGCCCAGTCGCACCGACGTGCATTTCGAGCAGGACGGCCACCAGTTGAGCTGCGCGCCGGGTGGATTCATCGTCGAACGCGGCGATGCGCCTTATCGCTTCCATTACGGCGCGGACAATGACCTGTGGGTGCTCAAGCTGCCCGAGCGCGCCCTCAAGGGCCACTTGCTCGGCCACAAGCGCTACACCCGGCACTGCTTCGATGCCAGCCAAGGGCTGGGGCGCATCTTCGTCGAGCAACTGGACCTGTGCGCACGGCACTTCGACGCCAGCTCCCCGGCTGCGCGCCACCTGCTGCTGGAGCAGGCCACGGCCACACTGTTGCTGGCCCTGCAACAGGACGAGCGGGTGCTCGGCAGTGAAGGCTCCAACCTCAGCACACTGCACCTGACCCGGGTCGAGCAGTACGTGCAGCAGCACCTGGGCGACCCTGAGCTTTGCCCGCAGTCCATCGCCAGCGCTTGTGGACTGTCGCTGCGGTACCTGCACAAATTGTTTTCGATCACGCCCTACACCCTTGGCGAATGGGTGCGCCGGCAGCGGCTCGAGGCCGTGCACCGCCAATTGCGCGACCCGAACTGTCACCTGTCGATCGGCGAACTGGCATTTCGCTGGGGCTTTGCCGATCAGGCCCAGTTCACCCGCGCGTTCCGCCAGCAGTTTGGCTGCACCGCTCGCGAGGTGCGTGGAGCGCTTGCGCACTGAGGCGACCGGCGCAAGGAGGCGTCGCGGTCACTCACTGTCGTCGACTGTCACCACTTTCCAGCTGTCATCCGGATCAAAACGCTTCATGGCCTTGGCAATCTTCTCTCCTTCCGGCCCCAGGTCCTTCTCGAACACTTGCCCGTCGTGGCTGATCATGAAGCTCATCACCCCGGTGTCGTCGTACTTCGCCGGCCAGGCGACCAGGGCAAAGCCGCGGCTCATCTGGTTGCCGATCAGGTAGCTGTAGGCGCCGCCCGGAGCCGAGGGGCCCTGGCCGTCGAGGATGCGGAAGTGGTAGCCGTACCAGTCGTCGCCGACCACATCCTTGCCGAACAACGGGCCCAGCGGGCTGATCTGGCCGTCGCGCTCGTCCTCCCAATACAAGCCGTCGTGCTTGCCCGGGGTGCTGAAGATCTGCTGTGCATATTCGAGCGCGCCATTGCCGTTGCGGTCCTGCGAGGCGTAGTCCATCTGCGCGTCGTGATAGGCCAGCACCGACTGCACCGCCGCCAGTTCATTGCGACCGATGCGCCGGGCGCGAATTTCGGCGGCGCCGGCCTTGAGGTCGAACCGCCAGCCTTCGGCCACCTTGCGCAGCGGGATGGGCAGCGTCCAGTGCTCGCTGCCCACGGCCAGAATGGCCTTGCCTTCGCCGGGCGTCTCGATGCTGTGCTGTTCGCGGTACTGCTCGAGGAACGCGTCGACGTCACTGCGCTGCACCCCTTCACGCGGGATGTAGGTACGCCAGTCATCGCCGAGCAGTTTCGCCAGGCGCGCTTCGTCGGCGTGCTCGACACCCAATGCTTCGACGAAGGACTCGACGGCTTTCTCCGGTGTCGGGAACACGTCTTGCGCGGCGACCAGGCATGACCAGGCCATGCCGCACGCCAACAGCCAGCTACGCACCGGCAGCCCGATGCTCGACTTGTCGTTCATCGACGGCCTCCTCCGCCACGGCGCATGGGCGCGCTGGGTCGGGAAATCTGCTGTCCTGCCGCGCGTGAGGTATTCGGCCGCTGGGCAAACGACTGACTGGTGCGGCCGCGGCTGGCCTGGGCACTGGTGCGCGAGGGCGAGCGCACGCCGTCGAAGGCATTGTTGCGGGCCCGACCTGCGGTGTTCGAGGGGCGACTCTGCGCCGTTTGCCGCGCCTGGCCGTCGCCCTGGCGGCGCTGATTGGCCGGCGTGGTCTGGGCTCTGGCCGGTTGGTTATCCCGCGTGCTGCGGCCTTCCGGACGACGGTCGTTGGCCCCCGTCTGCATGCGGTTGCTCGCCTGGGCCTCGCGTGCCCGGTCGCGGGCTTCGCGGTTGCTGGTAGCCGGTCGCTCGATGCCGGCCTTGTCCATCGACGCCCGGGCCCGGTCCCGCGCCTGCGCGCGCTGGGCATTGTCGCCGCGATACGCCGCACGCTGATTGGCGCCGTCCAGTTGCCGACCGTACTGCTGGCGGCTGCGGGCATCGCGGTACGGCACGCCGTCGCGGTTCGCGGCATTGTGCTGCCACTTGTTCTGGGTGTTGCTGATGCGGTTGTTGCGGTTGATGTTGTTGTAGCGGTTGACGTCGATATCGATGTCGTTGTTGCCCCAGTCGCAATCGCCCCACAGCGAGCCGATGATCGCCACCCCGGTACCGAATGCCAGGCCCGCGACCAGGGCGGAACCGGCGTAGTACATCGGCGGCGGTGGGTAGTACACCGGCGGCGACGCCGGATAGGCCCAGGTGCCATAGGTGGTGGTCGGGTTGTAGCTGGGCACGTACACCACCTGCGGGTCAGCGGGTTCGATGATGATGGTGGTGGACGACGAGCTGCTGGCCGGTGCGCTCTGTGGGGCAGCCTTGGTACTGGCAGCCGGTGCTGGTGCAGGCGCTGCCTGGACCGTGACGTTCTGGTACTGGTTACTCTGCAGGTTGCCTGCCGCCTGGGCCTGGTGACGCAAGCGCTGCACGCCGTTCATGACGTCGTCCGGTTGTGCCAGGAAGGCGTCACCCAGGCGCTGCACCCAGACTGGGTCCTGGCCGAGGGTCGCGAGTAACTGGGGGAACGCGACGAGGGCCTGCACGCTGGGGTCCCAGGTCTGGTTGGCGACCTGTTTCACGGCTTCGTCGCCACTGGCCTTGGGGTTGGCCTTGGACCAGGCCACGGCTTCGGTGACTTGGCCGGGATAGGTAGACGCCATCAGCACCTGCGCCAGCAACGGATCGGGATAGAGCGCGATGGGCGCCAGCATCTGGTCCAGTTGCTCTTGATTGAACACCGCCTCCTTGGCCGCGAGCGTATCGCTTGGCGAGGCCGGGTCGGGCGCGGGCAGGTCTTCGGCCAGCGCCCTGCCGGGAACACCGTTCAGACACAGCAGCACCGCCAACAGGCATAACAAAGGTAGGCGCATCGCTTATCCCCACGTGGGTCAGACCGCGTGCGTTAAAGGGTAGCAATGGCGGCGCTTTTGGCCAGATGCACCGGCGCAAAGTTTTTCCTGCACTAACGCGCGCGCTGCTTGCTTCCTTTGCGTCTAAACTGCCCCTCGGACGGCATCTGTAATGGTAGGGCTCAGTATCGACACCACAGAGGAGCACTCACCATGGCAACCTCCCGCTTGGCCGCCTACCTTGCAGTGGCGGTGCTTTTTGCTGCGATGCTCCCCGCCTGGTCGGCCACCGACCGGGCGGAAAGGCGCCGTGAGGCGCGCGACGTAAGGCAGGACACCCGCCAGGATGCCCGGCAGGTCAAGCAAGACTGCCGGCATGCCGACCAGAAGAGCAATTCCGAGTGCCGCCAGGACAAGCGCCACACCAAGCAGCAAGGTCGCGAACGGGCCAGGGACATCAAGTACTGACGAGGTTGATGGATCCGTCGATAGTCACTATCGAGCACGGCAATTTCTCCTGAACGCGCTTGCCCCATAACCTGGCTCCATCGATTCGACACCGCGAATCACCGATCCTGGAGCTGCTCGATGAACACCCCGGCCCGCCTGTTGCTCGCTGCCCTGACCGCCCTCGGCATCGCCGTCATCAGCGGCTGTGCCAGCCATCCCGAGCTGCGCCCCTATACCGCCGAGGAAACCCGCCAGTTGCAGCTCGAATCGCTGCAGCGACAGGGGCTCTCACTGGATGAATACGAGCAGCGCAAACGGGTCATCCTGCGCGCCGGCAACCCGCAAGTGATAACCGAAGCGGTCGAGCGCGGCACTGCGTTCAACGGCTGAATTCAGCTCGCGTCACGTCTTCGGTCGCCAGTGCGACACAGCGCTGCGCCAGCACTGTGGTCGGGTCCACCAACGCCACCGCTACACCGCCAATGGCAAAATCATCCGCCTGCGGCAAAATCAAAGGCAGCTCGGTACACCCCAGGATAAGCACCGTCGCGCCCTGCTCGAGCAGATTCGCTGCGGCGCTGAGCAGGTCCTCCTTGCACTGGCCACTGACATGGCCCGCCTTGACGCCCAGCTCGCCATAGATCGCCCGCATCACCCGCGCCTGTTCTGACGCGTCGGGCACCAGCAGTTCAAGCCCGGCGCGTGCGGCGGCGCTGTGGTAGACGCCACTCTGCAGCGTGCCTGAGGTAGCCAGCAGCCCCACCTGACGATCCGCACCATAGCGTTCGCGGATGTAGTCGATGGTCTCGCTGAGCATGTTGACGATCGGAATCTGCAAATGCTCCTGGATCCGTTCGACGTAGGCATGGGCGGTGTTGCAGGGAATCGCGATGGCCTTTGCGCCTTCGCATTCCAGGCGTTTGCAGGTCGAGTACAACGCCACGGTCGGGTCCGCCTGCTGGTGCAGCAGGTTGGCCGTGCGGTCCGGGATCTGCGGGTTCTGCTCGACGAGCATCTTGATGTGATCCTGGTCGCGCCCCGCTGGCGTGTGTTTCACCACCTTGCCCATGAAGTCGACCGTGGCCGCCGGCCCTACGCCACCGACGATCCCCAGTTTGAACGGCGGCGCGGCAGACACCGAGGTGTCGGCCGTCGCGTGGTCGGCGTAGACCTGGTTGGCATCGACGCAGTTGATGCCGCGACGCTGCAGTTCCTGCACCACCAGCGAAATCTCGGTCATGCCCGGCAGTACCAGCTTCGCCCCTTGGTCGGCCAAGTCCTGGCACACCTGATGGAGGCGCTCGATGGCGATGCCATCGAGGTGCCCGGCCTTGATACCTGCCGGGCCATAGACCGCCTCCATCAAGGCGGCCTGATGGGCCGGCGACGGATACACCAGCTCGAAGTCGCCGGCAAAATGCCGCTCGAACAGGCCGGCCGCACGCACATAGTCCGACGCCAGTACGCCCAGCCGGGCACGCGGCTCGGCCACTTGCCGTACGTGGTGCTTCAACGCCGTCATCATGTCGATGAGCGGAATTTCCAGCTCGGCCTGCAGTTCGTCGATGAACGTATGGCTGGCGAAACACGGAATCAGCACGGCATCGGCGCCGCTGTCGGCATACCCCTGGCATACCTGGAACACATACAGCTTGCGGGACGTCATGCTGGCCTCGCGGCTCAGCGGCAAGGCCAGGTCCTTGAACGGGTGCTGCTCGAACAGCAGGTGGTAGCGCCCTTGATCGGCGAGCACCGGCGCGCTCTTGAGCAGTTTCAGGAACAGATCGCCGCCCGCCAGCGAACCCAGGCCGCCAATGATGCCCAGCGTGCGGCCGGCGTGTTTTCTTCTCGACTGTTTCATGTTTGGCTCGACCGGGCAGTGTAGTAAGGGGACGTCATGCGTTTTGCGCGCTGACGGGTGTCGCTGCGAGCGGCGCCGGAGCGCTGTCGTCGTGCTTGCTTTCCAGGTTGGCGATCACCGCAGTGGCAATGCTGTTGCCGACCACGTTGGTCGCAGTGCGGCCCATGTCGAGGAACTGATCGATGGCCAGGATCAACAACAGGCCCGCCTCCGGCAGGTGGAACATCGGCAGCGTAGCGGCCACGACTACCACCGAGGCCCGCGCAACGCCGGCCATGCCCTTGCTGGTCACCATCAGGGTCAGCAAGATCAGTACTTGCTGGGTGAACGACAGGTCGATGTTGTACGCCTGGGCGATGAACATGATTGCGAAGGCCTGGTACATCATCGAGCCGTCCAGGTTGAACGAGTAGCCGAGCGGCAGCACGAAGCTGGTGACCCGCTTCGGTGCGCCGAACTTCTCCAGTGCATCGATGGTTTTCGGGTAGGCCGATTCGCTGCTGGCGGTGGAGAACGCCAGCAGCACCGGTTCGCGGATCAACCGGGCCAGGGTGAACACCGGGCGGCCGAGGAAGCCGTAGCCAACCGCAAACAGCGCAACCCACAGCAGCAGGATGCCGAAGAAGAACTGGCCGATCAGCTTGCCGTAGTCGAACAGCAGGCCGATGCCTTGTGTGGTCACGGCAGCGGCAAGCGCGGCAAACACCCCGACCGGCGCGAACATCATCACGTAGTCGGTGATCCGGAACATCACCTTGGCCAGGTCATCCACCAGCGCGCCGATCTTCTCGTTGCCCTGCTTCTTCACGTAGGCCAGGGCCAGCCCGAAGAACAGCGAGAACACCACGATCTGCAGGATCTCGTTGTTGGCCATGGCTTCGGCGATGCTGCGCGGGAACACATGGCTGATGAATGTCTTGAGGCTGAAGTCGCCGGCATTGACCGTCACGGCACTGGCAGCCTGCGCCTGGGGCAGGCTCAGGTTGAGGTCGGCACCTGGCTGGAACAGGTTGACCAGCAGCATACCCAGGGCCAGGGAGAACACCGAGGCGCTGACGAACCACAGCATCGAGCGCAGGCCGATGCGCCCCACCGAAGCCGAATTGCCCAGGCTGCTGATGCCGGCGACCAGCGTGGCGAACACCAGCGGCGCGATGATCATCTTGACCATGCGCAGGAAGATGTCGGTCACCAGGCTGAAGTAGCCGGCGATTTCCTTGGCCATTTCCGGCGAACCCGCGTAGGTATTGCAGCCCCAGCCTACGAGGATGCCGAGGCCGATCGCCGCGGCAATGTACTTGGGTAGTTTCTTGTTGTTCATGTCGACCTCTGTGGTTAAGGGTGGCGCGATTTGCAGGCTACGCCGACCGCCAGAGGCAGTTGATGAGGATGCACCATAGTTTGATGCATTTTTGTCATAGTCTTCTATTGCTCACGATCTACTGCCAATTGTCGAGAATCAAGCTACATCAGCCATGAACAACCGATGCGATCGGTCCGATCTTGAGCTGTTCATCTGGAGAACTGCGCTCAACAATGCAAAGCTTGATGCCAGCCGTTGCAACCCTGCGAGCCAGACATGCAAACCAAGTGGATCGATGACCTGCTAGCGGTCGCGGAAACCAAGAACTTCTCCCGCGCTGCCGACCTTCGCTGCATCACCCAGTCGGCGCTGTCGCGGCGAATCAAGTCATTGGAAGAATGGGTGGGCGTGGAGCTCGTCGACCGTGGCACCTATCCCGTGCAATTGACCAAGGCGGGCCAGACCTTTTGTGATGAGGGCCGCGATGCGTTGTCGGCGTTCATGGACCTGCGTTCGGCCCTGCGCCGCGGGGATCGGATGCCTGGGCGCTCCATTCAGGTGGTTGCCGGGCACACGCTGTCGATGACGTTCGTGCCCAAGTGGTTCGCCGAATTCCAGCGGCGCAACGGCTACTTCAACGCCCGGGTTCTGGCGGCGAACGTGCAGGAGGCGGTGATTGCGCTGGCCGAGGGCGGCTGCGACCTGATGATTGGCTACAGCCACCCGAGCGCCCCGATCGTGCTCGACCCGGACAAGTTCATCGGCTTGCGCCTGGGCAGCGACACCTTCCTCCCGGTGTCGGCAGCCGATGGCCAGGGCCGGCCGCTGTTCGCGCTGTGCGGCACACCCGCCACGGCACTTCCCTACCTCGCCTACACCGCGACGTCGTTTCTGGGCCGGGTCGTCGACGTGATCCTGCATGCGCAGCAGCACAAGCCGAACCTGGAGCGTTTCCATGAAGCCGACATGGCCATGCACCTGATGCGCATGGCGCGCGAAGGCTACGGGATCACCTGGCTGCCGGAATCTGCCGTGGAGGATGAACTGGCCACGGGCAAGCTGGTACGCGCGGGTGACGAATCGTGGACGGCGGAGCTGGAGATCTGGTCATTCCGCTCCATCAGCAATACCAACCAGACGATGCTCGAATTGTGGAGGTCCCTGGAGAAGGATGTGCGATGAGACTGGGCTACCTGCATTGCTATCGCGCCCCATGCAGGCGCAGCGTTGTGCGCCGCCGGCCCACTACAGCGCTGCGCGCCGCCGTGCGAAGCAGGCATAGCCCAGGCCCAGCACACAGAACAGCAGCACGCCCAGGGTAATGATCAGCACCTGGCTGTAACGGGCCACCAGTGCCGGAAAGCCTGCAAACTCACGGTAGACACGCAGATCCGCCACGCCATCGGCATGACTGATACTGATGCCACCTTGGCGAATCTGCGAGTAGTCCGCATCGAAGTACACCCACACCTTGCAGTTGCCGCCCTTCTCGATGCTCGGGATCTCGACCACCGGCGTCGATATTTCCATGATGGTGTCGTTGCCCGATGCATCTCGTACCTGCACCAGCCCTTTGGCTGGCAGGCGAATGCTCACCTCGCGGACCACACTGTCACCGGCGTTGTGCAGGTCGATCAGCAAACCCGTGCGGTGATCGACCAGCCCCGCCTCGAAAGGTTTGGCAAACAGCTGCGCATAAGGGGCCTGGACCAGCTCGATCAGTCTGTCGATCTGCTCTTGGCTCAGTTCGCCTTGGCCAATGGCATTGATACGCCCCTGCAATGACTCGTACTTGAGTTGCTCGCTGGCTTTGCTGATGCGCTCGCTGAACTGGCTCGGGTAGGTGAGGTAGGCGTAAGTGAGGGAAGCTTCAAGACGTGGATCGTCCTTGAACGCCACATAGGCCACAAGCACGGCCATCAGGCCAAGCAGCGTGGCTACAAGGAGTTTCCCGATCTTGTCCCAACTCAACGCGGTATTTCCTTTTGTCGTGGCATGGACGGTGAAAGTGGCCCAAGGGTGCCAATTTCAGGGTGCCTAGGCAAGCACTGTTCAGCGCCGTGCCAGCATGCGTGACACCGCCGTTACCACAGGCTGCCGGGTTGGACGGAGCGCTCAAGCGCACAACGCCCTGTTTAAATGCGTGCGCCCCCTCAAGTCCCGACTTCCCATGCCGATACAGGCAAGTTGCCATCAGCCTGAGTCGGACCTCGTCATGTCTTCCAGAGACTACCTGTACAAGCACCTGCGCCCCGAACTCGTTGCACCCGAATCCCCCGCACAGCCGGTTACAGGTCCCGCACAGCGCAGCACCGAACCGCGCTTCACCCTCGAACGGGATGTAGTGCTGTCGGCCAGTATCCGCCAGCAGCTCGATGAGGCGCTGGTCAAGATCCGCCACCACGACGTGATCTACAACACCTGGGGCTTTGCTGCGGTCGACCCCACGGGCAAAGGGACCTTGCTGAACTTCCACGGTGCCCCGGGCACCGGCAAGACCCTCACCGCAGAGGCCTTCGCCGGCAGCATCGGCAAGCGTTTGATCAACGCCAGCATCGCCGACCTCGAAAGCAAGTTCATGGGCGATACCTCGAAGAACATCGTCAACTTGTTCGAAACAGCTCGCAGTGAAGACGCCGTTCTGTTTCTCGATGAGGCCGACACCTTGCTGGGCCAACGCCTGTCCTCGGTCACCCAGGGCATCGACAACGAAGTCAACGCGATGCGTTCGACGTTGCTGATCGAGCTGGAGAAGCACCCGGGCGTGGTGATCTTCGCCAGCAACTTCGCGCGCAACTACGACAGCGCGTTCGTCAGCCGCATTTCCCAGCACATCCATTTCGAGTTGCCAGGCGATGACGAGCGCCGGGCAATCTGGGCCAGGCTGCTGGTGCCCGGTATTCCGCTCGGTGCTGACCGTGAAGCGCTGCTCGACGGCCTGGTGGCACCCTCTGCCGGCCTGTCGGGCCGCGAGATCCGCACCTGCCTGCGGCTGTCGCTGCCCAAGCCGTTGCTGCCTGAAGGCGGCGGCGTGCTGCTGGCCTCGCACCTGCTTGAGGCCATCGAGCAACTGCACAAGGCTCGTAACGAAATTCAAGTTTCCGCGCCGGGCGACAACCCCCGACGCACCGATATCGCACGCAAACTGTTGGGCGTTCACCCAAGGAGTGACGGATAAATGGGCTTGTTTAGCAAAATCAAAGGCTTGGTCAGCAAAGCGGTCAAAGTGGTCAAGGAAAAGGTTGTGCAGGCCATCAATTGGCTGGCCGATGAAGCCGAAGTATTCGTAGGCGAGGTCAAGCGCCTGTACAAAGCCGCCAAACCGTACATCTCAAAGGCGCGCATGGTGGTCCGCGCGATCGCCACCAGCGTACCCCTGCCTTGGGTCCAGGGCGCCGCCCTGGTGCTGGACAAAGCACTCGCCACCCTGGAGCACCTGGACACCCATCCGCTCGCGGCAAGAATCGAGGCGGCGGTGCAATGGGTCATCGCCCGCGCCCGTGACGCCAAGCGCCACCTGCTCAACGACCAGGAAGTGGCCGAAGCCGAACAGCGCGCCGCAGACATCGAGGCCGCCATGGCCAAGGTCGGCGACACCGAACGCGAGGTACTCAAAGGCCTTGCCATGAGCAACCGCTACGAACTGGTCCGCGTGCGCATCAATCGCCTGGTCGAGGACGAGGCGTTCGTCAGCTTCGACCACTACCTGCGGATCCGCGCCGTGCAGAAGCTGCTGCCGCTCTACGAGGCGCAGATGGAAGCGGTCAAGGACATCCGCAACGTGCTCGATGAGCCGCTGTTCATCATTACCGTTGCCGGTCAACTGATCGAGGGCCATGCCGAACTCGACGACCAGTCCCTGGAGCGCCTCGACGCGCTGACCACCGAACGCTTCGGCAAGCCGGTGATTCCGTTCGTGTTCGAAGAAATGATCAACGTCTGGGGCCTGGACCTCAAACAGCACCAGGATGCCTGGGAAGAACTGAGCCAGCGTGTTTCCCGCGACCGCGTGATCCTGCGCCGCCTGAACGCCGAAGCCGAGTTCGAACCCCTGCCGGTCGAAGAAGCCAAGGTGCTCGACGACCTGCGCAAGCTGCTGCCGGTCGATGAGGCGCGCCTGGACAAGCTTGGCGCCGAAGTGCGCGCCAAGCGCAACTACGTGTACGCCGCCGAAGGTTTCCTGCAACTGCTGGAGAACGATGAGCAACGCCTGATCGACCAGGACCGTGAGTACCTGATCGATGACGGTGTGGAAGTCGGCGAACTGCTGATTCGCTGCGCGCAGAACGGCGAGAAGTGGGAAAACCTGGCAGCTGACGAGCAGTCGCTGATCATCAGCTTCGCCAACATCTTCGAAGCAGACTGCCGCAAGCGTACCGAACAGTTCACCCTGATCGAGGTGGCGGCGTGAGTGGCGGCGTCCTGCAGTTCCTCTCCCCGTCCCTGGGCAACCCGCTGGAGATTGTGTTCTTCAGCGTGATCATGGGCGGCATGCTGATCTCGCTGATCACCGCCGAGGTGTTCGGCCGTGCACCCGCCTGGGAGCGTAACTGGCAGGGTGGCACCCACAAGGGTGCGCTGGACATCGAGCATGGCTCGATCGGCGAGTTGGGCCAGGCGGTTGCCACCCTGCCCGAGCGCATGGTCGGCAACATGCCGGGGCTGTTGCTGATCGTCGGCTTGCTCGGCACGTTCCTGGGCCTGGGCATGGCGCTGGACAAAGCCTCGGCGATTCTCCAGGGCAGTGCCGACTCGCTCAATGCCATGAGCGACTCCCTGGGGCAATTGACCGGGATGATGAAAGACCTGGGCACCAAGTTCAAAACCTCGACCTGGGGCATCATTGCCTTCATCGTGCTGAAACTCTGGGACTCGGCGCGCTGGTCGGCAGAGAGCCGCCGCACCGGCTGGTGTGTCGACCGCATGAAACGCGAGATCGACCAGTCGCGCCTGGCGCAGAAAAACCTCGACGACGCCCGCAACCTTGCCGCCCGGGAAACACTGCAGGCGGTGGGTGAACAACTGGTGCAAGCCTTCGTGACGCAAAGCCAGTTGCTCGGCAACGAGCTCAAGCAAGTCAAGATCATCGAGTTCAAACGCGGCCAGAAGCAGGACGAGCAGTTCGGCCAGCTGGCGGCTCACCTGGGCAAGCACCTGCAGCAACTGCAGCAGTTGACTGCACCCGCCGGCCATCTGGCGACACTGGCCAGCTACAGCGCGCACCTGCCACGTCTCGACCTGCTGGAGCGCCACGGCGAATCGCTGCAGAACATCGACGCCGGGCTGGGGCGACTGCAGGAACAGACCACAGGCCATGCGCAGACCTTGCTGGATGCCATCGACCAGCGTCATCAGGAAAACCTGGACGCTCGACGGGCTGAGCATGACGCACTGCTGGCTCAGTCCCGCCAGGATGCCGAGCTGGCTGATCGTCACGCTCAACACCAGTTGAGCGCGTTGGCCGAGCAGCATCAGGCGCACCTGGACGCTCAACGCGTTCAGCATGACGCACTGCTGGATCAGGCCCGTCAGGATGCCGAGCTGGCTGATCGTCACGCTCAAACCCAGTTGGCCGCGTTGGCTGAGCAGCATCAGGCACTGCAGGACGCCCAGAAAACGCTCAACCAAGACCTGCTCAGCCAGGCCCGCCAGGAGGCCGATCTGGCAGATGGCCGTGCGCACAACCTGCTCAGCGCCCTGGCCGAAGCGCATCAGCAGCAGTTGGCTGCCCAGCGCGCACAAGGCGACGAACTGCACGAGCAGCTCAAGACCTTGGCCACGCTCACCGCCGATGGCAACCAGTTGATCGAGGTCGTGGGCCAGCACACGTTGGCCAGCCAGCAGAGCCTGGACCAGTTCGTCGGTTCAAGCACCGACAACCTCAAGGCCCTGGAGCAGGCCGGCACCACCATGGGCCAGGCCGCAGAGCACCTGGCGACCTCGGCCAAGGCCCTGGAAACCAGCGTGGAAGTCATGGAGAAGAACGTCAGCGGCGCCATCGACACGCTCAACGACGACTTCCAGGGCCATCTGCACAACATGCAAACCAGCCTCGATGGCAACATCGTGCAGCTGCGCGACGTGATGAACCAGCTGCAGTCCGGGCTGATGGAAAACGTCAATCAGATGAGCCAGGACTTCTCGCGCAACACCACGGCGATGTCGGAGAACCTCAAAGGTGCCACCGACAACATTTCCCAGGCGGTCGAGGGGCTGACCGGCGAGGTGAATGACGTCATGGCCAAGGTCAGCGAGAACATCGAGGCGGCGAACGCCACGCAGCGCAAGGTTGGCGCCATGATCGTCTCGACCAACGACGGCTTGAACGCCACCATCGATCAGATGACCAAGCAGATGGCGATGATCGCCGGGCAGGTCTCCGAAGGGTTGAGGGATGTGTCTGAAAACAGCAAACGCATGGACCGCGTCGGCAAGCAGTTGGTGAAGTTCCCAGAGCTGGCGGAGAGCCTCGACAAACTCCACGAACACTTCCAGGCCCTGCTGCAGCAAGGCGCACTGACCACCCAGGTTCTCGAAAAGCTGCCGAGCGAACTGCGCGCGGACCTGAGCCAGAACGGTCGCTTGCTGTCCAAGACCGTGAGCAACCTGGAGCAGCTCTCCCAGCAACTCAACACGCTGACCCTGTGCACGGCGGACAAAGTCGGCGAGCAGTTCTCCAATCACCTGCAGCCATTGCACCGGGCCGCGGATTCCACCGTCGCGCTGCTCAAGCGCATGGCCGATCAAGCCCAGCCCGCGCAGGCACGACAGCCCTCCGATGAGTCCCTGACAGCGTGATCAGCCCATGAAAGAAAAACCCAACGAGTGGGTCTCGATTTCCGACCTGATGGCAGGCGTGATGGCCGTGGTGATGCTGATGCTGGTGGTGTCGGTCATGCAGAACAAGGCTGCCGAGGCCGCGATGCTGGTCGAGAAACAGCAGATGGAGGCTGCCCGCCAGGCGGAGCGCAGCAAGGGCGAGGTTGCCCAGCGCGCTCGCCTGAGCAAGCTGTTGGCCGACATGCAGTCGGATTTGCGGCGCACAGGCGAAACCGAATTGGTCGACGTCGACATCCAGAACCGCCGCCTGACCCTGCCCGACAATGCCTTCGCCCGCGGCAGTGCGTGTATCACACCAGCGGCTCGGGATGCGCTGACGTTGCTCAGTGCCCGAGTGGCCACGTTCATCAAGGATTATGGGCAGGGGCAGGTGCTGGTCGAAGGACACACCGACAATCTGCCGGTCTCCCGCCCTGTCACGGATTTCGCACGGTTCTGCACCGTGTATGACGACAACTACACACTGTCTGCCGCGCGAGCCAGGGAAGCACGCAAACTGCTGATCCAGGCCTTGGACGCGCAGCAGGCGCTGCGCGTGGTAGTGGCCGGATACGGTGATTCCCGCCCCAAACCCGGGGTAGACCCTGCCAGTGCGCTCAACCGTCGGGTCGAGGTGCAATTGGTGGTGGCGACCGAGCTGCCGGCCAAGCCGTGAGCTGCGCAGCGGTGGCCCCGGTGGGCCATCGCCATGTGAACCTTTGTTGGCACAAGACACCTTGCCAGACGGGCTGCTTAGAACTTTTCCCTATTTATCGGTCTATGTAGAGGCACATCTGCCGGGTGCGCGCGAAGGCGCTCCCCAGGCAGATGGCAACATCTCCCTTAGTCCGTCAGAGGTTGTCTTCGCCCATGAATTTCCATGTCCCCCGGATGGTGCTGATTGGCCTGTTCGCGTTAGCGGCAATGGGTTCGGCATCCGCCACACAGATGAAATCGGTGAAAGTCGATAGCGCGACCGCCGCCCGCAGCGTGACTGCGCAGGCTCCCACTGTCGGCAATCCTTGGCCGGATCTGGCCAGCGCGACCCACGCCAAGAGCGGTCCCATGCTGGCGCACGATGACCGCTACCGGCACGACGAGCGCTGGGACGACCGCAGAGACGACTGGCGACGCGAGCAATGGCGCAAGGAGCAATGGCGTAGAGAGCAATACCGCCGCGAGGCCGAGCGCCGCCGTGACTGGGAACGCCGCCATCGAGCCATGGAGCATCGCTACTACGACGATGATCGCCGCTACTATCGTCGCTGATCTGTAGAGCCCTCTGCCGCCCGAAGACTTCGACGGAGCGATGAGCGATACTATTACGCCATCATTTTTGGTCCGATAAATAGAACCCACGTACAGGCCCATCGCTAGGAGGTGGCCTGCTTCCCGCACTCGCAACCCGGGGAGAACCCAATGAGCGTCGACTGGCACGCGGGCCCGATCACCCGTACTACCCCACTTGATAAGCACTACCGCAACACGCATACGGTCC
>RCUS01000646.1_pt1 | contig 21759 bp, 20 predicted proteins | sample 2166221 | NCBI WGS metagenome assembly RCUS01 (sample SAMN09932758, study PRJNA488358) | compost metagenome | isolation source: compost soil in cyclohexanecarboxylic | place: Germany: Experimental Botanical Garden | reverse complement strand
CCAATCTTGACCTGTCCAAGGCGCGCTATGCGGAAGCCGTGGCGAACCATGAAACCAAGCTGCTGACGGCCTTGCGCGAAGTGGAAGATGCCCTGTCGGACGTGGAGCAGCGCCAGTTGCAGGGCGACGCCCAAGCCTTGTCGCAGGCGGCCGCCGCGCGTGCCTACCTGGTGGCGCGCACGCGCTACGAGCGCGGCATCTCGACCTACCTGGATGTGACGGATGCGCAGCGCAGTTCCCTGGCCGCCGACCGCGCCGCCGCGCAGATCAAGACGCAGCGTTTGCTGGCGACGGTCGCCGTGGCCCGCTCTTTGGGTGCCGGCTGGCAGCCGGACGGCGAGTTGGCCAAGCTGGCGTCCGCACCCGCCGCGAAGGTCCGATAAGGGCCCTGGTTACGTGAGCGTGGCCGGTGGCGGTGGCGCCGCCGGCCCGTAGCGTTCCAGCAGAAAATCGATGAAGGTGGTCAGCTTGGGCGTGGGCTGGCGGTCGCGCGGATACAGCAGATGCATCAGCCGCGGCGCCGGCACGTAATCGTGCAGCAGCGGCACCAGCCGTCCCGCGGCGATATCGTCGGCCAGTAAAATCTCCGCCTGCATGACGATGCCGAAGCCGTGCAGGGCCGCCATGCGCAGCGCCTGCCCATTGTTCGAACGGAAGCGGCTCTCGACTGTCGCGCCATCGTGGCGCGCTTCCTTGCCGCTCAGGCGCCAGCGCATGTGGCGTGCCCACTGCATGAAATCCACGCACTCGTGCCGCGCCAGGTCATCCGGCGTGCGCGGCGTGCCATGTTTTGCCAGGTAGGCGGGCGAGGCGCAAATGACCATCGCGTAGTGCCGCAAGGGCCGCGCCACCATGCCGGAATCTTCCAGCGCGCCGATGCGGATGGCTGCATCAAAACCTTCCTCCACCAGGTCCACCATCCTGTCGTTCAGGTTCAGTTCCACGCTCACGTCCGGATACGCCGTCAGGTAGTCGGCCAGCAGCGGCGCGATGCGTTCGCTGCCGAAGGACACGGGCGCCGTGATTTTCAGCTTGCCGCGCGGCGTGGCGCGCATCGCTTCGGCGCCCGTTTCCGCCGCCGCGATCTGCGCCAGGATCTGCCGGCACTGTTCCGCATATTGCCGGCCGATTTCCGTCAGGCTTTGCCGGCGCGTCGTGCGCGCCAGCAATCGCGTGCCCAGCCGCTCTTCCAGCTGCCTGATGTGCTTGCCCACCATCACGGGCGAGATGCGGAAGGTCTCGGCGGCCGCCGTGAAACTGCCCTGGTCGACGACGGCGACAAAGATTTCCATGCTGCGCAGCTTGTCCATGGGAGTCGATTCCGAACTGTGGGTTGGTAATCTTGTAAATTCTAGCGTATTTATTCCTTTTTGGAAGCGGCGCATACTGGCTCCATCGTTCAACCCAGACAGGAAAACAGCATGAAAATCGTCATCATCGGCGCCAGCGGCACCATCGGCAAGGCCGTCTCGGCACAACTGGCGCAGCGCCATGAAATCATTGAAGTGGGCAGCCGCACGGGCGCGCACCAGGCCGACATGGGCGACATCGCGCAAGTGCGCGCCCTGTTCCAGCGCATCGGCAAGGTCGACGCCGTCGTCGTCACGGCCGGCAAGCTGCATTTCGGCCCGCTGGCCGAATTTACGCCTGAACAGTTCCAGCTGGGCCTGGACAGCAAACTGATGGGCCAGGTCAACGTGGCCCTGGTGGCGCAGGAATACCTGAACGACGGCGGTTCGATCACGCTCACCAGCGGCATCGTGGCCGAGCAGCCGATCCGCTTCGGCGCGGCCGCCAGCATGACGAACGCGGCCGTGGAAGGCTTCGTGCGCGGCGCCGCCATCGAACTGGCGCGCGGCGTGCGCATCAATGCCGTCAGCCCCACGGTGCTGGAGGAATCGCTGGAAGCGTATGGCCCCTTCTTCTACGGCTTCGAGCCGGCCGCCGCCAGCAGAGTGGCGCTGGCTTACAGCCGCAGCGTGGAAGGCGCGCAGACGGGGCAGGTGTACAAGGTCTGGTAGAGCTGCCCTGCAGGCGGGGACGCAGGTGGATTACAATCGCAGGCTGAACAAGGAAGCGGCCGCGCCGTGACAGCGCGGGGCGCTTTCTTGCTGTGAACCATACACCGAGGCCCCATGAAAAACATCCTGATTCCCCTGCTGATGGCCGCCGCCGTCGGCAGCGCCTGCGCCGCGCCGCAAGCTGCGACGCCAGCGAAACCGGCCACCGCCGCCGAACTGACCAGCATGAGCGCCCGTTACGCGCCCGTCGCGCTGACCGCCGATACGGCGCACCTGTCCGCAGGCGACCGCCAGGCCATCGCCAAGCTGGTCGAAGCGGCCAAGCTGGTCGACGTGCTGCAATTGCGCCAGCGCTGGTCCGGCAACGAAGCGCTGTGGGCGGCGCTCAAGAAAGACAAGTCAACGCTGGGCCAGGCCCGCTTGAATTATTTCTGGATCAACAAGGGCCCGTGGTCGGTGCTCGACGCGCACGCCTCGTTCATGCCGGCCAGCTATGCGGGCATCGCCATTCCCGCGCACAAGCCGGAAGCGGGCAATTTCTATCCGCAGGGCGCCACCAAGGCCAGCGTGGAAACGTGGATGAATGGCTTGCCGGCGGAAGACAAGCAGCAGGCGCAATGGTTCTTCACGACAATTCGCGCGGGCAAGGACGGCAAGTACCAGACCGTCAAGTATTCCGATGAATACAAGGTGGAGCTGAAGCAGCTGGCCAAATTGCTCGATGAAGCGGCGGCCGCCACGGACAACGCATCGTTGAAGAAATTCCTCACCCTGCGCGCCAAGGCCTTCCTCGACAATGACTATTTACCATCCGACTTTGCCTGGATGGATCTCGATTCGCCCGTCGACATCACCATCGGCCCGTACGAGACGTATAACGACGAGCTGTTCGGCTACAAGGCCGCGTTTGAAGCGTATGTGAACATCCGCGACCAGGCCGAGACGCAAAAGCTGAATTTCTTCGCCAAGCACATGCAGGAGCTGGAAGACAACCTGCCGCTCGACGCCCAGTACCGCAACCCGAAAGTGGGCGCGCTGGCACCCATGGTGGTGGTGAATCAGGTGTATGGCGCCGGCGATGGCAACATGGCCGTGCAGACGGCCGCCTACAACCTGCCCAATGACGAGCGCATCATCAGCGCGCGCGGCTCCAAGCGCGTCATGCTGAAAAACGTGCAGGAAGCCAAGTTCAAGGCCACCCTGACGCCGATCTCGAAGCTCGTGCTGACGCCCGAAGCGCAGCAGGACGTGGATTTCAATTCCTTCTTCACGCACATCCTCGCGCATGAAATCATGCACGGCCTGGGCCCGCATGCGACCAAGGTGGACGGCAAGGCTTCCACGCCGCGCCAGGACTTGAAGGAAGCCTACTCGACCATCGAGGAAGCCAAGGCCGACATCACGGGCCTGTTCGCGCTGCGCTACATGATGGACAAGGGACAGCTGAACGATACCCTGGGCCAGGGCGACGCGGCCGAGCGCAAGCTGTACAACACCTTCCTTGCTTCGGGCTTCCGCACCCTGCATTTTGGCCTGACGGATTCGCATGCGCGCGGCATGGCCATCCAGATGAACTATATCCTCGACAAGGGCGGCTTTGTCTCGCTGGGTGATGGCAAGTTCGGCGTCGACTTCGGCAAGATCAAGCAGGCCGTGATCGACCTGGACCGTGAGTTCCTGACCATCGAGGCGACGGGCGACTACGCGCGCGCGAAAGAGCTGATGACCAAGTACGTGGTCATCCGTCCGGAAGTGCAGGTGGCGCTCGACAAGATGAAAGCCGTGCCGAACGATATCCGCCCGGAATTCGTCACGGCGCGCGCGCTGGACCAGGCGGCGAAGGCCAAACCATAAACAGTGTGGCAGGCAACTGTTGTCAGTGTAAAAAGCCGGTGCCACGCACCGGTTTTTTTTCGTTTTTTTTCCTGAAAAGTTGCCAGTTTTTCCTTGTGGAAATATTTTGACCGCTTACTCTGCAGTAGCAACGTCCACTCTCTTGCCCGCCGATCCCATGTTGAAACTGCTCTCGCTGATGAGCCTGCTCATCGTTTTATTTCCTTTGCCCGCCGTGGCCGCCGCCAGTCTGACTGAACTGGAAACGCGCTGGCTGCAGGCGGGAAAGCCGGTCATCGAGTACGCGCGCGGTCAGGGCTTGCCCATCGATATCATCGTGCAGCCGCAGGAAGCGCCCGGCGCCGTGCCGCTGGCGCTGGGCTTTGACCAGGGGCGCTGCAAGCTGGTGCTGTCCCTGCGCGGCAATGCCATGGCGGAGTCCGTCCTGCAGGGCGTGCCGCCAGCGCGCCAGGGCGTGATGATCGAAGCGATGACAGCGCATGAGATCGGCCACTGCCAGCGTTATGCGCAGGGCGACTGGCATGCCTTGCCGCGCGGCTTTGTCGAACGCGGCAATGCACAGCGGGGTCAGCAGCAACAGCAGGCGCGGGAACTGCGCGAGACGCGCCGCGAGGAAGGCTATGCGGACCTGGTGGCGCTGGCGTGGATGCATGCGCGGCGCCCCGGGCAATACCGCGAGGTGCTGGCGTGGATGAGGGCGCTACGTGCCGGCGGCGCGGCGACGGGCGGTACGCACGCCACCCAGGCATGGCTGGCGCTGGCGGAAGGCGAGCGTGCATTTGACGGGTCCGCTTCTTTATTTGAACAGGCGCAAGTTTTATGGCGGATGGGCTTGATCGGCGACAAATGAAGGTGGATTTTTTGCGCGGATGGCTTGCCAGCGTGTGCTGTCGCACGGAGCTTTGCGCGCGGCAGCGGTCTAATCTGGGCATCAACTAACCAGAGAGGAACCATCATGAACAAAATGATCGCACTCGTACTGGCCGCCAGTGCCAGCGCCCTGTTTGCCGCCACGCCCGCGTATGCGCAGGATGCCTCGTACAAGAGTTTGACGGACAAGGCGACTGCCGACTACAAGCAAGCCAAGGCGGCCTGTGACAGTCAGAGCGGCAACGCAAAGAAAGTCTGCATGGAAGAAGCCAAGGTGGCGCGCGCCAAGGCCGATTCGGATGCCGTGGCCCAGTACCGCAACACGCCGCGCGAGCTGGGCAAGGCCCGCAAGGATGTGGCCAATGCCGAGTATGACCTGGCCAAGGCCAAGTGCGGCGACCGCACGGGCGCCGACAAGACCACGTGCATGAACGATGCCAAGGCAGCGAAAACGGCGTCCCTGGCCGACGCCAATACGGGCGCCCGGGATGGCACCAACGTGGCGCAGAATCCGCCTGCGACGACGAAGGAAAATTGCGATGCCATGGATGCGACTGCCAAGGCCGCCTGCATGACGCGCAACGCGGCCGGCAGCACCAAGGTGGCAGTGGAAGACTCCGTCATCACCACCAAGATCAAGGCTGATCTCGTCAAGGACAATGACCTGAAAGCCCTCGATGTGCACGTGGAAACCGTGAATGGCGTCGTCATGCTCAGCGGTTTCGTGCCGTCCCAGGCGCAAGTGAAGAAAGCCGCCGACCTGGCCCGTGGCGTGGAAGGCGTGACGGACGTGAAGAATGGCTTGAAGGTAAAGTAATGGTGAACTAGCGTCAGGATGGGCCAGGCCGCCGGGAGGGGGCATGCGTGTCAGTGAAACGCATGCCGATCACGCCGGGACTGGCCCATTTGCACGCTGTGCCGCCAGGGCCGGAGCCGCGCCTGAGGACGTGGCTCCGTTTTTTTTGATTGTATAAATTATGATCATAATATAACATGGGAAAAATCGCGCCTGCCAGTGCCGGTCGGTATTACTTTTTCTCACGAGGACAGCATGCTTTCGTATCCCTTTTCGCAATGGCTGGAGCGGCGCGGCATCCACTTTGCCTGGGTCATTGTCGCCATTACCTTCCTTACGGCGCTGACTTCGTCCGCCGCGCTGGGCTTGCCGGGGGCCTTGATGCAGCCCTTGAGCCGCGAGTTCGGCTGGGATGCCGAGCAGATTTCCTCGGCCCTGGCCGTGCGTTTCGTGCTGTTTGGCCTGATGGGGCCGTTTGCCGCCATCCTGATGGAGCGCTTCGGCTTGCGCAACGTCATCTGCGTGGCGCTGGGCCTGATCGCGGCGGGCATGCTGCTGGCCACGCGCATGACGCAGTTCTGGCAGCTGGTGGCCCTGTGGGGCATCTTGCTGGGGCTGGGTTCGGGCATGACGGCGCTGGTGCTGAGCGCCGTGGTGGCCAACCGCTGGTTCGAGACGCACCGGGGCCTGGTGGTGGGCGTGCTGACGGCCAGCTCGGCCACGGGCCAGCTGCTGTTCCTGCCCGTGGGGGCCTGGCTGATCGAGCACTTCGGCTGGCGCACGGCCGTCATGCCCGTGTTTGCCAGCTGCGCCATCGTTGCCGTGCTGGCTTTCTTTTGCATGCGCAACCGTCCGCAGGACCTGGCCTTGCGCCCGTACGGCGCCGACCCGGCCACGCCATTGACAGTGCCGCCGGCGGCAAAAATGACCTTTGCCACGCCCTTTTTGATCCTGCGCAGCGTGGCGGAGAACCGCACCTTCTGGATACTCTTCGGCACGTTTTTCATCTGCGGCCTCAGCACCAACGGCTTGATCCAGACACACTTCATCTCCCTGTGCGGCGATTCGGGCCTGTCCGCCGTGCCGGCCGCGTCCGTGCTGGCCATGATGGGCGCCTTCGACCTGTTCGGCACCATCCTGTCCGGCTGGCTGTCGGACCGCTATGACAACCGCAAGCTGCTGTTCTGGTACTACGGCTTGCGCGGACTGTCGCTGTTCTGGCTGCCGTATTCGGAGTTCACCTTGTACGGCCTGTCCCTGTTCGCCATGTTCTATGGCCTGGACTGGATTGCCACCGTGCCGCCGACTGTGAAACTGGTGGGTGCCACCTTCGGCAAGGAGCGCGCGGGCATGGTCTTCGGCTGGATCTTCGCCGGCCACCAGCTGGGCGCCGCCGTGGCCGCGTATGGCGCGGGCCGCATCCGCACCCTGATGCTGACCTACAACCCGGCCCTGTTCGCGGCTGGCGCCGCCTGCCTGGTGGCCGCCATGCTGGTGCTGCTGATCCAGCGCCAGAAGGCGGCGCTGGCCGCCGCCCAGCCCGCATGAAAAAAGCCAGGCCCGCATGCGCGGCGCCTGGCTTTTTCATTTTTTCAAGATTTCAAGAACGCCTCAGAACACGTTCAGGGCAAGGCGCATTGCCGAAGGCAGTACGAATAGTACGACTAGGCAATGCAACGCCGCCATGGACTGTTCTGTGGTGTTCTTATTTTAAGTATTTAGCCAGCCAGCCCTCAACCTCGCTGTAGAAGAAACGGCTGTTCTCGCCCTTCAGGATCCAGTGGTTTTCGTCCGGGAACACCAGCAGTTTCGCCGGCACGTTCAGGCGCTGCTGCACGGCAAAGTTCATCAGCGCATTGTTGGCCGGCACGCGATAGTCGAGCTCGCCCACGGTGATCAGGATAGGCGTGGTAAAGCCCGTGCCTTTTTCATGATTGCCCGCTTGCATGACAGGGCTTTGATCGCGCCACACGGGCAGGTTCGACCAGACTGGGCCGCCTGCATTCGTTTCACGGCCGAAGCCCCCATCGCTGGTGCCCCATTGCATGATCAGGTCCATTTCGCCCGCATGCGAGACGATGGCCTTGTAGCGCGTGGTGGTTGCCTGCAGCCAGTTGGCCAGGTGGCCGCCATAGCTGGCGCCGCCGGCCGCCAGCTTCGTGCTGTCGATGAAGGGATATTTCTTGATGGCTTCATCGACACCCTGGTTGACTTCATCGCCCGGGCCCTTCAAGGGATCGAACTGGATCGAGCGCGAGAATTCCTCGCCATAGCCGGTGGAACCCTTGTAGTCGGTCAGCAGCACGACATAGCCTGGCTTGGCCAGCAAATGGTAATTCCAGCGCAGCACGAACTGGTCGCGCCACATGCTGGCCGCGCCGCCATGGATGACAGTAAACAGCGGATATTTCTTGTTCGGATCAAAGTTTGCCGGCTTGACGAGCATGTTATGGATTTGGCGGCCATCGGCCGTGGTGAACCAGAAGTGCTCGGGCGCCTGCCAGTCGATCTTGCTGGCCTTGTCCGTGTTGAAGGCCGTCAGGCGCTTCGGCTGCTTGCCGTTGAAGGCATAGATTTCCGGCGGGTTGATGCTCGACTCCCACACGCCCACCAGGGCCTTGCCGCCGCTGCTCAGCGAGCCGATGCTGCCCGTTGGCAAGGATGGCTCGTCGCGCACCTCGCCGCCTTTGGTATCGATCGAGTACAGCTTTTCCAGGCCCGCATGCTCATAGCTGAAGATGACGCGCTTGCCGCCTTCCGGCAGCACGTAGCGCGAAATCGAGCGGTCCAGCTTGGCCGTCAGGATGGTCGGTGCGGGGTTGGCGATCGGCCAGGCGAAACTGGCCAGGCGCTTCACGTCATACACCTTGCCCGGCGTTTCCGCGTCGCTGAGGGCGAACAGGGTCTTGCCGTCGGCGGCAAATTTCAGGCTGCCATAGCTGTGCTTGTCTTGTGTCAGACGCTGCGCTTCGCCGCCCGCCACGGGCAGCAAATACAGCTGCGAGTAGACGGCTTCGCGCTGGGCCGCATCGCGGTTGGTGGCCGCGTTGAAAACGACGGCCTTGCCATCCGGCGTCCAGATGGCGTCCAGCGATTGCCCTTCATCGCCCTGGCCGCCGCCAAAGCCCGGCAGGGCGGCCAGTTGCGTGCCCGACAGGATGTCGCGTGGCTTGGCATCGGCTTGCGCATCGACGACGAACAGGCGTACCTGCTTGTCGGTCAGCCATTTGTCGAAGTAGCGCGGCGCCGTCGTTTCATAGGAACGGGCGCTGTACTTGCGGTCCTTGCGTTCCTTCGCGCTTTGCTTGACGTCGGCTTCCGTCTTGTTGCCAGGATAGATGTCGCTGATGAACAGCAGCTGCTTGCCGTCCGGGCTCCATTTCGGCATGCGCGCGCCCATGGTCAGCGAGGTCAGGCGTTGTGCTTCGCCGCCAGCGGCCACGTCGAGGCGGTAGATCTGGCCCGCATCATCGCCGTCGCGTTTGGCAACGAAGACCAGCTGGCGGCTGTCCGGCGACCAGGCCACGGCGCTTTCGCCGCCCTTGGTCGAGGTCAGGCGGCGTGCGGGACTGTCGTCGCCAAGCGACTTGATCCACAGGTCCGACCATTGATCCTTGCTGTCGTAGGCGCTGTCGACCACGGAAAACACGGCCCACTTTCCGTCCGGGCTGGCGACGGGCGCGCCGACCCGTTTCATCAGCCACACGTCTTCATGCGTGATGGCGTGTTTGGCGTTGGCTTGTGTGGCGGCAACTGGCGATGCCGGCGTGGTATCGGCGGCGTGGACGGTCGTTGCCAGCGAGGCGCAGGCCGCTGCGATCAGCAGGGAGCCGAGGGAACGGCGAAGACGGGGTAAGGTCATGGGCGTGGTCCGGAGAATTAAAAAGAGTACAGCGGGCAACATTATTGCCCATGCTTTCCCGCGCTGCCAAGGCCATGAACCGTTACTTACCGGACGCGACGGCCACGTATCGGGCGGGCGCGGCCTGGCTGATCAGTTAAACTTGTTCTTTTACTGACACTGGCGCCGGCCAACCATGAAAATTAGTCTATCTTTATTGAAAACGCTCTTGCTGGGCGCGAGCTGCCTGCTGGCCGCCCCGGTTGTCGCCGCTGCGCCTGCGCCCTACCCGAACACCAGCGCCATGGGCGTGGGCCACGCGGAAAGCACGGCCTGGTATGCGGGCTGCCTGAAGGTCAAGGACGCCGCGCCGCCACCGGCCGACCTGCCGGCGCCGTCTGCCGCTGCTGCCCTGCAGCAATGTTCGGCGACGGACCTGTATTACGATACCAAGAGTATGTCCTCGCCCAAGCCGGCCGACTGGCGTCCCGTGCGCCATTGCGCCATGGCTACGCAGAACAGCGCCGTGCTGATGATGTTGTACCAGAACGGACTGGGCGTGCAGAAAGACCCGCTGCTGGCGCTGAAGTACGCGTGCAGTATCGATGCGGCGCCGGCCGAGATGCAGGGCCGCATCGAGCACCTGCAGCAGATCAATGCCAGCGGACGCGGCATGATCGACCTGTGCGACGACATCACCAGTGGCTACATGATGGGCGTGTGCAGCGCCATCGAAGCACGGCAAAAGCAGCGCGTGCGGGCGCACACGACGGGCAAGCTCAGCGAAGGCTGGCCTGCGGCGGCGCAAGCGTCGCTGCAAAAACTGCAGGCGGCGGCAAGCAAGTTTGCCGATGCGCGCGCGGCCCATGAAACGGACTTGAGCGGCACGGCGCGCGCCGCCCTGAGCATCGCCGCCCGCACGGCCGAGCTCGATCTGCTGGCGCAGGACTTGCGCGAGTACGAGGCGGGCAAGCTGCCTGCCAGCATGACGAAGGAGCAGGCGGCGGCGCTCGACAAGGAGCTCAACGCCATCTACGGCAAGCTCATGAAGAAGCCGGCGGAAACCTATGCGGGCGCCGTCAGCAAGGACGGCATCCGCGCCACCCAGCGCCTGTGGCTGGCGTACCGCGATGCCTGGATGAATTTCGGCGCCGTGCGCTATCCATCCGTGACCAGCGAGACCTGGGCCGGCCGGCTGACGGCGCGGCGCAATGTGCAATTGCAAGATTTGCTGGGGAACTGAAGCATGCGGGAAGCGTACTACCACGAAGATGATTTTTGCATGATCGAACTGTTGCCGTTGGATAATCTACAGCACTGTTTGACGCAGATGGGCGAACAGCAGGCCTTTGCCGATGCGCACCGCAGCGGCGCCGGCTGGACGCAGATGTACGTGCCCGAGGCGCCGCCGTCGCAGATGCGTGCGCTGGGTCTCACTGCCGATCAGCTGCGGCTGGTGCTGGCCGGCAGCTTGCCGCCCTACGATGCCGTCTACACGGGCTACAGCAGTTACCGCGTGGAATGCAAGAATGTGCTGGCCTTTGGCGGCGAGAAGACGGAAACGCTGTTCGCCGGCCTGGACGACGAGGGCATGGTGTGCGACCTGTGGTGCAGCGATGGCATGCCTGAACTGTTGCTGCTGCCGCTGAAAGAACAGTTGCTGCTGGCCGACTGGGGCGCGGGGTTTGCGTGTCCGCTGGCCGATGGCGACCTGTTCGCCGCCTATCTGCGCGAATACGAACTCGGCTGATTATTCGCAGGCGATGGCGTTCGGCTGCGCCACCTTGACCACTGATTGCAGGCGCGCCATGTCGTTGCCGTCGCCTTGCTCCAGGTACGGCTGATAGGTATCGATGATGATGCGCGCCCGTGCCTGCCAGCCGCAATTGTCTTCCTGGCGCGGGGGCACGCGCAGCAGCCGGCGCGCCTCGGCATCGTTGCTGAAACAAAACCACGCATCGTGCGTGGCGGCAGGGCGGGGCAAGCGGCCCCACTGCGCCTTGTCGGGCGCAAAGCAGACCCGGTTGCCGATCAGTTCCAGACTCATCTCGTCCGTGCGCTGGGTGTACATGCCATCGAGCACGATAGGCGGTTGCGGCTGTGCCTGGGCAGACAGGCTGGCGCTGGCAAGCAGCAAGGTGGCGGCAAGTTTCATGCGTTTCTTTCAGGGCTGGCAAGACGAGCAGCCAGTATAACCGCGGGGTGGGAAACGAAAAAAGCCCATCCGTGAGGATGGGCTTTTTAGTACTGCGCATTCGTGGTAGGCCGTGCGGGATTCGAACCTGCGACCAACGGATTAAAAGTCCGCTGCTCTACCAGCTGAGCTAACGACCCGAAAGAGGCCGCATTATATATCAGTTGAAAAAGAATGCAAAGCCTTCCTGCAAGAAAGTAATGACGCGTCAATGCAGGGCCGCCGTGAGCTTCAGCACTTCCTCGATGCTGGTGGTGCCGTCGATGACTTGCCGCGCGCCGGCGAGGCGCAGGGGTGTCATGCCGTCGAGGATGCTTTGCCGGCGCAGCGCGTGCAGGTCGGCGCCGGATTTGACCAGCGCGCTGAACGCCGGTGTCACGGCCAGCAATTCGTAGATGCCGGCGCGGCCACGGTAGCCGCTGTGCCGGCACAGGGCGCAGCCGACGGCACGGTAGATGGCGCCGGGGCGCGCCAGTTGGCCGCTTGTCAGGCTGTGCCATTGCGCTTCGCCTGGTGGCGCGTCGGGCTGCTTGCAGTCGGGACACAGGCAGCGCAGCAGGCGCTGCGCCAGCACGCCGGCCAGGCACGCCTCCAGCAGATAGGCGGGGATGCCCAGTTCCAGCAGGCGCATGACGGCGGACGGCGCGTCATTCGTATGCAGGGTCGACAGCACCAGATGCCCGGTCAAGGCCGCCTGGATGGCCATCTCGGCCGTGGCCAGGTCGCGGATTTCGCCCACCATGATGATGTCGGGATCTTGCCGCATCAGCGCCCGCACGCCGTCGGCAAACGACAGTTCCAGGCCGGCCTGGCTCTGCACCTGCATCTGGTTGAAGGCCGGCTCGACCATTTCAATCGGGTCTTCCACCGTGCACACATTGACGGTGCTGCCGGCCAGTGCCTTCAGGGTGCTGTACAGGGTGGTGGTCTTGCCCGAGCCGGTCGGGCCTGTCACGAGCACGATGCCATGCGTGCGCGCCGTCAACTGTTGCCAGCGCTGCGCGTCGGCGGGCGGAAAACCCAGGTCCGCCAGGCTTTTGATGGCGATCTCGGGATCGAAGATGCGCATGACGAGCTTTTCGCCAAAGGCCGTCGGCAGGGTCGACAGGCGCAGCTCGATTTCCTGGCCCTGCGCATTGCGCGTCTTGATGCGGCCGTCCTGCGGGCGGCGCTTTTCCACCACGTCCATGCGCCCCAGCAATTTGATGCGCGCCGTCATGGCCAGCAGCACCACGGGCGGCACCTGGTAGGCCTGGTGCAGCTGGCCGTCGATGCGCAGGCGCACCAGGCCAGCATCGCGCTTCGGTTCCAGGTGGATGTCCGAGGCGCGCTGGGCGAATGCGTATTGCCACAGCCAGTCGACGATGCGCACGACGTGCTGGTCGTTGGCATCCAGGCTGGTCTTGTTGCGTCCCAGTTCCACCAGTTGCTCGACATTGTGGCGCAGCGCCAGGTCTTGCGTGGAAGCCAGTCTGGCTACCTTGACGGAACTGGCCAGGCTGAAAAACTGCGTGATGGCGTCGGCGATATGCCGGGGGTTGGCGATGACGAGGCTGAGCTTGCGCGGCGCCACGCTGCCCAGCTCCGCCTGCCAATCGAGCGCATACGGCTGTGCCGTGGCAATGACGATGCGCTCTGGCGTGCATTCCACGGGCAGGATGTTGAAACGGGCCGCATAGCCGGCCGTCATCACGTCGGCCACCTGGCTGAAATCGATATGCAGCGGGTCGATGCGCACATACGCCAGCCTGGTCCGCTGTGCCAGCCAGGCGCACAGGGCATCGAGCGTCAGCGCGGCATGGGCGACGTGGCACAGCGGATGCAGGGCGGGGGCGGGCAGCAGGGCGGCCTGGGCGAGGGTGGCGGCCGCTTGCGCGGCGTCGAGCATGCCGTCTTCCTGCAGCCAGGCCAGCAGTTGCGGCAAGTCCAGCGTAGTGCCGGCTGGAGGCGGGAAGGGGGAGGGCATGGCCGGGGCCTTTCAGGGCTGCCGGCCTTGCATGGGCGTACCGGCGCTTACAGCGTGCTGGCGATGCCCTTGACCCAGCTCTTCGCGGGCAGCTTGGTGTCGGCGACGATCTGCCTGGCGCGCTCGAGCAGGGCAGCTTGTGCCTCGGCATCGAGCGGCACCCTGGTCTTGAAGGCGATTGCCACCACGTTCCCATCATGGACTTCCGGCAGGCAGATCACCTGTTCAAACGCAAACTTCATCGCCTTGATGTTCTTGGCGTAGCTGGGATGGTCGCCAAACAGGTTGACCGTCATGATGCCGTGCGGCGCCAGGCAGGCGCAGCAGGCAGCGTAGAACTCGGCACTGTCGAGCACGGGGCCGCGCGCCGTGGCGTCATACAAGTCCACTTGCAGGGCGTCCAGGGTGCCATGGTTGGCGTCGTCGTTGACGTAGTCGAGCGCATCCATTTCGCGCACGTGCAGGCGCTCGTCGTTGGGCGGCAGCTTGAACATCGAGGCGCAGATGGTGATGACGGAAGGATTGAGTTCGATGGCCTCGACCTGTGCTTGCGGAAACTGGCGGTAGCAGAACTTGGTCAGCGCAGCCGTGCCCAGGCCCAGCTGGGCGATGCGCTGCGGTTCCCGTATCCACAACATCCACGCCATCATCTGCTGCGCGTATTCCAGCTCCGGCCAGTCCGGCTTGCGGATGCGCATGGCGCCCTGCACCCATTCCGTGCCGAAATGCAGATAGCGCACGCCATCCATTTCCGACAGGGTGACGGGGGCGTAGCGGGGTTTGCGCGCCGGGCGCGAGGATTCGACTTGTTCGATGGATTTTCGTTTGATAAGCATAAGGCGGCCTGAAAGTGTGGCGCATTATAGCCCGTGGTTGGGCGCCATAAAAAATGCCGGCTCCATGAGAAAGACATGGGGCCGGCATTTTAGTACTGAGTAACGACGCTTGGCAGAAGCGTCGCGAGCGGAAGGCAGAGGTGGCCGAGAAGCGCAACCGTACCAGAGTACGGTGAGTATCGCAGGCCGCCTGTGCCGACGCGCAGCAGCTTATGTCAGGCGTTACTGTCAGGCGTTACTGTTGAGCTGGCTCGATCGAGACGCGCAGGCGGATGCGTTCGCCTGGATCGTAGGACATGATGCTCGTGTAGTTGCGGCCGCGGTAGTCATACGTGACCTGGTAGCCCGTGTTGCGCGATTCCCAATGGTCGACCTGGCGGCATTGCTTGACGGCTTGTTCCTGCACGCCGCCCTGGTAGTTGTTCTGGTTGTCGACACGGTCGCCAACGACGGCGCCGGCAATCGCACCGGCTGCCGCGGCAGCCGTGCGGCCGTTGCCGCTACCGACCTGGCTGCCGAGCAGGGCGCCGGCGATACCGCCGACGATGGAGCCGCCCGCGCTGCGCTGCTGTGGCGGTGCCTGGACTTGCACGTATTCCGTACGGCATTCCTGGCGTGGACGGTTGATCTGTTCCACCTGTGGCACGACGCGCACGACCTTGCCGAAATCTTCAAAGTCGGCGGCCTGGGCGAGTGGCAAAGCACCGATACAAAGGGCTGACATCATCAATTTGGCTTGCAAGTTCATTTTGTAACCTCGTTATCTAGAGAATCTTTCAGGGTATTTTTTACAACTTGGGACTATAGTAATCCCGCTGGACTTTGGCTTGTGTTTCGCCTGGCAACAAAATGTAACAGCCAAGGACCCTTGCCCCACAGTCTGTAACATGCACTTTCAATCGATACACGATGTTGAATGACTTGAAAGGGGTGGTTTGTAACAAATCTTGCGTTTGACATCATATTCGGGTTGATTCATGCAGGACAACACGTTACCCTAATACGCGTATGGCTTATATAAAATCGCACTGAATCGCATAAAAGTTGATACAGATCGAATCACCGCGTGCGCATTGACCCGCGTGCGGGGATGCAATAAGAAGAGCAGCTAGAAGAGATCCATACATAACAGGTCGATTTGAGGGAAAAATGAGTTTGTTACTAACCGTGCCGCCCAACCTTGTCCAGTCCATCCGTGCCTTTCGCGTGACCGAATTACAAGACGAGGCGATCCGTCTCGGGCAGCACTTTTTATATGCGCATTGCAACGCTGGACAGACCAAACAACAAGTCATCGGCATTATTGCAGAAGCATTCCTGTTTCCAAAAAATCTGGCGAAGAATTTTGATGCGTTGCGCCTGTGCCTGACCGATACCATGTTCAAGGCCGGTCCGCAGACGGGTTTCCTGGTGGTGCTCGAGCAATTGCCAAATACGCAAAAATTCGACAAGGAAGCGCGCGAGATCCTGCTCGACGTGTTCCGCGATGCGGCCGACTACTGGGCCGAGAAGAAAGTGCCGTTCCGCGTCTTCTATTCGTTCGAGTAAATACTTACTCTCGTTAAGGTGGCGTAAAAACAGCCGTTCGCCAGCGTGGCGGGCGGCATTGCCCGGTGGTGGCCGCTGCCGCGCAGCCATGTTGCGCCGCAACAATAATGCCGGCCTTTCTTGGTTCACATCGCCATAGCGGGTACAATGCGCGCTATGAAAAATATCGTTATCCTCATTTCCGGACGCGGCAGCAACATGGAAGCGGTCGTGCGCGCGGCGCAAGCCGAGCAATGGCCTGCCCGTATTGCCGCCGTCATCAGTAACCGGGCCGATGCCCAGGGACTGGTGTTTGCCGCGGAACACGGGATAGCGACCGCAGTCGTTGCCAACAAGGATTATGCCAGCCGTGAACAGTTCGATGCGGCGCTGCAAGCCGTGATCGACGGTTTTGCCCCCGACCTGGTGGTACTGGCCGGTTTCATGCGCATCCTGACGCCGCCCTTCGTCGAGCATTACGCTGGGCGCATGCTGAATATCCACCCGTCGCTGCTGCCGCTGTTCCCGGGCATGGCGACGCACCGCCAGGCGCTCGAGGCGGGTGTGACGGAACACGGCGCGACCGTGCATTTCGTGACTGCCGAGCTCGACCATGGTCCGGCCGTGGCGAGCGCCACCGTCCCCGTCTTGCCGGGCGACACAGAAGACAGCTTATCGGCGCGCGTGCTGGTACAGGAACATCTGCTTTACCCGCGCGCCATCCGCCTGTTCATTGACGATAAACTGTCAGTCGAGCATGGCCAGGTCCGCGTGGACCCTCAATAAAATATTACAGGAAAAATAACAATGAGATTGCCACCAGCGATACTTGCCAATGCTGAAGAAGTATTGCGCGAAATTTTACGTTTCACGGCCCCGGCCGATACCACGCTGTCGCGCTATTTCCGCGACCATCCGCGCCTCGGTTCGCGCGAGCGCGGCGCCATCGCCGAAGGCATTTATGCCGTGCTGCGCAACAAATCGTTCTTCACGGACTTCGCCGAAGCGGGCAGTGGCCCGACCATGCGCCGCCTGACCATCCTCGGCCTGGCCGAAGCGGTGGGCGCCGATTCGCTGGGCGGCCTGACGGAAGAAGAAGTGGAATGGCTGGAACGCATCACACAGATCGACCGCAGCCTGATGCCGTCCAACATGCGCGCCAACATGCCGACCTGGCTGTTCGACAAGCTGATCGCCCAGTTCGGCGAAGCGGAAACCATGAAGCTGGCCGATGCGCTGAACGCGCCGGCGCCGCTGGACCTGCGCGTCAATTCGCTCAAGGCCACGCGTGACGACGTGATGCTGGCCCTGGCCGAAGCGCCGATCCTCAGCACGCCGACGCCGTATGCGCCGCTGGGCTTGCGCGTCATCAAGAAGCCATCGTTGCAAAACCTGCCCCTGTTCCAGAGCGGCGCCATCGAAGTGCAAGATGAAGGCAGCCAGATCCTGTCGCAGATCGTCGGCGCCAAGCGCGGCGAGATGGTGGTCGATTTCTGCGCCGGCGCGGGCGGCAAGACGCTGGCACTGGGCGCGCTGATGCGCAACACGGGCCGTTTGTACGCGTTCGACGTATCGGAAAAACGCCTGGCCAAGCTGAAGCCGCGCATGGCCCGCAGCGGCCTGTCGAACGTGCATCCGGTGCAGATCGCGCATGAGCGCGATGCCAAGATCAAGCGCCTGGCCGGCAAGATCGACCGCGTGCTGGTCGATGCCCCATGCAGCGGCCTGGGCACCCTGCGCCGCAATCCGGACGTGAAGTGGCGCCAGCAGCCTAACTCGATCGTCGAGCTGCAAGCCAAGCAGGCAGCCATCCTGGCCGGCGCGGCGCGCCTGGTCAAGGGCGGCGGCCGCCTGGTGTACGCCACCTGCAGCTTCCTGAACGAAGAAAACGATTTTATCGCCGAGCAATTCCTGGCCGCCCATCGGGACTTCACCCTGGTGCCGATGAATAAGGTGCTGGCCGAGCAGAAGATCGAGCTGGAAATGGGAGACTACCTGAAATTGCTGCCGCACCTGCACCAGACGGACGGCTTCTTCGCCGCCGTGTTCGAGCGCAAGGTCATGCCGAAAAAAGTCTACGCCGATGAAAAGCCGGCCGACGACGTTGACGCTGAACAAGCCGAGTAAGTCGACACGGGCCGCCGCTGCGCCTTGCAGCGGTGGCCATGCAATGCCGCCGGCCCGCCTGGCGGCATGGGATTACTTCCCATCCGTACCATCTTCGTCCCACCTGTCTCACCTTCCGGACCGCATCCGCCATGAATGAAACCCCACTGCTGAACCTGATCACTGACTTTGTCGACGATTTCCGCCAACCGGCCATCCTGTGGCAGGCGCTGGTCATCGTCGCCTGCCTGGCCCTGAGCTGGCTGCTGGTGCGGCAGTTGCGCGAATTCCTGCACAAGCGGGCGGAAGCGGCGACCACGCCGGCGAATCCGGAAACCCTGCAGCGCACGGACAGCTTCATCCGCATCCTGACGCCTGTGCTGGCGGCCATGCTGCTGGGCATTGCGCAACACTTTCTGGCCAAGTTCCAATCGGTAAACCTGCTGAGTATTGCCATTCCCCTGTGCACCTCGATGGCGCTGGTGCGCTTCGGTTTTTATGTGCTGCGCCGCATCTTTGCCCGTCATGGCGAGGTCAGTCCCACGATGTTGCTGCTGGAAAAAATCTTCACGGTCGTGGTGTGGGCCGGCATGGCCATGTACATCACGGGCTTGTGGCCGGAATTGCATGCATTCCTGGAAGGTATCATCGTGCCGCTGGGGCGCAACAAGGTTTCCGTCGCCGCCATCCTGCAAGCGGCCATCTCGGTGGCCGTGCTGCTGGTACTGGCCATGTGGGCCGGCACGTCGCTCGACGAGCGCCTGATGAAAATGCAGGGCTTGCACACCTCCTTGCGCGTGGTGCTGTCGCGCATGGGCCGCGCCGTGCTGATCCTCGTTTCCGTGCTCGTCAGCCTTTCGCTGGTGGGCATCGACTTGACGGTGCTGTCCGTGTTTGGCGGCGCCTTCGGCGTGGCGCTGGGCTTCGGCCTGCAAAAGATCGCCGCGAACTTCGTCTCCGGCTTCATCATCCTGCTCGACCGCAGCCTGACCATCGGCGACATGATTACGGTTGGTCAGTTTACGGGCAAAGTCACGCAGATCAATACGCGCTATACTGTGTTATTGGGTGGCGACGGCGTTGAATCCATCGTGCCGAATGAAATGCTGATTTCCGGCGGCGTGCAGAACATGTCGCTGAGCAACCGCATGGTGTGGCTGTCGACCACCGTGTCGGTGGCGTATGAAACCGATCTCGATGCCATCTTCCCCTTGCTGGAAGCGGCCACGGCCAAGGTGCCGCGCGTATCGCAAAGCAATCCGCCATCCGTCACGCTCGTGCGTTTCGGCGCCGACGGTCTGGATCTGCAGATCGGTTTCTGGATCGCGGACCCGGAAAATGGCACGGGCGGCGTGAAGTCGAATGTGAATCGCGCCATTTGGCGCACCTTGCAGGAACATCAGGTCTCTGTACCTTTCCCGCAACGTGAATTGCGTATTGTAGGTACGCCTCCTGCACCGCTCATCAGTGCTGCAGATGGTGATTCCGCGCCTTCCGGCACGCAGCCTTAACCTCGCTGCCCGCCTCCGTTTTTGCCTGACCGCACCCATTAGGGCGTACAATCACGCCTAAAATTAACTCTGCCGGACCTCCAGAACGACTGGAGCGACCGTGCGCATGCCCTGTCCACTTGGAGTAGTAGTAATGACATTGAGTTCCGTTTTACACGACGTTTTGCAGTTCATGGCCACTGGCATTACCGATCTGTCCGCATGGCAAGTGTTTCTGTACACCATGGTGGTCACGCACATCACGATCGCCAGCGTCACGATTTACCTGCACCGCCACCAGGCCCACCGCGCGCTGGAATTGCATGCGATTCCCAGCCATTTCTTCCGTTTCTGGCTGTGGCTGACGACGGGCCAGGTCACCAAGGAGTGGGCTGCCATCCATCGCAAGCATCACGCCAAGTGCGATACGGAAGAAGATCCGCACAGCCCCGTGACGCGCGGCATCAAGAAAGTCTTCTGGGAAGGCGCCGAGCTGTACCGCGCAGAATCGAAGAACATGGAAACCATGGCCAAGTATGGCCACGGCACGCCAACGGACTGGATCGAGCGCCACCTGTACACCAAGTACAGCTGGCTGGGCGTGGTGATCCTCTTCTTCGTGAACTTTGCCTTGTTCGGCGTGATCGGCATTTCCGTGTGGGCCGTGCAAATGATGTGGATACCGATTACGGCGGCCGGCATCATCAACGGCATTGGCCATTACTGGGGTTACCGCAACTACGATTGCACCGATGCCGCTACCAACATCATTCCCTTCGGTATCCTGATCGGTGGCGAAGAGCTGCACAACAACCACCATACGTATGCGACGTCGGCCAAGCTGTCGTCGAAATGGTATGAAATCGATATCGGCTGGGCGTATATCCGTGCGCTGGAAATGCTGGGCCTGGCCAAGGTGAAAAAGCTTGCGCCGGCACCGAAGTTCTCGCACGGCAAGCTGGAAGCGGACTTCGAGACCTTGCAATCGGTGATCGCCAACCGCTATGACGTGATGGCCAAGTATGCGAAATCGATCAAGCATGCCTGGAAGGAAGAGTTGGAACACCTGAAGCACAAGGCCGAGCTGGAAAAGCGCTTCCTGAAATCGTCGCGCAAGCTGATGCAGCGCGAGCCGGGCAAGCTGGCCGATGCACACCACGAGCAGCTGTCGGAATTGTTCCAGCACAGCAAGGCACTGGAAACCATGCACCACATGCGCGTGGAACTGGGCGCCATCTGGGAACGTTCGCACTTTACACGCGAGCAATTGCTGCAGAAGCTGCAAGACTGGTGCACGCGCGCCGAAGCGTCGGGCATCAAGTCGCTGCAAGACTTTTCACTGCGCCTGCGCAGCTACGCATAAACAGCGTTACCGCCACGCGCAAGGCCCTGGTTTCCAGGGCCTTTTTTTCGTCCGTATACAACGGGCGAGGGCGCAGGCGTAAAAATCAGGACGAAAAAAAACCGCTCATCGGAGCGGCTCTTTTTACAGAACACAATATCAATTACTTGATCTTGGTTTCTTTGTACGTTACGTGCTTGCGTGCTTTAGGATCAAATTTCATGATCTCCATTTTCGCAGGCGTCGTACGCTTGTTTTTGGTGGTCGTGTAGAAGTGACCCGTACCGGCGGTCGATTCTAACTTGATTTTGTCGCGGCCTGATTTTGCCATGATAGCTCCCTTATTCTGCTAATTAGACTTTTTCGCCACGAGCGCGCATATCGACCAATACGGCGTCGATGCCGACTTTATCGATGACGCGCAGACCGGCGTTGGACAAACGCAGGGAGACCCAGCGGTTTTCAGATTCAACAAAAATACGACGATTCTGCAAGTTAGGCAAAAAACGACGTTTGGTTTTGTTGTTTGCATGGGAAACATTGTTGCCGACCATCGGCTTCTTCCCAGTGACTTGGCAAACACGTGCCATGGCGCACTCCTTAAAGATATTCCAAATTGGAAAAACGAGAGTATATCCAAAATAAGCCGATTTATCAATGACTTGCGAAAAACAATTGTGTCATGTTGCTGTTATTTAATTTAACAATTGGACTTTTGCCCATCTTCATAGGGGAAAACACTTGTAAACAGCCTTGTTTACTGCTAGACAAGACTCTTGACGATGTCACGTATGTCCTTGTTTACACATGGTTAACTGTATATTTGCCGCTGCCGGGCCGCCGCTGCGCTAGATCTGGCCGTGTTCCGCAAACGAATGCACTTGCCGCCCGGCCACGACGAAATGGTCGAGGATGC
>RCUS01000644.1_pt1 | contig 21775 bp, 20 predicted proteins | sample 2166221 | NCBI WGS metagenome assembly RCUS01 (sample SAMN09932758, study PRJNA488358) | compost metagenome | isolation source: compost soil in cyclohexanecarboxylic | place: Germany: Experimental Botanical Garden | reverse complement strand
CGTGTTGCCTGTACTCCCGATCGGGGAGACGTCTGCATCATGCAAGGGCAAATCGAAGGCGTCAACGGTTTTGTAGTGAATATTTTCAAGCACTACATATTGTCTGACAAAGCTGTCTGGAATTAAGAAAAGGGGTGGAAAGCGCTGCTCAGGACGACAGCGGCGAAACCGCAAAGCGGTAGAGCGTGCAGGGGTAACCCTTGATTTTCTGCTGATGCAAGGTGAATCCGCTTGGACTGAGCTCCGGCATCACGGTGGCCCAGAACAGCCGCGCTGGCGGGTTCGCGTCGAGATAGAAAATCTGCCATTGACCGGGGAATCGACTCAAGAGGGTGGAAACGACAAATTTTGCGACACCTTGGCCACGAAAGCGTCGACTCACAAACAAGTAGCCCATGTTGAATTGGGCACCGGGCAGATGAGTGTCGTCATCCACGGTCACGAAACCGGCCAGTTCGCCGTCGACCCGGATCAAAAAAGCCCGGGTCGAGGGATTTCGCCAATAGTCGGTCAGGGGCTGGATATTGAAAAAACCATGTTCACCCAACTTCAGCGGCGACCACTCACTGAAGTCATAGGTATAGAACTGCATCAGGCTTTCAATGGTTTCCAGTTCATCGCGCTGGGCGGCGTGCAGCTCAATCGAGGACATGCTGGCTGGCTCCTGTTTTGGTGCACGATCAGTATGGTCGATCAGCCCTTGCTCGCCGGTTTTGCAGTTCGTTTGGTGGTAGTCGATGCCTTGCGTTTGGCGGGCTTGCGTTTGTTTTTCCACGGCGTGGCACCACGTCCGGCAGGGCTCGCCGGGCCGCTGATGGTCAGGTTCAGCCCGGCGCAGCGGCTGACTTGTTTGCTCATCCAGGCAGCCTGTTTGGTGACGAATTCGTCGAGGCTCATTTCCCCGCTCTGCACCATGTCCAGCGCCTGCTCCCAGATTGCCGTGGTGCCTGGATCGGCAATCGCCCGGGGCACGGCATCGATCAGGCTGAAGGCGGCCGGGGTGGCAGAAAGTGCCTTGCCGTTCTTGATCAGATAACCACGGTCGAGCAGGCCCTGGATGATCGAGGCGCGGGTCGCTTCGGTGCCGATGCCGGTGGTGTCCTTGAGCTTTTGCTTGAGCAGCGGGTCTTGCACCAGTTTGGCGACATTCTTCATGGCCTTGATCAGGTCGCCTTCCGTAAACGGCTTTGGCGGTTGCGTCCAGAGGTCCTTGAATTGCACGCCGGCCACTGCGCAGTCGATGCCTTCGGCCAGGTTGGGCAGAGTCTGCGGTGCCGGGGCTTCGCGCCCCTTGGCCGGAGCCAGTGCTTCGGGCAGGGCGCGTTTCCAGCCCGGCTCGATGATCTGCTTTCCGACAGCGCGCAAGGCCTCGCCGGCGCAGTCGAAATCGGCCTGGGTGCGGTCGTATTCGTGATTGGGCAGGAACTGCGCCAGGTATCGGGCGCGGATCAGGGTGTAGACCGCACGCTGTTTACCCGCCAGACGTTCGAGGTTCTTCGCCGCAGCCGTGGGGATGATGCCGTGGTGCGCGCTGACCTTGGCATCGTTCCAGGCCCGTGAGCGCCGTTGCGGATCAAGGTGATCGTGCAAGGCGTTCAACGCCGGATCGGCCTGGCGCAACGCCGCCAGAATGGCCGGCGCCTCGCTGTGCTGACTCAGGGGCAAGTAGCCGCAATCACTGCGCGGATAGGTAATGACCTTGTGGGTTTCGTACAGCGCCTGGGCGATGTCGAGGGTTTCCTGGGCGCCGAGGCCGAGTTTCTTTGAGCAGACCTCCTGCAGGGTGCCCAGGTCGAACGGCAGCGGGGCCACTTCGCGCATCCGTTCGGTGCGCAACTTGATCACCCGCGCACTGGCCGCGCCGCTCATGGCGGCCGCCGCCTGTTGCGCCAGCGCCTGATTCAGGCAGCGGTCCTGATCGTCGCAAAGCTCCGATGCAGCGCGCCATTGCGCAGTGAACGCGGTGCCGTTGTGCAGCAGCTGCACGTCGATGGCCCAATAGGGGACGGGCACAAAGTCGGCGATGCTGCGATCGCGATCCACCACCAGGCGCAAGGTCGGCGTTTGCACCCGGCCGACCGGCAACACGCCTTGATAGCCGGACTGACGCCCCAGCAGGGTGAACAGTCGACTCATGTTCATGCCGATCAGCCAGTCGGCCCGGGAACGCCCCAGGGCCGAGTGATAGAGGCTGAAGGTCTCGTTCCCCGGTTTGAGGGCCGCGAGGGCCTTGCGGATGGACGCATCGTCCAGCGCCGACAACCAGAGCCGGCGGATCGGCCCGCGATAGCGGCAATGCTCCACCAGTTCCCGGGCGATCATCTCGCCCTCGCGGTCGGCGTCCGTGGCGATGATCAGTTCGGACGCTTCGCCGAGCAGGCGCTTGACCGCCTTGTACTGGCTGGCGGTGCGCGGCTTGACGGTCATTTTCCATTTTTCGGGAATGATCGGCAGGTCGGCCAGCACCCAGCGCTTGTAGCGCGCGTCGTAGGCATCCGGCGGTGCGGTTTCCAGCAAGTGGCCGATGCACCAGGTCACCGTGACGTCCGTTCCCAGCCAACAGCCATCGCCCCGGCGCCGGGCGCCGAGGACTGCTGCAATGTCTTTGGCCTGGGAAGGTTTTTCACAGAGGTACAGCCGCATAACCACCATCGTCGATCAGTGTCCGGGAGGTGCACAGAATGGCGGGTGATGAACGCCGGAGCAATCTTTATCTGTATGGATGTACAGTTTCAGCGTTGCATATGATTTCAGGGATTTGGGAATCCGTTCGGCTGCAAGGCCGTCATGATCAGCAAACTTGCGTTATACCTGATGAATCGTGGTCTCAGGTTTTGGGGCTGCTGCGCAGCCCATCGCGGGCAAGCCTTGCTCCTACTGGTTCATCACCGTCATGAGGAACGTATTCCATGAAAAGCTCAGGTCCCAGCCCTGTCATCACCATCGCCGAGCAGCCCGGCTGCCTGTTGGTGAAATTTCACGGTATCCAGGTGGCCGCATCCTCCCGCGCGCTGGTGTTGCTGGAGGCCAATTACCCGCCGGTGTACTACGTGCCGCGCGAGGACATCGACGAGAAGTACTACGCCCGCACCGATCACACCAGTTATTGCCCGTATAAGGGCGATGCCAGTTATTTCAGCCTGCAAGTGCCGGGGCATGAAGGCGCCAATGCGGTGTGGAGTTATGAGGAACCCAAGGTGTCGGTGGACCAGATCCGCGGATACCTGGCATTTTATCCGGATCAGGTGAAGTTCGAGGTCGTTGAACTCGACGAGTGATTGACGTTTCCGCACACCGCAGGAACGATCATTGTCAGCCGGAGCTTCTGATGGCCTGCACCAGCGTGGTCTCATCAATCTGACCAATCGACGTCACCCCGGTCAACGTCATCGCCACGCGCATTTCCTTGGCAAAGATATCCAGCATGTTCTCCACCCCGCGTTGGCCGTCGGCGGCCAGCGCGTAGGCCATCGAGCGTCCCAGCAACACGCCTTTGGCCCCGAGCGCCAGCATACGCACAACGTCCAGCCCTGAGCGGATGCCCGAGTCGACCAGCACTGTCAGGTCATCACCGATGGCTTGTTTGATCGGCGGCAATGCCTGGGTGGTGGAGAGCACGCCGTCCAGTTGCCGGCCGCCATGGTTCGACACGACAATGCCATCGGCGCCGAAACTCACTGCGTCCTTGGCATCCTGGGGGTCAAGAATGCCTTTGATGATCATCGGGCCTTTCCAGAAATCGCGAATCCATTCGAGGTCGCTCCAGCTGATCGACGGATCAAAGTTGTTGGCCAGCCAGCCCATGTAGTCTTCGAGCGTCACGGCTTTGCCGAGGTATTTGGAGATGTTCCCCAGATCATGCGGGCGGCCCATGAGGCCGACGTTGAACGCCCAGTCGGGCCGGGTCATGGCCTGAAGCATGCGCCGCGAAGACGCAAACGGCCCGGACATGCCCGAGTGCGCGTCGCGATAGCGGGCGCCGGGCGTGGGCATGTCGACGGTGAACACCAGGTTCTTCACCCCTGCGGCTTTCGCCCGCTCCAGGGCATTGCGCATGAAGCCGCGGTCCTTCAACACGTACAGCTGAAACCAGATGGATTGCTCGCTCTGGGCCATGACTTCTTCGATCGAACACACCGATACGGTGGACAGGCACAGGGGAATGCCTTTGTTTTGCGCCGCTCTGACGGCCTGCACCTCACCACGACGGGCGAACATGCCCGTCAGGCCTACCGGCGCGAGGATGATCGGCATTGCAAGCGGTTGATCGAAGAGGGTGGTTTCGAGACTCAGGGTTTCGACGTTTTTCAGAATGCGCTGGCGCAAGCTGATGCCCGTGAGGTCGGCGCTGTTGGCCCGCAGCGTGTGTTCCGCGTAAGCACCGCCATCAATGTAATCGAACAGGAAACGTGGGAGTTTGCGACGAGCTGCCTCGCGATAGTCGGATGCAGAAGAAATGATCATGCCGGTGCCTCGGTCGGGTGAGTGCCGTTGAGCCTTTGGATCAGATTAACCAAAACGCCCCGCTTGTGCGGGGCGTTTTTTTAGGGTCGCTGTCAGTTCTTGTCCAGATCCACGTTACGCGTCTCACGCAAACAGATCATCCCCACCACCAGGCTGACCCCGGTGATCAGCACCGGATACCACAGCCCGTAAAAGATGTCCCCGGTATACACAACCAAGGCAAACGACACCGTCGGCAGGAAACCGCCAAACCAGCCGTTGCCGATGTGGTACGGCAGCGACATCGAGGTGTAGCGGATGCGGGTCGGGAACAGTTCGACCATCAGTGCCGCCAGCGGGCCGTAACACATGGCGGAGATGATGATCAGCGCGACGATCAGCGCCACGATCATCGGCTTGTTGATCTGCTGCATGTCCGCCTGTTGCGGGTAACCGGCGAGGGTCACGGCACCGCGCAAGGCGGCTTCGTCGAAACCGTCGATCTTCACGTCACCGACGCTTACCTGCACGTCACTGCCGGCCGGGGCCGCTGCGCTCTGGTAGGGCAGGCCCTGCTTGACCAGGAAGGTCTTGACCTTGTCGCACGGGCTGTCGAATTTCGCCTTGCCCACCGGGTCGAACTGGAAGGTGCAGGTGGCCGGGTCGGCCATCACGGTGATCGGTGCCTGGCGGCTGGCCTGGTCGATGGCCGGGTTGGCGTAGTGGGCCAGGGTCTTGAAGATCGGGAAGTACAGCGCGGTGGCCAGCAGCAGGCCGATCATCAGCACCGGTTTGCGTCCGACCTTGTCCGACAGCCAGCCAAAGAAGATGAAGAACGGCGCGCCAATGGTCACGCTGACAATCAGCAGACCGTTGGCCACCGCCGGGTCCATTTTCAGGAACTGGGTGAGGAAGAACAGCACATAGAATTGCGCGGCGTAGAAGGTCACCGCTTGCCCGGCATTGATGCTGAACAGGGCGATCAACACCACCTTGAGGTTTTCCCACTTGCCGAAGGAGTCGCGAATCGGCTGTTTGCACAGCTTGCCTTCTTCTTTCATTTTCACGAAGGCCGGCGATTCATGCAGGCTCAGGCGAATCCAGGTCGAGATGCCCAGCAGCACGATGGAAAACAGGAACGGAATGCGCCAGCCCCAGACTTCGAACTGATCGCCGGTGAAGTAGCGGCAGCCGAGTACCACCAGCAACGACAGCAACAGGCCGAGGGTGGCGGTGGACTGAATCCAGCTGGTGTGGAAACCGCGTTTACCAATCGGCGCGTGCTCTGCCACGTACGTCGCCGCGCCGCCGTACTCGCCGCCCAGGGCCAGGCCCTGAAGCATGCGCAGCACCACGAGGATGATTGGCGCGGCGATGCCGATGCTGGCGTAGGTCGGCAACAAGCCGACGCAAAAGGTCGCCAGGCCCATGAGGACAATGGTCGCGAGGAAGGTGTATTTACGCCCGATCATGTCCCCCAGCCGACCGAACACCAGCGCACCAAACGGCCTCACGATGAAGCCGGCGGCGAAGGCCATCAGGGCAAAGATGAACGCCGTAGTGTCGTTGACTCCGGCGAAAAACTGCTTGCTGATCACCGCCGCGAGGGCGCCATAAAGGAAAAAGTCATACCACTCGAACACCGTGCCGAGTGATGAAGCGAAGATGACTTTCTGCGTTTCCCGGCTGGTGCCCGCGCTGCGCACGGCTTCCAGGGGCTGAACATGTTCTGACATATCGGTATCCCTCACAGTGATTGTTTTTGTTGTTCCACTGATGTTGCGTATTCCTTGCAGGGGTGATGCTCGATGTCCGTGAAGCTAGTGATGTCCTTGTGGGAGCGGGCTTGCCCGCGATTGCGGTGGATCAACCAGCATGAATGTTGAATGTCATACCGTCATCGCGGGCAAGCCCGCTCCCACAGGGTTGGTGTTTACAACTGGGTTGAGGATCAGCTGCGCCGCCTTCTCGGCGATCATCAGCGTAGGTGAACAGGTGTTGCCCGAGGTGATGCGCGGCATGATCGAGGCGTCGGCGATGCGCAGGCCGGGAATGCCGTGCACGCGCAGTTCGGCGTCGACCACGGCATCGGCGTCATTGCCCATCCGGCAGGTGCCGACCGGATGGAAAATCGTCGTGCCGATACGTGCGGCGGCTTCGTGCAAGTCTTCTTCGCTTTGCAAGCTGTCACCGGGCAGATACTCGACCGGTTTGAACGCCTTCAGGGCCGGCGCGGCGACAATGCGCCGGGTCAGGCGAATGGCATCGGCGGCGACTCGCAGATCTTCCGGATGGCTAAGGTAATTGGGTTGGATCAACGGCGCTTCCTGCGGATTGGCAGAGCGGATTTCCACCCGGCCACGGCTTTGCGGACGCAAGTCGCAGACCGACGCGGTGAACGCCGGGAACGCGTGCAACGGTTCGCCGAAACGCTCGAGCGACAGCGGTTGCACGTGGTATTCAAGATTGGCTGAGGTCTGCTCCGGCCCGGATCGCGCGAACGCGCCGAGCTGACTCGGCGCCATCGACAGCGGGCCGCTGCGGTCATACAGATAACGCAAGCCCATGCCCATTTTGCCCCACACGCTGCCAGCGATCTGATTAAGCGTACGGGCGTTTTCCAGTTTGTAGATCAGCCGCAGTTGCAGGTGATCCTGCAAGTTGCCGCCCACGCCGGACAGCTCATGGACGACGCCGATGCCCAGGCGTTGCAGCAGTGGCCGAGGGCCGATGCCAGAGCGTTGCAGGATGCTCGGTGAACCGACGGAGCCGGCACAGAGGACGATTTCCTTGCGCGCCTTGAAGGTCTTCGCCTGGTTTTGCCAGCGGGCGCTGACCGCGCAAGCACGACCGTTTTCCAGCAGCACTCGGTCGACTTCGACGCCGGTCAACACGGTGAGATTAGGGCGATTGCGCACAGGTTTGAGAAACGCTTTCGCCGCGTTCCAGCGAATACCGGCCTTCTGGTTGACCTGGAAGTAACCGCAACCCTCGTTGTCGCCCTGATTGAAATCTTCGATGCTGGCAATGCCGCTTTGCTCGGCGGCGCTGCGGAAGGCATCGAGAATCGGCCATGACAAGCGCTGGCGTTCGACCCGCCAGTCGCCGCTGGCGCCGTGGAACTCCGAGTCGCCGGCAAAGTGGTTTTCGCTTTTCTTGAACAGCGGCAGCACATCCTGCCAGCGCCAGCCGGGATTGCCGTCGGCGGCCCAGCCGTCGTAATCGCCAGCCTGGCCGCGCATGTAGATCATGCCGTTGATCGATGAGCAGCCGCCCAGTACTTTGCCGCGCGGGTAACTCAGGGTGCGGCCTTGCAGGCCCGGTTGCGCTTCGGTCTTGAAGCACCAGTCGGTGCGCGGGTTGCCGATGCAGAACAGGTAACCCACGGGGATGTGAATCCACGCATAGTTGTCGCGGCCGCCGGCCTCGAGCAGCAACACGCGATGTTGCGCATTGGCCGACAGTCGATTGGCCAGCAGACACCCGGCCGGCCCGGCCCCGACCACGATGTAATCGAATTCATCTAGGGAAGCCTGCATCCCTGACCTCGTGTTGTTGTTCTTGTTGTCTGTCATCCTAGTTGTTAGCTTTCGTCAAAAGAATGTTAGTTTTTGCGCAGCTGCTGTGCGTTTTTAAACAACGACGACCTAAGGATGGACGATGTTCGACTGGAATGACCTGCGGTTTTTTCTCGAGCTACAGCGTAGCGGGCGTTTGCTCACCGCTGCCCGCCGTTTGAACACCACCCACGCCACGGTGGCGAGGCATATCGAGGCCGTTGAAAAGAGCCTCGGCACCGCGCTGTTCGTGCAGCATGCTCAAGGTTACGAACTGACCCCGGCCGGCGAAGCGTTGCTCAAGCACGCCGAGGCCATGGAAAACGTCGCGTTGCTGGCCCAGGAAGAAATCACCCAGTCCACGGCGCCGCTCGGCAAGATTCGTGTTGGTGTCACGGAAGGGCTGGGGATCATGTTTCTTGCCAGTCGCATGAACGGTTTGTTCGAGCGCTATCCGGGACTGGAAGTGGAACTGGTCGCGGTGCCGCGCTTTGTCAGCATTCTCAATCGCGAGGCGGAAATCAGCATCCACCTCGAACGGCCGTCCGCCGACATGCTGGTGACGCGCAAACTCACTGACTATCGCCTGGCGCTATACGCCAGCCAGGATTACCTCGACCGCGCGCCAGCGCTGGGCAGTCGCGAGGACCTGGGGCGACACGCGTGGATCGGCTACGTCGACGACTTGCTGTTCAGTCAGGAGCTGATGTTCCTCAATAGTTTTTGCCGCAACCCGCAGGTGGTTTTTCACAGCACCAGTGTGATTGCCCAGCAACAGGCTGCGCGCGCAGGCTTGGGGATAGCCGTGTTGCCGTGCTACATGGCCAGTGATGATCCCGGTCTGGTGCCGTTGTTTCCCGATGAAAGCATTCTGCGCAGTTACTGGATCAGCACCCGGCGTGAGTTGCACAAGTCAGTGAGGTTGCGGGTGATGTGGGATTACGTTGTGGAGTTGTGTGAGCGGGAGCAGGACTTGCTGCTGGGCTCGATTTAACGGTGACACCCATCCTTGTAGGAGCTGCCGAAGGCTGCGATCTTTTGATTTTGTTTTTCAAGATCAAAAGATCGCAGCCTTCGGCAGCTCCTACATTGAAACCGTGTTTCACGGGAGGATTTCGAAGGCCGTACTGGCCAGCCGCTCGCCATTGACCATCACATGCACCGCATGCTTTCCCGCATAGTGCTTGCGAGTGGTCAGCTCCTTGATGTGCTGCCCACGACTCAAATGTTCAGTGCCATTGCCCGGCAGCGTCAGGCCCTTGAGCTTGAACACCTTCGCCGAAGTGCTGCCGTTGGCTTTCACGTAATCGATGGCGTAGTCGATCACCAGTCGCTGACTGTCCGCGACCGTGGATTTGACGGCAAAGGACAGGGTGATTTTTTCTCCGAGGCCAATCACCGGCGGGTGGACCCGCACATCGATGATCTCGACTTCAGGCTTGCCCCCTGCACCAATGATCGCCAACGCCCGCTGGTTGCCCTGTTTGATCAGGCTGCGCAGCGCATGTTTGGCGATCCACGCGGTGTGTTTGTTATCCAGCGACCAGCCCTCGATCAGGTCCAGCACCCACTCGGGATGATCCTTGGTGATGTCATTGAGGTGGTTGGCTACGGACTTGCGCACATAAAGGCTGGGGTCGGCCTTGAGGTTGTCGAGGATGCTCGCCGCCAGATTCGGGTCGGCCTGAACCTGTTCCAGGCGAAACGACCACGGCAGGCGCGGACGGCAACCTTCGCTGGCGAGACGCCGGACATGCTCGTTGTCGTCCAGCGACCAGTCGCGCATCAGCTTCAGTGAGCGCTCGATGTCGCTGCGCAGGAAATGGCGAATGGCGAATTCCGAAGAGCCGACCGCGGTGAAGTATTTGAGCGCGTCCATGGACACGTCGAAGCGATCAGCGCCGTAAGTCGCCACATAATGCGGCAGGCACATGCTGACAAAACCGCTATTGAGACGTGGGGCGAGGGCGCGCAATACCTCCAGCGATGCTTCAAAACCCAGCGGCAGCACCGCGTGCAGGCATTCGCTGACGCGGGCCATGCGCTGCATCACCGAGAGATCCGCCAGGCCGGTCTTGGCCAGTTTCAGGAAGGCCTTGGCGTCGAATTCCGGATAGACCGCCGTCATCTCGGTCGCAATGTGCTGGAGGCGTTCGGCGTTGAAGATTTCCTTGAGGGCGGGGGCGGATTGGTCGTCGGACATTGTGGGTTCCTTGAGATTTGTTATTGATCCGGTACACCGCGTTATCGTTCATCGCGGGCAAGCCTTGCTCCTACAGGTTATGTGTCCATTACTGAAAACACATCAATCTGTAGGAGCAAGGCTTGCCCGCGATGGGGCCCGCATGGCCGCCTCATTTATTGGCGGTTTGCTCTTCCAACTGGTCCGATTCAAACAACCTCGCCAATTCCGCCCGCGCTTCCTGCGCCGTCTGCTTGACCTTCACCGCGTCGTCATAAATCGCATGCTGGGCTTCGAGCACCTGTTCGTCGTGATGCTTGAAGCGCTTGATCCGCGCATCGGCCTGGGCCTGGGTCAATCCCAGCCCGATCAGCGTCTGCCGGCTCATTTCCAGACTGGAATAAAAGGTCTCGCGCACGGCGTGGGCACCCACGTCCATCAGGCGATGCACATGCTGGCGGTTACGCGCACGGGCGATGATCTTGATGTGCGGATAGAGCTTGTGCACCAGTTCGGCGGTCTTGATGTTGGTGTCCGGATCGTCGGTGGCGATGACGAAGAATTCGGCTTCGCCAACCTTGGCCGCGCTAAGGATTTCCGGGCGCATCGGGTCGCCGTAGAACACCGGCACGCCGCCGAAGCTGCGCGACAGTTCGATGGTTTCCACCGAGGTGTCGAGGGCGACGAACTTGATGTTCTGCGCCCGCAGGATACGGGCGACGATCTGGCCCATGCGACCCATGCCGGCGATCACCACGCGAGGCTCATCGGTGTCGATTTCACGGAATTTCTCGGGAACGACCACTGGTTGCACCTTGGGGCTGACCAGGCGCGCGCAGACCAGCAGCAACAAGGGTGTGAGGGCCATGGACAAGGTGATTGCCAGGACCAGCAAGTCATACAGGCGCGGCTCGAACAGGCTGTGATCACGGCCGATCTTGAACACCACAAAGGCAAATTCACCGCCGGCCGCCAGCACGATGCCGAGGCGAATCGCGCTGACCTTGCTCAAGCCGCCCGCCAATCGCCCCACGATAAACAGCAGCGGCAACTTGACGGCGATCAGCAGCACGGTCAGCCCCAGCACCACGATGGGCTCGCGCAGCAACAGACTGAGGTTCGCGCCCATGCCGACGCTCATGAAAAACAGTCCCAGCAGCAGACCCTTGAACGGTTCGATCTGCGCTTCCAGTTCGTGCCGGTATTCGGAGTCCGCCAGCAGCAGACCGGCAAGGAATGCGCCGAGGGCCATGGAAATGCCGGCCAGATCCATCAGCCATGCGGTGCCCATGACCACCAGCAACGCGGTCGCGGTGGACACTTCCGGCAAACCGCTTTTGGTGACGATGCGGAACACCGGGCGCAGCAGATAGCGTCCGCCGACCACCACAATCGCAATGCTGACCAGCACGCGCAGACCCTGGTTCACATCGTCGGCCGCACTGAGGTTTTGATCGCTGCCCGCCAGCAGCGGCACCATGGCGATCAACGGGATCGCGGCGATGTCCTGGAACAACAGGATCGCGAACGCCAGACGCCCGTGGGGGCTGGTCAGTTCCTTGCGTTCAGCCAGGCTTTGCAGGCCAAACGCGGTGGACGACAGGGCCAGACCGAGACCCAGCACGATCGCACTGTTCAACGGTTGTCCGAATACAAACAACGCCAGCACGCCGAGCACTGTTCCCGTCAGCAGCACCTGCGCCAGGCCGACGCCGAACACCGACTTGCGCATCACCCACAACCGTCGTGGCGACAACTCAAGACCAATGATGAACAGCAGCAACACCACGCCAAGTTCCGAGATGTGCGCGACGCTTTCCGGGTTGCCGATCAGGCCGAGTACCGACGGGCCAATGATCACCCCGGCAAACAGATAACCGAGCACCGCCCCCAGTTGCAGACGCTTGGCCAGGGGAACGGTGAGCACGGCCGCGAGCAGAAAAACGACTGCGGCTTGCAACAGACTGCCTTCATGGGGCATGGCGAAAACTCCATCAACTCGGTACGGCGGGGGCGACAAGGATAAAGGCTCGACCCGGTGGCGTCAGCATAGCGCTGGAACTTAGTTGTTACATTTTGCATTAATTGGTTACATTCATAGAATAAACGGATCAATCTGATCCGAGCGCTGAGTTCACTCCATGGCCATCAATTTCGACCTCAACGATCTGCAAGCTTTTCGCGCCGTGGTGGAGCAGGGCAGCTTTCGCAAGGCTGCCGACACGGTACGCATCTCCCAGCCAGCCCTGAGCCGGCGCATCGAAAAACTCGAAGACGCGCTCGGTGTCAGGTTGTTCGAACGCACCACCCGCAAGGTCAGCCTGACCCAGGCCGGGCGCGGTTTCATGCCCAGCGTTGAACGCTTGCTCGACGATCTGGATGTGGCGCTGCTGGGCATCAGCGAAGTCGCTTCGACCCGACTTGGCCACGTCACTGTCGCCTGCGTGCCGTCGGCGGCGTACTACTTCATGCCGCGAGTCGTCGCGCACTATCACCGGCAATTTCCGCGGATCAAGGTCAAGGTGCTGGATTCCAGCGCCCATGAAGTGTTGAGCGCGGTGGTCAATGGCGAAGCCGATTTCGGCCTGAGCTTCATGGGCACGCTGGAGGCCGAAGTCGATTTCGAGCCGCTGGTGCAGGAAAGCTACGTGGTCGCCTGTCGGCGCGATCACCCATTGGCCGGGCGCAGTAGCGTGACCTGGGACGAGTTTTATCAGCAGGATTACATCTCGCTGGACAAGACCTCGGGCAACCGGTTTTTGCTCGATCAGGCATTGACCGGCGTGGTGCCGCAGCGGCCGAGCATCTGCGAAACCCGGCATGTGACGACGATGATCGGGCTGGTGGAGGCGGGGTTGGGCGTCGCGGCGGTGCCGTTGATGGCGATGCCGGCAGCGGATCACCCGATTCTGACGCGGGTGCCACTGACCGATCCGCAAGTGATGCGCAGCGTCGGACTGATCAAGCGCCGGGGTCGAACCCTGACCCCGGCAGCCCTTGAACTGGAACGGTTGGTGGTGGAAATGAAAGTCCGGGAGCCTGCGGTCAGCGGTTGACTGAATCCAGACCGGTAGCTTTTACGTCCGGTTGCGCCTGGGCCGATGCCATGTACTCAAGCAATGCCTTGGCCTCGGCGGGGTGTTGTGCGCCCACCGGAATACCGGCGGCAAATCGGGTGACCGACTGCACCGACTCCGGAATCTTCGCCACAAAACTCACGCCCGGCACCGGCAGCAATTCGCTGACCTGCTGGAAGCCCAATTGATAGTCGCCCGTGGCAACCACTGAGCCCACGGGGATTTTCGGCACCATGGTCGACTTGGCTTTGAGCTGATCCTCGATACCCAGGCGCTTGAACAACTGCTGCTCGATGTACACGCCACTGGCGCTGTCGGAATAGGCCACGGATTTGGCGTCCAGCAGCGTCTTTTTCAGGCTGTCGACCGAGCTGATGTCCGGCTTCGGCGTACCTTCGCGTACCACCAGACCAATCCGCGAATCGGCCAGTTCTACCCGAGAGGCCGGGTCGACTTTGCCCTGCTTGATCAGATCGTCCAGCGCGTAGCCGACCATGATCACCACGTCGGCTTTCTCTCCGCGCGCCAGGCGATTGGGGATCGCTTCCGGTGCCTTGCCCATCGATGGACCGAGTGCGGTGTCGAGGGTGTTGCCGGTGGACGCCGCGAATTTCGGGCCGAGGATCTTGTAGGCCGCGGTGAAGCCGCCGGAGGTCATCACACGGATTTCTTCGGCCTGCGCCGCAGCACTGAAGGCCAGGCTGACGAGCAGGCCAAGGGCCGCAACATTGAATAGCTTTTTCATTGGCGATTTCTCTGAGGGCTGATTCACGAAAGGGCGGGTTGCAGGCGCCCGCTGGAGCGGCGATAGAGGTACAGCGTTGCGCACAACGCACAGAGCGCAGCGATACTCATCCAGTAACCGGGTGCCGCCTTGTCGCCGGTGTACTGGATCAGGAAGGTCGACATCGCCGGGGTGAACCCGCCAAACACTGCGGTGGCCAGGCTGTAAGCCAGAGAGAAACCGGCCACTCGGACTTGCACCGGCATGATTTCCGTCAGCGCCGGAATCATCGCGCCGTTGTACAAGCCATAAATGAACGACAGCCACAGCAGCACCAACAGCATGTTGATGAAGCTCGGTGCCTGCACCAGGTACGACAGCGCCGGATAGGTCGAGGCCAGCGCCAGCAGAGCCATGGCGATCAACACCGGACGACGGCCGATGCGGTCGGAGAGTGCACCACCAATCGGCAGCCAGAAGAAATTCGACACACCCACCAGCAAGGTCACCAGTAGCGCATCGGAGGTGCTCAGGTGCAGCACGGTCTTGCCGAAAGTCGGCGCGTACACGGTGATCAGGTAAAACGCGGTGGTGGTCAGGGCGACCATCATCATCCCGGCGAACACGATCACCCAGTTCTGCGCCAGCGTGCGGAACACCTCGCCCATGCTCGGGCGATGCTTGCGGGCGGCGAACTCTTCGGATTCTTCCAGGTTGCGGCGCAGGAAGAAAATGAACGGCACGATCATGCAACCAATGAAGAACGGAATCCGCCAACCCCAGTCGGCAATCATCGCCGGCGCCATCCATTGGTTCAGGCCATAGCCCAACGCCGCAGCGACGATGATCGCCACTTGCTGGCTGCCCGACTGCCAACTGGTGAAAAAGCCTTTATTGCCCGGCGTGGCGATCTCCGAGAGATACACCGAGACACCACCCAATTCCGCGCCTGCCGAGAAGCCTTGCAGCAATCGGCCGATCAACACGAGGGCCGGGGCGAACAGGCCGATGGTTTCGTAACCGGGGACCAGCACAATCAGAATCGTGCCGCTGGCCATGATCGATAGCGTAACGATCAACCCTTTGCGCCGCCCGACATCATCGATGTAGGCACCCAACACCACGGCGCCGAGCGGGCGCATCAAGAATCCTGCGCCGAACACGGCAAAGGTCATCATCAGCGAGGCGAATTCGCTGCTGGCGGGGAAGAACACTGCAGCGATCTGCGTGGCGTAGAAGCCGAAAAGGAAGAAGTCGAACTGTTCGAGGAAGTTGCCCGAGGTGACCCGGAAAATGGCGCTGGCGCGAGAGCGTCCGCGCGGAATTGAGGCTGTCATCGATAAATACTCCACCGCTTTATGACGTGTGCTACCTGGACGCGGCGCACGGTTCTTATTGGGGCGGATAGTGGAGCAGGGGGATCGATATGTTAATTGCATAGTTGGCATGTATTGATGCGTGAGGCGGATCAATTGAGTCGGAGAGCGAACCGCGGTGTTGAGAAGTCAGGCTCATCTACAGGAATATTTTTCAGGAGGTTGGAGCTGTTTTCGTGTAACTAAAAAGAAACACGTAAGGAAGGCCTGGTCTTTTAATCGGTGTTGGATGACGTAAAGAGAAGTTAACACGTGCTCGGTTAAGGCTGGTGAATGTTGCGATTGGCTAGAGGGTTGATTTCGATTGATTCTAAAGAGGATATACATTTTTTGCCTAAGCTTTTTTGAGCTTGTAAAGGTACAAAAAAATCCGGAGCGCATTATGAAAACGCCATTGATACTAATTGATGTACCTTCAATTTATAAAAATAAAAGCGGAGTTGCTGTTTCGTTACCCAAGCGACTTGCTTCGGCAACGCCCGATATGGCATTGGCGATCGCGCGTGTGAGTAAGGAGTTAAAAGAGCATCAAGGAAGGCTGGTCTTGTCGGACCTGTTTCGTAGTTTTGATATGCAGTCACAGGCCCATCTAGAACATTTGAAAGGGAACAAGAAAGCATTTGTTGCCGCACCGGGCGGTAGCTTTCATGAGGCAGGCCGGGCCATGGATATTTCCTTGTCTGATATCAAAGTGCCTTTGGCAACGTTCTGGGAGGTGGGCATGGCTCATGGTTTGGTTCCGATTATTGATAAGCCAAATTCAAAAACAAGTGAAGCTTGGCACTTTGAGTGCAGGGGAAGTCACCAGAAAGTCATTGAGTACTACAAGGCTGGGCATGGCAATAATTTTGAGAAGGCTTATACGGCTGGCGCCGCCTCAGCAATACTTGCCTGGGGAGGATATGTTCAACTGTTTGGAAAAAATCAGAAAGAGGCTCAGCTTCAAGCTGCGCTGATCCGATGCGGACACATCATTGGCAATATTGATGGCGCTATAGGAGCGAATACGCGTTTGGCGCTTAAAAGCTTGAGTATTGATGATGGGTCTATCGATGATGCACTAAAGGAGGTGGAAGATTTGGTGCAAATTCAGTTTGCAGAGGAGTACCGCGTCGCCAGCGAAGTAGTTGCTATCCAAATGGAGAACGTTGACTAGTTTTACAACGCTGCTCTGGTTCCGATAGGGGAGGATGCTCACACAATTAATGCGTCCGTAAGTGCATTTGATCGCTTGATGTCACGAACCCTGGCCCGATCGTCCGGGTGCACGCAGGAACAGAACAGTGCGTAGGAGGGCGTCACTTCGCCGATCTTGAAACCGAACATGCCGTAGATCGCCTCGGACCAGTAGAGTTTGTCGGTGTCGACATCCCAGTCCCAAGTGCCGATGCGGGCGAAGTATTGGCTGCGTTTGAAGCGCTCGACGTCGCCGTCCTGACGAATGTTCTGGCCTTCGGCGAGGCTGTTGATGATGTCGCGGTACTCGGCCAATTGCCTGCGCAACTTGCGCTCGCGGCAGATCAGCATGACGATCAGAACAAGCATTACCGAGCCGATGGCGGCGCTGGTCCAGAGCAGGGTCATTCAGGGATGGCCATCATGGCGTCATAAACCCCAGGTGTTGGTGATGGTTAGCTTAGTTCAGGGTAACTTCGGCAAACAGCCGCAAACGGTGGTCAAGCGAGGGCAAAGGTTGCCAATCGACAGCAAATCTGGGAAAACGGCGCCCATCGGCCCTTGGGCGAACGAGCATACGAGTGAAATTAATGAATGACGAGCTTCAGGTAATCGATCTACAGGTGGGTGACGGTAAAGCCGCCGTCAAAGGCGCATTGATCACCACCCAATACCGTGGCTGGCTGGAAGACGGCACTGAATTCGATTCTTCCTACGGCCGGGGCAAACCTTTCCAGTGTGTGATTGGCACCGGTCGGGTGATTAAAGGTTGGGATCAAGGCCTGATGGGCATGCAGGTCGGTGGCAAGCGCAAGTTGCTGGTGCCGGCGCATCTGGCCTACGGCGAGCGTACGATGGGCAAGATCACGCCGAATTCGAATCTGGTTTTTGAGATTGAGTTGTTGGAAGTGCTGACGCGGGATGATTGAGGGGGATAGCTGAGCTGTTGTGGTGGACGGTAAGCCCCACCACAGTGTCCTGTATTTGAACGCTCGCCGGGTCAGGTAAATACGTCAATATCATCGAGCGTATCCGCGATGATTCCTTCCAGCGAAGGATATTTTTGCTTTACGGTTTCGAGTGCCGGAAGGACCACTTCCTTGTCCAGTTTTCCGTGCCTGCGAGCTATATGACCAAGCGCGGTGACGGCGGATGCTGCAACCGATTCAGTTCCACTTGTGAGGTACTTAAGGCAAGTGCTCTCAGCCCAGGTTCTGTCACCTTCATTCAGACCGATAGAAATCAGCCCCGCACTAACTTTTGTATCCACGCCGCTGGCAAGAAGCAGCGTCGCTTCATCATGGCTCATTGATGGATCTTGATAGAGAAGGCTCACTTCTTTGCTCCCAGGATATTGCCTTTGTTGTTTACTTTCTTAGCTTTAAGCAGCGCGTTTTTCATATCTTGGTGGAGTTTGTCCCATGGTCTGACATGGCCGTGGTAGATATCTCCTCCCGTTTGGTCAAAGACAACAAACTCGTTTGTGTCTGGGTCGACGCCAATCCTGCGTGCTGATGTCGGTTTCACCTGTATTGAGTTCTCCAGCGCTACCTGTCCATTGGCGGGACCTTTACTTTTGACTGGTGTATCCGTCTTCCCATGGTAACTGGCCGCATCGAACACCAGATTCAAAACAATGTAGAGAGGCTTGATACCGGAATCAGCTGGAAATACTAGGATGAAATCCTTGTATTCAGGAGGATAGATCGGATCGACGATGATGTTATCTGCCTGTTCAGTAGGCGGATAAATCCAGATGTGCGGGGTTTGTGGGGCGCTTTCCAGTGGCGGAATCCCCGATGCGTCGGAAGGGTCAACGGCAGGTGTCCATATCAACGTTGTCCCGTGGCCAAAGTCAGCCACTTGCTGGGAGCCTTGAGCCACGAACTGCACCACGGGAATCATTTCCCAATCGCGGCGATTCTGGGTGTTGTATCCGTATCCCTTAATGCTGCCATCGGCTTGCTGTTCTACGCGTAGGCGGACACGTGTACGGCCGTTCTTAAGCGACTTGAGCTGTTCCTCCGTATAGAGGGAGCTGTCCCCCAAACTCGATGGCCACAATAGGGCGACCATTCCCAACAATGCCCCAGTGACAACACCACCCGTCACTACGCCTGCGGTACCGGCTGCACTGGTGCCAGTGACACCAGCCTGGCCTAACAGAAGCGTTCCCAATGCGGCAGGTAACTGGCTGCCACCGATTTTTTTGAGTGGAATATTTCCCGCTGAATCCCTTTCACGGCCACCTAACAGGAATAACTTTCCGTAGTCGGCCAGTTCCTCAACCGGAACAAACCCGGCGCGGTTGTCATGATTGATTACGCCGTTGGGGAGTTTGCAGCTTTTGGCGAACACACAACCCATTGGGCTTGGTTGTTCCTGTTGATGAGGTTGCCTGATGAGGCGGTCTTCATATGCCTGTTGTCGCGCCAGCATATCGTCATATGCTTTTGCCTGGCGTCCCGCTCCGCCAGTTCGGTGGTGGTCATGAAGCGGCTGGAGACGTGGTGTCCGTCGCCTGAGGGTGGGTTTTTAACCCGAGGTATGTCGGTTCTGCGGGCCATGAGCGTCCTTGTTTCATTTTCTGATAGCGATGCGGACGCTAAATCAGGCTGCACTTTATAGATGTAAGGTGTTTCTGAAACATCTGTGGGAGAGAGCCTGCTCGCGATGAGCGATGACGCTGACCGCCCTTGGGTCGCAAGGAGATCAGCGCGCGGTTCACGTTGAAAGTGCCTATGTCAGGCGAACAGTCGCCAGATAACTCGAACAAGCATCAGGAATGTGTTTTTAATTATTGATATTTAATGAATTATTATCGAATCGTGTATCCGCTATCGACCACCCAATCCTGCCCGATGACATTGCGGGCGCCGTTGCCGAGCTGGAACAGAATCACGTCGGCGACGGCCGCGGCTTCCAGGAACTGACCGTCCAACAGCCGCAGGTTGACTGCGTTGGCCACGTCGCTCAGCTCTTCGCTCTTCAAACCCAGGGTGGACCAGATCGGCGTAGCGGTAGGGCCGGGCGACACGGTGTTGATGCGGATGCCGTGGGGCGCCAATTCAACCGCCAAGGTGCGGGCATGATGGATCAACGCAGCTTTGGAGGCGATGTAGGCGGCCAGCCCGGGGAAGGTTACTTGCGCCAGGAAGGTGCCGATGAACACTACCGAGGCGGACGCCGCCAGTTGCCCGCGCAGGCAGGCCAGGGTGTTCAGCGCCCCTGCGCCATTGACCGCCCATTGCCGGTCGAACGCGGTCAGGTCCAGGCCATCGGCCAACTCTGCAATGCCAGCGTTCGGCACCAGATAACTCACCGGGCCCATGGTTGCAGCCTGTTTCGCCAGCCGCGCCAGATCGTCCGGTTGGGTCACATCACCGGCGACCCACGACAACTGAGTCGTGAAGCGCTCCGCCAATTCACCGAGGCCGCCGATCTGGCGTGACATTGCCAACACGCGGGCACCTTGAGCCAGTAGCCGCTCGGTGACGGCCAGGCCGATTCCGGAACTGGCGCCGGTGACGACGGCCAGACGATCCTGAAAAGCATTGTTCATAAACGATGTTCCTTTGGTCAGTGAGCGTTTACAGGTCACGTACCAAAAATCAGGCCAATGTGAAGAGGCTTGAAGGGCGGGCGTTTGAGGTGGGCGAGGGTTATTTTGACTCGATGTGAATGTTGTCATTAAGACCGCTTCTGGTCTTTTTGACTGAGTGGAAAACTTAGGATTTACAGCGGCTTACAGCGCGCTTCAAATCCGTGATCTGATGAAAAGAAACGAAACTGGGTCTGTTTTTTATCGCGAGTTTTCAGTAGCGTCGGTGCGACTTACCTCTCTTCAGCAGGAAACCCATGTCGTCATTCAATGAATTCCGGGAGATGGTTCAACAGCTGGATGCCGCTTATCGACACTGGACCGGCGCACGCCTGCCTGCGCCGGATTCGCTGAGCGAAGACGAGCGCCTGGCCTGGTTGCATGCCCAGGCACCGTACGCCTTGCTGGCCCATGGCACTGAAGCCGATCCGCTGTTCTATTACGCCAACGAGCAGGCGCTCGCCAGTTTCCAATATCCGCGCGAGCAGTTCATCGGTATGCCTTCGCGTTTCAGCGCATCACCGCTGGACCGGGAAATGCGCCAGACCCTACTTGAGCAAGTCACGGCCAAGGGCATCGCCCACGGCTACAGCGGCTATCGGGTCGACCGCATGGGGCAAGCGTTCATGATTCATGAAGGCAGTGTCTGGACGCTGCTGGACGAGCAGGGCGTTCGCTGTGGCCAAGCCGCGTTGTTCTGGCCGGACCCGGAGCGCGTGGGGCAACTCGGCTAGATCGGCCGTGCGATCGGGCAAAAAAAATCGCCGCCTTCGAGTACCGAGGGCGGCGATTTTTTATTACGGGTGGGCGTCAGGTCAAACCTTGACGATCCAGCCCGCTGGCGCTTCGATGTCGCCGGTCTGCACGCCGGTCAGCTCTTTGTAGAGCTTCTGGGTGATCGGGCCGACTTCGGTTTCGCTGTGGAACACGTGCAGGTGGTCGTTGTAGTTGATGCCGCCGATCGGCGTGATCACCGCCGCAGTACCGCAAGCACCGGCTTCCTTGAAGTCCGCCAGCTTGTCGATGAACACGTCGCCTTCGACCACGTCCAGACCCAGGCGGGACCTGGCCAGTTCGATCAGCGACAGACGGGTGATGCCCGGCAGTACCGATGGCGAGTTCGGGGTCACGAACTTGTTGTCGTGGGTGATCCCGAAGAAGTTGGCCGAACCGACTTCCTCGATCTTGGTGTGGGTCATCGGATCCAGGTAGATGGCGTCGGCGAAGTGGGCTTTCTTGGCCTTGGAGCCCGGCATCAGGCTGGCGGCGTAGTTGCCACCGACCTTGGCGGCGCCGGTGCCTTGCGGCGCGGCACGGTCGTAGCTGGAGATCTGGAAGTTGTGCGGGGTCAGGCCGCCCTTGAAGTAGGCGCCGACCGGGATGCAGAAGATCGAGAAGATGAACTCGGGCGCGGTGCGCACGCCGATGTTGTCACCCACGCCGATCACGAACGGACGCAGGTACAGCGCGCCGCCGGTGCCGTAAGGCGGGATGAAGCGCTCGTTGGCGCGAACCACGGCTTTACAGGCTTCGATGAACTGCTCGGTGTCGACTGTCGGCATCAGCAGGCGCGCGCAGCTGCGTTGCATGCGCAGGGCGTTCTGGTCCGGGCGGAACAGGTTGATCGAGCCGTCCTTGC
>RCUS01000643.1_pt1 | contig 21794 bp, 17 predicted proteins | sample 2166221 | NCBI WGS metagenome assembly RCUS01 (sample SAMN09932758, study PRJNA488358) | compost metagenome | isolation source: compost soil in cyclohexanecarboxylic | place: Germany: Experimental Botanical Garden | reverse complement strand
GATCGTATTCGGGCATTTTTTCGATCAGCATCGGTAGCAACTGGTCGACGACTCCCTGGCCTTTGCTTGAACCCTCGAAGATCGTCAGCGGCGGCAGGTCGCGCAGCAGCCAGAACAACCGTTCCTTGGCCACTGCAATACCGGGCATGCTGGCGCCCAGCAGGGTGCAGAGCATCAATGCCAACAGCGTATGGCAGCGCTGTCGCCTGCGTTTGATCATATGCAAGTCTCCACCGTCGGGCCGGTCACCGGGTCAGGCGCAATGCGTTACACCGCGCCTTGCTCACGTAGGCGTGCAATGCCTGGTGCGTCGTAGCCGAGCTCAGCAAGCAGTTGCTCGGTGTGCGCGCCCAGTTCCGGCCCGACCCATTCGCTGGAGCCCGGTGTCTCTGATAGTTTTGGCACGATCCCAGGCATCTTGAACGGCTTGCCGTCGGGAAGCTTGGCGTGCAGGAACATTTCGCGGGCCAGAAACTGCGGATCGCTGAACATATCTTCGGCACTGAAAATACGGCTGGCCGGGACCTGCGCATCGTTGAGCACCTGCATCAGAGCGTCCAGCGTTAGGCTGGCGGCCCAGCGGTCGATGACGCCGTAGAGTTCATCGCGGCGTAAATCGCGGCCGTCGTTACTGGCCAATTGCGGATCGTCGGCCAGGTCCTGGCGGCCGATGGCCTGCATGAAGCGTTTGAAGATCGCATCGCCGTTGGCACCGATCTGCACATGTTTGCCGTCGGCGCTGGTGTGGATCGACGAAGGCGTGATGCCTGGCATGATGTTGCCCGTGCGCTCGCGAATAAAACCGAACACATCAAACTCGGGCACCATGCTTTCCATCATCGCGAAGATCGCTTCGTACAAGGCGACATCCACCACTTGGCCTTCACCGCCATTGACTTCGCGATGACGCAACGCCATCAAGGCGCCGATCACCCCCCACAATGCAGCGATTGAGTCGCCGATAGAAATGCCCGTACGCACCGGGGGGCGGTCTTCGAAACCGGTGATGTAGCGCAGCCCGCCCATGGACTCACCCACCGCACCAAAGCCAGGCTGGTCTTTCATCGGCCCGGTCTGGCCAAAGCCGGACAGGCGCACCATCACCAGCTTGGGGTTCAGGGCGTGCAGCGTGTCCCAGCCCAGGCCGAGCTTTTCCAGTACGCCGGGGCGGAAATTCTCGATCAGGATGTCGGCGTCGGCCAGCAGCTTTTTCAGAATGTCGATGCCTTCGGCATGCTTGAGGTTGAGGGTCAGCGATTGCTTGTTACGGGCCTGGACAAACCACCACAGCGAAGTGCCCTCATACAGCTTGCGCCATTTGCGTAACGGATCACCGCCATCGGGGGACTCGACCTTGATGACCTGGGCACCGAATTCGGCACAGATGCGCGAAGCAAAAGGGCCGGCAATCAGGGTACCGAGTTCGATGACTTTCAGTCCGGCGAGGGGTTTGCTGGGCGTGGGCATGTGGCGTCCGTAGCGGCAGGTCAGAGCTCCCGTTTTTATCACAGGCAGACGCGCTCAGATACTGTCGCGGGGCAAGGATTGTACGGATCGGTTAGACTGGGCGACTTTTTCTTTGCGCAAGATGCCCGCCATGGCCCAGCCCTCCACGACCTACAAGTTTGAACTGAACCTCACCGATCTTGATCGCGGTGTGTACGAAAGCGTCAAGCAAACCATTGCCCGCCACCCTTCGGAAACCGAAGAGCGTATGGCCGTGCGGTTGTTGGCCTATGCGCTGTTCTACAACGAACAGCTGGCGTTCGGTCGCGGCTTGTCGGAGGTCGATGAGCCCGCTTTGTGGGAAAAAAGCCTGGATGATCGCGTGTTGCACTGGATTGAAGTCGGTCAGCCAGACGCGGAGCGTTTGACCTGGTGCTCGCGTCGCACTGAACGTACCAGCCTGCTGGCCTATGGCAGCCTGCGTGTATGGGAGACCAAGGTCGTTCCAGCGGTCAAGAATCTGAAGAACGTGAATATTGCCGCTGTGCCGCAGGAGGTCCTGGAGACACTGGCCAAAGACATGCCGCGAGCGATCAAGTGGGATGTGATGATCAGCGAAGGTACGATCTTTGTCACTGATGACCGCGGCCAGCATGAAGTCCAGCTGCAATGGCTGCTGGGTGAGCGCGGCTGAGGCCGCCTTGCGCACATTCCCTATTTCCGATTGACGAGAAGCCCACCTCCGCCCATGCGTATCGAACCACGCCCACTACCTTCGACCCTGCCGCTGCTCGGCGACCTGCCGCCGTTGCTGACTCGCCTGTACGCCGCCCGCGGCGTGCAGTCAGCCGAAGAACTGGACAAAAGTCTGGCACGCCTGCTGCCTTTTCAGCAGCTCAAGGGCATTGATGCGGCGGTGGATCTGCTGGTTGAGGCCCTGGCTGAGCGTCAGCGTATTCTGATTGTTGGCGACTTCGATGCCGATGGTGCCACGGCCAGTACGGTGGGCGTGCTGGGCTTGCGCCTGCTGGGCGCAGCCCATGTCGATTATCTGGTGCCTAATCGCTTCGAATATGGCTACGGCCTGACGCCTGAGATTGTCCAGGTCGCGCTGGAGCGTCAACCTCAGCTGTTGATCACCGTCGACAACGGTATTTCCAGTGTCGACGGCGTGGCAGCGGCGAAAGCGGCCGGGCTCAAGGTGCTGGTGACCGATCACCACTTGCCAGGCACTGAATTGCCAGGCGCTGATGCCATCGTCAACCCCAACCAGCCGGGTTGCACCTTTGCCAGTAAGGCGCTGGCCGGGGTTGGGGTGATCTTTTACGTGCTGATGGCGTTGCGCGCGCGCCTGCGTAGCCTCGGGCACTATGAAAACCAGCCTCAACCGAATATCGGTGAATTGCTCGACCTGGTGGCGCTGGGCAGTGTCGCTGACGTGGTGCCGCTGGATGCCAATAACCGTATCCTGGTGCACCAGGGGCTCGAACGCATTCGTGCCGGTCGTGCCCGCCCGGGGCTCAAGGCGATCCTGGAAGTGGCGCGGCGTGACCACGCGCGTATCACCTCCACTGACCTGGGCTTTATTCTCGGGCCACGGCTCAATGCTGCCGGTCGCCTGGATGACATGAGCCTGGGCATCGAGTGCCTGCTCAGCGATGACCCGAACCTGGCTCTGGAGATGGCCGGGCAGTTGGATGAATTAAACCAGGACCGCAAATCCATCGAGCAAGGCATGCAGCGCGAAGCACTGGCCCAGCTCAAGGACCTGCCACTGGAGTCGATGCCCTTCGGCCTTTGCCTGTTCGAACCAGACTGGCATCAGGGCGTGATTGGCATTCTTGCCTCGCGTCTCAAGGAACGTTACCACAGGCCAACCATTGCCTTCGCCGATGCAGGTGATGGCATGCTCAAGGGCTCAGCCCGTTCGGTACCAGGTTTTCACATTCGTGATGCCTTGGATGCCGTGGCGGCGCGCCAGCCGCAACTGATCAGCAAGTTCGGCGGCCATGCCATGGCCGCCGGACTGTCGTTGCCGGCGGATAACTTCCCGGCATTTGCCCAGGCGTTCGACGAAGAAGTGCGCAGGCAGTTGCAGGAAGATGACCTGACCGGCCGTCTGCTCACGGATGGCACGTTGGCCGTTGAAGAGTTTCACCTGGAGCTGGCGCGCGCACTGCGCCACGCCGGCCCTTGGGGGCAGCACTTCCCCGAGCCGTTGTTCCATGGGGTGTTCCAGCTGGTTGAGCAACGGGTGGTGGGCGAACGGCACCTGAAGGTGGTGCTCAAAAGCGAGTGCGGCGCGGTAAAACTCGATGGCATCGCCTTTAGCGTTGATCGGGAAGTTTGGCCGAACCCGACCGTGCGTTGGGTCGAATTGGCCTACAAGCTTGACGTCAACGAGTTCCGCGGCCAGGAAAGCGTACAGCTGATGATCGCGCATATGGAGCCGCGCTGAACTCAGAGATCAAAGTGGTCTAGGCTCAGAATGATTGGTCGAAGAACCTGCGGGGAAGATTCTGTGGTCGGCCGGTCAACCATCTGGAGCCTTACCACTTGATTTGAGAGGTGCCCCATGAGCCTGCTGCTTGATCCCTATACCCTGCGCCACCTGACCCTGCCCAACCGTATTGCGGTTTCACCCATGTGCCAGTACTCCAGTGTCGATGGCCTGGCCAATGACTGGCACCTGGTTCATCTGGGCAGCCGCGCGGTGGGCGGTGCCGGATTGATTTTTACCGAAGCCACGGCGGTCACTGCCGATGGCCGGATTACTGCCCAGGACCTGGGGCTGTGGGATGATGCGCAGATTGCGCCGTTGCAACGCATCACCCGCTTTATTACCGCGCAGGGCGCCGTGCCAGGCATTCAGTTGGCCCATGCCGGACGCAAAGCCAGTACCTATCGGCCATGGTTAGGCAAGCAGGGTAGCGTCAAGCCGCAAGAGGGCGGCTGGGTGCCGATCGGGCCGTCGAAGATTGCTTTCGACCCGCAGCACACCGCACCTGTGGAGATGAGCAAAGCGCAGATTGACGAGGTGATCCAGGCCTTTGTCGACGCGGCGCAGCGTGCGTTGAAAGCCGGTTTCAAAGTGGTTGAGGTGCATGCGGCTCATGGCTATTTGTTGCATCAGTTCCTTTCGCCCTTGAGCAATCAACGCCGTGATGAATACGGCAGCAGCTTCGAAAATCGCGTTCGTTTGACCTTGCAGGTAACTGAGGCGGTGCGAGAAGTCTGGCCGGAAGAGTTGCCGGTGTTTGTCCGGCTCTCGGCCACCGATTGGGTCGAGGATGGCTGGAACCCGGATGAAACCGTCGAACTGGCCAAGCGTTTGAGGAAGCTGGGGGTGGATTTGATTGATGTCTCCTCCGGGGGAACATCAGTGAATGCCGAGATCCCCACGGGGCCTGGGTATCAGACGCAATTTGCCGCGAAGGTGCGTGAGGAGTCGGGGATTGCTACCGGTACGGTGGGGATGATTACCGATCCGATGCAGGCTGAAACCATATTGCGTACCGCGCAGGCCGATATCATCTTTCTGGCCCGCGAGCTGTTGCGCGATCCCTATTGGCCTTTGCATGCAGATGATGATCTTGGGGGGAACAGGGCGACCTGGCCGGCGCAATATCAACGTGCGACCAGTCGCGCTAATCCAATTCATGAGTCGGATTTACGCGATTGATTGGGCCTTGATGCTCAACAATGTGGGAAAACCATCTTTGCTTTGTTTGTGGGAGCTGGACTTGCCAGCGATGCAGGCGCCGCGCAGCAACTGACACCGCGCCAATCCTATCGCCAGCAAGGCTGGCTCCCACAGCAATAGCCGACAACCTGTCGCTTTTATGCCAGCTCACCCACCGCCCGCCAGGCCTCATCAATGGCCGCATGCGCATAAGCACTCCAGGCCGCATCGGAATTGGCGATGCTGACGTTGCCGACCGGCTTGCGCGCGAGTTCCATCCACTGTTCCGTCTGTTCGGCGTCGTCATAAAGGGTGTTGCTGAAGCAAGCGTATCCGTGTGGCCAGCGGTTGACGGTAATCGCCAGGATGTCCTGGGTGTGATCAAAACCACCGGGGCCAAGCATTCGCTGCAACTGTTCGCGCAGTTGGCTTTCCAGTACATCAAACGGCGTGCCATACAAGCGTCCACGCCCGGCGCGAGCCTGGTCCCGGCTGTTCATCCCGCTGTCGGGGCTGGTCGGCACGTAGACCATGTGCAGGCCAATGGGCTGTGCCGGGTCGCGTGGATGCTCGTAGCCGCCGAGACTGACCGGGTAGTCCAGTTTGATCCGACTGTAGGGTTGGGTGGCGGCATAGATTTCATGCACCCCAAGCGTTTGAAACGCTTGCCAGTTGCGCACGATGACTTTGCTGTAAACCAGCGGGAACTTCACATTCTGGCTCAGAGCATGGGCCTGCTCAGTGGACAGGTCGCGCAGCAAGTAAGGGATCATCATGTTGTAGCAGGCAAGGATGCAGTGCTTGCCGCGCACCTGGACCAGTTGCCCGTCGCGGCTGTAGCCGACGTTTACCGCGCCCTCAATATTGCGCACGCTGACCGCGGTACTGTTCAGGCGCAGGCGAACCAGTTGCTCGGCGCGGTCGAGCTGGCTGTAGTCGAAATTGGCCAGGACGATGTCTTCCATGTCCTTGCCCGGTGCTACAGGTGGAATCAGGCTGCGCACCAGCAAGCGCGCCAACGAAGCATTGCCGTCAGGGAAATGGTAGATGTAGGGCTCTTGCATTTCGGCCTGGGCTTCTTCGCTAATAGGCTCCAGGTTCATCGCGGCAAAACCAGGGAAGCCTACGCTGTAGGCGTCAGCAGCAGCCACGGTATCGATGCTCAGGGCCATAAAATCGTTGGTGCGCCCTTGAAAATACTTCACCGCCGTTGCTGACAGGCCGACATCCTTGAGCAGAAAGTCCTGGTAGCTGGTGCGCTCCAAGTAGGTGGTTTTGTCCTCCAGGGACTTGCCTGCCAGGTAATCCCGAGGCGTCTGGTGCAGGTCGATCAAGGCCTTGCGGTCGCTTTCTGGCAAGGGGAAATCGTTGATGAAGTCACTGATCGAGCGGGCGTTGAGCTGTGTCGGGGCAATGTCGTCGGCGACCATCGGCGTCGGATCGCCGCTGACCAATTTATCTTCGCCGAAGTGCTCTTTGTCGAAAAACACCCCGCGTGACAAGCCCAGGTCGGGATAGAAGCTGCGATCGAACGCGGTTTCGAAGCGTTTGATATCGACGCCGAGCTTGTTCAGCAACGCGTTGACCTCGGTGCTGTACAGGTGGTTGGGGGACTGAAAGGCTTCGCTGCCACCGTAGCCGATAATCATCCGGCCACCGGCGCTGAATTCGTTGCGTTTGGCATGCCCGCCAAAGTCGTCGTGGTTTTCCAGAATGAGGATTTTTGCTGTTGGGTGTTTTTCCCGATAGAAAAAGGCCGCCGAGAGCCCGCTGATACCACCGCCGACCACCACCAGGTCGTAGGTTTCGCTGATCGGCAGGGCGTCAGTGGTGAAGCGCTTTTTCTCCCAGCCCATTTGGTGCGCCACTTCGAAGGCGCCGACATGGCTGCCACGTAGTCCAGTCAAGGACGGTGGGTAGTAGCGTTCATTCTGGGCAGCTTGCAGCAATTGCAGGGGCGTCAGGCCCGCGGCAATGCCGATAGCGACGCCATTGATGAAGTCGCGTCGGGTGATTTCCATGGGTTTCCTTACCTTAGTGCTTGAACATCACGTGCCGAATGCAGGTGTAGTCTTCCAGTCCGTACATGGACATATCCTTGCCATAGCCGGAAAGTTTCTGACCACCATGGGGCATTTCGCTGACCAGCATAAAGTGCGTGTTGACCCAGGTACAACCGTACTGAAGGCGTGCCGAGAGGCGGTGGGCACGGCCGACATCGCCGGTCCAGAGCGAGGAGGCCAGGCCATAGTCCGAGTCATTGGCCCACGCCAGTGCTTGGGCTTCATCGTCGAAACGGGTGACTGAAACAACGGGGCCGAAGACTTCGCGGCGTACGATCTCGTCGTCCTGCTGGGCATCAGCCAGCACGGTTGGCTCGAAAAAGAAGCCGTCGCCAGCCACGGCTTTGCCACCGGTGACCAGGCGGATGTGCGGTTGGGCCACGGCGCGCTCGACCATGGCGGCGACACGGTCACGGTGCTGGGCGGTGATCAGTGGCCCAAGTTCAGTGTCCGGATCGTTTTGCAGGCCATGTTTGATACTGGCCACGGCGTTGCCAAGCTTTTCCACGAATTGCTCGTAGATACCGGTTTGGGCATAGATGCGACAGGCCGCCGTGCAGTCTTGGCCTGCGTTGTAGAAGCCGAACGTGCGGATGCCTTCAACGGCGGCGTCGATATCGGCGTCGTCAAAGATAATCACCGGGGCCTTGCCGCCCAGTTCCATGTGCATGCGTTTTACGCTTTGCGCTGTGCTGGTAATGATGTTGCTACCCGTTGGAATCGAGCCAGTCAGCGACACCATGCGTACTTTCGGGTGAGTGACCAGCGGCGTGCCGACACTCGGCCCGCGGCCAAAGAGGATGTTGAGCACGCCCGCAGGAAACATCTCGGCAGCCAGTTGTGCCAGGCGCAAGGCAGTGAGTGGCGTCTGTTCCGAAGGTTTGAGTACCACTGTGTTGCCTGCAGCCAGAGCTGGCGCGATTTTCCAGGCGACCATCATCAATGGGTAGTTCCACGGTGCAATCGAGGCGACCACACCGAGTGGGTCGCGGCGAACCATAGAGGTGTGCCCAGGCAGGTATTCACCGGCCGCTGAACCGCCGAGGCAACGGCTGGCGCCAGCAAAGAAGCGGAATACATCAGCAATTGCCGGAATTTCGTCGTTGAGTGCTGCCGCGAAGGGCTTGCCGCAATTGTCGGACTCCAGACGCGCCAATTCCTCACCGTGGGCCTCGATGCTGTCCGCCAGTTTCAGTAAAAGCAGGGAACGGTCCTTGGGTGTGGTCTGCGACCAGCTGTCGAAGGCGTGGTCGGCGGCGCGTACGGCGGCATCAACCTGCGCCTCGCTGGCCTCGTTGATCTCCACCAGCACGCTGCCCAGGGCTGGGTTGAGTACAGCCAGTGCATCGCCTTCACCGGCAACCAGTTGGCCATTGATCAGCAGTCGGGTTTGCATGGTTAAGTCCTCCTAGAGTTATTTACCGCTGCCGGCAACGCTTTCGCCACCGCGGGTCAGGTAATAGGCGCCAAGGATCGGCAGCATGGTCACCAGCATCACCAGCATGGCGACCACGTTGGTCACCGGCACGTCGCGCGGGCGGCTGAGCTGGTTGAGCAGCCAGATCGGCAGGGTGCGCTCATGGCCGGCGGTGAACGTGGTGACGATGATTTCATCGAACGACAAGGCAAAGGCCAGCATGCCGCCCGCCAACAGCGCCGAGCCGAGGTTGGGCAGGATGATGTAACGGAAGGTTTGCCAGCCATCTGCACCCAGGTCCATCGAGGCTTCGATCAGGCTGTGCGAGGTGCGGCGCAGGCGGGCAATGACGTTGTTGTAGACGATCACCACACAGAACGTTGCGTGACCGATGACGATGGTGAGGATGCCAGGTTCGATCCCCAAGGTCTTGAAGGCCGAGAGCAGGGCGATACCGGTGATGATGCCGGGCAGGGCGATTGGCAGGATCAGCATCAGCGAGATGCTTTCCTTGCCAAAGAAGCTGCGTCGGTACAGCGCCGCCGAAGCCAGGGTGCCGAGCACCAGCGCGATCAGTGTGGCCAGACAGGCCACCTGCACCGACAATTTGATCGCTTCGAGCACATCAGGTCGGGCAAACGCGACACTGAACCACTTCAAGGTAAAGCCCTGGGGCGGAAAGCTGAAAGCGGCATCCTGGGTGTTGAAGGCATAGAGGAAGATGATCAGGATCGGGAAGTGCAAGAACACCAGCCCGCCCCAGGCTGCCAGGCGCAGGCCCCATGAAGCGTGTTCAGAGTGCATCGAATGCCCCCAGGCGTTTGACGATCGACAGGTAGATGGCAATCAGCACGATCGGCACCAGCGTGAAGGCCGCGGCCATGGGCATATTGCCGATGGCGCCCTGCTGGGCGTAGACCATGCTGCCGATGAAGTAGCCAGGCGGACCGACCAGTTGCGGCACGATGAAATCGCCCAGCGTCAGCGAGAAGGTGAAGATCGAACCGGCGGCAATGCCCGGTACCGAGAGCGGCAGGATCACCTGCATGAAGGTTTGCCGGGGTTTTGCCCCCAGGTCCGCCGAGGCTTGCAGCAGCGACGGCGGCAAGCGCTCCAGCGATGCCTGGATGGGCAGGATCATGAACGGCAGCCAGATGTACACAAACACCAGAAACCGGCCCAGGTGCGAGGTCGACAGGGTGCTGCCGCCCACCCCGGGAATGGCGAGAATGAACTGCAACACCGGTTCCAGACTGAGTACCTGGACAAACCATTGGGCCACACCGCCTTTGGCCAGCAACAAGGTCCAGGCATACGCTTTGACGATATAGCTGGCCCACATCGGCAACATCACCGCAATGTAGAAGAACGCCTTGGTCTTGCCTGTGGTGTAGCGGGCCATGTAATAGGCAATCGGAAAGGCCAGGGCGGCGCTGGCGATCGACACGGCCACGGCCATGCCCAGGGTGCGCAGGATGATGTCGAAGTTCGACGGGTTGAACAGGGCGGCGAAGTTGGCCAGGGTCAGCGTCGGGGTGACCGCCATGGTGAAGTCGTCGAAGGTGTAGAAGCCTTGCCAGAGCAGACTCAGCAGTGAACCCAGGTAAATCGCGCCGAACCAGATCAATGGCGGGATCAATAGCAACGCCAGGTACAGGTTGGGCCGTCGGTAGAGCAGGTTGGCGAAGCGTCGCAGCGGCGAGTTGGAGGACACCGACGTGGTTGATCCCTGGGCCAGGCTCATATCACTGCCCCTCGTTCAATACGGTTTCCTGCAGTGACGTCATCGCTTGCCGTGCCCAGCGTGCCTGCAAGCGTTGTCCGGGCTGCCAGGGGATAGCCTGCGCTTGCCATTGGTTGTTGGCCTGGCTCACACAGAGCAGCTGACCATTGTCCAGTTTCAACTCATAACGGGTGGCGCTGCCCTGGTATTGGATATCGTGCAGCAGCCCGCTGACGTGGACCTCATCGCTGGTCGCTGGCTGGTCGCCGAGGCGAATGTGTTCCGGTCGGATCGAAAAGGGCAGGTTGCTGCCGTTCAACCGCGTCGCCAGCTCGCCGCGCAGCACATTGGAGGTGCCGACGAATTCGGCGACAAAGGTGGTGGCCGGTTTCATGTACAGATTGCGCGGTGAATCGACCTGCTCGATGCGCCCGCGGTTGAATACCGCAACCCGGTCGGACATCGACAGCGCTTCGGTCTGGTCATGGGTGACGAAGATGAAGGTGATACCCAGCTGACGCTGCAGTTTTTTTAGCTCGCCCTGCATTTGTTCGCGCAGTTTCAGGTCCAGGGCGCCGAGAGGCTCGTCGAGCAACAGCACCCGCGGTCGATTGACCAGTGCCCGGGCCAGGGCCACACGCTGGCGCTGGCCGCCAGAAAGCTGCACCGGTTTACGTTGCCCATAACCGTCCAGGGCAACCATGGCCAAGGCTTCATCGGCGCGGGCCATGCGTTCTTGTTTGCCCACGCCTTTGACCTTCAGGCCGTAGGCAACGTTATCGCGCACGTTCATGTGCGGGAACAGGGCGTAATCCTGGAATACGGTGTTGACGTCGCGCTGGTACGGCGGCAGTCCGGCGGCCTCGACGCCGTGGATGCGGATGGAACCAGCACTCGGTTGCTCGAAGCCAGCGATCAGCCGCAGGCAGGTAGTCTTGCCCGAGCCCGAGGGGCCGAGCATCGAGAAGAACTCGCCGTCATGAATGTCGATGGACACCCGGTCGACGGCCTTGACCTCGGCGAAGTGGCGCGAAACGTTGGTGAACTGGACGGCAAAGGTCATGGTGCAAAGCTCCAGCGAAATGAGTGTATTCGCATCACTGGCAATGTGGGCTCCCATAGGGGCTGGGGCGCTGAACCCTTGTGGGAGCCGGCATTGCCAGCGATTAGGCCTTAACGCCCACCCATGATCCCGATGTAATCCTGGGTCCAACGGCTATAAGGCACAAATTTGCCACCCTCGGCCTGTGGGGTTTTCCAGAAGGCAATCTTGTCGAAGTTGTCGAAGCCATTGGTCTTGCAACCTTCTGCGCCCAGCAACTCGCTGCTAGTGCAGGCCGCCGGAACTGCAGGCAGCGAACCGAACCAGGCGGCGACATCACCCTGGACCTTGGGTTGCAGTGACCAGTCCATCCATTGGTAGGCGCAGTTGGGATGCTTGGCCTCGGCATGCAGCATGGTGGTATCAGCCCACCCAGTGGCACCTTCCTTGGGAATGGTCGAGGACACCGGTTGCTTGTCGGCCTTCAGGGTGTTGACCATGTAGCCCCAAGAGCTGGAAGCGACCACCCCTTCGTTCTTCACATCGCTCATTTGTACCGTTGCGTCGTGCCAGTAGCGATGCACCAAGGGTTGTTGCTGGCGCAGCAGATCGAGCACGGCCTTGTACTGGGTCTCGTTGAGCTCGTAGGGGTTCTGGATGCCCAGCTCAGGCTTGGCCGACTTGAGGTACAGTGCCGCATCGGCAATGTAGATGGGCCCGTCGTAGGCCTGGATCCGACCTTTGTTCGGTTTGCCATCCGGCAGGTTTTGCGGCTCGAAGACCACGCTCCAGCTGGTCGGTGCTTGCTTGAAGATGTCGGTGTTGTACAGCAACACATTGGGGCCCCACTGATAGGGGGTGCCATAGACCTGATTGTTGACCACATACCAGGCGCCGTCCTTGAGGCGTGGGTCGAGGTTCTTCCAGTTCGGGATCAGTGCCGTATTGATCGGTTGAATCCGTTTGCCGGCAATCAGGCGCAACGAGGCATCGCCAGAGGCGGTGACCAGGTCGTAGCCTCCCTTGGTCATCAAACTGACCATTTCATCAGAGGTGGCGGCGGTTTTGACGCTGACTTTGCAACCGGTTTGCTTCTCGAAACCGCTGACCCAGTCGTAGGCCTTATCACTTTCACCCCGTTCGATATAGCCGGGCCAGGCGACAATATCCAGTTGACCTTCGCCGGCACCTACGGCTTTGAGCGGTTCAGCAGCCTGCAGACCTGCACTGGCCAGCAAGGCAGTAGCCAGGGTGCTGAGCAAGGTGGTGTTGTTCACGAACATGGTGTTCCCTCTTGTTCAAATTATGATCGGGGCAGTCATGAAAGCGCTGGCATAGCGTATTAAGCGTAGTGCTGAAATTCACCTGTATTGCAGCGCTTCACCGCGCCATGTCGTTTTTGCCACTGTGCGGGCAACATCTGGAAGCAAATGCATTCAGCTTGGTTTCAGCTTGCGGCAGTACTCTTGGGGTTTGTTTCCCTCTCAGGAGATGCCCGATGAACACCCGTGGCTTGCTCGATCAACTGCTCAAATCCGGTCAGGACCTGCTGCAAAACCAGGCTGGCAAAAGTGCCGGCGGCAAACCCAGTACTGGCGGTGGGCTTGGCGACTTGCTGGGCGGTAAAAGCGGTGGCGGCCTTGGCAGCCTGCTTTCCGGGGCTGGCGGTGGGGCGCTGGCGGCAGGCGCCATGGGGCTTCTGCTGGGCAATAAAAGCGCCCGCAAATACGGTGGTAAGGCTCTGACCTACGGTGGCCTGGCCGCGCTCGGAGTGCTGGCATACAAGGCCTATGGCAATTGGCAGGCCAACCAGGGCGCCACGGCGCAACGTGAGCCACAGACCCTCGATCGCCTGCCGCCAGCTCAAGTCGAGCAGCATAGCCAAGCGATCCTCAAGGCGCTGGTGGCTGCTGCCAAATCCGATGGTCATGTTGATGAGCGCGAGCGGGCGCTGATAGAGGGCGAATTCGTCAAGCTCTCCAATGATCAGGAACTGCACCATTGGTTGCACGCCGAACTCAACAAACCGCTGGACCCGGCCGATGTGGCACGTGCCGCCAGCACGCCGGAAATGGCCGCCGAGATGTACATCGCCAGCGTCATGCTGGTCGATGAAGAGCATTTCATGGAGCGTGCCTACCTGGATGAACTGGCCCGTCAGCTCAAGCTTGACCCGGCATTGAAAATCGAACTGGAAAATCAGGTGAAGCAGGCCATCGCTCAATGATTCTGGGGTAGTGGCCAGCGTCCTGGCCATTTGCCCCGGTCCCACCTAAACGTCAGCCGCAAAAGCCCAGGGTGCCTGGGCTATACTCTGCGCATTTTTCTGCTCGCGTAGAACATTTGAGGGCTGACTGTGAAAAACTGGACCTTGCGCCAACGGATCCTGGCGAGCTTCGCCGTGATTATCGCCATCATGCTGCTGATGGTGGTGGCTGCCTATTCGCGTCTGGTGGCAATCGAGACCGATGAAGAAGCAGTGCGCACCGACAGCATCCCCGGGCTGTATTACAGCTCGATGATCCGTAGTGCTTGGGTCGACAGTTACGTGTTGACCCAGCAGTTGGTCGGATTGGGCGAGCACCGCGACATCACCGCCGCCGACAGGGCGTTGTACAAGGACTTCGATGATCGGCTCAAACAGCACATGGCCAATTATCAGGCGACTATCCAGGACCCCAAAGATCAGGCCACTTTCGATGAGTTCGAGCGTATGGAGACGGCCTACGACAAGGCCATCGACACGGTGCTTGAAGCCTACGCGCGCAAAGACTACGCACAAGCCGAACAACTGATCGGCGAGGTGTTGACCCCAGCTTGGGTGGTGGGTCGCAAGCATCTGAACGAGGTGATCGAGCACAATCGTAAATCAGCCGTCGAGGCGGCAGACTCGATTGTCGATGCTGTGGTCACGGCCAAGTTCAGCATGATCACCTCACTGGTCCTGGCGATCATTGCCGCAGGTGTTTGCGGCCTGATGCTGATGCGCGCGATCACCGCACCGATGCAACGTATCGTGCATGCCCTGGACAAGCTCAGCAGTGGCGACCTCAGCGTGCGCATGAAGCTTGACCGCAAGGATGAGTTCGGCGCCGTGGAAACCGGCTTCAACGAAATGATGGGTGAGCTGACCAACCTGGTGTCCCAGGCCCAGCGCTCTTCGGTACAGGTCACCACCTCGGTGACCGAGATCGCCGCGACGTCCAAGCAGCAACAGGCGACTGCGACTGAAACCGCCGCCACCACCACCGAAATCGGCGCGACCTCGCGGGAAATCGCTGCCACCTCCCGCGACCTGGTGCGGACCATGACCGAGGTCACCTCGGCCGCCGACCAGGCGTCGACCCTTGCAGGCTCCGGTCAACAAGGTCTGGCCCGTATGGAAGAGACCATGCACCAGGTGATGGGCGCGGCGGATCTTGTCAACAACAAGTTGGCCATCCTCAACGAGAAGGCCGGCAACATCAATCAGGTGGTGGTGACCATCGTCAAGGTCGCCGACCAGACCAACCTGCTGTCGCTCAACGCCGCCATCGAGGCAGAGAAGGCCGGCGAGTACGGTCGTGGCTTTGCCGTGGTTGCCACTGAGGTCCGGCGTCTGGCTGACCAGACTGCGGTAGCCACCTATGACATCGAGCAGATGGTTCGCGAGATCCAGTCGGCCGTCTCCGCAGGGGTCATGGGCATGGACAAGTTCTCCGAAGAAGTCCGCCGCGGCATGTTCGAAGTGCAGCAGGTCGGTGAACAGCTGACCCAGATTATCCATCAGGTCCAGGCCCTGGCGCCGCGGGTGCTGATGGTCAATGAGGGGATGCAGGCCCAGGCCACGGGCGCCGAGCAGATCAACCACGCCCTGGCGCAGTTGGGCGATGCCAGCAGCCAGACCGTGGAGTCGCTGCGCCAGGCCAGCTTTGCCATCGACGAGTTGAGTCAGGTTGCGACCGGTCTGCGTGGCGGTGTCTCGCGGTTCAAAGTCTGAAACGCCGATGAACGACCTTCAGCCTCGTCGCAGTCAGGACGCGAATGTCCACGGCACCTTGTACCTGTTGTTCAGGATCGGTGAGCAACGTTTTGCCCTCGACGCTCATGAAGTCGCCGAAGTGTTGCCACGCTTGCCGCTCAAGCCCATTGCCCAGACGCCCAGCTGGGTGGCTGGGGTGCTGGCGCATCGCGGTGCGCTGGTGCCGGTGATAGACGTCGGTGCCTTGAGCTTTGGTTTGCCCGCGCCAGTGCGCACCAGTACCCGTCTGGTGTTGGTGCACTACCGGCTTGAACCGCCGCAGCCAGATGCATTGTTGGGCCTGATTCTGGAACAGGCCACCGACACCTTGCGCTGTCTGCCGCAAGCGTTCCAGCCCTATGGCCTGGACAACCAACAGGCGCCTTACCTGGGCCCGGTACGTGAAGATGCCCAGGGGATGGTGCAGCGCATCAGCGTACAGGACCTGCTCAATGACGAGGTGCGAGCGCTGTTGTACCCCTTGCCTGAGGCGCCGGTGGGTGAGCGCAGGGAGCCGCAATGAGCAGCGAACAGCGTTTCTTCCGCTTTCTGCAAGAGCGTATCGGGCTTGACGTTGCCTCGGTCGGTGCGCCTATGGTCGAGCGCGCACTACGTCAGCGCTGTGCCACTGTCGGCGCCTTCGACCTGGATGACTATTGGCTGCGCTTGCAGCAGTCACGCGATGAGCAGCAAGCGCTGATCGAAGCGGTGATCGTTCCCGAGACGTGGTTCTTTCGCTATCCGGAGTCGTTCACAGCGTTGGCGAGTCTTGCCAGCAAGCGCCTGGCAGAACTCGCCGGGGCTCGGCCGCTGCGCATCCTCAGCTTGCCATGTTCTACCGGTGAAGAGCCGTATTCCATCGCCATGACGCTGCTTGATGCCGGCATTGGCGCCCACTCGTTTCGCGTCGACGGCATGGACATCAGTCCTTTTTCGATCAGTCGCGCCGAGCAAGGGGTGTATGGGCGAAATTCCTTTCGCGGCTCGCATCTGGATTTCCGTCAACGGCATTTTGACCCTACCGACGACGGCCATGTACTTCACCAACGTGTGCGCCAGCAGGTCAAACTGCAATCGGGGAATGTGCTCGACCCGGCGTTGAAAGCCCGGGCTGGTAGTTATGATTTTGTCTTTTGTCGAAATTTGCTGATCTATTTCGATGTGCCTACCCAGCAACGGGTGTTCGAGGTGCTCAAGAGCTTGATCCATGAGCAGGGCGTATTGTTCATCGGGCCTGCTGAAGGCAGCTTGTTAGCGCGGATGGGCATGCGTCCGCTGGGCATTGCCCAATCCTTTGCCTATGTACGCCAAACTGAAGCTGCGCCAGTGTTTACCCATAAGCCAGCGGCGTTCACGCCGATGCCGACAGCACCGAGCAATGCACCGCGCCCCGTGCTAGCTCCCGCACGCAAGCTCAAGGTCATCGCGCCACCGGCGCCAGCAAAACCTAACGCGTCGGACAGCAGCACCGAGCTACTGGCGCACATTACCCGGCTGGCTAATGCAGGCAGCAGCGCTGAGGCCCAAGCGGCGTGTGCGCGCTATCTGCAGCAACACCCGCCGCATGCTCAAGTGTTCTATTGGCTTGGCCTGCTCTGTGATACCGCTGGCGACACCGGCGAGGCGCTCAGTCATTACCGCAAGGCGCTGTACCTCGATCCGCAGCACGCCGAAGCATTGGCGCATCTGGCGGCATTGCTTGCTTCTCAGGGCGATGCTGTCGGAGCCCGGCGACTGCAGGAGCGTGCTGCGCGGCGAGCGGATCGGGAGTCTGAACAATGATGGGAGATTTACCGGTGCAAGTCGTTGCCACTGATGCTACTGCCATCGATGACTGCTGGAACCGCATCGGTGTGCGCGGTGATAAAAGTTGTCCGTTGCTGGTTGAGCATGTGCACTGCCGCAATTGCGATGTGTACGCCAGCGCTGCAACACGCCTGTTGGACCGCTATTCGTTGTCCCAGGACGTACATGAACAGGTGCAAGTGCAAGAGGAACGTGCCGGTCGCTCGATGCTGCTGTTTCGCCTGGGTGAAGAGTGGCTGGCGCTGGCAACCCGTTGTCTGGTCGAAGTCGCCCCGTTGCAACCGGTGCACTCGCTGCCCCACCAGCGCTCGCGCGTACTGCAAGGCGTGGCCAATGTTCGCGGCGCCCTGGTGCCGTGCCTATCGCTGGCAGACTTGCTGGGCCTGGAAGAGCTCACCAATGGCAGCAGCTCGGCGCGGGTCATGCCGCGCATGCTGATCCTTGCCGCCGCGGGTGGTGCGGTGGTGGTGCGGGTGGATGAAGTCGATGGTATCCACGGCCTGGACCCTGAGCGGGTGGTGCGAGAGCAGGGTGAGGCACATTTTACCGCCGCAGTTCTGCAATGGCGCGAACGCAGCGTACGGGTGCTGGATGAAGAACAGCTATTGTCCGCTGTAAACCGGAGCCTTTCATGACCCCAGAGCAAATGCGCGATGCTTCCTTGCTCGAGCTGTTCGGGCTGGAGGCTGAAGCCCAGACCCAGGTGCTCAGTGCCGGCCTGCTGGCACTGGAACGCAATCCGACCCAGGCCGATCAATTGGAAGCCTGCATGCGTGCCGCTCACTCGCTCAAGGGCGCGGCGCGGATCGTTGGGGTCGATGCTGGGGTCAGCGTGGCCCATGTGATGGAGGACTGCCTGGTCGGTGCCCAGGAAGGTCGCGTGCTGCTACGTGCCGAGCATATCGATGCCTTGCTGCAGGGGACTGACCTGTTGATGCGTATTGCCACACCCGGCGATACCACGCTTGAACCTGCAGTCCAGGCGTTTCTGTTGCAAATGGCAACGCTGCTGGAACCGACCACCACACCCGCGGCGCTCGCTCCGAGTGTCTCGATGACGCTGCGCGAACCCGTGCCGCCGGTCGCAGAGCCGTTGTTAGAACCAGCAGTGCCTGAAGTCGAGCCCGAGATCACCGCGCCGCGTACTGGTAAACGCGCCACTGAAGGCGGTGAGCGGATCTTGCGAGTAACTGCCGAACGCTTGAACAGTCTGCTCGACCTGTCGAGTAAGTCATTGGTCGAAACCCAGCGGTTCAAGCCTTACCTGGCAACTTTGCAGCGCCTCAAGCGCATGCACAGCCAAAGTGTTCGCGCCCTTGATGGCCTGAAAGTCCAGTTGGAGGCCAGTAGCCAGAGCCCGGAAGTCCAGGATGCCCTGGCCCAGGTGCAGCAGTTGTTGGGGCAAACCCAGCAGATCCTCCTGCAGCAGGCGGCCGACCTTGATGAGTTCGGCTGGCAGGCCAGCCAGCGCGCACAATTGCTCTATGACACCGCGCTGGCCTGCCGTATGCGGCCCTTCGCCGATGTGCTTACCGGACAGAGCCGCATGGTCCGTGACCTGGGGCGTTCGTTGGGCAAGCAGGTGCGCCTGCAGATCGAAGGCGAGAAGACCCAGGTTGATCGCGACGTCCTGGAAAAGCTCGAGGCGCCGCTGACCCATTTGCTGCGTAACGCCGTCGACCATGGCATCGAACTGCCTGAGCATCGCTTGCTGGCCGGCAAACCGGCGGAAGGACAGATCCGATTACGTGCCTCCCATCAGGCCGGATTGCTGGTGCTTGAACTGAGCGATGACGGCGCTGGCGTTGATCTGCAGCGCTTGCGCCAGAGCATTGTTGAGCGTCAGTTGTCACCGGAGCAAACCGTGGCGCAAATGAGCGAGGCGGAGTTGTTGACCTTCCTGTTCCTGCCTGGCTTCAGCCTGCGCGACAAGGTCACCGAAGTTTCTGGCCGCGGCGTGGGTCTGGATGCGGTGCAACATATGGTCCGCCAGCTACGCGGCTCGATTGTGCTGACCCAGACCAGCGGGCAAGGCAGCAGCTTCCACCTGGAGGTGCCGCTGACGCTGTCGGTGGTGCGCAGTCTGGTAGTCGAGGTTGGCAGCGAGGCCTATGCCTTCCCCTTGGCCCATATCGAGCGCACCCTGGAGTTGCCCGCTGAGGCCATCGTACAAATCGAGGGGCGTCAGCATTTCTGGCACGAAGGCCGGCATATTGGCCTCGTCGCGGCCAGTCAGTTGCTCAATCGGCCGCCAAGCCAGAGTGACGGGCAAACCATCAACGTGGTGGTCATCCGCGAACGAGACATGCTCTACGGCGTGGCTGTCGAGCGCTTGATCGGCGAGCGTGTGCTGGTGGTGATGCCGCTCGACGCGCGGCTGGGCAAGATTCAGGACATTTCCTCCGGCGCGCTGCTGGATGATGGCAGTGTGGTACTAATCATCGACGTTGAAGACTTGCTACGCTCGGTCGACAAACTATTGAGCACCGGCCGCCTGGAGCGCATTGAGCGCGGCCAGCGTCACACCCGCGAGGCCGCGCGCAAGCGCATCCTGGTGGTCGATGACTCGCTGACCGTTCGCGAGTTGCAGCGCAAACTGCTCAGTAATCGCGGTTATGAGGTGGCAGTTGCGGTCGATGGCATGGACGGTTGGAACGCCTTGCGCAGCGAGGATTTCGACCTGCTGATTACCGACATCGACATGCCGCGAATGGATGGTATCGAGTTGGTCAGCCTGTTGCGTCGCGACAACCGTCTGCAGTCGCTGCCGGTGATGGTGGTCTCCTACAAGGATCGGGAGGAAGATCGACGTCGTGGACTGGACGCTGGAGCCGACTACTATTTGGCAAAGGCCAGTTTCCATGATGATGCCTTGCTTGATGCCGTTGTCGAGTTGATCGGGGGAGCACAGGGATGAAGATCGCTATCGTCAACGACATGCCCATGGCTGTGGAAGCCTTGCGCCGGGCGTTGGCGTTCGAACCACAACATCAGGTGGTGTGGGTGGCCAGCAACGGCGCCGAGGCGGTGAAGCGCTGCGCCGAGCAGATCCCGGACCTGATCCTGATGGATCTGATCATGCCGGTCATGGACGGGGTCGAGGCGACCCGGCGGATCATGGCCGAGACGCCTTGCGCCATTGTGATCGTCACCGTAGATCGCCAGCAGAACGTCCACCGGGTGTTTGAAGCCATGGGCCACGGTGCACTGGACGTGGTCGATACCCCGGCGTTGGGTGCCGGGGACCCCAAGGAAGCGGCTGCGCCGCTGCTGCGCAAGATCCTTAACATTGGATGGCTGATCGGCCAGCAGCGCAGTAACACGCTGCGGCCGATGGCGGCGCCATTGCGTGAAAGCGCGCAGCGTCAGGGGCTGGTCGCCATCGGTTCTTCGGCGGGTGGCCCGGCGGCCCTGGAGGTCCTGCTCAAGGGCTTGCCGCGCGAATTTCCTGCGGCGATAGTTTTGGTTCAACACGTTGACCAGGTGTTTGCCGCTGGCATGGCGGAATGGCTCAGCAGTGCCTCAGGACTGCCCGTGCGCCTGGCCTGTGAGGGAGAGCAGCCGCAACCTGGGCAGGTGCTGCTGGCGGGCACCAACCACCACATCCGGCTACTGAAAAACGGCACATTGGCCTACACCGCAGAGCCGGTGAATGAAATTTATCGCCCTTCGATTGATGTGTTTTTTGAAAGTGTGGCCCGCTACTGGCGCGGTGACGCCGTTGGCGTACTGCTGACCGGGATGGGCCGAGATGGTGCTCAGGGTCTGAAACTGATGCGCCAGCAAAACTTCCTGACGATTGCTCAGGACCAACACAGCAGTGCCGTCTACGGCATGCCCAAGGCGGCTGCTGCGATAGAGGCGGCAGTTGAAATTCGTCCTTTGGAGCGAATCGCTGCGCGACTGATGGAAGTTTTTCCAAAATGACGATATGTAATGTGCCACGCCGCTCCGCCGGCAGTGACCAGGTGATAGCGCATGAATGATTTACCGCTCGACGGTTTCCCGACCACGAATGAAAACTCGGCAATGGTGCTGTTAGTCGACGATCAGGCAATGATCGGTGAGGCAGTGCGACGGGGTCTGGCGCATGAAGAGAATATTGATTTCCACTTTTGCGCCGACCCGCATCAGGCTGTGGAACAGGCCGTGCGAATCAAGCCGACGGTGATCCTGCAAGACCTGATCATGCCTGGGCTCGATGGCTTGACCCTGGTGCGCGAATACCGCAATAACCCGGCCACCCAGGACATCCCGATCATTGTCCTGTCGACCAAGGAAGACCCGCTGGTCAAGAGCGCGGCCTTTGCTGCCGGGGCCAACGACTACCTGGTCAAACTGCCGGACAACATTGAGCTGGTGGCGCGCATTCGCTACCACTCGCGTTCCTACCTGACGCTGCTGCAACGCGACGAAGCCTACCGTGCTCTGCGGGTTAGCCAGCAGCAATTGCTCGACACTAATTTGGTGCTCCAGCGCCTGATGAACTCCGACGGCCTGACCGGGCTGTCGAACCGTCGTCATTTCGACGAGTACCTGGAGTTGGAATGGCGTCGGGCGATGCGCGAGCAGGCGCAGCTGTCGCTGTTGATGATCGATGTCGATTACTTCAAGG
>RCUS01000642.1_pt1 | contig 21796 bp, 24 predicted proteins | sample 2166221 | NCBI WGS metagenome assembly RCUS01 (sample SAMN09932758, study PRJNA488358) | compost metagenome | isolation source: compost soil in cyclohexanecarboxylic | place: Germany: Experimental Botanical Garden | reverse complement strand
AGGTAACAAGGAGTGTGTGCATGCAACTCGAAATCTTCCAGGTCGATGCCTTTTCAACTGAACCGTTCGGTGGCAACCCGGCCGCAGTGATCCCGCTGGAAAGCTGGCTGCCGGACGATGTGCTGCAGCGCATCGCTGAAGAAAACAACCTGTCAGAAACAGCCTACTTCGTGCGCAAAGGCGAAACGTTCGACCTGCGTTGGTTCACCCCCACCGTGGAAGTCGACCTGTGCGGCCATGCTACCTTGGCCTCGGCTTACGTGCTGTTCGAGCAACTGGGTGAGCAGGCGCAAGTACTGCGCTTCAACACCCGCAGTGGCGAGTTGCGCGTCAGCCGTGGCGCTGATGGCCTGCTGGCCATGGACTTCCCGGCCAAACAACCCGTAGCGGTGGACACGCCGGCGGGCCTGCTGCAGGCGCTGGGCTTGAGCCAGGCGAAGGCGGTGTACCGTAGCGACGATTATGTGGTGGTGATCGATGACGCCATGCTGCTCGAAACGTTGAAACCCGACTTTGTTGCGCTGTCGGCCTTCGACGTCCGTGGCATTGCCGTGACCGCGGCAGGGCGTGGCTTTGACGTCGTCACCCGCTGGTTCGGCCCGCGGGTTGGTGTGAATGAAGACCCGGTAACCGGCTCGGCGCACACTTCGCTGGCACCGGTATGGGCCCAGAGGCTGGGCAAGAACGTGCTGAGCTGCGAGCAGGGCGGGGCACGCAAAGGGCAGTTGCAGTGCGAAGTGCCGGGCAATGGCCGCGTAATCATCAGTGGGCGGGCGGCGTTGTACCTGCGTGGTACTGCGTACATCTAGCCGTGAGTGCGATGCCCTGTAGCAGACAGCCAGCCCTTTTGGGCTGCGCTGTCTCGCAGAGTACAAAAGCAGCAAGCAAGCGGCTTTCGCGGCGGGCTTCTATAATTGCAGGCCCATCTTTGCATTCGAGGAGCCACCCATGGCCCTGGAAAAACAAGGCACCTGCCTGTGCGGCGACACGCGGCTGACGGTCACCGTCGACAATACCCATATCAGCGCTTGTCATTGCAGCATGTGCCGCAAGTGGACCGGCGGCCCGCTGCTGGTGGTGCACTGCAGCAAGCCTCCGCTGATCGAAGGGCGTGCGCCCAGCGTCTATGATTCGTCCGACTGGGCCCAGCGTGCTTTCTGTGGCCGCTGTGGTACGCACCTGTACTACCGGCTCAAGGCCAACGACTTCCATGCCGTGCCGGTCGGCCTGCTCGATGGCGACCAAGCCTGGGATTTCGACCTGCAGATCTTCGTCGAACAGAAACCCGCGTGGTACTGCTTCGCCAATCAGACCAAGGAGCTGTCCGGCCAAGAGGTGTTCGAGCAGAACAGCTGATTCAACGTCATGTCTGTCCGGAGGCATTCCGTCGGCGAATGCCTCCGGACATTTCTGCGTGAACTTGCCAAACCGGTGCATTCCTGAGAAAAGGGCGGTTTTGTTTTTCAGCGTTTGGAGTGTACCCGTGAGCCAAGAACTGCAGATCATCGACCTGGTCGAGGGTGACGGCAAAGCCGCCGTCAAAGGTGCCCTGATCACCACCCAGTACACCGGCTGGCTGGCCGATGGCAGCGAGTTCGACTCGTCCTGGTCGCGCGGTAAGCCGTTCCAGTGCGTGATCGGTACCGGCAGGGTAATCAAAGGCTGGGACCAGCCTTTCAGTAAGTGACATGACCATGTATCCTGCCGTTTTTGAGCAGCAGGAGCGGGCGACATGCCAGCCGCCATAAGCTACATCCGGTTTTCATCCGAACGCCAGAAGCACGGCACCAGTACAGAACGCCAAGAGGAAATGGTGACGAATTGGCTCTTGGCTCACCCGGAGTACACGCGTTCCAATCTCAAGTACAAAGACGTTGCCAAGAGTGGTTACAAGGGCGAGCACATCAAGGACGGTGGAGGCTTTGCCAAGCTGTTGCAGGCTGTTGAAGTTGGCGACATTAAAGCTGGTGACGTTGTTCTTTGCGAAGCAATGGACCGTGCAGGGCGGCTGGAATCCTTGGACATGCTCACCAAGGTTATTGCCCCAATCCTTTATGCTGGTGTGTCGATCATCACCTTAGACGATAACACGGCTTATACGAAGGCAAGTGTTAACACGCCTCAAATTCACTTGCTATTGGCAAAGATTCAAGCTGCACACAGTTACAGTCAGGCTCTCAGTGACCGTACAAAGGCCAATTACGCCATACGCATTAAGAACGCCAAAGAGACAAGAAAAGTAAAACGCAATACCCCTATTTGGCTCAAGGGTGACAGTGAAGGTGAGTTGAATAAGGATGTTGCTGAGCAAGTTCGCCAAGCATTTGAATTGTATGTCGCTGGCGTTGGAAAGAATACAATCGCCAATCGTCTTAGAGCAAGTGGTGTAAAAGAGTTGGCAACTTGTTCAGGTCCAACCATTGAATCATGGTTAAGGAATCAAGCAGCAATTGGAAACTGGGAACTGTACAAGGATGATCCAGATAGAACCACTGAAATCATCCGTGGTGTATACCCGGCTGTCGTCTCTGAGGAGTTGTTTCTACTAGCACAACAACGAAAGAAAGCAACAGCAACAAAACCCCGAGAAAGAACATCAAAGCATTTCCTTGTCGGCTTGGTGAAGTGTGGAACATGCAATAGCAATTACATCATCCATCACAAAGATGGTAAGCCTAACAACATGCGGTGTGGTTTACATCACCGATTGAAGTCAGCAGGTTGCAGTAATGCTGAAACAATCCCCTATCAAGTGGTGCATAAGGTTTACATGATTACTGCGCATTCATCTGTTGGTAAAGCATTGAAGGCAATCCAGCTAACTGAGAATGACAAACGAAAACTTGCACTGAATGCTGAGAGAGACGAAGTAACAGCTTCTATTGAAAGGCTCGTTACATTGGGGAGCATGGTTGACTTAGACAAGTTAAAAGAATTAGCAGGCGAGTTAGCATCAGCAGAACAACGTCGTAAATCAATTGATGAAGAATTGAGCATTTTGAATCGTCCTGCTGCCACTGCTGTCACTGGTAAATTCGGAAAGCAAATGACAGACGTCAATTATAATGCAGCAATTGACCATGATAGTTTGTTCAGGGATGATCCAGTAAAGCTATCTGCACTACTGAAACAAGCAGGATATACAATCACTGTAAACGAAGGGCGTACACTCTTTGCCTCAGGTTATGATGTGCCATTCATTTATGCTGGTACGGTGAGGAAAGGAAACCAGACATTAGGTTATCGTGTGTTTGAGAATAACCATGAGTTTGTTATCTCTCCCGTAATTCCAGACATGCCAACTACACATAAAGACGTAACAGCAGGGGATTACTTGGCCAGTCGCTCAAGTGAAGTTGTAACAATGAAACTGGCAGTAAACGAAGTGCACTATGACGAAGACAACAACGAATACTATCAAGAGTAAAATAAAAGTGTACAAACATATGTAACGGTATTGACATATTTCAAATATGTTATTATAATATGCAATATGAATTGAGAGTGTTGGTTAATAGAGTCCGTCCTCGGTCTTTGTCCCCAAGGGCGTGTAGCTTCACACTCTCAATCATTCTAATTTCAGCGGGCATCCTCTGCCCCAAGACAGTTGCATTGAGTTCCTTGTCCTTAGTGTAGCTGTCACTTGCCAATGGCCACCCTCGATAGGCCATTGGTATTTTTTCCTTGTAACCGCTAGCAAGTGGTTATAGTCAGCATTATTTGCCATTGATGCTGACTCTATTTCTCCTCGTCCCCAGTCCTCTTACGAGTGGCTGGGCTTTTCTTTGTCCCTAATTCTTAATGGAGGTTTCCATAATGGAGCATTCCCGATTGTGCAAAATTTGCAATACTAATATTTCACACTTGAGACGACATGCCACCACATGCTCTAACAGCTGCCGTAGCAAACTCTTTCGTTCTAATAAGTTGCAATCTGTACTGGTGAACTTTCGTGTACCGCTAGATGTTTATACAAACCTTGCCATTGATGCTTTCACCTCAAAGAAAGGAATCAGCGGTTTGCTCACTGGGATGGTGGTACAGAAGTATGCCTAACAAGTGGAACAACTACACCATCACTCAAGAAATTCGTTACTACAAGTCTTTAGGTAGTGCAGCAAAAGCCACCAGCAATCAGAGCGAATGGCAGCGATGTAATGGCATTGTTGAGCTACTTGAGCAACAACTATCAATCACAGGGACAGAAAGACATGTCTGATACATTCGTCAAAGGGATTCAGCGTGCCCTGGCACGCAAGAAAGTATTAGCGACAGCATCAGCTATAAAACCAACTGCAAGGCCAGATACATCAAAGCCAGCTTTAGCTGTAAAGCCATTCGCTAAATTCGACGAGCTTGTATATCAAACCATGGTCGTCACCAAAATGATTAAATTAATCCAAAAGTACAAGGAGCAAAAATAATGACAGTAACAAATGAAAATATCCAACTTGATAAACTGGTGCGTGAACTAGCAGAGTTGCAGGGTCAAGTGAATCTACTGGCTAAATTCGTAAACCTGATTCAAGTACAAGGGGGAAATGTATGACAGCAAACAAGGATAAAATCACCATCCGTGGCACACCCCCGAAATATGACGAAGCAGAATATGACCGTCGCCTTGCTCTTGACTTGCATAAGTATCACCACACAACTGATAGCTTGGAACATGTAACAGCTTCACTGGCTCATGATTTCCTTGAGCTTGTAGCAGACAAAATGAAAGCAGGATACACAGTTGCAAGAAACTGGCGAGTTATCACCGACCCGCTCAATTACTCATGTTTCCTCAAAAAACCTGACGATGTTCAAACACTGGACATTGAAGCCATTAAAGCCAATGTGAAAGCATCGTATGTCGAATGGTTGCAGAGTGAACATAGTCGTTATCAAAACTTGCTCAGGGAGCAACTGAAACAAGCAGCGGTAGAAAAGGAAGCAAAAGCAGCAGCAGAGAAAGAGGCAAGACAACTTGCTGCAATCGAAAAGCAAGTTGCTGAATGTTACTCTCCACTTGTCATCCCGGATTAACAGATGAAAATATCAGATGCTCCCCATTTGCTTGCGCAGGTGTGGGAGCTTTTTTTGTCTGTGGTTTACGGCCATCCCCCGATTTACATTAGGGATTGTTGTACGGGTGTTAAGCACATTTCACTTTCTCGATGAAAACGTCGTAAATATTTACGGAAACAACGATTTATCCTTAGCTCAGTACAGATCATCCTTGCGGATGGTGCTAGGGCGCTCTCTCGTGCGTTTTGGAGCGATTTAATGGAAAAGGCAAGCGAAGGTGGCGGGTGTGAGTTAGCATCGCTGTACGGGCTTCGTTTGAGGCTGTAGAGCGGCCTGCAAAGACAGATGATTTCTTGCTTAGAGAAGTCGAATCAGATTTAGAGAAGTCAAAAACCGAGTTCTCTAAACTATTTATCACCTATTGGCTTTAGAAAACTTGTCAAGTCTTTTTCAATCACTCGTGAATCAGGATAATCCAGCTGCCATACCGCACTACTAATGCAAGGTGGTGGGTTGTCACGACTGCTCGAAGCCTTTGATTGGCGGGCTCTGGAAGTGGCTGGAGCCAGTGGCGATGCCCAAGCAGTATAGGAGAGGGACTCCAGCTCTGAGGTTGGTGTGTTTAAAGAGTAGGTTGTCAGAGGAAAGGTTGTCAGAGGAGGCATCATGAGTGAGACGACAGAAGAAAAAACCAAAAGGAAGTATCTAGCTGCATTCAGGGGAACCGCATGGAGCCACCAGTATTCAGTGTTTTACGCTGATCCGACTTTGAGCCATACGTTGCTGGATGACATGGTGACGTTCAAGCAGAGGTTGCGTAGGGCATACCCGGATCAACCATTTCTGATTCGTGTGCAGCTCAAGAGTGGTAGCGGTAGACCATTGCAGGCTTTCCTGAACATGTTCACCACCAAACCGGCAGACGGCTTGCAGAGTGTTGCGGGCAATCTCTTCGTGTCGCCCGTGAACGTCCTGAGTCGAAAGCTCAGTGACAAGAAGCTACTGACGATTGCAGGTGCAATTGAACGCCAGCGACCACAGGACTTGTCGAAGTTTTTTGGTAAAACCGGAATCAACCGGTGGTCAGTGTTGAACAAAGGGTTGCTGGCAAAGCCCGACAACTTATCCGTCAGCATGGCTGATTGACTATCAAAGGACTCTACTCAAAAGGTAGTGGCGGTCCTATCTGATAGTAGCTATCAAAGTACCTATTGATGATATCTATATGATCGATTATCATAGACCCATTGAATTGATAGCTAAAGGATAGTGAACATGAAAGCCCATCTGTATCTCCGTGCTTCCACCAAGGATCAGGACGCGAACCGGGCACGCCAGATGCTTGAGGCTTTCGCCAGTGACCACAACCTCACCATTGCAGACGTATACGCTGAGAACATCTCAGGAACCAAGTTGGAGCGTCCAGAGCTTTCCCGTCTGCTTGATGCTGCTCAAGCTGGTGATTGCATCGTCTGTGAGTCTGTTGACAGGTTGTCTCGTCTATCCCAAGTTGACTGGGATGCACTCAGAACCACGATCAAGGCAAAAGGACTACGTCTAGTCATCGCTGACCTTCCAACCAGTTGGGAGATGACTACCGATGGCATTACTGGTGAAGTGATGCGCGTCATCAACGATATGCTCATTGAACTCATGGCAACCATGGCTCGCCTCGATCAAGAGAAGCGTGTTGAGCGGATCAAGCAGGGTATCGAGAACAAGAAGGCCGCTGATCCTGCTTGGAAACCAGCGGGCAAAGGTAAGAACGCTGCGATGTGGGAGAAGGTGACTACCATCATGGCCAAGAATCCGAACCTCAAGGCTGACGAGATAGCAAAGATCGCAGAATGCGGAGTTGCCACGGTCTACAGGATCAAGAAGGAACTGAAAGCAGCTGTTTAAACGAGCCTCATACAGCCGTTTTAAGGCTGTCCGCCACCCCCATTGCCTACCTTCGTCGTTAAAGCCTCGCTATGGCTCTCTGTGGAGCTTCTAGCGGGGCGTTCTCGTTTGTATCTGCTAGGGATTGCTGGCTTCCTAGACGCCCCGGTCCTTTGAGAAAGCTGGGGGGGTTAAGCCCAGTTGCTCTATCACAGGGATTTCCACTTGCAACTTCGCCGGATTCCATCACGAATCGAGATTCTGATTTGAGGGGGAATGGAAATGTAATTTACAGAAATGTTGTGACCAAGGCCTGATGGGCATGCGCGTAGGCGGCAAGCGCAAGCTGCTGGTACCGGCGCACCTGGGGTATGGCGAACGCAGCGTGGGGGCGATCCCGCCGAATTCGGACCTGACCTTCGAGATTGAACTGCTGGAAGTGCTCACGCGGGATGATTGAGTGGGCACGTTGCAACCCGAGGTTCTTGCACCTTACACAATTGCGCAACACCCAGCCCCTAATCTAGGCCTTGCCTAGGGAACGGCATCCACCTCCAGGGAGGAACCAAACGGGTTCAGGGCACTCTGACCCTCACTCGTGCCAAGGAAGGCATTCACTACAAGGACGCCCTCTAACTGTTGGGCGATGTGGCGGGTAAACCCGATTTTCTCTGCCACACGAGCCTGCCTTGATGAAGTTGCCAACATTCTTCCGCCGTCGTCGTCACTTGCTGCTGAGCCTGGTGCTCACCGCCGTCGCCGTACCGGTGGCGCTGGAGGCTGTCGAAAGCCGGGCGCAACCGGTGGATGGCACCCAGACCCTGGTGTTTCTGCGTCATGGCGAGAAGCCGGGCGAGGGGCTCGGGCAGTTGAACTGCCAGGGCCTCAACCGTGCGCTGGACCTGGCCACTGTACTGCCCGAGCGCTTCGGCAAGGCCGACTATGTGTTTGCGGCCAACCCCACGCGGCATGTCGAGGAAGGCAGCCGGGATGCAAGCTACAGCTACATCCGCCCATTGATGACCATCACCCCCAGTGCCATCCGCCTCGGCTTACCGGTGAATATCGACTACGGCGCCAACGACACCGCTGAACTGGCCGATGAGTTGTTGAGCAACAAATACCGCAATGCGACCATCTATACCGCCTGGTCCCACGGCTACCTGCCGGAACTGATCAACACGGTGGCCGGCAAGGCCCTGGGGGAGGAGCGGGTGATCACCGAGGACTGGAGCGGCGAAGACTTCGACACCCTCTACGTACTGACCCTGACCTGGCACGATGGCAAGGCCAGTCTGCTGAGCCGCAATGTGCGCCAGGGCCTGAATGACGGTGCGCATAGCTGCCCGACCTGATCCGCTGGTACTGTTTGGCAAGGAAGCCGGAACAGGGATGAGCGATGAAGCAGCGGGTAACGGTGATCGGTGGCGGAGTGGTGGGCCTGGCGACGGCCTACGCGCTGGTTCGGGAAGGGTGGTCGGTTGATCTGATCGAGGCCCGCGACAGCCTGGCGTCGGCCACCAGCTTTGCCAATGGCGGGCAATTGTCTTATCGCTATGTGGCGCCGCTGGCTGATGCCGGGGTGCCGTGGCAGGCGCTGGGCTGGCTGTTGCAGGGCGAGTCGCCATTGCGCTTGCGCTTGCGCATGGACCCGGCCCAGTGGCGCTGGCTGCTGGCATTCACCCTGGCTTGCAGGCGTAGCGTCAATCGCCGTAATGCCGGGCACTTGCTTGAGCTGGCGCTGTACAGCCAGGCCGTTTTGGCGCAGTGGCGCGAACACCAGAACCTGGGGGATTTCGCCTGGCGGCGCAATGGCAAGCTGGTGGCTTTTCGCAGTGAACGGGCCTTTGCCCAAGGCCGGGAACAGTTGACGGACCCGGCCAGTCAGCAGGTGCTGGCGGCTGCCGAGCTGCGCGGGCTGGAGCCTGCCCTGGATGGCGCACCGTTTGTGGGGGGCGTGTTCACGGCGGGCGAAGAGGTTGGCGATTGCCACGTGTTTTGCTTGCGGCTGGAGGCGCTGTTGCGCGCGTCGGGCCAGTGCCGTTTCCTGCTTGGCCGGCCAGTGACGCAATTGGTTCAGCGCCAGGGCCAGGTCGTGGCACTGCAACTGGGCGATCAGCAGCGGGACGTGGAGCAGTTGGTACTGTGTGCCGGGCATCGCGGCCCAGGCTTGGCATTACCGGGGGTGCAGATACCGGTTTACCCGCTGAAGGGCTACAGCCTGACCGCACCGATCAGCGCCGGGCACCTGCCCCCGGAGGTGAGCCTTACCGACTATGAGCGCAAGATCGTCTATGCACGCCTGGGGCAGCAGCTGCGGGTAGCGGCGATGGTGGACATTGTCGGCTTCGACGAGTCGGTGGACATGCGCCGTTTGCAGAGCATGCGGCGGCTGGCGCTGGAGACGCTGCCGAGGGCGGCGGATTATGGCCAGGCGGTGGAGTGGGCGGGGATGCGACCAGCGACACCTACCGGGGTGCCGATCATAGGTGGGACGGTGTACCGCAACCTGTGGCTGAACCTGGGGCATGGGGCGTTGGGGTTCACCTTGGCCTGTGGCAGTGCGCAGCGTTTGGCCAGGATGATGCGTTAAGCGGGCCGGCCTCTTCGCGGCTAAAGCCGCTCCTACGAGGACCCCACGGTATTCAGGCTGGTGGTGGTTCTGTAGGCGCGGCATCAGCCGCGAAGAGGCCGGTACAGGCGAAGGATGTCTAGCGGCCGAAGCGCATCGGCCAGCCCACCACTTTCTTCGCCCGTGGCGTCGCATAGGTGCGCACTTTGGACGTGCTCAAACCCATGCGCACCAGCGATTCGGCAATGGTCACCGCTGCACTCACACCATCCACCACTGGCACGCCGGTGCGTTGGCGAATCTGCTCGTCCAGCCCGGCCATGCCGCCACAACCCAGGCAAATCACCTCGGCCTTGTCGTCACGCACGGCGCGTTCGGCCTGCTCGACAATCGCCTCCACGGCCCGCAGCGGGTCGGCTTCCAGTTCCAGCACCGCCAGCCCGCTGGCTCGCACCGAGGCGCAGCGGTCATACAGGCCCGAGAGCTTCAGGCGGTCCTCGATCAATGGCACGGTGCGGTCAAGCGTGGTTACTACGGAATAGGCGTGGCCCAGGTACATTGCCGTGCTGGCGGCGGCATCAGTAATGTCCACCACAGGCACGTTGAGCAGTTCCTGCAGGCCTTCGCGGCCATGTTCGCCATAACCCGCCTGGATCACGGCATCGTAGGGCCCTTCAAAGGCCAGGACCCGGTCCATCACCGCGATGGCCGCCAGGTAGCTCTCGAAGTTGCCCTCCACCGATTCGGCGCCGAACCAGGGCGTGAGGCCGACGATTTCGGTACCGGGTGCGGCCACCGCACGGGCCTGCTCGGCAATGGCCTGAGTAATGGCTTCGGTGGTGTTGACGTTGGCGATCAGAATACGCATGGGCAGTCCTCCTTGATTAGTGGCCGCTGTGGTCGACGGCGATGCACTCGCCGCTGACGTCGTGGTAGTGGCGGTTACGTGGCGCGATCAGCAGGTACAGGGCGGCGGCGATGCCGGCACCGATCAGCCAGGAGAACGGCGCGATACCCTGGAAGTTGGGCACCAGGGCCAGCACGATGGCCAGCAGTGCGGCCGGCACGAAGGCGGCCACGGCGCGCAGGTTGATGCCCTTGCTGTAGTGATAGGCACCGGCCGGGTGCTCGGTATACAGCTCTGGCACGTTGATGCAGCCTTTGCGCAGCAACCAGTAGTCGGACATGATCACGCCGTACAGCGGGCCGAGCAGGGCGCCCAGGCCCGACAGGAAGTACACGATCACCAGCGGGCTGTTGTACAGGTTCCACGGCAGGATCAGCACCGCCAGGGTGGCGCTGATCAGGCCGGCGCGGCGGAAGTTCAGGTGGCGCGGCGCCAGGTTGCTGAGCACGAAGGCCGGGGCGACGAAGTTGGCCATGATGTTCACCGCCACGGTGACGATCAGGAAGGCCAGGCAGCCGAGCACCAGGAATGGCGTGCTGGGGATGGCGGCGACGATCTGCGTCGGGCTGTCGATGATCTGGCCGTTGATCTGGAACTGCGCGCCGCACAGCACCACGGTGATCACGGCGAACACCAGGATGTTCACCGGCAGGCCCCAGAAGTTGCCGACGCGGATGGTCTTGCGGCACGGCGAGGAGCGGGCGAAGTCACAGAAGTTCAGCACCAGGGTGCCGTAGATCGCCAGCCACAGTGCGCCGCCGGCAAAGATGTTGCGCCACATCTCGTAGCCGGTCAGCGGGGTAGCCACCGACCAGGCAATGCGCGCGTCGGCCTTGAAGTACATGAACACCGCCAGGGCGGCGACGGTCAGCAGGATCACCGGGCCGGCGAAGGCCTCGTAGCGGCGCACCATCTCCATGCCGTAGGCCAGGATCACCAGCTGCACCAGCCAGATCGACACGAAGCACACCCAGCCCAGGCTCGACAGGCCGAGGATGCTGTCGTGGTCGTAGGCTGCCAGTTGCGGCCACACGGCGGTGAGCAGCACCCGAAGCACCACCGATGCCAGGTAGGTCTGGATGCCGAACCAGGCGATGGCGATGACGGCACGGATCAGCGCCGGGATCTGCGCGCCGTGGATGCCGAAGGCAATGCGGCTGATGACCGGGAACGGTACCCCGGTTTTCTGCCCCATGTAACCCGACAGGTTCATGAAGAAGTACACCAGTGCCGCGCCGATGGCCAGCGACAGCAGAATTTGCCAGCCGCCCAGGCCGAGGGCGAACAAGCCCATGGCGAACGAATAGTTGGCGATATTGTGCACATCGTTTGTCCACAGCGCGAAGATACTGTAGCCGCCCCAGCGACGGCCTTCCATACGCGTTGGCGCCAGGTCGCGGTTATGCAGGCGCGGGCTGAGAACAAGGTCCGGCTGGTGGCCGGCAAGCGTGGACGCGGGGTGTGTGCTGGCGACGGATAGTTCAGGGGCAAGGTCGAGGCTGCTACTCATTCCGGCGGGCTCCTGATGCACATGGACTGCGATGAGCGGGCATGCGCACGGGCTCGCCATCTCGTCGGTGCAGCGTTGGCATCACAGGGTTGTGGGCGCGGCGGCTGACATTGGGTCGGCGTCGCGGATTCTTGTGTATCTATGTTTTGTTTAAGTTGTATACAAAACACGAACACACAAAAGCGAGTTCCATGCCAAGGGAAGAGCAGGTTTCAACAGGCGATCATTTCGAACTTATCTTGTTAAAAGGTAAGTTAATGAAATACAGAGAATATAAGTTGACCAAATGAACAAGTTATATTTTTTGAAAGATTGATTAGTTGATCATTTGGTCAAAATAACGGGTGGAAAGTGTGTAACGAATTGGGGCGCTACTGAAGAAAGTGCACACAAAAATGGCACCTATGGTTACGTTTTTGTGTACAAAAAATAGTCAGCTTTTCCTGTGCTGGCCTCTTCGCGGGCACGTCTGCGAGGAGGCCAGTACAGGGGCCGATCAATCCATTGGCGGCAACCGCCGCTTGACCGGGGTCTTCTTGATGATCGCGGTATTGGTCTCAGCCAGCACATTCATGAGGTCGAGCAGCGTGTCCAACTGCTCCATCGAGCGCACATGCAGTCGGGCGACGAAGCAGTCTTCACCAATGACCTTGTCGCATTCGGTGAACTCAGGGATGGCAATGATCTGGCGCTCCACTTCTTGCAGCTTTCCCGGCAGTGGACGGATGCGCACGATCGCCTGCAACTGGTAGCCAAAGGCGCGTGGGTCGACCTCCACGGTATAGCCGCGCAGCACGCCACGCTCTTCCAGCCGGCGCAGGCGCTCGCTGACGCTGGGTGCGGACAGCCCGCTGACTTGCGCCAGCGCCTTGAGCGAGCGGCGCGAGTCCTCCATCAGTGCGTTGATCAATAATTGGTCGATGGCATCGGTCATACCCACCTCATCAGGTGATTCGTGTTATTTGCCTTGATAGTAAAGGCAGGTTGGCGAAAATGCCTTGGTTATCCGCTGGATGGCCAGGCTGCCGCCTTTGCATACTGTGGCCATCATCAACGGGAGGTTTGAGATGGACAGTTCATTGCGCCGTGGCTCGCTGGAAATGGTCGCCGCCATGCTGATTTCCGGGACCATTGGCTGGTTCGTGCTGGTGTCCGGCCAGCCGGTGCTGGATGTGGTGTTCTGGCGCTGCGTGTTCGGTGCCGTGACCTTGCTGGCGATTTGCGCCGCGTTTGGCTTTCTGCGACCGGGCGTGATCAGCCGCACGGCATTTTTGCTGGCGATTGCCAGCGGGGTGGCCATTGTCGGCAACTGGCTGCTGTTGTTCGCTTCATACGCACGGGCGTCGATTGCCATCGGCACGGCGGTGTACAACGTGCAGCCGTTCATGCTGGTGGGGCTGGCGGCGCTGTTTCTGGGCGAAAAGATCACCTTGGCCAAGGTGACCTGGCTGAGTGTGGCGTTCCTCGGCATGCTGGCCATTGTCAGTGCCCATGGCGCTGGGCAAAGTAATGGCGAGGACTATCTGCTGGGGATTGCCCTGGCGCTGGGGGCGGCGTTTCTGTATGCGATCGCGGCCTTGATCATCAAGCGCCTGAGTGGCACGCCCCCGCACCTGATTGCGTTGATTCAGGTAACCACGGGTGTGTTGCTGCTGGCGCCATGGGTCACGCTTGGCGGGTTGCCGGTTGAAGTGCCCGCGTTGGCCAGCTTGTTGACACTGGGGATGGTGCACACCGGCCTGATGTATGTGCTGTTGTACAGCGCCATCCAGCGTTTGCCCACAGCCTTGACCGGTGCGCTGTCGTTCATTTACCCGATTGCGGCAATTCTGGTGGACTGGGTGGCGTTCGGGCACCGCCTGGCGCCGCTGCAGTGGCTGGGGGTGGGGTTGATCCTGTTGGCGGCGGCGGGGATGCAGCAGGGGTGGTGGTTCCGCTCGGCGCGGCATCCTGTAGGCGCGGGTTTACCCGCGAAGAGGCCCGCAAGGTAGAATGCCGCTTTTTGCCAGCCTGCGATCCGCCATGACCTCGCCCATAGACACCCTTGAGCAACACCTGCTTGCCGCCCTCGACCCTGCCCCACAGGAAACCCGCCGCCTGTTTCACGGCCGCGGCCGCTGCTGGCAGGGCCTGGAGCAGGTCACCGTCGACTGGCTGCAGGGCGTGTTGTCGGTCGCCTTGTTCCGTGAGCCGCCCGAAGGCCAGCTCGCCGAACTGGAAGCCATGCTGCGCAGCTTGGCCGCGCGTCCGCAGTGGACGGGGCAGGCGGTCATCATCCAGCACCGCTACCTGCCCGACAGCCCGGGCCAGTGGCTGCTGGGCGAGCCGTGCCAGCAACGCGAAGTGATCGAGGACGGCCTGACCTACCTGCTGGACTTGGGCGTGCGGCAAAACAATGGCCTGTTCCTCGACATGCGCTATGGCCGCCGTTGGGTGCGCGAGCAGGCGGCGGGCAAGCGCGTGCTGAACCTGTTCGCTTATACCTGCGGCTTTTCCGTGGCAGCGATTGCCGGTGGCGCTGAGCAGGTGGTGAACCTGGACATGGCCAAGTCGGCCCTGTCGCGGGGCCGGGACAACCATCGCCTCAATGGCCACGATGCATCACGGGTGGCGTACCTGGGGCATGAACTGTTCAAGTCGTGGGGCAAGGTGCGCAAGTACGGGCCTTATGACCTGATCATCATCGACCCGCCAACCTTCCAGCGTGGCAGCTTTGTGCTGACCCAGGATTACGCAAAGATCCTGCGGCGTTTGCCGGAGTTGTTGAATGCGGGGGGAACGGTGCTGGCGTGTGTCAACGATCCGGGCATCGGGCCGGAATTCCTGATCGAGGGGATGGCGGAGCAGGCGCCTTCGCTGGCGTTTGTCGAGCGGTTGGAAAACCCGCCGGAGTTTCCGGACGTTGACCCGGCGGGGGGCCTGAAGGCCTTGGTGTTCCGCCGGGTTTGATGTTGCTTGTGCGTTACTGACCGGTATAGATCTGGTCAAACACCCCACCGTCATTGAAGTGGGTCTTCTGCACGGTACGCCAGTCACCGAAGGTTTTCTCCACCGACAGGAAGTCCACTTTCGGGAAGCGGTCGGTGTACTTGGCCAGTACCGTCGCATCACGCGGGCGCAGGTAGTTGTTGGCGGCGATCTCCTGGGCTGCGGGTGACCACAGGTACTTCAGGTATTCCTCGGCCACGGCCTGGGTGCCTTTTCTGGCCACCACCTTGTCGACCACCGTCACCGGTGGCTCGGCTTCGGCCGATACGCTTGGGTAGACCACTTCGAACTGGTCGCGGCCGAACTCGCGGGCGATCATCTCGGCTTCGTTCTCGAAGGTGACCAGCACGTCACCGATCTGGTTGGTCATGAACATGGTAGTGGCGGCGCGGCCACCGGTGTCCAGCACGGGTGCCTGCTTGAACAGCTTGCCGACGAAGTCGCGGGCTTTGCTTTCGTCGCCGCCTTGCTTGAGTACGTAGCCCCAGGCCGACAGGTAGGTATAGCGGCCATTACCCGAGGTTTTCGGGTTGGGCACGATCACCTGCACACCGTCCTTGAGCAGGTCGGGCCAGTCTTTCAGGGCTTTCGGGTTGCCCTTGCGCACGATGAACACAGTGGCCGAGGTGAACGGCGCGCTGTTGTTCGGCAGGCGGGTTACCCAGTTGTCCGGCACCAGCTTGCCGTTGTCGGCCAGGGCGTTGATGTCGGTGGCCATGTTCATGGTGATGACATCGGCCGGCAGGCCATCGATCACCGCACGGGCCTGCTTGCTCGAGCCGCCGAAGGACATCTGCACGTTGACCTTCTCGTTGTGCTCGGCTTCCCAGTGCTTCTGGAAGGCCGGGTTGTAGTCCTTGTAGAAGTCGCGCATCACGTCGTAGGAAACGTTGAGCAGGGTGGGGGCGGCCTGGGCGAGGTTGCCCAGGGCCAGGCCTGCGGCGAGCAGCGAGGCGGTGAAGAGTTTTTTCACGTTGCTTCCTTGTTCTTGAAGGGTGTTGGGGCAGATTGCCAGCGACTATAGCGGGTGGGTTTATACGGGTTAAAGAACAAAAAATGCTTTGGTTATGCTTCTGCCTGTGCCGGCCTCTTCGCGGGTGAACCCGCTCCTACAGGGACCGCGCACGGTCCGCGCCTGTTGTAGGTGCGGGTTTACCCGCGAAGAGGCCGGCGCAGGCGCTATCATGCTTTGGGAAACAACCCATTCCCACAGCGAGAACAGAACGCTGCCCCATGCTCGTGGGTCTTCTTGTGGCAGGTCGGGCAATCATGCTGCAGCTGCTCCCCACGCATGGCATTGGCCAGCTCGGCGGTGAAGATGCCGGTCGGCACGGCAATGATCGAGTAACCGGTAATCATCACCAGCGACGACAGCACCTGCCCCAGCGGGGTCTTGGGCACGATGTCGCCAAAGCCCACGGTGGTCAGGGTAACGATGGCCCAGTAGATGCCTTTGGGGATGCTGGTAAAGCCATGCTCAGGCCCTTCGATCACGTACATCAGCGTGCCGAACACGGTCACCAGCGTCGATACCGTCACCAGGAACACGATGATCTTCTGCTTGCTGCCGCGTAGCGCCTCCATCAGGTAATGGGCCTGCTTGAGGTACGGGCTGAGCTTGAGTACACGGAAGATCCGCAGCATCCGGATGACCCGGATGATGAGCAGGTACTGGGCGTCGCTGTAGTACAGCGCGAGGATCCCCGGCACGATCGCCAGTAAATCGACCAGGCCGTAGAAACTGAAGGCATAGCGCAACGGCTTGGGCGAGCAGTACAGGCGGGTGATGTATTCGGCCAGGAAGATTGCGGTAAAGCCCCACTCGATGCCGGCCAGCAGGCCGGCGTAGCCCTGGTGCACCTCATCGATGCTGTCGAGGATCACCGTGACCAGGCTGGCCAGGATGATCAGCAACAGGATCTTGTCGAAGCGGCGACCGGCTACGGTGTCGGTCTGGAAGACGATGACGAAGAGCCGCTCGCGCAGGCTCGCTGGGTTGTTCATTGGCTCGTTCCACAAAAGCGATGGGCTGAGCCTAGGGGTTGCGTATCAGCCGTGCAAGCGGCTGGCGTTGCGCTGCCTGGGTTGCGCCAGGTGACTGCCCAAGTGCATCAGCCAGCAGGCGGCAACGAAGGGGGCGGTCAGGCCAGGCACTGGCAGCAGCTTGAACAGCGGTTGCAACAGCAGGGCCAACGCTATCGCCAGCAGCGTTACCCAAGGTTTTTCACCTTGCCTGCTGAAGGCCAGTGCCGCCAGTGCGCCATTGAAGCCATACAAACCCAGCCACGCTCCCTGTGCCTGGTCGGCGAGCAACGCCACCCCGCCGCCAATGGCCGAGCCGATCACCGCCCACAGCGCCGCATAGGGGTTGGCGATGAACATGCCCACGATGATCAGCAACCCGGCCAAGGGCTGGTCGAGCAGGAAGATCTGGCCCACGCCGCGGGCCAGCGCGTACAGCGGGTCAGCTTCGACGAAGCCGCTGGGTGAGGGGCTGACGACTAGCAGTGTGCCCCAGCCCAGCAGCACGAATGGCGCGGTGTAGGCGACCAGCAACTTGCCGCCGCGCTTGCGCCACTGGTGGGTGATGATGCTGGACAGGCCGCCGGCGGCGATGATCAGGGGGGGCAATATGACCGACCAGGGCAGCACGGCGCTGATCAGGATGCCGATCAGCACGCCGTTGTAGCAGTACAGCCCGGCCTGGCGGTCGGCACGGTCGTAGCCGCGTGCCTGGGCGGTGAGCAGGCCGGCCAGGGCGCCGAGCAGGGCGCCACCGACCAGGCCGGGGGCGGTCAGCAGGATGGCCAGCAGGCAGCACAGGCCGCACAGGGGGTTGCGCAGCAGCAGCACCTGGCTGAAGCCGTTGAGTAACGCCGTGGCCCAGTCGGGGCACGGGTTGACGAAATTTTTGGTGTACATGGGGCAGTCAGTGAGGTTGATGGGGGAGCGGTGGGCCTCTTTGGGCCTCGGTTTTCCGCGGTCGGGTAAAGCGGTATTCAGGGAGGGCTTTGCCCTCCAATCGCGACACGAGGCCGCTCCCACAGGGATCGCATTCCCTTGTGCCAGCGTGGCCCTGTGGGAGCGGCCTTGTGTCGCGAAAGGGGCGCAACGCGCCCCCGGCAATCTCAGATCAAAGTCTCGATCCGCAGCGTGTTAGTCGTACCCGGCTTGCCGAAAGGCACGCCAGCGGTGATCAGCAGCGTGTCGCCACGGCTGGCCATGCCTTGCGCCTGGGCAATCTCCAGGGCGGTGGAAACCACCTCGTCCACTTGGCGCAGGCGGTCGTTGACCACCGAATGCACGCCCCAGGCCACGCTCAGGCGGCGCGCGGTGTTCAGGTTCGGCGTCAGGTTGAGGATCGGTGCCCGTGGCCGTTCACGTGCCGCGCGCAGGGTCGAGGCACCCGACTCGCTGTAGTTGACCAGCACCGCCACTGGCAGGATGCCGCTGATGCGGCGGATCGCGCAGCTGATGGCGTCCGACACGGTGGCCTCGGCCTTTGGCCGGCCGACGTCGAGCTGGGCCTGGTAGTCCGGGCCGTTCTCAACCTGGCGGATGATCTTGCTCATCATCTGCACGGCTTCCAGCGGGTAATCACCCGAGGCGGTTTCGGCCGACAGCATCACTGCATCGGCACCTTCGGCCACCGCGTTGGCCACGTCGGTGACTTCGGCACGGGTTGGCGCTGGCGAGAAACGCATCGACTCGAGCATCTGCGTGGCCACCACCACGGGTTTGCCCAGCTGGCGGCAGGTGCCGATGATGCGCTTCTGGATCTGCGGCACGCTCTCGGCCGGTACTTCCACGCCCAGGTCACCACGGGCCACCATGATCGCGTCTGCCAGCTCGGCGATGGCTTGCAGTTGCTCGACGGCCGATGGTTTCTCGATCTTGGCCATCAGGTAGGCGCGGTCGCCAATCAGCTGGCGCGCTTCGACGATGTCCTCAGGGCGCTGCACGAACGACAGGGCGACCCAGTCCACACCCAGCTCCAGGCCAAAGGCCAGGTCGCGGCGGTCTTTTTCGGTGAGCGGGGAGAGGTCGAGCACCGCTTGCGGTACGTTGACGCCCTTACGGTCGGAAAGCTCGCCACCGTTCAGCACCTCGGTGTCAATCGCGTCGCTGTGCTTGGCGGTCACGCGCAGGCGCAGTTTGCCGTCGTCCAGCAGCAGGTCCATGCCGGGCTCGAGGGCGGCGATGATTTCGGGGTGCGGCAGGTTGACCCGGCGGCTGTCGCCCGGGGTTTTGTCCAGGTCCAGGCGCAGGGCCTGCCCGCGTTGCAACTGCACTTTGCCTTCGGCGAAGCGGCCAACGCGCAGCTTCGGCCCTTGCAGGTCCATGAGGATGCCCAGCGGGTAGTTCAGTTGCTGCTCGACTTCGCGGATCCACTGGTAGCGCAGGGCGTGGTCGGCGTGCTCGCCGTGGCTGAAGTTGAGGCGGAAGATGTTCACCCCGGCTTCGACCAGCTGACGAATATCGTCGATGCCGTTGATCGCAGGGCCGAGGGTCGCGAGGATTTTGACTTTCTTATCAGGCGTCATGATTGGGCAGTCTCGAGGATCAGGATGGCGCGGAAGTCGTTGACGTTGGTGCGGGTCGGCTCGGTGACGATCAGCGCATCCAGCGCGGCGAAGTAGCCGTAGCCGTTGTTGTTGTCCAGCTCGTCGCTGGCCGACAGGCCCAAGGCTTCGGCGCTGGCGTAGCTGGCCGGGGTCATGAAGGCACCGGCGTTTTCTTCCGAGCCATCGATGCCGTCGGTGTCACCGGCCAGGGCGTACACGCCCGGCAGGCCTTTCAGGCTTTCGGTGAGGCTGAGCAGGAACTCGGCGTTGCGCCCGCCACGGCCATTGCCGCGCACGGTCACGGTGGTTTCGCCACCCGACAGGATCACGCAGGGCGCTTTGAGCGGCTGGCCGTGCTGAACGATTTGCCGGGCGATACCGGCATGCACCTTGGCCACTTCGCGCGATTCACCTTCCAGGTCGCCGAGGATCAGCGGGCTGAAGCCGGCCTGGCGGGCTTGCACTGCAGCGGCTTCAAGCGATTGCTGGGGCTTGGCGATCAGCTGGAAGTGGCTGCGGGCCAGGGCCGGGTCATCGGCCTTGACGGTTTCCGAGGCCGGGTTGTTGAGCCAGTCGATAACCGCCTTGGGCGCGTCGATGCTGTAGCGCTTGAGGATGGCCAGGGCGTCGGCCGAGGTGCTCGGGTCGGCCACGGTGGGGCCGGAAGCGATGACCGTGGCGAGGTCGCCCGGTACATCGGAAATGGCATAGGTGTAGACCGTGGCCGGCCAGCAGGCCTTGGCCAGGCGCCCGCCCTTGATCGCCGAGAGGTGCTTGCGCACGCAGTTCATCTCGCCGATGGTGGCGCCGGATTTCAGCAGCGCCTTGTTGATCTGCTGCTTGTCGGCCAGGGTCAGGCCTTCGGCGGGCAGGGCCAGCAGCGCCGAGCCACCGCCGGACAGCAGGAAGATGACGCGGTCGTCTTCACTGAGGTTGCTGACCAGTTCCAGCACGCGCTTGGCCACGGCCAGGCCGGCGGCATCGGGGACCGGGTGGGCGGCTTCGACCACCTCGATCTTCTGGCAGTTGGCGCCGTGGCCGTAACGGGTCACGACCAGGCCGGAGACTTCGCCCTGCCAGCTTTTCTCGACCACTTCGGCCATGGCGGCTGCGGCCTTGCCGGCGCCGATGACGATGACCCGGCCGCTGCGGTCGGCGGGCAGGTAGGGTTCGAGGACTTGGCGCGGGTGGGCGGCGGCGATGGCTGTGTCGAACAGCTCGCGGAGAATTTTTTGCGGATCGACCGACATGGCAGGCTCCCAATTATTGTTGTTCTGCAGAATCAAAAACGCCCCTGGAACTGCCTCCGTGCAGGCCGAACCAGGGGCGGGTGTTGCTCGATGCCACCATTGGGCCTGTGGTCGCAGGTTCAACGGCGTTGGCTTCTTCGCGGGCAAGCCCGCTCCTACATGCACAGCTCTGAGCGATTGTGCGGTCTTTGGTAGGAGCGGGTTTACCCGCGAAGAGGCCAGTGAAGGCTAAAAACGTCTTATTTGTCGTCGCGGATCGAGAAGTTGGCCATGTGCTCCAGGCCTTTGATCAGCGCCGAGTGGTCCCAGTTGCCGCCGCCCAGTGCCTGGCAGGTGTTGAACACTTGCTGGGCATTGGAGGTGTTGGGCAGGTTGATGCCCAGTTCCTTGGCGCCTTGCAGGGCCAGGTTCAGGTCTTTCTGGTGCAGGTTGATGCGGAAGCCTGGGTCGAAGGTGCCCTTGATCATGCGCTCGGCGTGCACTTCGAGGATTTTCGACGAAGCAAAGCCGCCCATCAGTGCTTCACGCACCTTGGCAGGGTCGGCGCCGTTCTTGGCGGCGAACAGCAGGGCTTCGGCCACGGCCTGGATGTTCAGGGCGACGATGATCTGGTTGGCGACCTTGGCGGTCTGGCCGTCACCGTTGCCACCGACGCGGGTAATGTTCTTGCCCATGGCTTCGAACAGCGGCAGGGTGCGCTCGAAGGCTTTCGGGCAGCCACCGACCATGATGCTCAGGGTCGCGGCCTTGGCGCCGACTTCACCACCGGACACTGGGGCGTCCAGGTAGGCGGCACCGGTAGCCTTGATTTTTTCGGCGAAGGCTTTGGTAGCGGTAGGGGAGATCGAGCTCATGTCGATCACCACCTTGTTCGGGCCAACGCCTTCGGCCACGCCGTTTTCACCGAACAGGACGCTTTCGACCTGCGGGGTGTCGGGAACCATGACGATGATGAATTCGGCTTCCTGGGCAACTTCTTTCGGGTTGGCCAGGGCCACGGCACCGGCGGCGATCAGGTCGGCTGGCGCGGCGTCGTGGTGGGTGGAAACGAAGATGCTGTGACCTGCTTTTTGCAGGTTCTGGGCCATGGGCTTGCCCATGATGCCGGTG
>RCUS01000640.1_pt1 | contig 21866 bp, 21 predicted proteins | sample 2166221 | NCBI WGS metagenome assembly RCUS01 (sample SAMN09932758, study PRJNA488358) | compost metagenome | isolation source: compost soil in cyclohexanecarboxylic | place: Germany: Experimental Botanical Garden | reverse complement strand
AACTGGTGATCCTGCCGGACATCGAAAAACGCCTGGAAGCCTTCGTCCGCGTCGGCCACGGCATCATCATCTTCCCCGGTGGCGCCGGTACCGCCGAAGAGTTCCTCTACCTGCTCGGCATCCTCATGCACCCGGACAACCGCGGCCTGCCGTTCCCGGTGATCCTCACCGGGCCGAAAAGCGCCGCGCCGTACCTGCAGCAGCTGCATGCGTTCGTGCGTGCCACCCTCGGCGAGAAGGCCCAGGAGCACTACCAGATCATCATCGACGACCCGGCCGAAGTGGCTCGGCAGATGGTTGACGGGCTCAAGGAGGTCAAGCAGTTCCGCCGCGAACGCAACGACGCCTTCCACTTCAACTGGCTGCTGAAGATCGAAGAAGGCTTCCAGCGCCCCTTCGACCCGACCCACGAAAACATGACCGGGCTCAAGCTCAGCCGCGAGCTGCCGCCGCACGAACTGGCCGCCAACCTGCGCCGGGCGTTTTCCGGGATTGTCGCCGGCAACGTCAAGGACAAGGGTATCCGCCTGATCGAAGAGAAAGGCCCGTACGAAATCAAGGGTGACAGCGCCGTGCTCGAACCCCTCGGCCACCTGCTGCAGGCGTTCGTCGACCAGCACCGGATGAAGCTGCCGGGCGGTGCCGAATACGTGCCCTGCTACCGCGTCGTGAGCTGATTCAAGCCCCTCCCCCGCTTGCGGGCACAGCCAGTGCCCGCAACATTTGCTGCTATTTTCCTACCCCCTTCAGTGAACCTGCCTGCAGAAATATGGTCTTTCAGCTGGCGGCCTGCGCGCACGCCGACTCTTCACCGGCCCAGTCATCGGGCTTTTATTGTTTATTTCACGCGAAGACCATCATGCCTATCTCTCGTCCTGTTTCTGCGGCGCCCGCGCTGTTTTCCTCCTGCACCCCGGGCGCGCGCCGCCTGCTGAGCGGTAGCCTGATAGGCGCCCTGCTGGTCCTTGCCCACCCGCTGCACGCCGAAGAAACCGCGCCCAGCAGCGAACGCTGGGTCAGCGACAGCCTGACCACCTACGTGCGCAGCGGCCCCACCGATGGCCACCGCATTGTTGGCAACCTCAAGTCCGGGCAAAAGGTCACCTTGCTGACCACTCAGGGCAACTACAGCCAGGTGCGCGGCGAGTCCGGAGACACCGTGTGGATCACCAGCAGCGACCTGCAGGCCGTGCCCGGCCAGGCCGAACGCCTGCCGCAACTGACCGGGCAGGTGACCCAGCTCAGCGAGCAGTTGAAGACCATCGACGACAGCTGGAAAACCCGCGTGCAAGGCATGCAGGAGACGCTTGATTCGCGCAAGGCGCTGATCGACGAGCTGGAAGCACGCAACAAGGCGCTGAATGCCGAGCTCGGCGATACCCAGTCGGAACTGCGCAGCACCCAGGCGCGTCTGGGTGACGAGAACAAGCAGGTGCTGATGCGCTATATGGTCTACGGCGGCGGCATCGCCGGTGCCGGCCTGCTCGCTGGCTTGATCCTGCCGGCCTTGAGCCGTGGGCGCAAACGCAACGATCGGTGGTTCTGAGGGATAGTCCTGGGACGCTCAGCGCCCCCTGTGGGAGCTGGCCTTGCCAGCGATCGGCCGCGTAGCGGTCGTGATCCGCAGCGTCCAGCCAAAGGTCATCCCCGCCGCCGCCAGCAAAATCAAGCCGGAACCGGCCAGTTGCAGCGCACTGAGCGGGTGCCCCAGGGCCAGCCAGTCGACCAGGATCGCCACCACCGGGTAGATGAACGACAAGGCGCCGACCAGGCTGGTGGGGATCTTCTGGATAGCGCTGTACAGCAGGGTCGACATCAGCCCGGTGTGGACGATGCCGATGGTGGCCAGCCAGGCCCAGGTAGCGGGCGCACGCGTCAACCCCGGCACCTGCGCAAAGGGCGCCAGCAGCCCTACACCGACCAGCATCTGGATCAGCACGATCAATTGCGGCGCCACACCGTGCAATCGCTTGGTGATAACGGCGGCAATCGCATAGAAAAACGCCGCACCCAGCGCCATTAGCACGCCCAGACGGTAATCACCGGCGACCGCATCAGCGCTCGATCCGGCCATGACGATCAGCAGCATTCCCGCGAACGCCGCCAGCAACCAGCCGGCTTTGCCAGCGGTCATCTTCTCGGCGAACAACAGCATGCCCAAGCCCACCAGCATAAACGGCTGGGTATGATAGACCACGGTGCTCACAGCGATCGAGGCATGCCCATAGGCGCTGAACAGCAACACCCAGTTCAGCACCAGCGCCACCCCGCCGACTGCCGCCGCCAATGCCTGGCGCCGGCTAATCCTCCCTCGCCGCAGCAAACCCAGCCCGGCACAGGCCAGCAGTAATGCCAACGCACCGAACAGGCAGCGCCAGAACACCACGGCGGCCGCAGGCTGGTCTGCGGCCAGGACGAACCAGCCAACCGTGCCGGAGATCAGCATGGCGGCGGTCATCTCCAGGGTGCCGCGTGTTTTCAGGTGCATGGCGAGCTGACTCCTGTCATATCGAACAAAGGTCCGTTATGCTGAACAGATGAAAACCGTTCGTCAAGACGAACAATTGACCGGTATAGCGAACAAATGATCGAAGCACACTCCCCCATCCTCTTGCTGGCCAGCGCCATCCGCCGCGAGCGTGAGCGCCTGGGCCTGTCAGTGACCGAACTGGGCAAGCGCGCAGGCCTGGCCAAGTCCACCCTGTCGCAGCTGGAGTCCGGGGTCGGCAACCCCAGCCTGGAAACCCTCTGGGCCCTGGCCGGCGCGCTGCAAGTGCCGGTCAGCCGGCTGATGGGCCAGCCGCGTCAGCATGTGCAGGTGATTCGCGCCAATGAAGGCGCCGCCAGCCACGCCGAGCAGGCCAATTACGCCGCCACCTTGCTCGCCGCCTGTCCGGCGGGGGCTCAGCGCGATATTTACCGGGTGCGGGTGCAGCCAGGTGAGCCACGGCTGTCAAAACCGCATCCACCGGGTACCCTTGAGCATGTGATCCTGTGCCACGGCCGCGCCCGAGTGGGGCCGGTCGAGCAGGCGGTGACACTGGCGGCCGGCGACTACATGAGCTATTCGGCCGATACCCCGCACCTGTTCGACGCGCTGGACGCCGACACCCTGGCCGTGATGCTGATCGAACACGCCTGAACGAGGAATGCTGATGAGCGAACTGCTGCTGCGCCGCCTGCACTTGCCGGCGCCGATGGGCCAGGTGCTGATCGTCAGTGACGGCCAGCAACTGTTGGCACTGGAATTCGATGCGCCCGAAAAACGCCTGCTGCGGCTGCTGCGTAGCCGCTTCGGCACAGGCGTGCAGTTGCGTGAAACCGCGGGGCTGGCGGCGCTCGCCGATGCCGTGCAGGCCTACTGCACGGGCCAATTGCAGGCGTTTGATGCAGTGCCCATTGACGCTGGCGGCACCCTGTTCCAGCAGCGCGTCTGGGCGGCGTTACGAGCGATCCCGGTGGGCAGCACCCGCACCTACGGGCAGATCGCCGCACAGCTTGGTAACCCCGCAGCCGCGCGGGCAGTAGGCCTGGCCAATGCACTGAATCCGGTGAGCCTGGCCATCCCCTGCCATCGGCTGGTGGGCAGCAACGGCGCGCTGACCGGTTATGGCGGTGGGATTGAACGCAAGCGCTGGTTGCTGGAGCACGAACGTCGCAATTCAGACGACGGCTGATGTTGGCTGAACCGGCCTCATCGCTGGCAAGCCAGCTCCCACAGGTACGGCGTACACAGATTTGCTGTGGGAGCTGCAGGCGCCCTACTGACAGTATTTACATAGGGTTCAGGGGGCGTTGTTATTTAGCCAGTCAAAAATCCCAGCGGGTGGTCAACATCAAGTTGCGCGGGTCACCATAAGACATCGAATTATAGAAACCGATATTGGTGTAATAGCGTTTATCGAACAGGTTATTGGCATTCACAGTGGCCGAAAAGCTATCGGTGAACTGGTAGCGGGCCATCAGGTCCACCAGCCAGAACGGATCCTGGGCGAATTCCTCGTCGATGTCCTTGGGCTGATTGTGCAGCACCTGCCAGCCCTTGCCCTGCCAACGCGCACCACCGCCGACGGTCAGCCGCTCGAGTGCGCCCTTGAGCTTGTAGCTGGTGTAGAAGCTGACCTGGTCTTGCGGCTCCCAGGTCGAAACCTTCTGGCCATCGTCATCGCGAATCACTTTATGGGTGTAACCGGCCTGCAATTGCCAGCCCGGCGCCAGCTCACCCGAGACTTCGGCCTCGAAGCCCTTGGTCTTGGCTTTCACGCCCATCCAGGCGAAGGCCACGTCGGGGTTGGTCGGGTTGCCGTTGTACTGGTTGTCCTCGACCGTACGATTGCTCTCATGGATCTCGAAATAGGCAAGGCTGGCGTTGACCCGGCCGTCAAGGAATTCACCCTTCAGACCCAGTTCGTAGTTCTGCCCTTCGTCCGGGTCCAGCAGGCGGTTGGTACGGTCACGGAACCAGGCGTCCTGGGGCATGAAGATATCGGTGTAGCTGGCGTACAGCGAGTAGGTGTCGTTGAGGTCATAGACCGCGCCAACGTACGGTACCAGGCGGTCGTTTTCCTTGTTGTTGTCCTCGATCCCGTCGTAGCTGTAGTTGACCAGGCGCCCGCCGAGCAGCAGGGTCAGGTCGTCGGTCGGGTGCAGGCGTGCTGTGAGGTAGGTGCCGTTCTGGCGCACCTTGTCGTCGGTGCGCGCCGCCACCGGGCCCCAGTCGGGTTCGCCAATGTCGCCGTCCCAGTTGGGGAAGTCCGCGATGTTGTTGTTGGCATGGGTGACATTGCGGTAGTCGTTGCCCTTCCAGCGCGAGGCGGTGAAGGAGTTGCCGATCACCAGCTCATGCTCGCGGCCGAACAACTGGAACGGCCCGCTCGCATACAGGTCGAGGGAGTCGCTCACGGTCTCGCCGGTGTACTTCTGCGCATAGATGCCGGCGGTGCCGTCCTTGCGTGGCTGGTAGCCCTGGATCGAGCCGAGCGGCGCGTGGTAGCCGTTGATCTTGTGATCGAGCTGGGCCTTGGCCACCCAGCCGTTGTCCAGGTGATGCTCGAGGCTGGCGAACACGGTGCGGGTGTATTGCTCCCAACTGCTCCATTTCGCCGCGTTGTTGAAGTGGTGCGAGACATTGTTGGTGTCGCCATTGCCATCGTACAGCGGCACGGTGCCCGACCAGCTGGAGCCTTTGGGGTTGTTGTCCTGGTAGTCGGCGCCAACGGTCAGCAAGGTGTCAGGGTCGAGGTCGAACTCGAGGATGCCGTAGTAGACGCTGGTCTTGCGCTGGTAGTGATCAAGGAACGAGTGCTTGTCCTGATAGGCCGCCACCGCCCGGCCACGCACATTGGCGCTGTCGGTCAGCGGGCCGCTGACGTCCAGTTCGCTGCGGTAGTTGTCCCAGCTGCCGGCGCCAAGGGCGAAGTGGCCCTTGAACTCGGCGGTGGGCTTCTTGCGCACCAGGTTGATGGTGGCGCCCAGGGAGCCTGCGCCAGTCAGCAATCCGGTAGCGCCCTTGAGCACTTCGACGCGGTCGTAGATGGCCATGTCGCTGAGGCTGTTGCCGGCCGAGTAACCGACGTTGCGCGAGGTCGAGGGAATGCCGTCGTACTGGAAGTTGGTGATGGCAAAGCCGCGCGCGTAGTAGCTGTTGCGCTCGGTGTCATAGGCCGAGACGGTGATGCCCGGGGTGTGGCGCATCACGTCGTCGATGTTGTTGAGGCCGAAGTCATCCATGTGCTGGCGGGTCACCACGGTGATCGACTGCGGCGTCTCGCGCGGGGTCAGTACCAATCGTGTGGCGGTGGCAATGGTGCCGGGGGTGTAGGAGCGGCTCTCTTCGGTGATGGTACCCAACTGGTTGCTGGTGACCTCGGTGGCGCTGAGGTTGATCGCACCCGCCTCGCTCACTTCCCGTACCAGGCTGTAACGCCCGTCCGCTTCCCTGATCACCGCCAGGCCCTTGCTGGCGAGCAAGGCGCGCAGGCCCTCCTCGACCCCATACTGGCCATGCAGGCCTTCGCTGCGCTGGCCTTGGGTCAGCGCCGGGTCAAACGACAGCACCACTCCCGCCTCGGCGGCAAAACGGGTCAGCACCTGGCCAAGATCGTCCTGCCCCAGGTCGTAGCTGCGCGTGGCCGATGCTCAAGGGCAACAACAGCGCGCAACAGCGCAGGGCGTGGTGAATCCGGCGGGTTCTCATTCGATGCGTTCTCTTCTGGTTGGCATTCAGGCAGTGGGCCTGCCTTCCATAAGTCGAACGACAAGACGAATTAATATCATTTGCATGAAAAATACTTTTACTGGCGTGCCTTTACCGTCACCCAATACGGCGTGCGCTGGCTGACCGTTACCGGTAGCGTGCTTTCCAGGGCGCGGAAGATCTGCGCCGGGTCGTCGAGCCTGAAGGTGCCGCTGATGCGCAGCCCCACCACTTCCGGCGCGCAGCGCAACCAGCCACGGCGGTAGCGCGCCAGCTCGGCGACAAACGCCCCCAGGTACTGCTCGTTGGCGATCAGCAGGCCTTTGCTCCAGGCGTCCAGGTTGGTTTCCAGCGGCGAACTGAGCACCAGCGCCGGGTTGGCAAAACGGCATTGCTCTCCGGCCTCCAGCAGCGCGCCGCCACCCTGCTCGCCCGGCAGCACCTGCACACGGCTTTCGAATACGGCCAGGCGCGTGGTGTTTTCGCCGGCCAGCACCGAGAAACGCGTGCCCAGCGCCTGCAGCGTGCCGTGACGGGTTTGTACCCGGAAGGGTCGATTGGCCGGGTCCTTGGCGGTAGTGATCAGCACCTCGCCGTCGCGCAGCACCAGCAGACGCTGCTGAGGGTCGAAACGTACGTCCAGGGCGCTGGCGGTGTTGAGCTGGACCTGGCTGCCATCGTCCAGGGTCAGGCTCAGGCGTTCGCCGGTACGGGTGTGGTAGTCGGCGAACCAGGGGCCTTGGCGCGCCTGCTGATAGCCGCTCCAGCCCAGCCCACCGGCACCGGCCATCAGTACCAGCCCCTTGAGTACACCACGACGGCCCAGCGCCGGCTGCTGGCCGGCCAGTTCCAGGGTGCGCCCGGCCAGGCGCGTGGGCATCTGCTGCAGGCGTTGCTGCACCCGTTCGACCTGCTGCCAGGCCCAGCGGTGCTGCTCGTCGGCCTGCATCCAGGCGTGCCAGGCGGCGTGTTCGGCGCTGCCGGCGCTTTCATCACCGAGGCGCGCACGCCAGGCGGCGGCCTGCTCGAGGGCGGCGAGCTGGCGCGAGTCCAGGGCGGCCATCAGTCGACCTCGTGTTGCAGGCTGTACAGCGTGCAATGGTGCAGGGCCTTGGCGATGTCGCGGTTGACCGTAACCACCGAGATGCCAAGGGTTTCGGCGATGGCCTTGTAGGTCATGCCGTCCAGTTGCGAAAGCAGAAAAGCCTTGCGCACCCGGGCGCCGAGGCCGGCAAGCATGCCGTCCAGCTCGCACAGGGTTTCCAGCAGGATGGCCCGGGCTTCGGCGGAGATGTCCAGGGCTTCGGGCTGCTCGGCCAGCGCCTGCAGCCAGGCGCGCTCGAGCCGCGCGCGGCGAAAATGATCGATCATCAAGCGCCGGGCGATGGTCGCCAGGTAGCCCCGGGGTTCGCGCACGGCGCGCAGGCGGTCACTGGCATCGTCGGCGCTGAGCACGCGGACGAACACATCCTGCACCAGGTCGGCGGCCAGGTCCTGGCATTCCACCCGCGGGCGCAGCCAGCCGGTCAGCCAGCGGTGATGAGCCCGGTAGAGGTGGCTGACCTGCTGACGCAGGGCGGGGTTGGAATCGGTCATGGCGACTCGAAGAGCAAATGAGAATTTCTATCATTCTATGCGAATGATAGAAGGGCTTGGAAGAGCGCCGCACTAAAGCTGGCCCACCGGCCGCATCGCTGGCAAGCCAGCTCCCACAGGTCTTGCACAAACCCTGTGGGAGCGGGTCTTGCCCGCGATCGAGCGTGCAGCGCTCGCAATCCCGGTGAATTTACGCCAGCCTGGCTATCATCTGTGCTCTTTCAGGAAGGAACCGCCCCTCATGTCCCTCGTCACCACGTACCTCACCGGCCTGCGTCAGGCGCTGCCAAGCGAGTCGCTTGAGCAGTTGAACCTCACCCACGGCGCCTCGGCCGAAGCCTTGCAGAAACTCAGTAACCATTACCCGCTGTGTCCCGCAAGCCTGCTGGAACTGCTCGGCCATATCGACGGTACCCATTTCCGTGACTACCCAGGCGGCACAGTCATCGTCCTGATCCTCGGTTCGGACGTGTTCGAGTACCCCTACTACCTCAGCGCCGCCGAGCAGGTCCTCGAAGACGCCAGAGGTTATACCGATAGCATTCGCGGCATCTACGGCGACTTCCTGGACGAATACCCGGAAACCGTCGGCCCGGGCATCGACATCGACCTGGGCATGAACCAGCGCCTGTGCTTCTCCCACTGCATGAACAACGGCGGCACCTCGAAGCTGTACATCGACTTCAACCCCGCCGCCGCCGGCACCGTCGGCCAGGTGCTGCGCTACCTGCACGACCCGGACAGCTATGAAGTGATTGCCGAGAGCTTCGATGAGTACCTGCAGCAGTTGATCGACGACGACTTCGCCTTTGTTGAACGGGAGATCTGAGCGCCATTACCCATTCAGGGTTACTCCATCAACGTGATTACCGCCCACGCCGTCGCGCCGCATACTCGGTTCCAGCCCCACGCAAGGAACCCCGATGAAGATCGAACTGATACAACTCGCCGGCCGCGACGGCGATACCACCTACAACCTGCAACGCACCCTGGAAGCCATTGCCGGTTGTGCAGCCGACACCGACCTGCTGGTGTTCCCGGAAACCCAGTTGATGGGTTTCGCCAGCGCCGCGCAGTTGCCCAAGGTTGCCGAAAGCGTGGACGGCCCCAGCGTCCAGGCCGTGCTGCAAGCGGTACGCGAACGCGGGGTCGCGGTGGTGATCGGCCTTGCCGAAAAGGCCGACGACGGCTACTACAACACCTCACTGCTGCTCACGCCACAAGGCATCGCCCTGCGCTACCGCAAGACCCACCTCTGGCCCTCGGAACGCGGCCTGTTCGAGCCTGGCGATCGCTACACCACGGTGAGCTGGAAAGGCCTGCGCATCGGCCTGCTGATCTGCTACGACATCGAGCTGCCAGAAAGCAGCCGCGCCCTGGCGCAACTGGGCGTCGACCTGATCGTGGTAACCAACGGCAACATGGACCCCTACGGCCCGGTGCATCGCACCGCGATCATGGCCCGCGCCCAGGAAAACCAGGCCTTCGCGCTGATGGTCAACCGCGTCGGCCCAGGCGATGACGGCCTGGTATTCGCCGGCGGCAGCGCGGTGGTCGACCCGCACGGGCGTCTGCTGTTCGAAGCCGGTCGTGAAGCCTGCCGGCAGGTGGTCGAACTGGACCTGCAGCAACTAGAGCACGCCCGCCGCGACTACGACTACCTCGCCGACCGGCGCTTGCAACTGCCCGGCCAAAGGGTGGACCACGCCGATGGCCGCCGCGAACTGCTGATCCCCTGAGCGCTACCCCTTACAATAACAAGATCCCGGAGTGCCCCCATGAAGTCGATCCGTCGCCTGCCCCTGGCCCTGGCCGCGCTGCTGAACCTCGCTGCAGCCCAGGCCGCCACGCCCAGCGTGCACATCTACAACTGGTACGACTACATAGCCCCCAACACCACCAAGGAATTTCAGCAGGCCTCGGGCATCGCCCCGGTGTATGACGTGTTCGACAACAGCGATGTGATGCAGAGCAAATTGATGGCCGGGCGCAGCGGCTATGACGTGGTATTCGCCAGCGCCGACCTGTTGCCGAACCTGATCAAGGCCGGGGTGCTGGCCGAGCTCGACCGCAGCCAGTTGCCCAACCTGGCGCACCTGGACCCGCAGATCCTCGCCAAACTGCAGGGCAACGATCCTGGCAACCGCTTCGCCGCGCCCTACTTGTGGGGCACCACAGGCCTGGGTTACGACGTCGACAAGATCAAGGCCCGCCTGGGCGCCGATGCGCCGCTCAACTCCTGGGACCTGATCTTCAAGGAAGAAAACATCGCCAAGCTGGCCGACTGTGGCGTGGCGATGCTCGACTCACCCAGCGAGATCATCCCCATCGCCCTGCACTACCTGGGCCTGCCCTACAACAGCAAGAACCCCGAGGACTACCGCAAGGCCGAAGCGCTGCTGCTCAAGGTGCGCCCGCATATCGCCTACTTCGACTCCTCGCGCTTTATCTCGGACCTGGCCAACGGCAATGTCTGCGTGGTGCTGGGCTGGTCCGGCGGGGTGTTTGACGCAAGACTTGCCGCCGATAACGCCAGGAATGGCCGCGACATCCGCTACAGCATTCCCCGCGAAGGCGCGCCGTTCTGGCTCGAAAGCATGGTGCTGCTCAAGGACGCGCCCAACCCGCAGCAAGGCCTGGCCTTTATCAACTACATGTTGCGCCCCGAGGTGATCGCTGCCTCGACCAACTACCTTGGCTACCCCAACGCCAACAAGGACGCCGCACCGCTGGTGGAAGCGAAGATCCGCGACAACCCGTCGGTGTACCCGCCCCAGGCGGTGCTCGATACCCTGTTCGCCCTGGAGCCGCTGCCACTCAAATACGAGCGCATCCGCACCCGGGTGTGGAGCAAGGTCAAGACCGGGAGTTAGTGTTAGCGTAGTGAACCGCACGCTCGCCCAAGGACTCGCTGCATGATCCGCCTGGCCTCCACTGAAGACCTGCCCGCCATCGATGCCCTGATCGAGGCGGCCTACAGCCCCTACATCGCCCGCATCGGCGCCAAGCCCGGCCCGATGCAGGAAGACTACGCGCAGTTGGTCACCCGCCGGCAGGTTCAGGTGCTGGAAGACCGGGGACAGGTAGTGGACATCGGTGGGGTGGATGCCAACGGCGCTATCCTCACGCTTGCGCCGATAGCGCTACAACCCGCCTACCGGCCTGTGCTCGACGATCTCTGCCGCACCCTCGAAAACCGATGCCATACGCTGCTCGGTGGCATTTACCTCTACGGCAGCGTTGCCCGTGGCGATGCCCGCGAAGGTGAATCGGACCTGGACGTGACCCTGATACTCAACCATTGCCCCAACGCCAATGACTTGCAGCAGCTTGAACGGGTCAGAGGTGAGCTGCAGGACCGGCACCCACTGGTGAGCAAGATCGATTTCGACATCGGCACCCGTGACCAGGTGCTGGCCGAGGAACACCGCAACAGTTGGGGTTACTGGCTAAAGCATCACTGCCGCTGTATCTGGGGCGAAGACCTCGCCCAGTGCTTCGCGCCATTCAAGCCTTCACCAGCCATCGCGCGGGCAGTCAATGCCGACCTGCAGGCTGCATTTGAGCGATATGCCGAGGGTATCGCCGATGCGGGCGACGCAGACACGCTGCGCCGGCTGCAACGGGAAGCCTCACGCAAGGCATTGCGGGCCGGCAACATGCTGCGAAGTGACAAGGACCCTTCGTGGCCGCTGACCCTGGAGGATCATGCTGACCAGTTACGTATTGCTTGTCCGCAACTGGCCGCTGAGGTCGAATTCTTTTTGCGTCACGCCTATCAACCCGAGGCCAGCGCCGAACAGTTCCTCGAACAGCTCGGCGCATTCAACACAGCATTCTTTGTACGTCTGAACGCTTCTGGTTGAACCTCAATCCTCCAGCGGCTTCGGCGGTTTGGGTGGTGGTGCCGGCTTGGCCGGCTTGGCGGGTTTACCGTCCTTGCCGGGCTTGGCCTCTTTGCCCTTGGTAGCGTCCTCCTTCAAATCGGCAACGGTCGGCGGCACGATGGCTTTTTCCGCTGCCGGCAACTGGTCGACTGCATCGTAAATCGCCTTGGGCTCGAGGATGCCGGTGTGTTCGATCCGGTGCAGCTCGCCGTCCTTGCCCACCAGTACTACCTGGGTGACCATCGTATCCCGGGCGCTGAACTTGAACTTGCGGATCAGGGCCATGGTCGCCTGTTGATCCAGAAACTTGTCATCACGCTTGCCGATCATGCCGGCGACGCTGTACAGCACCAGCTTGCGCTCCTCGAAGGCAGCCTTGGTGGCCGGGTCTTCAAGGGCCTTGTTCAACGCGCGAAGGGTCGGGTCGGCGGTACTGGGGGCAAGGACAACCAAGGGGCGGGTCTTGTACAGCTCCTGGCCCAAGGGGTCATCGCTATCGGCAGCGAGGGCGGGACCGGCGACAATGGCCAGCAAGGCGGCGAGGGTCAGTGACCGAACAAGCATGCGCATCTCCTTTCTATTTCCATGCAACAAAGACTACAAATCGCGACGAAAGATCCGGGTTGCGAGCCTAAACTACAGGGCCAGATGAGTGGGCAAGGCAAAGGTAACTTCCGATTACCAAGTGCGACCTTGGATACACACCGAAAGGTCTGTCATCCGATTCTGAGGATAGCTGAAGGCCGTCTGCCATGCCCGTCGACCACCCTGGAAAAAGGCCTGAACCATGAGCATTGCCGACACCCTGCTATTGCTGCTGATCCTTGTTACCGCCCTGGGTTGCGGGTTGATGGGCGGGTTGTTCTTCGCCTTCTCCAACTTCGTCATGCAGGCCCTGGAGCGCATTCCGGCACAGAGTGCGGTGACGGCCATGCAATCGATCAACCAGGTGGTGCTCAACCGCCTGTTCCTCTCGCTGTTTCTCGGCACCGCCGTGACCTGCGCGATCCTGCTGACCTGGGCCTGGTTGCGCTGGCCATTGCCGGGCAGCCTGTGCATCGGCATTGGCAGCGGCCTGTATCTGCTCGGTAACGTGCTGGTGACCATGCTCTTCAACGTGCCGCGAAACCAGAGCCTGGCGCGCCTGGAGCCGGCCAGTAGCGAGGCGGCCAGTGCCTGGCCGAGCTATGCGCGGGTGTGGAACCGCTGGAACCATGTGCGCACCATTACCGCCCTGGCGGCCACGGCCTGGTTGATGGTGGCGTTGCTGCGGGTGGTGTGGACTCAATAGCGGCTGCTCAGCTCCCACAGTAGATCTGTGCACGCCGGACCTGGACTTGCTGCCTGCACCGGCCTCATCGCCGGCAAGCCAGCTCCCACAGTAGATCTGTGCACGCCGGACCTGTGGGAGCAGGCCTTGCCTGCGATCGAGCGCGCAGCGGTCGCAACCCAGCCAACCCCTGATGTGCTGCCTGCACCGGCCTCATCGCCGGCAAGCCAGCTCCCACAGTAGATCTGTGTACGCCGAACCTGTGGGAGCTGGCTTTGCCTGCGATCGAGCGCGCAGCGGTCGCAATCCAGTCAACCCCTGATGTGCTGGCTACACCGGCCTCATCGCCGGCAAGCGCCGGACCTGTGGGAGCTGGCCTTGCCAGCGATCGAGCGCGCAGCGGTCGCAATCCAGTCAACCCCTGATGTGCTGCCTGCACCGGCCTCATCGCCGGCAAGCCACACAGGGTCAGTGCATGCAGGTCCGGCTAGAACAAGCCCATCTGCCGATCGATCAGCGCCGTGAAGTCATCCTCCACGAACGGCAAAATCGCATCGGCCACCGGCTGCAACTGCCGGGTCAGGTAGTGGTCGTAATCGATCGCCGAATGCCGCGTCTCCAACGGCTCCGGCCCGGTCACGGTAATCACGTAGCTGATCCAGCCGCCATTCTGGTACTGCCGCGGCCTACCCTGTCGGTCATTGAAGTCATCGGCCATGCGCGCCGCGCGAACATGCGGCGGCACGTTGCGCTGGTAGTCGGCCAGCGGCCGGCGCAGGCGCTTGCGGTAGATCAACAGCTCATCCTGCTCGCCAGCCAAGGTCTTGCGCACATACTCACGCAGGTACTGCTGGTACGGCTGACGCTTGAAGATCCGCTCGTACAGCTCCTGCTGGAACTGCCGGGCCAGCGGCGACCAGTCGGTACGCACGCTTTCCAGGCCCTTGAAGATCATCTCCTCAACGCCCTCGCCACGTTGCACCAGGCCGGCATAACGCTTCTTGCTGCCCTCCTCGGCGCCGCGAATGGTCGGCATCAGAAAGCGCTTGTAGTGGGTCTCGTACTGCAACTCCAGGGCACTGTCCAGGCCGTAGCTGTCACGCAGATGCTCGCGCCACCACTGGTTGACCTGCTGCACCAGCTCGCGACCGATACGCGCCGCGTCCGCCTCGTCATGGGCACCCTTGAGCCAGACGAACGTGGAGTCAGTGTCGCCATAGATCACCGCGTAACCCCGGGCCTCGATCAGTTCGCGGGTACGGCGCATGATCTCGTGGCCGCGCATTGTGATCGATGAGGCCAGGCGCGGGTCGAAGAAGCGGCAGCCACTGGAACCAAGCACCCCGTAAAAGGCGTTCATGATGATCTTCAGCGCCTGGGAAAGCGGCGCATTGTGCTCGCGCTTGGCCACCTCGCGGCCCTGCCAGACCCGCTCGACAATCGCCGGCAGGCAATGCCGGGTACGGGAAAAACGCGCACCGCGAAAGCCCGGCACCGAGGTCGCGTCGCCCGGCTCGCGCAGGCCTTCGATCAGCCCTAGCGGGTCGATCAGGAAGGTGCGGATGATCGACGGATACAGGCTCTTGTAGTCGAGCACCAGCACCGACTCGTACAGCCCCGGCCGCGAGTCCATGACGAATCCACCGGGGCTGGCCTCCTCCGGGCGCTCGCCCTGGTTGGGCGCGACGAAGCCCTGGCGGTGCATCAGGGGCATGTACAAATGACAGAACGCCGCCACCGAGCCGCCGCTGCGGTCAGCCGGCAAGCCGGTAACCGTGGCCCGTTCGAGCAGGAAGGTCAGCAGTTCGGTCTTGGCGAAAATCCGTGTGACCAGTTCGCAGTCCTTGAGGTTGTAACGGGCCAGGGCCGGCTTGTCCTCGACGAACATGCGGTTGATTTCGTCCATGCGCTGGTACGGGGTGTCGATGGCCTTGCCTTCGCCGAGCAGGGTCTGGGCGACGTTCTCCAGGCTGAACGAGGGGAAACTCCAGGTCGCCGAACGCAGCCCTTCGATACCGTCGATGATCAGGCGCCCGGCGGCCCCGGCAAAAAAATGCGCGCGGCTGCCGTGCTCGCGCCAGTCCATTTCCTCACCGCCACGCCCCAGGCGCAAGGGCACCTTGAGCTGGGTGGCGTGGTGCTGCAACACGCGCAAGTCGAACTGCACCAGGTTCCAGCCGATGATTGCATCGGGGTCATGCACGGCCAGCCAGTCGTTCAAGCGCTCGAGCAAGCGGGCACGGCTGTCGCAGTATTCGAGATCGAAATCCACGCCCTCGGCGTCGCCGTTGGCCGGGCCGAGCATGTACACCTGGCGCTGGCCGCAGCCTTCGAGGGCGATGGAATACAGCTCGCCGCGCTCGGTGGTTTCGATGTCGAGTGATACCAGCCTGAGCTTCGGGCGGTAGCCGGGGGCGGGCTTGAGCTGGGCATCGAGCAACACACCGTTGGCATCAGGTGTGCCGCTGAAACTCACCGGCGCGGTAATGAAACGCTCCATCAGGTAGCGCTCCGGCGGACGCACATCAGCCTCGTAGATTTGCACCCCGGCGGCGCGCAGGCGCTTTTCCAGCTGGATCAACTGGCGGTGCTGGCGGCAGTACAAGCCCAGCACCGGCCGCTGTTCGAAATCGCGCAGGGCCAGCTCGCGCAACGCGACGTCGCGCTCACCGCGCAGCACCGCTTCGGCTTGCCCACGCTGCTCGGCCGGAATGAACGCAACGGACGTCTGCACCGGCAAGCGCAAGCGCCGTGGTCCCTGATCGGTGGCCAGCCAGAACTCGACGCTGGTCCCCGCCGGGGTATCGCGCCAATGCCGGGTCAGGACAAAGCCCTGCTGTAACTCCACCGCTGCAACCTCGAAAACACCTGTGTATGCGGCGATTCTACCTGCCTGTGCCGCTGGCTGCCGAACTTAGCGCGCTACCCGTGCACCGGGGGCAAAGCCGTGGCCATGGGCGCGACCGGCAATCAGCAAGGCCAAGGCGATCAGTCCCAGCAACACCCAGTGGAAACTGCCCACGCCCCACTGGCTGAGCAGCACGCCACCGAGCAGACCGCCTGCGGCAATCGCCGAGTTCCACACGGTGACGATCATCGACTGGGCGACATCGGCGCCCTCCCCGGCGGCATCGGCGCTGGCGGTCTGCAGCAGGGTCGGCGCGCCGCCGTAGGTCAGGCCCCAGAGCGCGACACTGACGTACACCAGCGGCGCCGACTGGCTGACAAAACCCAGCACCAGCGCCACCACGGCAAATCCGCACAGGCTGAGCAAAACCATGTTGCGCAGGTGCTTGTCGATCAACGCACCGACCACGCCGATACCCGCCAGGGCGGCGATACCGAAGGTCAGCAGGACCATGCCAGTGCTGGCTGCCAGCCCCACCGAAGCCAGGAACGGCACGATGTAGGTGTACAGCACGTTATGCGCCAGCACCCAGGTGAGGATCACCAGCAACACCGCCAGCACTCCCGGGGTACGCAAAACTTGAGCGATGCCGGGACGCTGACCCGGGGCGTGACCGTCGAAGTCCGGCACCTTGCACAGCACCCAGGCCACCAGCACCAGGGTCGCCCCCGACACCAGGGCAAAGGTCATGCGCCACCCCACCAGTTCGCCCAACCAGGTGCCGGCTGGCACCCCCAACGACAACGCCACCGGCGCGCCGATCATCGCCACTGCCATGGCCCGGCCCTGCTGCTCGGGGCTGACCATGCGCCGTGCATGCCCGGCGATCACGCCCCAGGCCAGGCCGGCGGCGACGCCGGTCATGAAGCGTGCGACCAGCGTCAGCCAGTACGAACTCGATAGCGCCGTCACGGTGTTGAACAGCAGGAAACCGACAATCGCCAGCAACAGCACCGGCCGCCGACGCCAGCCCTGGGTCAGGGTCACCAGCGGGATGGCGGTCAACAGCGAGCCCAGGGCATACACGCTGACCATCTGCCCGGCCATGGCCTCGCTGACCTGCATGCCGCTGGAGATCTGCCCGAGCAGGCCGGCCGGCAGGGTTTCGCTGAGGATGGCGATAAAGCCGGTCATGGCCAGGGCCAGCAGGCCGCTGACCGGCAAGGGCTGTTCGAGTGCGGCTGGCCCGTCCGCCGTGCAACTCATCGGGGTCATGGTGAAACTCCTGTAGGAAAGATGGGCGAACCTTAAGCCTGCGGTCACTGCGGAAAAAGACGGGTACAATTCCGCTCATAACGGACATTGATGTCCGCAATCAGGGAAAGCAGATGGATAGCCTCAGCGGTTTCGTGGTGTTCGTGCGGGTGGCAGAAACCGGCAGCTTCGTCGGCGCCGCGCAATCGCTGGGGGTCAGCGCTTCGGCCATCGGCAAGCGCGTGGCGCGCCTGGAGAGCCGCCTGGGCGTGCGCCTGTTTCACCGCAGCACACGCAGCATCACCCTGACCGCCGAGGGCAGCCTGTTCCTGGAACGCAGCCGGCGCATCCTCGCCGAGATCGAAGCCACCGAACTTGAACTGTCCCAGGCCAGCGAGGTGCCGCGTGGGCGTTTGCGCATCAGCCTGCCGCAAGTCACCGCACTGGTGATGCCGGCCTTGAGCGAGTTCATGGCGCAGTACCCGGCCATCGAACTGGACCTGGATTTCGACGATCGCCTGGTCGATATCATCGGCGAAGGTTTCGACGTGGTGATGCGCGGCGGTACCCCCAGCGACTCGCGCTTGAGCGCGCGCTTTCTGGGCCATTTCCACCATGTACTGGTCGCCTCGCCGGCGTACCTGGCGCGCAATGGCACGCCCGTGCACCCCGATGAACTGGCCCGGCATACCTGCCTGCACTACCGTTTCCCCAGCACCGGCAAGCTCGAGCAATGGCCGTTGCGCCAGGAGCCCGCCGGGCGCGAATACGACATCCCGGTGTCGATGGTCTGCAACCACGTCGACACGCGCATCTGCTTTGCCACCCGCGATCGCGGCATCACCTGCACTCCGGATTTCACCGTACGCCAGCAGCTGCAACGCGGTGACCTGGTGACCGTGCTCGATGACTACATGGAGCGGCGCGGCAGCTTCTACCTGCTGTGGCCCTCGGGGCGGCAAATACCGCCACGGCTGCGGGTGTTCATCGACTTCATGAGCACGCGACTGCAGCTGGATGCCGGCGCGCCGCAGTATTAGTCATATAAATAATCAAGCCCCTGAGCGGGAAGTCGCGGCACCTGCTGCTGCAGGAATTCGCCGAGCTTCTGCGCCTGGCGCGCCTTGGGGCTAGCCTGCAGCCAGGTCAGGTAATAACCCTCGCCGGTGGCCACCGCCTGCGCAAAGGGCGTGACCAGGCGGCCGGCGTCGAGCTCGCCGCTGGCCAGCAGCAGGTCGACCACGGCCACACCCAGGCCTTGCTGGGCGGCAGCGATGCCTTGATCCAGGGTATCGAACAGCTGGCCGCGGTCCAGGCTGATTGCAGCGCCCCCAGTCCGATTCAACCAGCGCCGCCAGTCACGCCGATCGGGCGACGGGTGCAGCAGTTCGCAGTGGACCAGGTCTGCCGGGTAACCGGGCTGGCACACCGGCACCAGCCATTCGTCAAACAGCTTGAGGCTGGCGATGTCCGCGGCAAAATGGCCGTCGCCCAGCAGGATCGCGCAATCGTAAGGCTCGCTGTAGAAGTCCACCGTGTCGATGTCCATCCACACACTGCTCAATTGCACCTTGCGGTGTTCTTCGCCTTGCTTGAACGTCGCCAAGTGCTTGAGCAGCCAGCGCACGGTCAGGGTCGAAGGCGCCTTGAGGCGCAGGTGCTGACGGTCCTGCCTGAGCAACCCGCAGGCATTCTCGATGATCTTGAAGCCGACCTTGAGCTCCTGGGCCAGCAGCCGGCCCGGCTCGGTGAGCGCCACTTTCGGCCCGCGGCGCTCGAACAATGCGCAGTCGAACAAGCCTTCGAGGGTTTTGATGTGATGGCTGATGGCGCCCTGGGTCAGGGCCAGTTCTTCGGCCGCGCGGGTGAAGGAGCCATAGCGTGCGGCCACCTCGAACGCCCTGAGCGCCTGCAATGCGGGAATGCGTTCGGTCATGGCCGCCTCAAGCATGAGTAAAACTAATAGAAGGCCACAGTAACAGGCGTTTTACAACCGAACCGCGCCTGCAGAGAATGCCGCTCCCGGTAAAAACCATCGAGAAATGCCCGTGAACAGTGCCCTGCTTGCCACCTACGCCCTGACTGTTTTGCTCTTGATCGCCAGCCCCGGCCCGGTGGTGGCGCTGGTGGTCAACACCACCGCCCGCGCCGGACGCAAACAGGCACTGCTGACCGCCCTGGGGACCAACGGTGCTTCGCTGGTGCTGATTGCCCTGGCCGCTGCGCTGATCTTCAGCAGCGCAGCCGTCAACCCACTGTTGCTAAGCGCCCTGAGCATGTTCGGTTGCCTGTTCATCGGCTACCTGGGCCTCGGCGCACTGGCTGAACTGCGCCAGCCCGCGCTCGCCATACAGCAGGCCCCCGTCCGCCAGGGCGGGCTGTGGCAAGGCTTTGCCATCGGCCTGTCGAACCCCAAGGACATTCTGTTTTTCGTCGCTTTCTTCCCGCAGTTCATCCAGGTTACCGAGCAGTTCAGCCAAAGCCTGATGGTGTTGGGGCTGGTCTGGCTGGTGCTCGACCTGGGCATTCTGGGCTTGTACATCCTGGTCATCGGCCGCCTGGCCGAGCGTCTCAACCGACGCTTGATCAGCGCAATCAGTGCCGTGGTGCTGTTGGCCATTGCCGTCGCCGGGCTGGCCTACAACCTCCGGCAACTGTTGCCCTGACGGGCTACGCTTTCGGGTGTAGGCCGAGAGCGGTTAGAATGACGCGCTATACCTCCAGGCCAGCCTCAAGCCACACTATGGACAGTCGGATTGAACCCTGAACAGCGCAGTCGTCTCGAAACCACCATGCATACCCGCCCGGCCCCGAATTCCAGAGGCACTTCCTTGATCCGCTCGCCCCTTTTGCACGGTCTGCTCGCCGTCGTGCTGCCAACTTCGGCGCTGGCCGCCGGCGTACGGATCGACCCGCATGCCGACCTGTTGTACCGCCAGGCCCTGACCTTGCTGGAACAGGCCGACAACCAGAACACCAGTTTCACCCTCAAGACCAGCACCACCGACCAGGACCTCGCCCAGCAAGGCCAGGCCCTGGGCCGCACCCTGGCGCCTGCGGTGAGCCTGCTGAAAAAAGCCGTGGAGCTTGACCACCCGGCCGCCCAGTACCGCCTGGCCCTCTACTACATCACCTACCTGCCGGCAGCGCAGATCCCGGCTGCCGCCTGCCCGCTGCTCGAAGCGAGCATGGGCCAGGGCTTCGCCCCGGCGGCGCTGGGCATCGAAAACTGGTGCCCGAACTACAGCCGTAGCGAATACCGCACTGCGCTGGAAAGCGTGCCGAACCTGGCCAGCCTCTACGCCCCCTACTACCCGCAACCGGCCGTGCGCCTGCTGTGCCATCGCGAGCAACCGCAAGGCCTGGCGATGCAGTGGGGCCGTCAGCGCGACTACCAGGCCGAGGTCTACCGCCTGCTGGCCAGCGCCGACCCGGCGCAAAGCAAGGCTTACTGGCAAAAAGCAGTGGACATCAATGGCTGCATCGCGGCGCAGCGGCGCCTGGCCAGCAACCACTACTGAGCTGAGCGCACTGCGCCGCCGCTGACAGCAAGATCGTTCAAGTCAGCGGCGCCCGGCTCTGGCATGCTGTACAACCGTGTTCATTGGTTGTTGCTGCCATCCATGCCCAGTCCGCCGTTCGCCCGCCAGGCCTTTATCCGTGGCGCCATCGCCATCCTGCCGTTGTCCCTTGCCGTTGCCCCCTGGGGGTTGCTGGCCGGCTCCATGGCCATCGAAGCCAACCTCACGCCCTGGGAAGGCCAGGGCCTGTCGGCCATCGTCTTTGCCGGCGCGGCGCAACTGGTGGCGATCGGCATGCTCAAGGGCGGCGCCAACCTGTTTTCGATCCTCCTCACCACCCTGCTGCTGACGTCCCAGCACCTGCTGTACGGGCTGTCGATGCGCCCGGTGCTGTCGGGCCTGCCGACCCGCTGGCGGCTGGGCCTGGGCTTCTTGCTCACTGACGAGTTTTTCGCCCTCACCAGCCAGTACGACAAACAGCAGTTCAATCGCTGGTACGCCCTGGGTGTGGGCCTGACGTTCTACATTGCCTGGAACCTGTTCACCCTGGCCGGGATCATCCTGGGGCAGAACATTCCGCACCTCGACCAACTGGGCCTGGACTTCTCGATTGTCGCCACCTTCGTCGCCCTGATCGCGCCGTTGGTGCGCAACCTGCCCACCGTGGTGTGCGTGGCGGTGTCGTTGTTCTGCTCGGTGCTGTTCAGTGCCTGGCATTGGGACATCGGCCTGGTGGCCGCCGGCCTGCTGGGCATGAGCGCAGGTTTCATCTGTCAGAAATTCAGTGGAGCACGCTCATGATCTTCGCCCTGATTATCGGCATGGGCCTGCTGGTGTTCCTCAACCGCTATGCCTTTCTGGAACCGCGCCTGCCCCTGCGCCTGAGCTCCAATGCCCGGCAGTTCCTCGGCTTCGCCGTACCGGGCATGCTTACCGCGATCTGCGGGCCTATCGTCTTTCTGCCCGGCCACCAGCTCGACCTGAGCCTGAGCAACCCGTACCTGATCGGTTCGCTGGTGGCCGTAGTGCTGGTGCTGTTGACCCGCAGCACCTTGATCAGCATGCTGCTGAGCATGGCCTTCTTTTTTGTCTTTCGTTGGTGGTTGAACGGCAGCCCATGAACCCTGCACACAAGGAACAGACCCGTTTCTGGCAAGCCTCGGCGCTCGGTGACACCGAGATGCTGCATGCGCGTTATTTTCAGCAGCGCTTCGCCCCCCATGTGCACGAAGGCTACGTGATCACCATCATCGAGTCCGGCGCCCAGCGCTTCTGGCACCGCGGCAGCGAGCAC
>RCUS01000639.1_pt1 | contig 21897 bp, 24 predicted proteins | sample 2166221 | NCBI WGS metagenome assembly RCUS01 (sample SAMN09932758, study PRJNA488358) | compost metagenome | isolation source: compost soil in cyclohexanecarboxylic | place: Germany: Experimental Botanical Garden | reverse complement strand
CCCATAACAAAGGATACCTCTCTTCAAGGTCTTCTTCCTTCCAGTCAAGTTCCATATCTATTGGTTCATATGTATAGCCTTGAGCCTCTAATTCATTATTAAATTCTGTATCAATTTCATCGTTATAATCGAACACGCCGGTTTTTTGATAGGTATACGCACTTGATGCTACGTATAACATTTCTTCCATTTGAGGTGCAAATTCATCTTCCTCTAAATATTCATCAGAGAGATATTCAGCCAGAAATTCAGGATTCTTTAGTACCTGATTGAATACTTCTTCCCCTCGGGAGATCAACCAGCCCCTGAAATAATCAAACCCATCATCCGAGCATCCTCCCATGAGTACATAAGCGGCTCCCCATAATGAAGATGTATAGGATTGTTCCATCTTATTCTTGAACTCTGCCTCGAAGTGAATGATTTCTTCACTAGTCTTTACTGCCAATTTCTGGGTAAGCCATTCTACTTGTTCTGCACCGTGCTTTTTGGAATCATTTATTAACTTCCAGAAGAGATTTGACGTCATTAGAACGAACCTCCGTTTACATAGGGTTTCTAAACTGACTGATATTCTTGAAAATTCAGCAATTTAACTCTTCTCTCATCATGCTCTTCCTTCGGAAAACGTGAGGGATCGAGAGCATGAAGTGTTCTAGCAATATTAATGCATTCTTGTGATTCATTATCTATTTGATATTTCCTAACAAGTATTTGTCGTAATCGCTCAATTGTCCCTTCATCAGCACACTTAATATCTAAAAGCATACTTAAGAAGGTCCATCGAGTCAGTGGTGAACTTTTAATAATCGAACCATCTACTGATGGAATATAGCCTGAAAATATCTCGTAGAGGGAAACGATATTACTCGTGGCAATTGATCCTAATTTTTTGATTTCATCTTCAACATCATAGCGGTAACGATACATCTGTTTAAGCTTCCTTACTTCTTCGCTATCTTTTTCAAGTAAAAAATCACTTAATAAGGCGCACCAATGAGCAATTTGACTTTCTTCAGACATTCTATAGATGTTATGTACGTATTGTTCATAATCTCTTATTTCAGGGAAAGTTGTGTAATACTCATCCAGGCTGACAGTCCGCATCATATACTTGAAATCGTCTTCATCATGATCTACAACATAGGCAATGAAATGATCGGTCTTGTCTAAGAGTGCAAAGCAGGGCTTGAGCTCGTTAACTACTTCAATTAAAATATCGATAAATTTTTGATATAACTCTAAATAAGCGGCGTCCTCTTCATTCTCAAAATATTGTGACAATAGGGTTTCATATGAGTATGAGAAATCTTTTATTTCTTGAGGTTGAACAAAATCTTCGTAAGTGAAGTCTCCAACGCTGTATTTTAAACCTCTAAAACCATATAAGCGGTCCTGAGTATACGAACTATAGGTTTTTTCCACCGTATTCTCAAACGAACTGATCGTATTCCACTTCATATTGACAACCCCATAGCTCCCTTGGGCATCCAGCACTACTGCATATACATCTTTATTTTCAGCCGTTGCTGCAAAGTCCTCAATAGTACGGCGAAAATGGTTAAACAACAATTCCTTATACAATTTGAAATTAATGTCCTTCATTTTTATCTCCTTTATTATACAATTCTTCTATTTCATCAAGTTTAGTTATCGTTAAATCTTGGTCCCACTTTACATCTTGTAGCGTTCGATTTATTAAAATCCCTTTCATTCCTGATCGCTTTGCTCCCATAATATCTTTGCTCTCATTCCCCACATAACACATACGCTCCGGGCTACAGCCCAATTGACTTGCCAGCTGAAAGAATCCCTCGCTCCGCGGCTTTCTATACCCAACATCTACTGAAGTAATAACAATGTCGATATACTGTTTGAACTCCTCAATATCCTTCAATACCAATTCTCTGGACATGCCGTAAGGAACATCGGTAAGAATTCCAACTTTGATGTCTCGTTCTTTCAGATATTTCAGAATAGGCATTGTATCCTCGAAGGCCCGTGACTCTTGTTGAAAAAAACTAAAGAATTTATGGATCGTTTGCTTAACATCCTTATCGATGCCCCATGCTTGATGGATTTCTTGGAAAATATCAGTATCCTTAACTTCATAATCTCTAGGGTTCAATCTTGTATTATATTTTTTCAAGATGTTGGTTGCCTCGATAATTAATGCTTCATCCTTTCCTATTTCCATATCATCTAAAATCCCGGCAAGCGCATCTTCATATAGATTTGTCCAGCTTAGCGGAACGTTGTGATAATAAATTAACGTATCTCCTAAATCGAAGCCGATTGCTTCCACGATATCGTTGCCCCCAAATCGAGTATTTAACGGCCATTACTGATCACATTCAGTCATTCCAGTATATGGTATAGTGTAAGCGAAGTTTGAGTTTTGGGCGTATGAAGAAAGTAATACTATCGTGAGGTCTACAGATGAAAACAAGAGATGTCATTTATATGATATATAATGAAAATGAACAGTCAGTAACATCAGCAGGGATTGAATTCAGTGAATTCATCAATTGTCTTCCGGTTGAACCTAATCATATCCTGCTCCTTGCATCTGGATACTTGGGTGGGGACTTTCATCCTGGACTACGATTGGATTTTGTAAGAAATGAACATCTGAATGAGCTTTATAAAGAAAATGTGTACTCATATGGCGACTTTTGTTGGGTGGATTTTGATGAAATAAGCAGCCTTGATCAGCTCGAACCTCATGAAAAAGCAGAACTGTTGTATTTAGGTCATTACAAGCACCCGCTTGGAAATCCTTTTTTCGAAAAACTGAATAATAGGTTCGTCTATTTGGCACATGATGATGGTTGGTTCAATAAAATTTTCTACAAGGACATCAATCAATTCATTTATATACTGAGGCATCTGATCCCAAACAAATTGAAATCTTTTCGCAGGCATGTACCGCCATTAAGTATGGACACCGGAGAACAATTAATGCTATTCGCTAAGGATGGAATACTAATCGAGTTATCCCGGATCATCAAATCTCGAACGAGCGTGGAAATCCCCTTTACTATAATCGGCAAAAATATGGACTTCGATGATGTGTATAACAACATGGAGAGATATAAGGCCGAGGCTAAGTCGGAATATTGGCTTGTGTATGGTAAAAATGAATGGATGATACGGGCGTCTCTATCCGGTTAATCAGAGGAAGAACCTATTTGGGGATACACATGCTGGGTAACTTTTTTAGTGGATGAAGTACTTGGAGTTAGTTGCAGCCGGGTCCATCTTCAACTGTGTTAATATTTATTCTTTTTACTTGATTCTTATCGTATTTAAATTCCATATCATTTGTCCAACCATCAAAGGTTTCATAGGGACTGATTCTCATAATTTCTCTATAAGGTAATTGCATCGGGTCCTCGAAATGATAAATGATTAATTCATATTCATGTGCCCAAATGCAGCCTTCAACTGCTATCCTATTATTATTTTTCTTATGATACATTGCTGCCCAACAAAATCCTAACCCTTCATAGGCATCCTCGGGTACATAACTTTCAGATTCTCCCGATTGCAAATCTACTATTGTATATCCCTGATAATCTATCCCACATAGTAAATATTCTTTATCCTGCTTCTCGATCCACAGAAATGGAAAGTGACCATAATTCCTATTAATAACCGACACGATCTGTTCATTACTATCCGTTATTGTCCCTTTTGAGTAGCTATAACGTCTATAGCCTTCTCTATACTCGTAGCATTCAATTTTCAACCTATATTTGTTTGAAGGTGACAGACTTTCGTCGCATCCTTCGATCTTATATTGTTCTTGAAAATAGCAAAATTGTTCTTCTCTTTCATCGATGAATCTGCTTTCATGCACGATGTTCCTCATGTTTTTCTCCTCTACTTATCCCTCTTCCCCATGCTCTTCCGGCTGCCTGCGCTGCGCGGCATCTCTGAGCAACGCTTCCGCCTTTTCCGCCCAGCTTAAATACGCTTTATACACTTCTTCTCCAAAAAGCACCGTCAAATAGTAGTATAGATGGTCCTCGTCCTGTGAAAGAATCGGCTTCAAATTTTGCTTGAACATTTCGATGGTGGCTACGTTCTGTTGATGCCGTTCCCGAAACAGGCCGATGCGCCTAATATTCTCCTCCGTATCCAGCTCGCTTCCAAAGAAGAGCTTAAGAAGAATTTCATAACGTGTGTACTCTTTGGTCTCGCCAATATCCAGCCATTCCCGCAGAGCCGCTTTGCCGGAGGGAGTTATGGCATACAGATTCTTCTCCGGTCCTTTCGAGCTCTCGGCTGACTGCTTGACGACCAGTCCCTCGGCTTCGAGGAGCTTGAGTGTGGGATAAATCTGAGCATATCCAATCTCCCAAAAATGGCTGATCATCAGATCAATCTTCTTCTTGATGTCGTAACCACTGAGCTGCTCATGATCCAGCAAACCTAAAATAATATAAATGGTGGTGTTCGTCTTTGGCATTGGTTCTCCTACTCTTCTTCATTTCTCGCCTGCGGCTTCCGGGTATTCAGGACTACACCAAGTTTGAGCTTCGTTCGCCCAAAGGAATCCCCATGAAATTCAAATCAAAGCACTGCAGGGCCTGGGCCGGTGTCCAGATGGACAATTTCTTGAACTCTTTCGTCATATGAGCCTGATCGAAGTATCCGGACAGAAATGCCGCTTCGGCCGCACTCATGCTCTTCATGAAGCGGATTGAACGATGGAAGCGCTGAATGCGCGCATAATCCTTCAAGGTAATCCCGAGCATCGAGGTGAAATCCCGTTCCAGCTGCCGAAGGGAGACGTTCAATTGGCTGGCTACGGAATCATATTGAACATAGCTCTCAGAGCTCAGCATTTTGGACGCCAGATCAATCCGCTCCAGCTTATGCTTCACCAGATGCTTGTCCTGTCGAAGCCTGCGCAGAAATTCCTGCTCGATGATGCCAGGACGCAGCGGCGATGGAGCCTCCATTAGCCTGCCGCATAATTCGGACAGAAATACGTCTTCATTCAGCGGGATTACCTGCTGGCAAAAAGCCGGCACAATCCCGGTTAGCTGAAAGAACAGGCGAAATTCCATCTCGACCATGAACAGCTCCGTATAGTGGGAAAATCCGATCATCGGGTCCTTGTTCAGTCCGAGGGCAATCACATCTCCTGCCTTCATGCCTACCCCATTATAGACCCCGCCTCCATATAAAATAAAGATCAAATACACGGCCGTATCGGCGGGCATCGGGACCTCCCCTACTGCCAGGCGGTGTCCAATGTATTGGCGGATACCCAAATCAATTTGCGGTAAGTATCGCATGTCTTATCCCTCGCATAACTATATAATCTTGATATAGTGAGTGTATTAAGAAAAGTGCCTTTTTGTCAATAACCAACCGTTATAGGAAGAACGTGGGAACAATTTGAGGGTTGATTCCGCTCAGGCGGGGACTAATCAAAGCAAAGAAAGACCTCTAGCACACGAGGTCCTTCTTTTTTTAAGAGGATTAAAAGGAAGCTACTCCGGTTTGACTGCCGCCAACCGATGCATCAGCAGCGAAAGCCACAGAAGCCAGGTGAAGCCGAAGGAAAACAGGATACACAGTCGAAGCTTGGTCACGCCAATGATCCTCCTTCAAGCGAATGGTTATAACGACATTGTTGAACTGTTGTCATCACGAGAGCGGCTGATGCGTTACTTCTTCGCCTTCTCTACCGCAAGCGCTGGGAGTTCGGTATTGCCATCCTGGTACTTAAAATTGAATTTCATTTTGACAATCCGCCATCCGCCATTCATTTCTTTCAGATCAAAATCGTAGCTTCCAACGACAGTCCAAACATTCCCGCTCTCATGCTCCAGATAATGAGTTGCGGTTCCATAGCAAAACAAGGAGGCTTCCGATGGATTGGCACGCACAAGCATATTGCCCAACTGATGATGCGTAGAGTTGAAGCCCGGCAGAACATTCCCCCAGGAATCAATAATATCATTCGCGCTTAACACGGCCGGAGGCTGACCGTTCATGGATGAATAATCCAGCAATACTTGATCCGCCAAGCATTTTCTTACACCATCCCAGTCACGCGAATCCACAGCAACAAATAATTCCACCACTGTATCTTCTGCCGTTGTCATTCATAATCCCCCCTTCGGACATCATTCCGTCTGCTGAATCCAATGCTAAAGAACTCTGTTGATCCTGTATTGTAAAAGATCGACATGACCGTGATCCTTCCCCTGTTTTGCGGCAGCGCAAAGTTACTTGCATGAATTTCTTTTCAGCGTTATAATACGAACGTGTATTCGCATATTGATATTAAGACATCATTTAACGGAGGTCTCCTTGCCATGGCTACGCCACTACCGACCACAGACGCCGACCGGGCGCTGATTAAACCATACATCATACTGCCAATGGTACTGCGCGCGTTCGAGCGCGATACCCGCATCTTTCTTAACTTCCGTACGCCCGACCCGTATGTCGATTGGATCCACGCAGCCCGTGAGCGTTTGTCCATCGAGGTGCGGCTGACACGCTTCGAAGCCGTAAGGCGCGGAATCCGCGTCTATGACGAGGAACGAACGGCAAGCGGAATGTCGGTCCGCTATTTATGCCGGGGCCATCATGGCAACCTGTTCCTGACCAATGCCGAAATTGCAGCAATCGCGGTCGAGCTCATGCGCAAATATTTGTCTCTCCAAAAGCCAACAACCACAGCCTGAGGAAGTACTGCTCCGACGACCACTGGCGTTATTAATATGTAACTTCCGGTAATAGCCGGGTGGGGTTGAGAAAGCCCGAACGGGATTTTGAATCTCGCTTGTTTATAGTTATAAAAAACAGCCCTATGACGTTTAGTCGCGGACTAAATCGTCACAGGGCCGTAATTCACAACCCGAAGAGCGGGGATTTATAGCCACTTCCTCCTGACTTCCGGGTGTTCACATATAATTTGATCGCTGATATCAAGGTGAAGCCTTAATTAATAATCGGTTTCAAATAATTTCTCATTCTTATCATTTAGGAATTGAATTTTCATCTGCGCTGTCGGATTCCAAATCCTATAATCTTCTATTATTAAATACTTTTCACCTAAATATTCATACTCACGGGTTTTACCATCAATTACTACACAATATGTATTTGCATTTCTCAAGACCTCGGTGTTATTAATTATAAGTCCGATTGAACCTTTTTCTAAACCACCAAATGATATACCATTTCTTATAGATACTGTAGATTTAGAGAAGTTCGAAGAATCACGATAAATATAGATGTAAGGTGAGCTAAAAATATAAGCTTCCGAATTATTCAATCTCTTTATTGATACAAACTTTAAATTTTCTTTGTTAACAAATTGGTTGAGTTCTTTTTCAGTGATGGAATTCGAATTATAACATCCTGATAAAATGGACAGTAAACAAAATAGAACTATTAAATACTTCTCATGAGATCTCATACATCCTCCAAAGAAAAATCATATTTTCAGTTATTAGTAAAAATTTACTGTTAATTTAAATTATAGGCACTCGAAAGAATAGTTACAATATATAAATCCGTTTGTTGACGAGTTGTTGTATAAACTTCTAGTAATGTCCGATCCCGCATCCCTTCGGCACTTTTTGCAGCTATTGCGAATACGTGCGTCTGTCCAAACGACAGTTCCAGCGTCTCCTGCACCGTGTACACCCCGTTCGGGACTCTACGCGTCTTCTTATTTAGCGCCAACAAAAAACGACCTCCAATACGTAGTAGTCAACGCGACTAATAACGTAGTAGAGGTCGTAATCCACAAGCCTAAAAGGGCGCTTTTGGGGTTATTAACGTTCAGTGTCCGGGATTGTTAACGCTCAAATTCACGATGGAGTCCGCAGCTCCAAACGCCTCTCCACGAGTGGCTATCTTCTCGGATACCGTTCAGATCAATGGAGCAAAAACGTTGATACAGCGCGGTTTAGCAAGGCTCCTCACTCGGCTTGCCTGCATCCGTCGCCGTGCGGAAGCTGTGTCCGCAGCCGCAGGTGGCGGTGGCGTTCGGGTTATTAATGGTGAAGCCGCCGGTCATGCCGGATTCCTCGAAGTCGATTTCCAGCCCGTCGAGAAGACGCAGGCTGTCTTTTTCCACGACGACCTTGAGGCCCTTCACATCCATGTATACGTCCTTGTCGGATTCAACATCGTCAAAACCCATCGCATAAGAGTAACCGCTGCATCCCCCCGCGTTGACGCCCAGGCGAAGGAACATGTCCGGAACCTCCTGCGTATCCCGCATAGTCTTCAGCTGCTCGGCAGCCGCATCGCTGATCGTAATCATGGCTTGTAGCCTCCTTTAAGGTTCTATGAGTAACCGGTGATAACCGGTCCAAAGTTAAACGCTGCAACTAGGTTAAACGCCTGGCATTATTAAGAAGACGCTCTGGCGTTAACCAAAATATAAAGCCGATACTAAGCGCTAAGCTTAGAATTTCTTATATTTAAATCAAGTATACTTCACTCGCCGCACGCCGACAAGCCGCCAATACTGGGCTCCGCTTTTTTCAACGATCCCGCCTGAATTAGCTGCATGCACAAGCCTCACTTTGTAGGTTTCCTGGGGTCATCGCCTATGGACAGAAGGAAAAGTGGGCTGTTGCTCACCTAAGGGGAGAGGTTTATAATAAGTACAGCAATCATTTAAAATTCGAAATGTCGAAATCACCAGTTTCAAACTGAAGGCCGCTTGCGGCTTGTTCTTTATGAAAACATCTGCGTCGTTTTTCGCTTGCGGGAAACAGCGGGATGTTTTCTTGCTGAAATAAGAAGTACGTAGGAGGAATATGATGTCCACAATTACTGTGCCGGGCACCGACGCCCGTATGAACGAAATCGCCCTGAAGGTCCATGCCGGCGAACGATTGACCCTGGAGGATGGCGTTTATTTATATGATAGCAGCGATCTGCTGACGATCGGCCAGCTGGCGGATCTCGCCAACCGGCGCAAGAACGGGAACAAGGTGTATTTTATTGAAAATATGAGCCTGTACTTCACCAATGTCTGCGAATCCCGCTGCGCGTTCTGCAATTTCCGCAAGGATGAAGGCGAAGAGGGCGCCTATACGCTGTCTGGCGAAGAAATGGTGGCGTACGTCGAGCAGCATATTCATCCCGGTGTGCGCGAGTTCCATATTGTCGGCGGACATAATCAGCATGTGCCTTTCCAGTATTATGTCGATTCGCTTCAGGCGCTGCATGACCGGTTCCCGGGCGTAACGCTCAAAGCCTATACGGCGGCGGAAATCGACTTCTTCACCCGGATCAGCGGGCTCAGCATCCGCGAAGTGCTGGAGCGTCTGCGGGCGGCGGGTCTTCAGACCCTTACCGGAGGCGGTGCGGAAATTCTGTCCGACCAGTATCGCAAAAAAATGAAGGTCGACAAAGCGAACGTCGAAGAGTATTTGGAGGTTCATCGTCAGGCGCACAAGCTCGGCATGCGGACGCATACGACGATGCTGTACGGCTCGATCGAATCCCACGAGGACCGCGTCCGGCATATGATTCAGATCCGCGACCTGCAGGACGAGACGAACGGATTCATGGTCTTTATTCCGCTGTCCATGCAGCCCAAGAGCAAGAATGCCGGGATTATGCGCCGGAATTCCGCTTATGAGGATCTCAAAACTATTGCGATCAGCCGGCTGATGCTGGACAACATCGATCATGTGAAAGCTTACTTCATTAATATCGGCCCTCAGCTCACCCAGGTAGCGCTCAACTTCGGCGCTTCGGACGTGCACGGCACGATTCTGAAGGAGCGCATCAGCCATTCGGCCGGCGCACTGACACCGGAAGGCATGACGCGCGAAGAGCTCATCTGGCTTGTTAAAGGGGCTGGACGCATTCCTGTCGAACGCGATACATTCTACAACGAAATCAAAGTTTACGAATAGGCTCGTTCCGCAAAATAAGACCGAGATCACCCGAACAATCGCGTTTCCATTCCATCATCGAAAGGAAGACCGGACTCCATGAAGAAACTGCTTGTTCTCGGAGGCGGCTACGGCGGCCTCGCATTGATCCAGACCTTGCTTGAGAACCATCCTCCAGCCGATACGGAAATTGTCCTCATCGACAAAATGCCCTACCAGGGCATCAAGACCGAGTATTATTCACTGGCGGCAGGGACGGTCTCGGATCATGATATCCGAATTGCTTTTCCGGATGATCCCAGGGTGAAGAAGCGGTATGGCGAGATCTCTTCTGTGGAGCTTGACCGGCGGCTGGTTCATATGGCAGACGGTGAGGAGATTCCTTACGAGATGCTGGCCATCGCGCTCGGCTGTACGGACAATTACCACGGCATCCCGGGTGCTTCCGAGTATACATGCAGTATTCAGAGTCTCTCCTCCACGCGGGAAACGTACCGCCGTCTGAATGACGTGAAGCCGTACGGCACGGTAAATATCGTCGGTGGCGGTCTTAGCGGCGTCGAGCTGGCGGCGGAGCTGCGCGAGAGCCGGCCCGATCTGAACATTACGATTCTCGACCGCGGAGAGCGGGTGCTGTCTTCCTTCCCGGCGAGGCTCTCCAAGTATGTGGAGGAATGGTTCAGCGAGCATCAGGTGAATACCCGGGGCAAAATTTCGGTATCCCATATCGAGCCGGGCGTCGTCTATAACGGCACGGAAGCCATTTACTCCGACGTTACCGTCTGGACCGGCGGAATTCAGCCCGTCAAGGTCGTGCAGGACCTGAACCTCCCCAAAGACCGGGGCGGGAGAGTGATCCTTGGGCAGTACTATCAGGTTTCGGACTATCCGGAGGTGTATGTGATCGGCGACTGCGCAAGCCTGCCGTTCGCGCCGAGCGCCCAGGCGGCGGGCGCGCAGGGCGAGCAGATTGCGCATATTATGCGCGCCCTGTGGAAGAACGAAACGCCGAAGCTGCACAACATCAAGCTGAAGGGAACGCTCGGCTCCCTTGGCAAGACCGAAGGCTTCGGCCTTCTGGGCAGCCGCTCCGTTATGGGCCGGGTGCCCCGCATCCTGAAGAGCGGCGTGCTCTGGATGTCCAAACGCCATTTCGGCTAAGCGGACAAGCAGTTGCTTCGGGTACGACTATCTAAATGCTTCAAGTCTCGATGTCTCGATGCCTATTATCTGACTGCGTCATTCGCCTTGTCTGTTGCCACGAGGCCGTTTTAGTCAATCTCAAGGTTGTTCCACGCTTCGAACTCCTTGATTTTGGCTAAAATGGCCTCTTCCAGTTCTTCCGCCGAATCGGCGGCGATGATTTCTCCATTCACCAGGGCGAAAGGTTCGAAGAAGCACTGCTCGCAGTTATCGAGGCAGCCGTATTCGACAACATCATAGTCAGGGTTCTGCTCCAGCTTCTTTTTCAGTTCTTCGGTTCCATGCCCCAGGTTGCTGACACAAAATTCAATAATTGGTCTCATTGTTTATCTCCCGGCCTTTACTAACCGTTTTATTTTTTAAATAATTGTACTATAATATACGTACGAAAGGAGTGATTGAGAAATGAGTGAGAATGCACAAAGCACCATGTATGATGAAGTTGCAGATGTATTGGATAAACTTCGTCCGTTCTTGCAGCGCGACGGCGGCGACGTTGAACTGATCGACGTTGAAGACGGCATCGTCAAGCTGAAATTGATGGGTGCCTGCGGCAGCTGCCCAAGCTCCACGATCACGCTGAAAGCCGGGATTGAACGCGCCCTCATCGAAGAGGTTGAAGGCGTCGAGGAAGTTGTCCAGGTATTCTAATCCCGTAGCAATACACCGTCCCGGCCGTTTGCCTTCTGGCAAGCGGCCGGGATTTTTCTGATTGGGCAATTTTTAGATGGGCTATATTTTGATTGGCATAATGTTATTTTAACATATTTCCCGTACTGAAAATCCAAGGCGGACTTTGAAGTCCGTCCACTGTCTACGGTACACGGTACACGGTCTACGGGTACACGGTCTACGGGTACACGGTCTACGGGTACACGTTCTACGGTCGACGGCTCCACATACAGCAACAAAGCCGGCTGAATGCCGGCTTTGTCCCGTTGAACCATTGATTTAATTGTTTCCTGCGGTACGCGCCGGGCGTCTGCAATCTAGACGTGAAGACTATGAACACGCGGGACCAGAACGCCGCTGTCCAGAACAAGCACGCGGTCACAGCGCTCCAGCATCCGCTCGTCATGGGTGACCATGACCGCAGCCTTGCCTTCTTCCTTCACCTCGTCCGCGATCATGTTCACAACCTCAAGCCCTCTCTTGAAGTCAAGGCTTGCCGTCGGCTCATCGGCCAGTAGAATGGCGGGATCGTTCATCCATGCCCGGGCGATAGCCGTCCGCTGCTTCTCCCCGCCCGAGAGATGCTCGGGATAATGCTTCCTGCGGCCCCAGAGATCGAGCCGCTTCAGCAGCTTCTCGGCCCGGGCCTTTGCCGTCCTGGACGGCATGGACCCTAACTTGGCCGCGAACAGCAGCTGTTCCTCGACGCTGAGATAAGGCAGAAGATGCGCGCTCTGGAACATGAAGCCGATCTTGTGCAGGCGCAGTTCCGCAAGCTCGCGCTTATTTTTGCCGGACAGCGGCTCTCCGCCAATCCACACCTCGCCGCTTGTCGGCGTCAGCAGCGCGCCCGCTGTCGACAGAAATGTGCTTTTGCCGGAACCCGAGGGGCCGAGAACCGCCACGAATTCACCGGGATTCACTTCAAGATCCAGATGATCCAGCACGGTCAGTTTAGCGTCTCCGTCTCCATACGTCTTCGTAACTTTGTCCATTACAAGCTTGCCGCTCATGCTCCAGTCCTCCCTATCGCTTCAAGCGCATCGATCTTGGTTACCCGAAATACGGAAACAAGCGAGCCAACCAGCGAAACACCGATGAACAATCCGCCCGTCATCAGCATCGTCCGGACATCCATGTGGAAAGGCATACCGCTCGGCATCATGCGCGAAGCCGTTCCGGTCAGCAGCAGACTTACCGCCAAGCTGACCAGGGAGAGCGCAAGCACCTGGGCCATAACGCTCCAGGCCAAATACCCCGACCTTGCGCCTGTCGCCTTCAGGATGCCGAACTGCCCTGTCTTCTGAATGGTGATCACATAGAAGAAGACCGACAGCACGAACGCGGAAATGACATAGAGAAAAACAATCATCATAAGAAGCGAGCCCTGCTCTGCAGAGTACCCCGGCACAGCCGAAATCGCCTGCTTCTTGGTGATCAGCTCGGCGCCGTCAACCGCACCTGCTAGCTTATCCGACTGTTCACCGGATGCATTCACTGCAATGGCATTGAAGGTAAGGCCGGAAGAGGCTTTGCCGGAAGCTCCTTTCAGCTTCAGCCAGTCGCCTTGGTTCATATAGACGACCGGAGCGTGGCTGTAAGAGCGGTCCTTGGTGAATCCAGCTACGGTCCAGCTTAGACCGGACTCGGGGTCCGTAAGCGTACCACCGAGCGTCACGCCGGACTCCTTCAGCTTGCTGTCGGCAACCACCGAACCGGCAGTGTCATTCGTCAAGGCTTGCCCTTCGGTAATCGGCGGCGCCAGCGAACCCTGCATGTCCACCGCGAAGAAGGTGATGTCGAGCTTGGAATCGGCGCCGGGAACCGTCACGGCTGCGGATTGAACGCCAAGATAATCCGCGTTCTGTGAACCAACCGCCGCGCGGGCCGCATCCAGCTGAGCTTCGCTTAGCTGTGAGCTTCTGAAACGGTGGTCCGCATCCTTTTGAACAATGAATCCTGTGGCTTTCATATTGGCGAGCGCTGAAATATTGGCGTAGGACAGTCCCTGCGCAAGTCCTGTCACGAACAGAACCAGGAACGAAATCAGCAGCATAATAACAGCAATTAAAGTGTATCTCGCCTTAGAGTGCCTGATCTCCCGTAAGGCCAAAAACATGTCATTCTCCTCCTTAACCGGTATGGGACCAGTGTAAAGCCGGAAAATGAACGGAGTATGAACAACAGATTACAAATCCGCCAGGGGAAGCTCTACCGTAAAAGTAGTTCCTTTCCCGATCTCGCTCGCCGCTTCGACAGTGCCTTGATGCGCCTGCACGATTTTGCGAACGATGGCAAGACCGAGGCCGCTGCCTGAATCCTCGCGGCTGCGGTTCTTGTCGACTTTGTAGAACCGGTCAAAGATGCGCTCCAGCTCCTCAGGCGGAAGACCTTCGCCGGAATTATAGACGGTGACGCGGCACCGGCCGCCATGCACGGCTGCGCTTACCGCGATTTCGCCGCCCTCCGGAGTATGCTTGACCGCATTGGACAGCAGATTCATCCACACCTGATAGAGCAGATTGGCATCGCCCCGGATGTCGATATCCTGAACGGATAATCTCAGGGCGAGCTGTTTTTCACTAAGTCTCCATTCCAGCATCTGTGCGATCTGGCGGATTTGCAGCTTCAGGCTGAACCTGGTAATCTCCAGCGCACCGGGATCGTAGTCCAGCGAAGACAGTGTAAGCAGCTGCTTGCTCAGCCGGGACATCCTCCGGCTCTCCTCCTCGATGATGGTCAAATATTCGCTGCGCTGATCGGCTGTGACCTCTTCCGTCCTGAGCGTATGCGCAAATCCCTGGATGGAAGTCAGCGGCGACTCGATTTCATGGGACACATTGGCGACGAACTCCTGTCTGGCCCGGTTAGTCCGTTCCAGCTCCCGGCTCATGACCATGAAATGCTCCGCTAATACGCCGATCTCATCCTTTCTGCGCGTGTTCAGAGTAATATCGTATCTGCCCTGGGAGATTTTGCGCGTCGCGTCCGTCATCCTGATGATCGGCAATACGATATGAAGAGCCGTAACAAGCATGAAGGCGAGACTGAACAACGCAGTAAGTACGATAATCATCGCGAAGAAAATGCGCAGTTCACCGAACTGCACCTCAGCATCGGCTCTCATGAACAGCGCGTAGGTTGTCCCCCCGAGATTCAGCGGTACCCCTATGGAATTGCGCAGCTGGTTATCGAAGAAGCCGGTGACGAAGAGCTGTCCCGGGAACTCCGCGATACCGTGATAAATCTCTCCCTTCAGGACGGCTTCGATGCTGCTCTGCGGAAGATCGTTAACCCGGAAGGGTTTGCCGAAGAAGCGGTCGCCGCCATTGCCGTCGGTCAGCAGCATTTTGTAACCGAGAGCAGCGGTACTGGCTAAATAACCATCAATTTCATCCGCATGGGCTTGTCCGAATTGCTGAATCTGAAGAGCCATCCCCGTCAACTTGTCATCATTCTCGGGTTTGACTACGATCTGGTAATACAGGTTGGACAGCAGAAAAGCGAGCAAACTGCTCACGACTATAGCCGAACAAAAAATGAGCGACGTCCGCGTATAGAGCGACTTCATGGCGTCACCAGCTCCAGTTTGTACCCAATTCCCCGGATCGTGCGAATAGCGAACTTATCGCCATAATCGGCGAACCGCTGACGCAGCCGCTTGATATGAACATCCACCGTCCGCTCGTCTCCTTCGTAATCGATTCCCCAAATCCGCTCGATCAGTTCTCCTCTGCTGAACAGGCGTCCGGGAAACGACGCCAGCTGGGCAAGCAGCTCAAATTCCTTGACCGGCAGCAGCAGCGTCTCATTGCCGTCTGTGATCTCATAGTTTTTGCGGTCGATCACCAGCGTGTTCAGACGGATTTTGTCATCCGGGGCGAAGGAATACCGGCGGAACAGCGCCGAAATGCGGAACAGCAGCTCGGCAGGCTCGAACGGCTTCGTCAGATAGTCATCCGTTCCCCGCAGGAAGCCCTGCTCTTTGTCGCTCAACTGCTGTCTGGCGGTGAGGAGGATGATCGGGATATCATACGTCTCCCGGATGTGCTGGCATAAATCCAGCCCGTCCATTCTGGGCATCATGACATCGACAATCGCCAGATCAATTGGGGTATTCGCCAGTATCTCCTGCGCCTTCACTCCGTCTTCCGCCTCCATTACAGCGTAGCCCTCCCGGGTAAGAACCTGGCGCAGCAGCGTCCGGATATGGGGATCGTCGTCGGCCACCAATAACTGCTTCATGTCTTCACTCTCCAGACAGACTTAAGATTTCTGCATTTTGCAAAATGCTCATTATTTATCATATGCGGTTTATGTGATGTTTTCCATCTTTGGGTTTCTAGCAAAAAACCCCCGCACAGCCGAAAGCTGAGCGGGGGTTCAGTTGTATAGATAAGATTAGAATGCCGGGACGATGGAGCCTTGGTACTTGTCTTCGATGAATTTCTTCGCTTCCGCAGAGGTCAGAGCGGCGGCCAGCTTCTTGATGGCATCCTTGTCCTTGTCTTCCGGACGGGTTACCAGCAGGTTCGCGTAAGGGGAATCTCCGCTCTCGATGAACAGGGCGTCCTTCGTCGGCACGAGGCCAGCTTCCAGCGCATAGTTGGAATTGATCAGCGCCAGATCGACTTCAGCCAGCTGGCGCGGCAGATTGGCGGCTTCCAGCTCGATAATCTTCAGGTTCTTCTTGTTCTCGACAATATCGGATTTGGTCGAAGCGATGTTGGTCGGGTCCTTCAGTGTGATCAAGCCGTTCTTGGCCAGCAGAATCAGGGCGCGTCCGCCGTTCGTGGCATCGTTCGGAATGGCAACCTTGGCGCCGTCCTTCAGCTCGTCGATCGATTTGATCTTCTTGGAGTATGCGCCGAACGGTTCAACGTGAACCGCTACGACAGGCGTCAGGCTCCAGCCATTCTTTTGATTCTGGTCATCCAGATAAGGCTTGTGCTGGAAGAAGTTCGCGTCCAGTTCGCCTTCGGCCAGCTGTACGTTCGGCTGAACATAATCGGTAAATTCCTTGATTTCCAGCTTGATGCCCTCAGCTTCAAGCTGCGGCGCAATTGCCTTCAGAATCTCGGCATGCGGAACCGGAGAAGCGCCGATAACGAGCGTAACCGGCTCGGCAGCGCTCGGAGCGGAAGAAGCTCCGGCGGAAGGTGCCGTAGAAGCGGCGGAACCGGAAGAAGCATTGTTGTCGCTGCCGCAGGCGGCGAGCATAACAACAAGCGTCAGGCTGAACAAGGTTAGCAGTACTTTTTTCATGATGAATCCCCCTCTAAAGTATGTGTGTACGGCGGCATCCTGCGGTTTCCCCAAACCACGGCGCCACCTCTTTGGCGAGAGTCCTTCCCTTGCGGGCCGGACATCACCGCCTCAATAAGGTATATGGTATAAATCCTTATTTACGTGTGAAATGCCGGACAAGCCGGTCGCCTGCCATCTGCAGCAGCTGCACCAGAACGACGAGCAGGATGATCGAGACGATCATGACTTCCTTCTCATACCGCTGATAGCCGTAGCGGATTGCCAAATCTCCCAGTCCGCCGCCGCCGAACATCCCCGACATAGCGGTATAGGAGACCAGCGTGACGACGGTAATCGTCGCTCCCGCCAGGAGGCCAGGACGGGCTTCAGGCAGCAGAACACGCATAATGATCTGTCCGGTCGAGGCCCCCATTCCCTGAGCCGCCTCAATGACGCCGCGATCGACTTCCCGCAGCGACGTCTCGACAAGACGCGCGAAGAACGGAGCGGCTCCAATGACAAGCGCCGGGATCATGCCGAGTACGCCAATGGAGGTTCCGACCACCGCCCGGCTGAATGGAATCAGCGCGATACCGAGAATGATAAACGGCACGGACCGAAGAATGTTGACGAGAAAGGAAATTACGGAATAAATGCCTCGTGTCAGTTCGTTCTCGGACCTGCCCCATAAATATAGCATAATTCCGAGCGGTAAACCAAGAATTATCGTGAAAATAGTAGAGCTTCCCAGCATTTTCAAAGTATCAGCCGTTCCTGTAAGCATTTCGCTCCAGTCCACAGCCGAAAAGTCGAGTCCGAATATCATGCCAGCACCTCCACATCAAGCCCCTGAGCCGTCAGCTCAGCGATCGCTCTGTCCGTCGACTCGGCATCTCCTTCAAAGCGCACGATTAGCTGGCCATATGGCACATCCTTGATCGTCGAGATCGTGCCTTGGAGAATCGCGAAATTCACACCGGCCTGTCCGGCCACGCGTGACAGCGTCGATTCGTAGGTCTTCTCCCCGAGGAAAGTGATCTTCACCGGAAGCGAGAAACTTCCCGTCTGCGCCAGCAGCGCCGCCTGCAGCGGGCCATCCCCCTGGGATTCGCTGCGGATGAATTCCTTCGTCACCTCATGCTTCGGCTTCAGGAACACATCGGTGACAAGTCCCTGTTCAACGATTCCGCCGTCGTGAATGACGGCTACGCGGTCGCAGATGCTCTGAATGACATGCATCTCATGCGTAATCAGAACGATCGTCAGATTGAAGCGCTTGTTAATATCCAGCAGCAGCCGGAGAATCGAGTCCGTTGTCTGCGGGTCCAGCGCCGAGGTCGCCTCGTCGCACAGCAGCACATCCGGATCGCTGGCCAGCGCCCGCGCGATTCCGACCCGCTGCTTCTGCCCGCCGGACAGCTGAGCGGGATACTTGTATCGGTGATCGGTCAGGCCTACGAGCTGGAGCAGCTCCGCCACCTTCCGGTCGATGGTCTCCTTCGGCGTGTGGACAAGCCGGAGCGGAAACGCAATATTGTCGTATACGGTGGCGGAGGACAGCAGATTGAAATGCTGATAGATCATGCCGATCTTGCGCCGCGACTCCTGCAGCTGGCTTTTGCCCAGCCGGGTCAGCTCCGTGCCGTCAACCCACACTTCCCCCTCAGTCGGACGCTCCAGCAGATTGATGCAGCGGATCAGCGTGCTTTTGCCGGCGCCGGAATGACCGATCACCCCGAATATCTCGCCTTTCCCGATCTGCAGATCCACCTTCGACAGCGCGACCGCGGCCCCCGTGCCCTTTCCGTATACTTTGGTCAATCCTTTTATCTCTATCAAACGTAAAGCCTCCCCTAGCCTTTCATTCTCTCATTTCCCCTACATGCTTCCCCTGCACCTATCAAAAAAGGCCCCAGCGTTCTTCGCAGAACACAGGAGGCCTTCATCATCTATGCATAACGCCCTCTCATCTGCGCAAAGCCGTGAAATCTATCACGACGATGTAGGAATTAGCACCATGACATTGCCGATCTCAAAATGAAATTTGAAATACGCCAACCGGTTGCCGGGCTTCATCGGGCCTGTCCCTCCGCCACTCTCGATAAGATATTTTATGAAATTTTCATGCCTTAGTATAAAATCTTTTACATGCTTTGTCAAAGATTTTTTAAAGGAAATGGTTGGTTTTATCTGGATTTCCCCAATCTCCGTTCCAGCAGTCTCCCGCTGTATCCGTACACCTGCGACAGCGAGCGGCACACCATCTCTATGCCAAGCCGCAAATCCTCCAGATGCTCGTCCAGATCCTCAAGCCGGATGCGGTCGTGCACCCCCTGGTGCAATTGCCACAAATCGTCCTGAAGCTCCGAGTTCATGTAGTGGATTTCGGCGTTCCGCCGCTTGCGCAGCCGCTGCATCGGCTCCCTGTACCTGTCCTTGATCTCCTCAAGCCTAGCGCAAAGATCGCGATGATCTTTATTGTTACGGAACTGCCGAAGCACCGTGAAATAGGAGAAGTGGGCCTTGATCCTGGCGGTGTTGAGGTCATACAGGGTATTGAGCACCGTGCCCAGCTTGTCCAGCAGGGAGAAGACGCGGATGAAGCCGTTCTTGTAAAAATAAACGTATCTTGCATACTCCCCCTGTTCGCTGACGTTCATCTCGTCCATATACCCCGCCTGGACCGACCGGCGAAAAAAAGCAGCGGCGAAATGACTCTGCTCCAGCTCGTCGAGGGAGGTCATGAGTCCGCGGGTCCAGAGCTCCACCCTCCGGTATCCTTGATCCCGGTCCGGATGGGCATTTATATCCTTGCGCAGCAGAGCGGCCAGTCTGGCCATGCTCTCCATCGCTTCTTTCAGCGCGCCTGAATTCTCGCGCGGCGGTTCACCCAGCAGGTTTCGCAGCAACTCCCGCCCCTCCTCTCACAACGTTATCGTTAAAGACGGATCAGCCTCTCAGTCCTCCGGGAAAATAATTTTTCCAGTTCCGGTCGACGAGTTCCACAATATCTTCTCTGGGGAACAGCTCATCCGGATAACCCGGCTTCATCCGGGCGTCGATGACGATCGGCAGGCTGTACCCGATATGGTGCTGTTGCAGCTTCGCCTCGGCATAAATATCGGTCGCCGGATTGAAGCGGGTGAAGACGGTCCACAGGAACGACACCTGTGTCCGCACCGTTTCGGTCGCGTTGTCGACCAGAATGACGAGCGGCCATTTCGTGTTCTTCTCGCTCAGAATGCCGGGAAGACGCTTCGCAAGCTCGGGATCTTCGGTGAACGAAGGCCCCGAGACGACCAGACAGCCGCCGCAGTAAGGCGCCGCATCCCCGATGCCGGGAATCAGGCCCTCGTCATAGCTGCGCGGAAGCTCGCGCTTCTTGTCGCCGACGCCCATAAGCACGCCCTTGCTGCCGTGGTTCATCCGCTTCCCGGTATAATCGAGCGTATCATGCGATGTGTTGTTGAAGATGAACAGATCGACCGCCGGATCGAACCGTTCCAGCACAGTCTCCAGCAGCAGCGGGAAATTCGCCAGATCAACCGGCTCATTCGTTAGAATCAGGAACTTGGTCAGAGACAGCTGGCCTTCGCCCAGAATCCGGAAGGCGGAGACGAGCGCTTCCCGGGAATAGCTCTCGCGCACGACGGCGGAAGCCAGCGTGTGGGAGCCGGATTCCGAGTACGCCCACAAGGATTTGACGGACGGCATCACGAGCGGATAGGCCGGCGACAGCAGACGCTGCAGGAAATCGCCGAGATAGTAATCCTCCTGGCGCGGCTTGCCGACAATGGTCGCCGGATAGATGGCGTCCTTCCGCCGCCACATGCGCTGCACCTGCAGGATCGGGAAATCATGCTGCAGGGAGTAGTAGCCGTAATGGTCGCCGAACGGGCCCTCCGGCCGCCGGACATGAGGCGGGACAAGCCCGCGGATCACGAACTCGGCTTCAGCCGGCATGCGGTGGCCGCCCATCGGGTCCTGCACCATCGGCAAGCGGCCGCCCATGACTAGGGAAGCCAGCAGCAGCTCCGGCATGCGCTCCGGAACGGGTGCGATAGCTGTCGCGATGAGCGCGGGCGGTCCGCCGATGAAGACGGAGACCGGGAGCGCCTCATTGCGCTGCTCGGCCTCGAAATGGTGGAAGCCGCCGCCCTTGTGAATCTGCCAGTGAACACCGGTCGTCTGATCGTCATAGATCTGAATCCGGTACATGCCTAGGTTATGATCCTTCGGATTCGAAGGGCTCTCGGTATAGACCAGCGGCAGCGTCACGAACGGGCCGCCATCCTCCTGCCAGCTCGTTACCCGGGGCAGCCCCTTGAGCGGGTCCGTGCTCTGGCAGACGTTCAGGATGGGCGCCTCCCCCTGGGAGACGTTCTTGACCCCCACCTTCAGGAGATCAAACAGCATGCCCTTCTCCTTCCACACGCCGCTTACCGTCGGCGGAAGCAGTGTCTCCACCGCTCCCATCATCGCTTTCATCAGCGCCTCGGGACGCGGGCCGAAGGCCTGGTCCGTACGCCGCTCCGTGCCGAACAGATTCGTCACGACCGGGAACGGCGTACCCTTCACATTGGTGAACAGCAGGGCCGGTCCTTCTTCCTGAATGACCCGGCGGTGAATCTCCGCCAGCTCCAGATAAGGATCGACCGGCGCCTCGATGACCGCAAGGTCCTTGTCTTTCCGCAATTGCTCTATCCATTCACGCAAATTACGATATCCCAAAATAGTGTTCCTCCTTGAATCGACTCTATTCGATCCGTATACGAAAAGGCGGCCCGCTTCCGCGCTTTCATGCATCCGGCCGCCTTCCGTTTCCTACGCCTTATGTTTCCTATGTGTTATGTTCTATTTCTCTTGTTCGGGCGGAATG
>RCUS01000638.1_pt1 | contig 21913 bp, 10 predicted proteins | sample 2166221 | NCBI WGS metagenome assembly RCUS01 (sample SAMN09932758, study PRJNA488358) | compost metagenome | isolation source: compost soil in cyclohexanecarboxylic | place: Germany: Experimental Botanical Garden | reverse complement strand
GACTGCGTCTTCGTGATGATGGCAGTGGACAATTGCAGGTCATGCAGTGAAGCGGAAGCAACAGGGATTCACGCTGATCGAGGTGCTGATCGCGTTGGCCATCGTGGCCATCGCCTTGGCGGCGGTGATGCGCTCGGTGGCGGTGGCGACCGATGACCAGTCGCGTCTGCGTGACCGTCGGCTGGCCCTGCTGTGCGCGCAGGACCGCTGGCAGGAGCTGCGCCTGGCCGCACAGCCACCCGGCGATGCACGTCTGCTGTGCCTGCAGGGGCGCACCCGTTTCCTGGTGCAGCAGCACCTGGGCAGCGGCGCCGACGGGCAACCGCAGCTGGACTTGAGCGTGGTGGCCGAAGATGCACCGAAGAAATCGCTGGCGCGGCTGCAGCTGCCATGGACGTCGGCGCCATGAAACGTGCTGCGGGTGGCTTTACCCTGATCGAAGTGATGATCGCCATCACCATCATGGGCGTGCTGGCGGTGATCTGCTGGCGCGCACTGGACAGCGTGGCCAACACTGACCAGCGCCTGCGCCAGGCCGATGCCGAGACCAGCACGGCGATGCGGGTGCTGCAGCAGTTCCAGCGCGATATCGAGATGCGTGCTGACGATGCGCTGATGAACGGCGCGGTGCGTCCGGCCGATCAACCCGCGCGGCTGCTGCCGCCGTCGTTGACCAGTGAGCGCCACCCCGATGGCGGCTTTACCCTGGAGATCACTCGCAGCGTCGGTAGTGATGGGCTGCAGTGGCAGCGCGTTCGCTGGTGGCGGCAAGGCAGCACGTTGTGGCGTGCCAGCGGTGCGCCGTCCGATCACTATCCACTGCCTGCGCCCGAGCCGACGCGCGGGCTGCTGGTGGCCCGTGATGTGCAGCGATTCGAGGTGCGGGCATGGCAGCCGGGAGTGGGTTGGGCGATGCTGCCCAGCCAGGGCGAGGTATTGCCTGCGACCGGTCTGGAGTTGCGGTTGGGGTTGCGTGATGGACGCGGGCCGTTGAGTTACCGGCGGGTGTTGGCGCTCTGAGAGGAGCATCCACGCATGGCGTGGATTTACTGGACTGCATCCACGCATGGCGTGGATCTACTGGGCTGCATCCACGCATGGCGTGGATCTACTGCCCCCCCGGTCGCCGGGCGCTGTCCCGCGCCCGGCGACGCCGTGTCGGTGGTCCTCACCGCTGATGGCTGCTCCCTGCCCTCCGTGCCGTCCTGGCTGGGGCCGCCACCGCTCCCTGGCAGCTGGCCCGATCCTCTGTTCTGCGCGTGGTGGGTGCGGGCCTTGGTCCGCACCGTTGCTCATCCACGCATGGCGTGGATCTACTGGGTCGGCTGCGTGCCTGCTTCTGCACGCGCCTGCGGGAACTGGAAGGCGCTGTTGACGTCGTAGCCCGTGGCGGCGGCCGTGTTTCCGCGTGCTGGCGGGTCGATGCTGCTGCTGGCACTGCCGAAGCCGAGAATCTGCACGCTGATCACCGACGGCTGGTTGCGCCGCGCATCGTCCTGGCTCTTGCGCATCACGTCCTGTGCGGCCTGGCTGGCGCTGTTGGCCGCAGCGCTTGCCGACGCCAGCGCGTTGACGTTCACCGAGGCCAGTACCGGCAGGCCCTTGCTGTCGCCCTGCACCTGGATGTTTGCGGCGTTGAGCACCTGCAGTGCCGCCAGGTTGATGTTGCCCGACACGCGGATACCTGCCTCGCCCGCGTCGATGGTGCCCAGCGGCGCGATCAGGTCGACATCGCCCGGCGCCACTTCGGCGATCGGATTCAGCGTTGCAATGCCGGCGCCGCTGGCCGGTGCCTGCGGCGACAGGATCACATTGCCCCAGGTGTCATAGACCCGGCGCGGCGGGGTGTACAGCAGCGTGGTCTGCGAACCGCGGCCGGCATTGATGTCGCCCTGCTCGGACCACGCCAGGATGTCACCACCAAAGGTGGTCATCACCCGCGACAGGCCCAGCAGCACGCTGTCCTGGCTGAACAGACGGATGTCGCCCTGGCCCTGGGTGACCAGGCCCGCGCTGGCCGGAGGCACCACGCCCTGCACACCCACCACGATCTGCCCGCCCGGTGCCATCAGCTCGATGTTGCCGCCCGCTTCGGTGCGCACGCCGGAACCGCCGTACATCACGATATCGCCAGTACGGTTGATGGTTGCGCCATTGGCATCCTTGTCCGGCATCAGCGTGGCGATCGCTTCGCGCCCGCGCAGGTAGGAACCGAAACGCGGCCCTTCTGCATTGGTGTACTCACGACCACCTTCGCGCAGCTCGGCGTAGTAGACCTGGCGCAGGAAGATGCGCTGCTGCTCCTTCGGCAACGCATCGAACGCAGCCAGCGCATCCGTGCCTTCGGCAGCGGTGCCGAAGCGCTGCTGCAGCCACTGCTTCAGTTCCTTGTCGTAGATCTTCACCGCCTTGCCAGGCTGCGCCGCCAGCGACTGCGCCGGATCGGCCAGGTTGGCCGGGTCGAGGTAACGCGCGCGCATTGCATCGAAGTCGATGCCTTGATTGCCAGCCGTCACCGCAATGCTCGCACCTGGGCGGGTATCACCCTGCACGACGCCTCCCAGACTGACGATGCTTCCGGCCTCTTCCTGGCGCACTTGGCGGCCGGCATTCACCTCGACATTGCCGGGGCCGGCTACCGTCAGGTTGCTGCGGATGATGTCCCGCCCAGCGTCGATCCCGCTGATATCGGTACCGCTGGTGTTGAGCGCGGTGACATTCGCGTTGATCACATCGCGACCGGCGCGCAGTTGTACCGCCGATCCCGCTTCATACCAATCAAACAGCGTCCGGTTCGCGGTACCGGTGTTCTGCATCAGCTGTCGGCGGCCACCACTGCCCAACCCGATGATGTCACCGGCCACGGCATAGAAGCGACTTGGCGAAGTGGGGCGGGACGTCAGCGCACCGGTGGTCGGGGTACTGGGGCCGAACGCGAACAATGGCAGGATCGCCGCCGGATCGGTCCCCTGCACCCCATCGTCGGAGAGATTGTGGCTGACCCGGATTCGGCTGACGCCCCGCTGGGCCATGAAAGCAGGATCAAAGGGACCAGGGAGGCGGGCATCGCTACCGGAACGTGCAATGCCCGTGGCATCGATCGCGGCAAAGATCGAGCCCCCGGCCAGAACCTCGAGCTGGCCGCTGGCCGAAGGCGCGAGCAGCATCACATCGCCTGTGTTCGCGCCCGGTCCGAGGCCTCGAAGCGAGGCACTGATGATGTCACCACTCGCTGCCACTGCGCTGAACCTGGACGGATACAGCCAGTAATTGATGTTGGGGGGAACGGATCGATCCTGCAGCGCGACGCCTTCAGCGAACATGTTGCTACCGGTTGCATGCAGACTCCCGGCCAGGCTTGGTGCGAGATTTCCGCCTGCCGAGAACAGGTCCAGTGCAGTGCCTCGGGTCCAGAGCGAGAACCACGTAGTGCCAGCTGCATGCTGGCCATCACTCAGAACCACGTCGTTGTAGTTGGACGTCGGTACACGCCCCGCATCTGCGGCGCCACCAAGAACAATGTCGCCACGGGCCTGCAGGCGGGCGGTGGAATCACCCAGGATGAGCACCGGCCCCGCCATCGCCACGGGTGCGTCGGCCACGAACGGATTCTTCAGGCCCAACGTTCCGTAGCTGCTTTGTATCGCGCTGAGACCACCGATACGCGCCGCCTGCAGCAGTGTACTGCCCCGCAGATTGGTCACGGCGCCATTGAGATCCAGATCCTGCAGGAAACCTTCGGGCTGCTGCGCGCTCGCACGCAGGCCTGGGTTGAGCGCACCGCCGCTTCGCAGCGTCAGGTCTCCGCCCCCCGTCAGATGCAGTTCACCGTTGCTGACGCGTCCGGTCGACCCGACCGCAGCGACAATGGCGCTGGAATGGGGCGCAGTCAACAACCCCAGGGCATTGCCCATCGAAGCGATCACCCCCGAGTGGCGGCCTGCTTCCAGGGACAGATTGCCCCCTCCCAATGTGCCGAAGCCGGTGAAGCCGACCATGCGGGGCGTCGCGTCCTGCTCGGCGCCGACGGTGCTGTAGGTGCCGAAGTTGATCCACCAGCTGGTTGCTGTGGTCTGGACACCCTCCGTCGTGCCCGAACCCTGCCGCCACAACCAGTTTCCCACCGCAGCACTTGAATGCCCCGCTTGGTCGCGCTGCGCCGTGCCCGATTCGGACCGGGCAGTCCAGACATCGCCAATGATGTCTCGCCCCGCGTCGACCCTGACATCGCCACCATGATCGGGATACCAGGCACGGTAGTTGACCAGCGCCGCATCATAGCTGCCCGAGACTTGATTTTTGCCCAGCAGCGAGGTCTGCCAGGGCGCAGCCGCACGCGCCGGGTTGAACTGCGCGTCGTAGCCATCGCCCAACGACGTCGGCGCACCTGCGGTATACACACCGAAGCCGGACTTCATGCGCACGTCCTGGGCGGCCAGCAGCGTCAAGTCACCCTTGCCCGTTCGCAGCACGCTCCAGGCCGGCGCGCCCAAGCGCTTGCCATAGGTAGTGACTTCAGTCAGCGTGCCGCCACCATAGCAGTAGCCCATCGCCGCACAGATCTCTTCCTCCGACATGCCCATCTCGACACCCAGTTCCGTAGCCGGGCGGCCGACCCAGGATTCATCGCCCCACCATGCCAACGAGCCTTCCTTGTCGACCAGGCGCGGGGCGGGGCCGCAGTTGGGTCCGGAGTCACAGACTTCGTTCTCGGTCAAACCGAGCTCTCGGGCCAGATCGGCCACGGGCTTCCCGACCCACGATTCATCGCCCCACAGGCTCAGCGAGCCGTCCAGGGTGATCACGCGATCACCCTTCCATTCCGTCGTCGTGGTCACCGTGCCGATGGTGCTGTAGTGGCTGTCCGCCAGCACGATGCTGCCCTCGCTGCCCCAGCGGCGGGTGCGCGGGTCGGCGGCGGTGGTATCCGCACCCGCCACCGCAGTCAGATCCCAGGACGTCGTGCCTTCAGGCAGCATAGCCGCCAGCGCCCAGTTGCGTCCCTGCCGACCGCTGGCATCCGCGGTCCGCAGCTTTACCGGCGCGTCGCCGGCAAGCTCCACCTTGGTCATCGAGGGAATGATCGCACCGGCATGCAGATCCAGTGCGCCGGAGAGCTTCATTGCCATGGGCAGGGCGACACCGGCCGGCCACACCTGTGCGGCCACCGGCGCTGGCGTGCGCAGGCGGAAGCCGGCACCCAGGCGGGAACCGGACTGCAATGCCAGCGCCTGTGCCAGCACGGTACCGGCCGCCATCACCTGCCCGCTGCCTGTCGTTACTGCCGCGCCCAGCACAGTACCGGCCGGCAGCAGCAGCGGCCCGGACAACACCATTTCCACCGGCAGCACGGTTCCCGCCGGCAAGGTCACGCCCTCGAATGGCAATGCATAGTTCAGCGTGGCGCCGGCGCGGAACTCGGTGCCGCGCTGCAGCTGGACACCCTCGCCGGGCACGATCAGGTCGCCGCCGAACGCGGTGTTGGGCGTACCGCCACTGCGCCCCTCCAGCAGCACCCAGCCGTCCTCATCGGGATTGGCCGGCGGCGGCGCAAAGCCGTCATTGATGCTGCCGTAGACATTGATATCGCCCTCGGCACGCAGCACCAGCGCGGCGGATTCACCGAAGCCGCGGCGCGCAGGATCGAGCCGGTTCGACTGCGGTCCGTAGCGATAGCCGGAAAGATCGATATCGCCGGCCACCACCAGATCGCCACGTGGGTTGTCACTGCTGGTCCGCGCCACGATCTGCACACCCGGGCGCAGGCGGTAGCTGCCCAAGGCCGCAGTGCGCTGCTGCAGGCCGGTGTTGGCCAGCGCGCCGTTCATCCAGACGCTGTTGTCCGGGTCCACCACCGTATCCAGCCAGCGCTGGTTGATCACCTGCGGGCGATGGCCATGCACGTCCGGCGCGCTGGCCAGCGGTGCCGAGTCATAGATGCGCACTGCGTTGACCTGGATATCGCCGGCACCGACGATGCGGATGCCGTTGGCCACCTCGATGGCCGCATCGTCGGTGCCCACGCGCGGCACATTGAGCTTGACGCTGCCGCGTGCACGTCCATCGTTCTGCCCCGCAGCGGTACCTGCCGGCACCGAGGTGCCGGCACGCAGATCCAGCGCCGACGCCCCCCCAAGCTGCAGGCCTCCACTGGCCGACGTCAGCTCGATCGTCGCTCGGTTCGGGCTGTCGATGATCTTGCCGTAGCTGTCCACGCGCAGGGCGCTGCCGTGGGCATCCAGTGCTCCATCCACGCGCAGCACATCGCGTGCCGACAGGCGGATGCTGCCGACCTGTTCGCCGCTGGCATCGATGCGGCCGTTGACCTGCAGGCTGCCACCATCAAGGCTGATATCGACGTGGCGAGCCTTCACTTCATTACCGATCACCAGGTCACCTTCGCTCAACTGGAAGGCACGGCCACCCGTAATGCCACCGCTCGTCAGCCGTGTGTTGAGCCCGGTAAAGTCCTGCAGCTGACGAGCACGCAATACCAGTTCAGCGCCGTCGTAGGGCACCTCGGTACCGCCGGCATCGTAGCGCCCGCTGGCACTGCCCAGCAGTGTTCCGGCCAGCGCCACGCTGCCCCCCTGCTTGCCCAGTGCCTGCACCGTCAAGCGACCGCCACGGTTGTTTCGAGCCGATACGTCGATGCGCGAAGCCGCATCGGCGCTGATATCGCCCTCGCTGGATGACAACGTGACATCGCCACCCCAGCTGTATTTTTCCACGTCATACAGGCTGACCCTGCGGCCGGCCAGGTCCAGCACGGCGCTGCCGCCCAGCGAAATTCCCTCGCGTGCATTCGCATCGAACCGGCCGGAGGCCAGCGCCACCCGGCTGTCGATCGCGATGCGATCGGCCTTGATCGACAGTTCCGCCCCCAGCGCGTCATTGCCTGCGGTGGCGCCTGCGCCACGCAGCTGCACGTTGCCGCCACTGCGTATCGCCAGTTGCGAGCCCGCATCGCCTGTCAGCAGCGGCGTGACGATATCCAGCGCGCCTCCCGTCAGCTGCCAGCCGCTGCCAGCCACGTAGTCGCCTTGCTGCTGGAAAACATCGAGACTGCCTTTGCCCGAGAACAGCATCCGCTCGGACGCTGCCAGCGTGACCCCGGCAAAGCCGAGGACCTGGCGATCGGCGGCCACCGACGAATTGGGCCGGGTAAACGGCGCTCGCCCCAACTGCAGCGTGCGCGTGTTGATCTCCAGCTGGCCACTGCCGAGACGACCGACCATCGCCTCCCCGCCCGGCTGTGCCTGTTCGCCGCCCGGCAACGTCGTGCCCGCCAGCGTACCGTCCCAGACCAGCGTATCGGCAAAGATGCGTGCGCGGTCGGTGGCGGCACCGTAGCCGTGGACGGCCGGTGCACCCAGCACCAGGCTGCGCAGGCTGCTGCGCCCGGTCGCGCTGTCACGGGTGTCCAGGTCCACGCTGCCGAACACGTTGATCGCATCACGCGCGGTCAGACTCAGTGCTTCCAGCGCAGGCGCGCCAGACGCAGTGTTGCCGCGCAGCAGCCGCTGCAGGACATCCTGGTTCATGGTCATGCCGGCCGGCAGGCCGCCGGCCGCCGCTGCCGCTGCAATGGCCTCGGCACTGCCCAGGTTGAGCGCAGACATGCCCAGGCCCAGCTGACGGGTGCCATAGCTCACCGCATCACCGATGTTCAAGGCGCCGTCGGTGACCACATTGATGCTGCCAGCAGACAGCAAACGGGCCTGCCCGCTGCAGCCCGCCACGCAGCCACCGATATCGATCGCCACCGCCCCTGCCGCTGCCCCACCCTGCGCACTGAGCGCCGTCAAGCGCTGATTGGATACTGCCAGCAGCCCACCCGAGACCAGATAGGGCGCCGTGGTCTGGTCCACACGCGAGGGATCGGCCAGGGACAGGGTGTCGATCGAGGCGCCCTGCTCCAGCAGGATGCCCTTGCCTCCGAAGGCGGCCGCGAGCAGCACTTCCTGCGCCACCAGATTGACGCCGCTGCGTACGGCCAGCTGCGTTGCGCTGCCTTCCACCGTGTTGGTGGTCGCGTCACGGCGGAACGTCCCGCCGATCAGCATGATCTCCGGCCGCATTGCATTGAGCGCCGCGTCGAAGACGGTCGCGCCGCCCTCAGTGCTGGTGCTGCTGCCCTCTTTGACAATCTCCAGCGATGCACCGTTCGACGCAACGAGGTTGACCGAGAGAATGCCGCCGCGCCCCTGCGCGCTGCCTGGATTGAAGCGCGACAGTCCAGCAAAGGTGACGGCCGGCGTGCCCATGCGACCCGCGCCATCGCCGAGCATCAGGCTGAGGTTGCCGGCATCTACGGGTCGCCAGCGCAGTGCTTCACCGCGACGTTCAGCCACGCCCTGCACGAATGTGCCGTAGGATGTTTCGTTGTAACTGGCATGGCGCCGTACGGTCTCCGCAGGCGTCAGCAGCAGATCGGTGAGCAGCGGCGAGACCGAACCACCGAAGCCCTGGCCCTGATGCCCGCTGAGCCGCCAGGAACCGGTACCGGTCGACACCGGCTGGCCACTGCCGATCGCGTTCTCCGCACCGATCTCGACGCGGAACGCGCCGGGCTGCAGGGCGTAGCTGGCTGGCAGCAGCGTGTAGGTGCCGGCCGGCAGCCCCGGTACGCCTGCGGGTATGGTGATCTGTTGACCCACACGCGGGTTGGCGCTGCCGTCTGCTGTCGCCAACGGAGCCTGCACGTCCGATCGCCCCGGCACGATGGCGTAGACCGCATTGCCAGCGTGACTGAAGCCATAGCGCGGATTCGCATCCGCCAACGTGTGTCGCAGGATATCGACCGAGCCGCCGCGCCCGGCCACGAAGGCAGCGCCGGACAACTCACCTCCGCCGGAAACATCCACGACGCTGCCTGTGGCGCCGTTGAACGCATTGGCCACGATGTTCACACCAATCGGGATATTGACCGATCCGGGGTCAAGCACATTGAATTCGGCACCGGCCTTTCGCCAGGTCACACCGTCCACCGTGCCGCCGAATGGCAGCGTCAGGCCGGCGCCACTAATGGAGGTCACGCTGCCGGCAAGCAGATCGACACGGCTGGCGCGATCCGAGTTGAACTCCTGGCCGCCCAGCTGCACACGGCCCCACGGCGCCTGCACATTGCCGCCCTGCACCACCGTCGCCGCCACCAGTTCCAGGCTGCCGAACGCAGAATCCGGTGCCGGTCGCGCACCGCCCGCAACACCATGGATGCGCAGTACGGCCTCTGGATTTTCCCAGAACGGCAATCCCGAAGGGCCGATGGCCGGAACGCCGGCTACGATGCGACCCTTGGCCTGGGCTGCCGGATAAAGGCGCGCAGCGCTGATATCGATCGACCCCGGGCTTGCCAGCGTGGATTCCCGCGAACTGCTGGCGACCGGGGCCAGCATTCGGATGTCGCCGCTGCTGCGCAGGTCGATGTGATCGAAGCCGGCCAGCCACGTGACATCGCGCAGGTCGATCAGGTCGGCCGTGACATCGAAACGATGTTGCTTGCCCACGTCGAACGATGCCTCCAACGGGCGCAGCGTGCCTTCGCCGGCCGGCTGCCACCAACGCCCCTGCGCAAGGCGGACGTAGGGCGCACTCAGCTGCAGGCGACTGCCCTCATTGTTGCCCTCTGCAAACCCCAGGGCGCGCTCATTCAAGCCATGGATACGCAGGCTCTGGTCCATGCGAAGATTGACATCGCCCTGCGCCCGGAGATCGCCGAACAGCGAGAGATGATCGAAGCCGCCGGCCTCGATCTGCTGGACCGACAACGCGGCATGGCCATACTCCAGGCGGTCGGGCAGGCGCTGGTCCGCTGGCGTGTCCTGGGTGAGCGAGATAACACGCGGTGCCAGCACCTCCTTGTTCCCGGCGCTTCCACCATAGGTGCCACCACCGAATGCCACACCCAGGGTGCCGCCCCGGGCGCTGTCACCGCCTGCCGATGCGTCAAGCACACCCTGCAGATACAGCGCATTGGCCGCGCGCAGCACGATGCTGCCGCCGTCGCTGTCCACCTGCGTGCGCCCGCTGCCGTCGATATCAAGCAACGCCGAGGCGCCGGAAGCACCCAGCCGCGCGCCACGCTCGACGACCACCAAGGTATCGGGCGGCAGGTGGCGCAGGTTGTCCTGGTCCTCCCAGTCCAGTGCACCGCCGATCTCGATCGTCCCGCCCTTGCGTACCTGCCCACGCAGCTGCCCGCGCGCATCGGCGGAGGAAACTGCATCGCCACTCACATCCAGCAGCGCCCCGTCGGCGATCGTCCAGCGGCGTTCGCGGCGTCCGTCGGCGCGCACCGTCGATGGATCGAAGGCTTCATCCAGACGGATGCGACCGCCCGCCGCCTTCAGCGTGCCCGCCACATTGATGTCGCCGGAACTGAACAATTCCATCGACTGCCCTGGGTCGACGTTGAGCACGGCATTGCTGCCGATGCGCAGGTCACCGGTCGACAGCAGATGCCCGGCGCGCAGCGTCAGGCTCGCACCCGCGCGCTGGCTGACGCGACCGCTGGCAGGATCCACCATGTACAACAAGGGTGACCATGCCTGCAGACCCTGCTCACGGCTCGAGGCACTCTGCGCACCCTCGGCCAGGCGCAGGACCGGTTGTTCCACATTCAACTGCACGCCGTCTTCAACGGTCAGCCCGTTGTGGCCACCGATGTCGTAGCGGGAAAAGCCGCTGCTGAACAGCGGCGCCTGCAACCGCAGCGCTTCCGACGCCGACGCCGCACCGCCAATGACGACCTCGCCCCCGGTCGCAAGGTTGAAGGCGCCGCTGCCGCTGCCGAGCGCACTGAAGCGGACGCCATCGCTGATACGCAGCCGGCCACTGCCATCGGTGGCGACATCGGTGCTGGCCGCCAACAGGCTGACGCTGCCGCCCTTGCCTACCCGCCCCTTGCCCTTTGCATCGATGCTGCCACCCGCATCCACCGAAACACGTGCGCCCACACCCACGGTGATGTCATGGCTGACATTGATGCGCAGCTGTCCACCGTCAATCCACGCCTGCGTGGCGCCCCCATCCGACACGGCAAAGGGATTGCTCCAACCACCAGCAAGATCAAACCCTGCACCAGAGGCAACATCGACCGCGCCACGCCCGGCGGACAGCAACGCGGTGGGTTGACCGAGCACCGGAAGCAGGTTTCCGGCCTCCACCTGGCCACCCGCGATCTGCACGGTGCCGCCGAAGCTGATCCGGCTACCGGTGAGAGCAAGCTGCCCACCCTCCTGCAGCCTGAGCGTGCCATCCAGTTCAACACGTCCCGCCGTGGCGATGTCGACACGGCCCCAGCGCTGTGCGCTCAGGACATTGCTGTCCAGCGACACCGTGCTGCGCTGTGGCTCCTCCACCGGCGCCTGCAGCGACCAGGGGCGGGCGTCGGCGGCGATCTCGCCAATCCGTACGTGCGAGTCATACACCGCATTGCGGCCGGTGTTGTCGTAGCGGCCCAGCCAGAGCTGAGCGTTGCGGGCTGCAGCCGTCTGCGCCTGCGCGTATCCATCCTGGCCCTGGTCGGGGCGGCGTGTCTGTTGCAGCCCCTGGAATGCACCCGTTTCCACCTGCCCTTGCAGAACTGCGGTGGGTGCCGAGATCAGCAACCGACCCGCATCGCGCCCTACGGTATAGCCATTGTCATAGCGTTGCCCGGGTGCCACCAGCGGATTGCGGAACGACTCGGTGACACCCCAGCGTTCCTGCTTCACTTCAAAGCCCCGGTACAGACCGTCGTACAGCATCTCTGCCGGGGCATCATCAAGACGGTACAGCTGGCCGTCGCGGCCACGCAGCCAGCTCTGCTGGACCACGCCAGACTGCACATCCAGGCTGCCACCCGCCAGATTGATGCGCGAACCAGCGTGGCTGACAACCTCCTTGCCTGCCAGCTGGACGGTGCCGCCCTGTGCAGCCCATTCGCCTATCGAATGCCCCTGGTTGTCCAGGTAACCACTCACTTCCAGCAAGCCGCCACCGGCATACCAGCGGGTGCCTTCATAGCCACCGGTGCCTGCGGCCACCTCGGTCAACTGGCGACGGTCGATCCACACCTCGTTGCTGATCAGCTTGCCGCTGTCACGGTTGTCAGGCGAATCGCGCAGTTCGTTGCCCTGCACCTTCACCTTGACGTTGTTGCTCTCCATCGCCACCTGCACGCCGACCGCACCGGCCACGTCCACGCGGGCGCCGTCGTCCAGATAGCTGCGGCGGCCCGCATCGGAAATCACCTGACCACCGGTCGCCACCGCCAGCGAGCCGGCCTGGAAGTTCACATCGCCGCCGGAAACGATCTCGATGCGCGATTGCTCGCGGCGATCCTGCAGGCGCGAGAGATTGTCGAAGGTGCCGCTGTTGCTGGCCCCGCGCAGCTTGTCCTGCTCGCCGGATTCCTTGATGAGCGCATCGCGCTGGCTGTCGAGCGCAGTGGTCTTGCCATCATCTTCGATCAGCACCGCCGTCGTCGAACCCGTGGCCAGAGTCACGCTGCCTTTGCTGTCGGAGGACGAACTCAGCAGATGCACGGTACCGCGCTGTTTCAACGTCGTGGTGGCAACCGCTACACCGGTCTGTTCGACGGTGCGGCCGGCAAGAGTGACATCGCCCTCGCGCGCTTGGATCAGACCGCTGCTGCGAACGCTGCCGGCCGTGCTGTCGGTGACGAAGCGCGGCGCGATCTCATTGCCCCGCGTGGTCGAAGCCGTGTTCTGCGCCGTACCCACGCCGCGGCGGATCACGAAGCTGTCGCCGGCCGCCAGCTGGGCCTGGCCCTTGCGCGTCTCGATCTGGCCCGCGTTCTCCACACTGTGGCCGGCCAGCAGCACATAGCCGCCGCCACGCGTTGCGCTGGTGGGTTCATGCGTGGTGATGCGCGCGCCCCGTTCAACCATGACCTTGCCCACCGCTTCGGTGAGGGCCGAGGTGTTCGCGTCGGCACTGTACAGGCCGTTGTCACGGAACTGCGCGTCGCTGATCCGCGCTGCGGCGGCGGCCAGGTTGCGGACGTTGACCTGGCTGTTGTTGCCGAACACCACGCCGTTGCGGTTGGCAACGAACACCGTGCCGTTGGCCTTCAGTTGGCCCAGGATCTGGCTGGGCCGTGCGTTGGGGTCGTTGACCCGGTTCAGCACCGCCCAGTCGGGGTTCTGCAGGAAATTGAGGGTGGTGTTGCCACCGATGTTGAAGGTTTCCCAGTTCAGGATCGCCTGGTCAGCGGTCTGCTCGATGCTGACCTGCACCCGTCCGTCGGCGCCCTGCGACTGGATCGCTTCGCGGGCATTGATCCAGCCACGGGTCAGCGGATTCCCGTCCACCTTCAGGCCATCCTTGCCCAGCCCATCGGCCACCACGAAGCCCGCCTCGCGTCGCGCCTGCCTGGCCTGCTCCTGCATGCGCTGCTGCAATGCGATGGCCTGCGCGGCCGTGCCGAGGTTGTCGATCGACTGCTGCAGTTTCTGTCGCGCCGCATCCTGCTGCTGTGCAGGCAACTGGAACTGGATCGGCACGCCATTGGGCATGCGGCCACTCTGCGCTGCCGCGCCCTGGGCGGCGCCGCGGTCGGCGAACCAGCCGGGGCTGAACGCCTGCTGCGCCTGGCTGGCAGGAGCAACCACGGTGCCCAGCGCCACGGCCACGGCCCAGGCCATCGGGTGGCTGCGCCACAGGGAGGCGGAGAAACGGGCAGCGGGCGAATGCGAGTGCGACATCGGGGACCTCGTCAACCTGATGGGCCGCGTTGGCGGCGGCGAGTACGAAGGGGGCCTGCGCTACGCACGCCCTGCACCTGATAGACGGTGGCGGCGGCGTGAAGGCGACAGGCGCATCACTGTCATGCAGCGGACATACGCATAAGGGCGCCGGCATTGCTGCCGGCGCCCTTGTGCGTCTCCTGCAACTACCGAAGCAATTGCGGTTACAGCGGACGGCCGATGCCCGAGCAGGTGCTGGGATTGTTCAAAGCAGCGGCGTTGCTCGCGGCCACGAAGCGCATGCGGATCGCATCACGCCAGGCCTTGTTCATACCGCAGTGCGCCGACCTGACGGCCGGCGCACCCGGAGAACACTTTTGATGTATCTCGCAGTTACAGCGGACGGCCGATGCTGGCGCAGGTGCTCGGGTTGTTCACGGCGCCGGCATTGCTGGCGGTCGCGAAGCGGGTACGGACCGCATCACGCCAGGCCTTGGTCAGCGGGATGAACTTGTGCGCGCGGATGGCCGCATCGTTCGGGCCCTGCTCGACGCCGGCGACCACGACGCTGCCGTAATGGCGGGTCAGGAAGCCACGGACGTTGGCGCCGACAGTGGCGTTCTTGTAGCACTGGCCGAACACGAAGTTGGTGTAGCCAGCGATCGGATAGCCCGCGGACGGGTTGCCGAACACCGGCACCCAGTTGGCGGGACTTTCAGCAGCGGCGCCGGTCGGCGGAGCAGCGGTTTCCAGGGTCGCCTGCACGCTCACTTCATCCGGCGAGAAGCCCTTGACCTTGGCAACCTTGGTGGCGTCGACCAGGCTCGGGATCACGTCCGGGCCAACGTAGCCAACGCGGCCGTCAACGGCGTACACCGCGTTGTACAGCGAGGTGCCACCGGTAGCCGGAGCGGCGATGAAGTTCGACGGCACGGTGGTGAACAGGTTGGCGAAGGTCGACTGCACCGAGAACGCCGGCACGCCACCGGTCAACTTCAGGTTGGTGCCCGACACGTCAGCCGGCTGGCAGGCGGTGGTCAGGAAGCGGGTCAGCAGTTCGCTGGTGCCGCTGCTCTCTCCGCGGTAGACGACCTGGATGGCACCAGTGCGGCCCAGGCCCGCCAGCTGGTTCCAGTTGGTGACCTTGCCCGAGAAGATGCCGCAGATCTGGGCAACCGACAGGTCAACCGCCGAACCGGCCTTGTTGAACGGAATGGTGACCGAGGTGGCGACCGAGGGGATCTGCACCAGCGCGCCGTAGCGGTTGGCATCGGTGGAGACGTTGTAGGTGCTGTTGTAGGTGCTCAGCTCGGTGCCGCTCAGCACCGAATCGCTGCCGGCGAAATGCACAGTGCCGGTGGTCGAGAACAGCGCCGAGTTGTTTTCCAGGAAGGCCTTCTTGCCGGTGCCCGAACCGGTCACGGCGTAGCTGAAGTTGCTCGGCAGGATGCTGTCGGCCTGGCCCTTGTAAAGCTCGGCCGGCAGCGAGGCGCCGCCACCGGTAACGGTCTGCGCCGACGCGGCACCGGCAGTGGCGAGCAGCGCGGTAGCAACCAGCGCGGCCAGGGTCTTGTACTTGTTCATGATCTTCTCCTGAAGGGTTTACTGCGAAGGTGAAACACCAAGGGAGGAACGGTCACTACACGCCTGCTGCCGCCGAGGGCCTCCCAGCCCACTCTGCGGCGACAGGGACATGCTGGTCGTCGCCGATGACAGGCCGCTTAAGAAACCTGTGGAAGATCGAAAAAAGGTGTGGAGGATTGTGTGGAGAAACCGGACGGCGGTGGATCCACGCCATGCGTGGATGCACGTCATTGCACCAGCTGGTTCATTTCCATGATCGGCATCAGCACGGCCAGCACGATGGTCAGCACCACGCCCCCCATCACCAGGATCATCGTTGGCTCGAGCAATGCAGTGAGTGCCATCGCGCGGCGTTCAATCTCGCGCGAGATGGTCTGTGCAGCGCGGTCGAGCAACGGTGCCAATGAACCGGTCTTCTCGCCACTGGCCACCAGATGCACCAGGATCGGCGGATACACTTTCTGCACCTTCAGCGCAGCACCAAGCGAAGTACCCTCGCGCACGCGAGCGGCCACATCATCGGCACAGCGCGCCAGCAGCGCGTTGCCCAGTGTCTGTCGTGCGGCGTCCAGTGCGCGCAGCAATGGCACGCCGGCATCCAGCAGGATTGCCAGTGTCGATGCAAAGCGAGCGCTGTTCACGCCCAGCACGAATCGCCCCACCATCGGTACGCGCAACAGCAGGGTGTCCCAGCGCAGGCGCAGTTCCGGCCGCCGCAGTGCCAGCCGCCAGCCGACCACGAGTGCGCCGGTGCCTATCCCCGTCCATACGCCCCACGCGCGTACGAAAGCACTGGCCGCCAGCATCACCTGGGTCAGCATCGGCAGCGTCTGCCGCGCCTGCACGAATGCCGTCACTACCTGGGGCACCACGTAGCTGAGCAGGAAGATCACGATCGCCACCGACACCAGGCTGATCGCTGCCGGGTAGATGAACGCCGTCAGCACCTTCGCCTGCAGCGCATTGCGCTCTTCGATGTAGTCGGCCAGGCGTTCCATCACCCGCGCCAGATCGCCGGAATCCTCGCCGGCACCCACCAGCGCACGATAGATCCCAGGGAAATCGCGCGGCCGCGCCGACAGCGCCACGGTCAGCCGCTGACCGGCGCGCACGTCGGCACGCACTGCGGTGAGCGCCTGCGCAACGTGCGGGCGTTCGGCCTGTTCGATCACCGCGCTCAGCGCGCTTTCCAGCGGCAGGCTGGCGGCCAGCAGGCTGGCCAGTTGCCGCGTGGCCCAGGCCAGTTCGCTGGCCGACAGCCTGCGCGCGCCCCAGCCACTGCCGGCATTGCGTGCGGCTGACACCTGTACCGGCGTCAATCCACGTCCACGCAGCTGCTGGCGCACGCCGCGCGCGGTATCGGCGTCCAGCTGTCCCTTTTCGATGCGCCCCTGTGCATTGGCGGCCTGGTAGTCGAACAGTGCCATGCGCGCCTCAGTCGTCGCCGGTCACGCGCAGGATCTCCTCCAGCGTGGTCACCCCGCTGTCGACCCAGCGCTGCCCGTCCTGGCGCAGGCTGCGCATGCCGGCACGCCGCGCCGCCTCGCGCAGCGCGGGTTCGCCCTGCCCTTCATGGATCAATGCCCGCACGCGCTCATCCACCACGAACAGCTCATGGATGCCGGTGCGCCCGCGGTAGCCGCTGTTCGCGCAGGCGGAGCAGCCTACCGCCCGCCACACGGTGCGGCCCCCGGTATCGAGTTCGGCACGCCGACACTGCAGGCACAGCCTGCGCACCAGCCGCTGCGCCAGCACACCGCGCAGCGATGAGGCCAGCAGGAACGGTTCCACGCCCATGTCCGCCAGGCGGGTCACCGCCGAGATCGCATCGTTGGTATGCAGCGACGCCAGCACGCCATGGCCGGTCAGCGACGACTGCACCGCGATCTGCGCCGTTTCCAGGTCACGGATCTCACCGATCATGATGGTGTCCGGATCCTGGCGCAGGATCGCGCGCAATGCCGTGCCGAAGCTCATGCCGATGCGCGCGTTGACCTGGATCTGGCCGATGCCGGCGAAGTCGTACTCCACCGGGTCCTCCACGGTGAGGATGTTGCTGGTGCTGCTGTCGAGCTGCCCCAATGCGGCGTAAAGCGATGTGGTCTTGCCACTGCCGGTCGGCCCGGTCACCAGCACGATGCCGTGCGGCTGGCGGATCAACCCGGTGAAGGTGGCCAGGGTGTCGTCGGCCATGCCCAGCCGCTGCAGCTGCAGTCGCCCGGCGTCCTTTTCCAGCAGGCGCAGCACCGCGCGCTCACCATGTCCGGTCGGCACCGTGGACACACGGATGTCCAGCGGTCTGCCACCCACGCGGATGGCGATGCGCCCATCCTGCGGCAGGCGCTTCTCGGCGATATCCAGGTGGGCCATGATCTTGATGCGCGATACCAGCGCCGCATGCAGCGCACGCCGTGGCTGCACCATGTCACGCAGGGTGCCATCGACGCGGTAGCGCACCACCGAATGCGTTTCGAAAGGTTCGATGTGCAGGTCGCTGGCGCCATCACGCGCGGCCTGCGCCAACAGCGCGTTGATCATGCGGATCACCGGCGCATCGTCCTGCGCATCCAGCAGATCGGTCACCTCGGGCATGTCCTGCATCAGCCGGTCGAGATCGACTTCGCTTTCGGCCGCGCCGACCACCGCAGCGGCATCGCCACCGTCACGATACTGTTCGCCCAACCGCTGCTGCCAGACCGCCGCGTCCAGTACCTGGAACGGTACCGGCCCATGCCGGCGGCGCAGCTCGGCCACCGCCCAGGCGGCGGTCTCGGCGGTCCCCAGCAGTACCGGCGCGCCGCCTGCTTCGGCCAGCATCACCCCGTGGCTGCGCACCCAGGCGTACGGCAGCAATGGCAACGGCACGGGCATGCTCATGGTCCGATGACCAGTTCCGGGGTGTAGCCCAGCCCGCGCAGCTGCTGCAGCGCCGGGTCGAGCGTGGCCGGGTCGCGCGCCACCCGCACCCGCAGACGCTGTCCCGTTTCACCCGGCGTGGTCTCGGCATAGGCCTGCAGGCCAAGCGCGCGCACCTGTGCCACGGCCTGGGTGGCACGCGCCGCATCCAGCCCCTGTGCAAACTGCACCACCTGCACATTGCCCTCGCTGGCCGGATACAACGCCGCAAGGCTGCCGTTCTGCAACGGCTGGCCCTGGCCATCACGCGCATTGCCCTGGCCAAGCACCGACAGGTCCTGCGGCGGCAGCTGCGGTGCCGACAGCGCCGGCAACGCCCAGCTCTGCACCGGCTGCGCTGCGGCCTGTGCATTGCGCATGTAGTCGTAGCGGTCGCGGGTCAGGCGCTGCCCGGCGGCCGGATCGCGCACCACGTGCGGGCGCAGGAACACCATCAAGTTGGTCTTGGCCCGCTTGCGCGTGTCGCTGCGGAACAGCGCGCCCAGCACCGGAATCTTCCCCAGCCCCGGCACGGCATCACGGCCGTGGCTGACGCTGTCTTCCAGCAGGCCGCCCAGCACCATGATCTGGCCGTCATCGAGCAGCACGCTGGTATCCAGTGCCCGCTTGTTGGTGATGATGCCGGCGCTGCCCGAGCTCTGCGCATCGATGCTGCTGACTTCCTGGTAGATGTCCAGCTTCACCGTGCCACCCTCGGAGATCTGCGGGCGCACCCGCAGCTTAAGGCCCACGTCCTCGCGTTCGATGGTCTGGAACGGGTTGTTGCTGCCACCGCCACCGTCGGTCACATAGCGGCCACTGACGAAGGGCACGGTCTGCCCGACCATGATGCTGGCCGCCTCGTTGTCCAGCGTCATCAGGTTCGGCGTGGAGAGGATGTTGGCGCCGCCTTTGCTCTGCAGGGCGTTGGCCAGCGCCTTCATGTTGAGGATCTGGCCGACGCCCGGCAGGTTGATCGTGCCGTCGATCACGCCGATGTTCAGGCCGTCCTTCGGCAGTACATCCAGCGTGGTGCGCGCAGTGGTGCTGATGCCACTACCGCCAGTGGTGCCGCCGAAATGGGTGCCACCGAACGTGCGGCCGTTGCCCAGCATCCATTGCACGCCCAGTTCAGCGGCATCGGTCTGGTTGACCTCCACGATCAGGCTCTCCACCAGCACCTGCGCCCGACGCTGGTCGAGCTGGTCGATCACCCGTCGCAGGTTGCGGTACACCGGCTCCGGGGCAGAGATCAGCAAGGTGTTGGTGGCGATGTCGGCCTGCACCGAGATGCCGTTCTGGCTGAAACCGCTGCTGCCGGCATCGATCGGCTCGCGACGACCCGGGTCAAGCCGCGGCGATTCCAGCGCATTGCCCTTGCTCTTGCCCTGCGCAGGTTGCGCCGGCGTGCTGGCGCTGCGGCTGGTCTCGCCCGGCAATGCGGTGATGCCGTCGCTGCTGCCCATCGCCGGCGCATCGCTCTGCCCTGCCACCACGCCCCGCAGCACCCCGGCCAGCTGGGTGGCCTGGGCATTGCGCAGGTACACCACATGCAGGTTGCCGGACTCATCCTGGGCCTTGTCCAGCTTCTCCACCAGCTGCCGCGCCAGGCGTGTGCGGCCCGGGCTGCTGGAGCGCAGCAGCACGCTGTTGCTGCGCGGGTCGGCCATCACCACCACCTTCTGCGCCGGCTCCGCGCCCTGCGCGTCCAGCAATGGTGCGACCATCGCCGCCACGTCCACGGCAATACCCTGCTGCAGCTTGACCACGTCGGTGTCCATGCCGGCCGGCGTATCCACGCTGGCGATCACCCGCGCGATGCGCTCCAGGTTGTCGGCGTAGTCGGTGATGACCAGCGTGTTGTTGCCCGGGTTCGCGGTGATCGGATTGTCCGCGGTGATCATCGGCCGCAGCACCGCCACCAGCGCCGCTGCGCTCTCGTAGCGGAGTGCAAACGTGCGTGTGGTTATCTCGCCTCCCGCGCCGCCGACACCAACACGACCGCCCAGCAGCTTGGCATCGGCCTGTGGCACCACCCGGCTGACGCCTCCACTTTCGACCACGGCAAAGCCGCGCATGCGCAATGCACCCAGCAGCAGCTGGTAAGCCTGCACACGGCTGACCGGCCCATCGGAGACAACGGTCATCTTGCCGGTCACCCGTGGGTCGACCAGGAACTGGCGGCCGGTGAAGCGTGCCGCCATGCGCAGCACCCCACCGATGTCGGTGTCCACCAGGTTCAACTGCACGGGTTCGCCACTGGCGTCCTGCGCCTGCACCGCCGCCGGAAGATGGGCCAAGCCCACCACCAGTGCCACTAACGCGCTGCAGCCCAGGCTGTGCATCGACTTCATGGATGGCCACCGCCATTGGCGGCCATCACGATGTTTCCGGAAATCCGTGCCGCCGGCATGTTCGCGTCCCCTGTGCGTTGCAGTTGCAGTTGCTGCAGTTCGATGGCCGGGTCGGCCAGCAAGGGCAGCAGCCAGTTCCAGAGCGCATCGGCGGGCACACTGCGCACCTGCAGGTGCCAGCGCCCGTCACGCGTTTCGATATGCAGGCTGTCGGCCAGGCCGGCAGCGGTGATCTGCTGGCGCAGCCCGGCAAGCGTCGGGTGCTGGCCCTGCGCCTGCTGCTGTTGTTCACGGGCACGCAGCAGCGGTGCAAGTGCCGCCGACTGTGCCTGCAGCCGAGGCAGTTCAGCCTGCCAATGGCTGCGCTGTTTCAGCAGCGGCTGCAGCCAGCCCAGCCACAGTGCGGCCGCCGCTATCGCCGCAGCCATCAACAGCAGCATCGCGCGCTCGCGCGCCGCCAGCCGCTGCCAACGCTGCTGCAATCCACGCAGGGAGGCCGCTGTACGCGGCTCGGCTGCGGTCACGGCGCAGCCCCGCTGCTTATCCGCAACCGGCCACCGGCCTCGCGCGCAAGCTGCAGCCCCTGTGCCTGCGTCGCCTGTTGCCAGCGCTCCAGCCGTTGCGCGTCCTCGGCCAACGCCTGCGCGTCGGAGTCCAGTTCCATGTCCAGCTGGCCCGGCTGATAGCGCAGGCTGCGAACCTGGCCAGCCAACTCAGGGATCGCCTGCAGCACGCTGGCAACCTGCTGCTGCACGGCAGGAAGTGCCCGTGGCGCTGCCGGCACTGCCAGGGCACGCCGCGCCTGCAGCACCGGATCGACCACTTCGTGGATCTCGGGGAACTGCTTGCTGAAGCCTTGCGCCATGTCCTGCCGCAAGGCTTCAGCCTCGCCATGCCAGCGCGACACCTGAATTTGCAGACCCAGCGCAGCCAGTACCGCCGCCGCCAACGCAAGACCGATGGCCAGCCGCGGCGCACCTGCACCCATGGCCGGCAACGGCAGCGACCAGCCAGGCAGCGGACCGCTGGACTGCACCGTCTGCGTCAGCACGCTGGCTGGCAGGCGCTCGGCCCAGGCAGCCGGTACGGCATCGATCCACTGCACCGTCTGCACCCCGGCCTGCTGCAAGCGCACGGCCAGCATCTGCATCACCGAGGCCAAGTCGCGCCCGCTGCACCACTGGACGAAGCCACGATCACGGCCGCAGCGAACCAGTACATGCTCGCCACACACCTGCAAGGTGGCCCGCCCGGCCGACCACGGCAGCAGCAAGGGCGTCGGATGCAGCGCCTGCAGCTGCAGCCCACAGTCCTGCAACTGCTGTTGTACCCGCGCAATCGCCTGCAGGCCAAGCCACGCCACCGCCACCGTGCCATCGGCCGCCT